>SCPP01000128.1_pt1 | contig 106370 bp, 154 predicted proteins | sample 6106811 | NCBI WGS metagenome assembly SCPP01 (sample SAMN10720449, study PRJNA508395) | human gut metagenome | isolation source: Participant 2 stool, 15 month | host: Homo sapiens | collected 2018 | reverse complement strand
AAAAATAGTGTAGATGGAATATAATAATAAAATTTGAGTTTACCGCGGTAAGAAGAAAATTTTACCGAGGTTCATTTTTATGAAATGGTCTTTATGAAATAGGTTGTTGACCATTTGAACTTATAGACATATAATTTGTTTATGCAATGCATAAAGAGGTGGACTATGGAAGCAAGAGAAGAATTGAAAAAATTAAGAGAAAGTACCGGTATGAATCGAAAAGAATTTTGCGAATACTTTGAAATTCCTTATATGACGGAAACAGATTGGGAATTAGGCAACCGGAGAGTTCCAACATATCTTTGCGTTTGATGGAGTATAAGATTCGGATAGAGCAGTTGGCTGATAAAAAGAATCAAGAGAAGACGGAGGATAAGAAATAATGGATAAGAAAAACAATAAGTACTATGAAAAAATGTTTGATGATATTATGCATACAACAGAGGATGGAACAGTTGAATTTTGGTATGCAAGAGAGCTTATGGGATGTTTGGGGTATACAACATGGCGAAGATTTAAAGATGCGATAAATCGAGCAATAGAATCTTGTAAAAGTGCTGAAATAGAGGTTTCAGACCATTTTGCCGACGCCGTCAAAATGGTTGAGATTGGTAGTAAAGCGGTGCGAGATGTGGATGATATTTTGCTTACCAGATATGCATGTTATCTTATTGCGCAAAATGGAGATCCAAGAAAAGAGGAAATTGCTTTTGCACAAAGTTATTTTGCTGTACAGACAAGAAAACAAGAACTGATAGAAGAAAGAATTGCTTATATTCAGAGAACAGAAGCAAGAGGAAAACTACGAGAATCTGAAAAAGGTTATCGCAAAATATTTATGAACGTGGCGTGGATGATGCTGGATTTGGGCGAATTCGTTCAAAAGGTGACCAGGCATTATTTGGAGGAAGAAGTACGCAGGAAATGAAGGAAAAACTCGGCGTAAGCGATAAACGACCATTAGCAGATTTTCTGCCAACGCTTACGATTGCAGCCAAGAATCTTGCAACAGAGATGACCAATTACAACGTGGAAGAAAAGGATTTAAAGGGAGAAGGAGCTATTACTACGGAACATGTGCAGAATAATACTACAGTTCGTGAAATGCTTGGTACCAGAGGAATTAAACCGGAGGAACTCCCACCATCAGAAGATATAAAGAAGTTGGAGCGTAAAGTAAAATCGCAGGAAAAAAAGATTGCGAAGGAATCTGAGTACTTCGAAGAAGATTGAAGAATAAATTTTATTTTTATTGAATTCGAGTGATTAAAATTTGGAACAGAGGGGATGAAAATGGAAAAGATTGAAACACTGGAAGCCGCGCTTAAGAGAATAGCAGAATTGGAAAGTGAAAACGAGAAACTTCGTGAAGAACTGGAGTAATCAAGGATTATAAAAGGCTGAAAGCAGATGGAAATAGTCGTTTTCATAGGTCATTGTGCCGTTGGATATGTAGACGGTGAGATTCCTAAGGCTGCAAAAGGAAAGAAAATAGAGTGTTTTGGGTGGATTGACAACTTCAATTTAGTAAGAGGTTTAATTCCATAAAATTGGTCTAAAGTAATTAATTATTGTCGAAGATACATATTTTGCAAGTGTCACTTTATTGGTACATATATGAATGTATCATTTAGATACAAGATAAGTAACAACAATCTTGTAAGGAAGAAAGGGCTTAATTGTTTAGATAGTAACAGAACAGTTAAGCAGATGGAGGTGGCAGATATGCATATATTAACATTGATTATAATATTTGTTATAGCTTCAATTGGAGCGGCCTGTAAGGGAGACTTTTCTGGAGTAGCAGCAATAGGTAAATTTGTAGGGGTAATTGCATTATTAATATGTGTGGGTTACTATTTTGTTATCCGCTTTTAGCGATTATTGTAGGGCAGTAGTGGCTACAATTGTTATATGTAGCAGTTCAAAGTAACATAAAATGGTCACCCATATAGGAGAATGGAGAGAAGATTATGAATAATGATTTTAAAGCTGGGATTATAGGGGCTTAGTATTCTTAGGAATACTATTATGTTTGGGGTTGGTAGAAACACACTTGAAAGCAGCAGCGATAAAAAGCATCTCCATATAGCAGATATTCATATACACCAAATTATGGAACATCAAAGAGAAGTTCTTATTCAAGTGAAGTAGTACATCAGGAAAATCATCAAGTACAACAAGTTCTACTAAGCATTCAGGAACCAAATCGACTTCTACTGGTAGCAAATCAACAAGTTCATCATCAAAGAAATCAAATTCTTCAAGCTCATCAAAGAGCAGTTCAAAAAGAAGAATTATTATAATTCATATGATGATGGCTATGATTCAATCTATGATGATGGTGATTATGATGATTACAGATATGACAGGGATTCAGACTATGCTGATGGTGTAGATGATGCAATGGATGAACTGGAATGGTAAATTTCTCTTAAATATTAGTTTGTTTATCTAAAATAATAGTGTATAATAATACATAGTTAATTGTTCGGAAGTGAGAGGATAAATATGGCTACGGAGAGAAAAGAAAACTTATAAGGGTTTTGCAGATAATGCAGACAACAGATGAAAAACGCCATTGAATGCAACTCAGATAGTAAAAAGACTTGATACAGAATATGAACTTGAGGGAGTAGAGAGAAGAATATACAGAGATATTGCTCTGCTTCAGGATTGTGGATATGACATAGTGCAGACAGAAGATAAAAGTGGGTGGTATATGAATACTCATGCATTTGCAGACTGGCAGATAAAGATAATGATAGATGCAGTTCAGCAGGCGAGATGTGTTTCATTAAATGAGGCAACAAAGATTAGAGAAAACCTTCTTAATCTTACAAGTAAGAGAGGACGAAGCAGGCTTACACATATGATGCAGCAGCATCCCAATGTAAATGTAAATGAGAATATCGGCATATATATAGAAACTATGCTTGAAGCCATATACCAGAACAGAAAGATTGAATTTCAGTATACAGAGATAAATGATTCAATGAAGAAGGTGCTGCGTCGGGAAGGCAAAAGTACCTCCTTAATTTATATGCAATTTATTGGTCTGATAATAATTATTATCTCATTGGTGCACATGATAATCGACAATCTGGTTAATTACAGACTTGATAGAATTGTCAATTTAACTATGACTGATGAAAAGACTATTGATGCAAAGGAAAGGTCGGGGTTAATCCTGAGATGATGATTCAGGATTATATAGAAAAGAAGTGGATCATTTCCAGGAGAACTGATAAGGTAGAAGTTGAGTATGAACTCAGGCAGCAAATGCAATTCTTTACGATTTCGCTGGTGGAAATATAATACAACATATTTACCAGAACATAAAAGAATTATTTGATAAGAAGAATATTACCTAAAGATTTATCACGATTTTTCTTTTGATGGTGAAACAATGGATGATATGGCAGAAGAATTAGATGCAGGAAGTTCGGAAGAGTTCAAAAGGCAGTTGAAGGAATTGTAGGATTGAAGGCAACACAAAATGCTATACAACATTTAGATGCTAGTAATATTAATATTAACCCCAAACCTATTAATGTTGTGTCTGAGTATGAGAAAAATTTCAAAGAACAGCAAGTCTATAAAAGCTTTGAATAATATTAATGTTAAAATGGGAGAAAAGTTATCTAGAAAAGACGAACTTGAGAGAAGAAATAATCAATTAAAGAATCAATATACAGATACACAGAAACAGATTGACGAATTAAATGATATAGTGATTAGAGAAAGCCCTGAGTTTGAAAAGAAAAAAAATATGAAAAGGTAACTAACGACATCAGAAGGTTAGAATCGACAAAATTAATCAGATAAAAGATTCTCTCATAAAACCATTTCAAAAGATTGTTATGGCTTTTGCAACTCCTATTTCAATGAAGTGGGGAAAATTAAAGAGTTAAATGAAGGAATTCATAAGACTATACCAAAGTTAACACGACCTACATTGAAATATATAATTGAGCAGGAGAATGTATTTGTGGAACAAAGTTTGAGGTTGGAGATCAGATATTCACACATATTACAGATCTTATGAACTATGTTCCGCCTAAAACATTAGGTCAATTATTGGAAGATTATGATAAGCAAAGAAATGTGTTAAAAGCATCCTCTGAGGGATTTTGGAACACATTCGTTACAGCAGTAAAACAATAAGGGATACAAGTGCTCAGATAGAGGGAATGACTTCTGAGCAAAATGAACTTTAATTCATTAAGTAACAACGAGTCAGGAAACAGCTAAGAAGAAACTTAATGAGTTAAAACCAGAGTTGGAAAAATACATAACAACCAAGTTAGGGTAGAAGCCGAATTAGTTAATATTGATAAAGATATTGCCAATCTCATCTCTGATAAAAATAAATATATAAACATAGATGAGAGTTCATCACATGATTTATTACTTCTGGCATATGCAAAACGATTGGTACAGATGCTCAAAGAAGATTATGCCAAGAAAGAAAAGCAGACCAGATATAATCTACAGGTTAAGATTAATGAAATTTTGCAGACTTATATGATGGAAATATTAAGATTAATGTTGATGAAAAATATAAGATTTATGTGAATGCTGTAGATGATTTATTTCATGGAAGTGATATAGAAAAGAATACAGCTCAAAAATATGCGATTATTTTTTTTTATATCAGCTGTTATTGATTTAGCGAAGCACAAAGCTAATGATGTTACAACCGATGAGAAGGATATAGTTGATCTCGATTCAGAGGGTTATCCGCTTGTAATGGATGCACCATTATCAGCATTCGATAAAACGAGAATATTGAATATATGTGACGCATTACCTAGAATAGCTGATCAAGTAATTATTTTCATTAAGGATACAGATGGTGAAATTGCAGAGCAGTATTTAGGAGATAAAGTGGGAAAGAGATATTTGATAAATAAAGACAATAATTTAAATTCTACAATTGAAGCTAGATGAAAGGATAAGTTATGTTTGATAACGAATATATTTTTATGGTAAACATGCAAATATGGTAAATAAACTCAAGGAAAGTTAGGTGATACATTACTTATTTATTTTCATCTAATTATTTGTTGTATAATATAGCTCCATATATAGGATATCGATATAAGAGAAAGGGTACGATTGATAAGAGTACAGATGTTACTAGCAAAATTCTTAAGGGTGAAATGTTGGAGCATGCGGATGAGTTTACGGTAAATTATCGTTGTTTAATGATGATAATCAATAAGGATATATCAGATAAGGAGAAAATTGATATTGCTTTCAGGTTGGATGATAAAGACAATGAAAGAAAACCTATGATGATATTTTTAACAGTTATGTATTAGGTGGAATTGAAGTTCTATATGAGGAGATATTTGAAAAGATTCGCCAGAAGGGATAGATGATTATATCAGAATTTGTTCCTATTTGTTCAAGATTATTATCAGCGTTCTTATGATAGCAATAGCGAGGATAACGATAGCGTATTTTGACCATCATACTCAAAATGATAAATGAGAGTGTGCATATATGACTGTTAAAAGCAGATAGTGTTATGTTAGCTTTTATGTATGTTGCATGGTCAATGATTTTGATGTATTTGAACAGAGAATTAAAATAAGTTTTAAATAGAGATATGTGTGAAAATATATATCCTCTATTAACTTATTTGAATAAACTATTACAATTCACTTTGATATCATCTTTTCTTTAATGGCAGCTTCTAATGGCATCTTTGAATACGAGGATGCCTTAAGTGCTAAATGACTATTGTTCACCTGCATATGATATTTCTTTAATGAAAATAGCTATTTCATTTTTTATGGTAATCGTGAGGTAGAATCTGAAGAAAGCTGTAAGTAAATCTCTGGTCTGACGGACAGAAATCACATATAAGGCTAGTAAATCGTTTTCGAAATAACTACACCATTCTCTTGCCTGCGAATTCGATTGGTATAGTTATTTACTAAATGATTTACTAAGCTACGAGAGATAAGTTGGCAAAAGCAACGCAAACATATAATTTAACCGCCGCCCTGCAGGAAAAGCAAAGCGGCGAAAAATATTTTATAAATCTCTCAACATATTCAGCTTTTTCATAGCTGGTCTTAATGCAAGATATATGATTGAAGCAACTATAACAGCGATAACTGCATTAACAGATGTGGTTATCGCACCTATTTTAGCAAGTGTTTTGGCAAGGTCCTGAGGCACACCAAGAAGGTATGTCTTATAGAAATATCCGACTACAGGGTCAGCAACAATATTGAATGCCATACCGCATATGCTTGATACAACAGTGGCAACTGCAACATATTTTGCCGAATGTTCCTTAGAAAGGTGGAAGAGCTTATGTGCTACAAAACCAACGATAAGACCGATACATAACTTAAGAATAAATGTCTTAGGAGCGCTTGTTACATAGGCTGTTGACAAATCACTTATTGTCATGCCGATTGCTCCGGCAAGACCACCCCATTCGCCACCGATAAGTAAAGCTGCAAGAACGCAGAATACATTACCAAAGTGGAACATGGTTCTTTCTGTTCCAACAGGAATGTCTATCTTTATAAATGTTGCACCAACATAGCAGAGTGCGGCACACAAAGCAGCCTGTGCAATAACCTTTGCGTCTACAGGTTTTCTCTCTTTCTTTGAAAATGTTCTGTATAATCCGGCAATAAGAATAACAATGCCAAGGATTGTTACAAGAAGTGAAAATGCGTATGCTTTATTACCTTTTACTATGTATGTGTTGACACATAACACAATACCGATAACAAGAATAATAGCACCAATTAATGTTTGGATTAAACCTGTTTTTTTATCTTTCATAATTATCTTTTTCTCCTTTGATTCATATTTTCAGCAAAGAATAGTACAATTCAGGGCTTATTAAAAGTGCCAGTTTGATAATGTTTTATATGGTCAGATTATGTAAGGGATATGTTTACATTTGCAAAAAATGTGTTACAATGAGGAGTACTATGCAGGAGGTAATGCAGTATATGAAGATTATGTTTGCATCTTTAGGTTGCGATAAAAACCTTGTAGATACAGAGAATATGCTTGGAATCCTTAACGATAAGGGCTTTGAGTTTACAGATGATGAAACACAGGCAGATGTTATTGTTGTCAATACATGCTGTTTTATTGGTGATGCCAAGCAGGAGAGTATCAACACGATACTTGAGATGGCACAGCACAAGGAAGATGCTGTGTGTAAGGCACTTATTGTTACAGGATGCCTTGCTCACAGATATAGGGATGAGATTATCAAAGAGATTCCGGAGGTTGATGCATTTTTAGGAACAACTTCTTATGACAAGATTGCGGAGGTTGTTACTTCAGTGCTTGAAGGTAAGGGCTTTAATGTCGTTGATGATGCCAACAGACTTCCTATTGTTAAAGAAAAGAGAATTATTACTACGCCGGGATATTTTGAGTACCTTAAGATAGCGGAAGGATGCGATAAGCATTGTACATACTGCATAATTCCTAAGGTTCGTGGTAATTTCAGAAGTTATCCTGTTGAGTATCTTGTGGAGCAGGCAAAGCACCTTGTACACAATGGAGCAAAAGAGCTTATACTTGTAGCACAGGAGACAACTCTTTATGGAACAGACCTTTACGGAAAGAAATCACTTCCAATGCTTATACATGAGCTTGCCAAGATTGAAGACCTCAAATGGATAAGAATTCAGTACTGTTATCCGGAAGAGATTAATGATGAGCTTATCGAGGCTATTAAGAATGAGCCTAAAGTCTGTCATTATCTTGATATGCCAATCCAGCATGCAAGTGATAATGTATTAAAGCGCATGGGAAGAAAGACAGATAAGCAGGAGCTTCTTGATATTGTTGCGAAGCTGAGAAAAGAGATTCCGGACATTGCATTAAGAACAACTCTTATTGCCGGCTTCCCGGGAGAGACACAGGCTGACCATGAAGAGGTTATGGAATTTATTGATGAAATTGAGTTTGACAGACTTGGTGTATTTACTTATTCAAGAGAAGAGGATACTCCTGCTGCAACAATGCCGGACCAGATTGACCAGGATATAATGGATACATGGAGAGACGAGCTTATGGCTCTGCAACAGGAAATATCTATTGACAAGTCAGCACAAATGGTTGGAAAGACTATTGATGTTATGGTTGAAGGCTATATTGCAGAGGACAATACTTATGTCGGACGTTCGTACAAGGATGCACCTAATGTTGATGGAATGGTGTTCTTTGAATGTGACAGGGAACTTATGTCAGGAGATTTCGTATCTGTAAAGATTACCAGTTCAACTGAATATGATTTAATGGGAATAATGGAGGAAAATGTTTAAATGAATTTACCTAACAAACTTACAATTGCAAGAGTTATTATGATTCCTTTGTTTCTGATATGTCTGTATCTTAACATTGGATGTGGCAAATATATTGCAGTAGGAATATTTATTCTTGCAAGTTTAACAGACCTTTTAGATGGTAAGATTGCAAGAAAGTATAATCTTGTTACTAACTTCGGAAAATTTATGGATCCACTTGCAGATAAGCTTTTAGTATGCTCTGCACTTATTGCACTTGTTGACCTTGAAAGAATTGCAGCATGGATTGTTATTATTATAATTGCAAGAGAATTTATTATTAGCGGATTCAGACTTGTTGCATCAGATAATGGTGTTGTTATAGCAGCAAGCTACTGGGGCAAGTTCAAGACAGCATTTCAGATGATTACAATTATTATGCTTGTTCTTAATCTTAGTGTACCATTTATGAATATTATTAATACTGTTCTCATATATATATCATTAGGATTGACAGTGATTTCTCTTATTGATTATATTGCAAAGAATTATAAAGTTTTTCTGGAAGGTTCGGGTAAATAATAATGGTTGATTATCTCGGCTGTCTTGATAAGGCTCTTGTTGAGACATTAAAGAACAAATCCCTGACTATAACTACAGCTGAGTCATGCACAGGCGGCATGGTTGCTTCGTCTATAGTTAATATAAGCGGTGCTTCAGACATTTTTAAAGAGGGCTATATTACATATAGTAATGAGGCGAAGGAACGTATTCTTGGAGTTAAGCATGAGACTCTTGAAAAATATAAAGCTGTAAGTGCTGAAACTGCTGCCCAGATGGCAGAAGGAGCAGTAAGAATATCTAAGGCAGATATAAGTGTTTCTGTAACAGGTGTTGCAGGACCTTCAAGAGAAGATGACAAGCCTGTTGGACTTGTGTATATTGGATGCTGCTATAAGGGTGAGACACATGTTAAAGAATGTGATTTGTCAGGCGACAGGCACACGATAAGGTGTCAGTCTACGAAGGAAGCACTTAAGTTTGTTCTTGATATAATTAAGACTAACAGGTAGAGATTATTGTAATTATTAGTTTTATTATATTATTTACTATATTATTTGCTATGGCGTTGAAGACCTACTATTAAGCTTGAAAGATGGCTTGAGTAGGTCTTTTGCTGGGATTAGAGTGGGCTGGAGCGAGCTGGAATGTGAAGACCTACTAAGTGAGTGAGATGTGAGTGTTGAGTAGGTTTTAGAGCCGTATAGGAGGCGTGAATGGGCGAGAAGACCTACTAGATGAGAAAGAAGTGGGCATTGAGTAGGTCTTTATCCTTCAAATTATCTTTTACCAAGCAGAAATATAAAAAGACCTACTACATCATGCAATTCAAAGATTTAGTGGGTCATCAAGCATAGACACATTGTTTAAAATGTAAAAGACCTACAAAACAAAGAGAATATTGCTTTTAGTGAGTTTTATAACGACATCGGATTCAATATTACAATGAATTGATACAGGTATCATTCGAGAGGTTGTGCAAGTAAAAAAGATTTTGTTAAATTTATGCATAAAATATTATATTAAGATACAATAATATAAAATAGGCGTTTACAAAATATATATAATATGATATATTTTTACTATTCCAGTATACATACAATCATAACGAATAAATGTTCGAAAAGCTCTTGACAATATGAGAATAATAAGATACTATTTAAGAAACGAACACATGTTCAAAAGGAGAGTTTAAGGTATGGTTAATGAAGATAAGATGAAAGCCCTTGATGCGGCAATTTCTAATATTGAGAAACAGTTTGGTAAGGGCTCTGTAATGAAGCTTGGGGAATCAACAGCTAATCTTAATGTTGAATGTATTCCTACAGGTTCTTTAAGTCTAGATATCGCTTTGGGAATCGGTGGAGTTCCTAAAGGAAGAGTTGTAGAGATATATGGACCTGAATCAAGTGGTAAGACAACAGTTGCACTTCATATGGTTGCTGAAGTACAGAAGAGAGGCGGGATTGCAGGTTTTATTGATGCAGAGCATGCTCTGGATCCTGTATATGCTAAGAATATTGGGGTTGATATTGATAATTTATATATTTCGCAGCCTGACAGTGGTGAGCAGGCACTTGAGATTACGGAGACTATGGTAAGATCCGGTGCAGTCGATATTGTAATTGTCGATTCAGTTGCAGCTCTTGTTCCTAAAGCAGAGATTGATGGTGATATGGGCGATTCACATGTAGGTCTTCAGGCAAGACTTATGTCACAGGCATTAAGAAAGCTTACACCTGTTGTAAGCAAGAATAACTGCGTTGTTATATTTATCAACCAGCTTCGTGAAAAGGTTGGCGTTATGTTTGGAAATCCGGAGACAACTACAGGTGGTCGTGCACTTAAGTTCTATTCTTCTGTAAGACTTGATGTAAGAAAGATTGAGACACTTAAGCAGAATGGTGAGGTTATTGGTAACAGAACCAGAGTCAAGATTGTTAAGAATAAGGTTGCTCCTCCATTCAGAGAAGCAGAGTTTGATATTCTTTTTGGAAAAGGTATATCTATAGAAGGAGATCTTGTGGATCTTGCTTCTAATGCAGGTATTATCCAGAAGAGTGGAGCATGGTTCTCATATGAGGGCAATAAGATTGGACAGGGACGAGAGAACGCTAAGCAGTTCCTTCTTGATAATCCAGAGATAAGAGAAGAAGTTGACAGAAGAGTAAGAGAACACTACGGAATTGTGGACGGCGTTAAGGAAGCAGAAGCATCTGATGATGCTAAGCAAGCTAAGGCTAAGAAGAAAGCAGATACAGAAGAGTAATATTAAGGTGGGTTATGGAAGATAATATTGAACTTATTGTCACATCCATTAAAGAACTTACTAAGAAACGCAGGCTTGTATATATTAATTATGAGCCTGCATTTGCTTTATATGCAGCAGAATTAAGAAAGTTTGGAATTAAGGATGGAGAGTCTGTCAGGAAAGAAGCATATGATTCTCTGATAGATGATGTGTTATCTAAGCGTGCAACGGTAAGAGCGATGGCATTGCTTAAGAATAAGGATTATACAAGAAAAGGTTTAGAGGACAAGCTTAGAGATGGATATTATCCTGATATGTGTATAGATTATGCATTAGAGTATGTAACCAGGTTTGGATATATTAATGATGAGCGCTTTGCAGAGAATTATGTTAATTTTAAGGCAGGTAATAAGCCAAGAAGACAGATTGAACTTAAGTTAAAGCAGAAAGGCGTTGATGCAGATATTATCAGCAGGGTTTGTGATGAATTCTATGAAGATAATAGTGATATAGAATTAGAACAGGCAAAGGCATTTGTTGAAAAGAAACATATAGATATAGAGAACGCTGATTATAAAGAGCTTCAGAAGGTCAAAGCTGCATTATATCGCAGAGGATTCAGTATGGATATTATTAATAAAACATTGGATTCTAAGGGGCTTTTCCTTGACATAATCGACAATTGAGTATAATATTAGATTGTTGTATTTTTGTACAATGAAAACTAAATAAGGAGGTGCTCCTGCGTTGATTCCAATAGTAATCGCAATTATTGCTACTTTAGTGATAGTCGCTCCTATTACTTGGCTTATCTCGTCTAATGCAATCAACAAGCGTAACGATGCAACAATCGGTAATGCCAATGAGAAAGCAAGAGAGATAATAGATGAAGCTCTTAAGACAGCTGAAACCAAGAAAAGGAAGCTCTTTTGAAGTCAAGGAAGAGTCTTTAAAGACTAAGAACGAACTTGAGAAGGAAACTAAGGAAAGACGAGCTGAGATAAGCAAGTATGAAAAGAGAGTTCTTTCAAAAGAAGAGACACTTGACAGAAAGATTGAGGCTGTAGAGAAACGCGACTCTAACATTACCAGGAAAGAAGAAGAACTTGGTAAACAGAAGCAAAAGGTTGAAGAACTTGAGAAGAAGAGACAGCAGGAACTTGAACGAATCTCAGGATTGACCTCCGAACAGGCAAAAGAATATCTATTAAAGACTGTTGAAGACGAAGTTAAACATGATACTGCTGTAATGATTAAGACATTAGAAAGCAGAGCGAAAGAGGAAGCAGACAAGAAGGCTAAGGAAATTGTTGTTAATGCAATTCAGAGATGCGCCGCAGACCATGTGGCTGAGACAACAATATCAGTAGTTCAGCTTCCTAATGACGAAATGAAAGGCCGTATTATTGGTAGAGAGGGTAGAAATATCAGAACTCTTGAAACACTTACAGGTGTTGAACTTATCATTGATGATACACCTGAGGCTGTAGTTTTGTCGGGCTTTGATCCGGTAAGAAGAGAGGTTGCAAGAATCGCTCTTGAGAAGCTCATACTTGATGGAAGAATTCATCCGGCAAGAATTGAGGAGATGGTTGAGAAAGCCCAGAAAGAAGTCGAGACATTAATTAAAGAAGAAGGTGAAGCTGCAACCCTTGAGGTTGGTGTACATGGTATCCATCCAGAGCTTGTAAGACTCTTAGGTAAGTTAAGATTCAGAACAAGTTATGGACAGAATGTTTTAAAGCATTCTATTGAAGTAGCACAGCTTACAGGTCTCTTAGCTGGAGAGTTAGGACTTGATGTTAAGATGGCTAAGCGTGCTGGTTTATTACATGATATTGGTAAAGCTGTTGACCACGAGATGGAAGGCTCACATATTCAGTTAGGTGTTGATCTTTGTAGAAGATATAAAGAATCAGCTCTTGTTATTAATGCAGTAGAAGCACATCATGGAGACGTTGAGCCAGAAAGCTTAATTGCTTGTCTTGTACAGGCTGCTGATACAATTTCAGCTGCAAGACCTGGTGCAAGAAGAGAAACGTTAGAAACTTATACAAACAGACTGAAACAATTAGAAGATATTACCAACTCATTCAAGGGAGTTGAGAAATCCTTTGCCATTCAAGCAGGTAGAGAGGTTCGTGTTATGGTAGTTCCTGAAGTCGTTAGTGATTCAGATATGGTAATCATGGCTCGTGACATTTCTAAGCAGATTGAGGATCAGATGGAATATCCTGGTCAGATCAAGGTTAGTATTGTCAGAGAGTCAAGAGCTGTAGATTACGCAAAGTAAACTAACATAAACCAAGGCTGTTACATAATGTTAATTCGTTATGTGACAGCCTTTTTTGATTTCAACACACTTAATTTAATTAAGCATTTTAAAGAGATGTTTTAAAATATTAAGTTATTTTTAAAAATATTTGCAATTATGAATTATACATTGTAGAATAGAGCATGTTGATTATATGCTGATTAGGAGGAAGATTATGCAGTACAATGATATGAGTAAAGAAGAGCTTTTAGCTTTAAAGGAAAGCTTGAACAAAGAGTATGCAGAAGCTAAGGCAAAGGGGCTTGCGTTAGATATGTCAAGAGGGCCCTCAGCTAAGCAGCTTGATGTTTCGTTAGGACTTCTTGATACAATCAATAGTTCATCAGACCTTAAGGCTTTAGATGGAACAGATTGCAGAAATTATGGTGTTTTTAGATGGTATTCCAGAAGCAAAGAAGCTTATGGCAGATGATGGGAACAACACCAGATCATGTTATTGTGTATGGAAACGCAAGTCTTAATATTATGTATGACCAGATTTCAAGAGCATACACATGGTATTCTTGGTAATACTCCATGGTGCAAGCTTGATAAGGTTAAGTTCTTATGTCCAGTTCCTGGATATGACAGACATTTTGCAATCACAGAAAGATTTGGAATTGAGATGATTAACATTCCAATGTCAGAGTCTGGTCCAGATATGGGTATGGTAGAAGAGTATGTAAGCAAGGATGCTTCTGTAAAGGGTATCTGGTGCGTTCCAAAGTATTCTAATCCTCAGGGATATACATATTCTGAAGAAACAGTTAAGAGAATGGCTGCACTTAAGCCAGCTGCTGAAGATTTCAGAATTTTCTGGGATAACGCTTATGTTATCCATGATTTATATGATGACAATAAGGATGAGATAGCTGATATCATCAGTGAATGTGAGAAAGCTGGTAACCCTGATATGGTATTTGAGTTTGCTTCAACTTCTAAGGTGAGCTTCCCAGGTTCAGGTATTGCAGCACTTGCTACATCTGCTAATAATATTGCAGATATCAAGAAGCAGCTTACAATCCAGACAATCGGACATGATAAGCTTAATCAGTTAAGACATGTGAGATTCTTTAAGGATATCAATGGACTTAAGGAACATATGAGAAAGCATGCTGAGTTTATGAGACCTAAGTTTGAGGCTGTTGAAAGTGTTCTTGAAGAAGAACTTGGCGGACTTGGAATTGGTTCATGGACAGAGCCTAAGGGTGGATATTTTATATCATTTGAAGCTATGGATGGATGTGCCAAGGCAATAGTTGCAAAATGTAAAGAAGCAGGTGTTAAGCTTACAGGTGCAGGCGCAACATTCCCTTATGGAAAGGACCCTAAGGATTCTAATATAAGAATTTCCCCATCATTCCCAACTCCAGAAGAGATGAAGCAGGCTGCTGATCTTTTTGTACTCTGCGTAAAGCTTGTAAGTGTAGAAAAGTTACTTGAAAACAAATAATTAAATGAATATAATTAAAATAAGCTTGCTTTTTATAAGCAAGCTTATTTAATAACTGAGTATATAATAAGCAGATGTTATATATCATGATATAGTTGGGAGGATATACATATGGCTAAGATTGGTTTTATTGGAATGGGTAACATGGGATATGCAATGCTTAAAGGTGCTTTGGCAGCATTTTCACCATCAGATATTATATTTTCATCACCAGACAGAGAAAAATGCGAAAGAATATCATCTGAGACAGGCGTACGATTTGCAGAAAGTAATGCAGAGTGTGGCAATAATGCCAAGTTTATTGTGCTTGCAGTAAAACCACAGATGTATCCAACAGTACTTAAGAATATTGTCAATGTGGTAACAGAAGAAAGTGTTATTATATCAATTGCACCGGGAATTACTATTGCATCTATAAAGAATGCTCTTGGAAGCAACATAAGAGTTGTAAGAGCAATGCCTAATACACCTGCACTTATTGGAGAGGGAATGACAGGAGTATCATATAATATGACAGATTTTTCATTTGACGAAAGAGATGTTATTGATAAATTCTTTAATTCATTTGGAAAGGTTGTTTATGTTGATGAAAAGCTTATGGATGGAATAGTGTGTGCAAGTGGCAGCTCGCCTGCCTATGTATATATGTTCATTGAGGCAATGGCGGATAGCGTTGTAAAGTATGGAATAAAAAGAGATGACGCATATAAGCTGGTTGCCCAGACTGTCCTTGGTTCGGCAAAGATGGTACTTGAGTCAGGAGAACACCCGGCAGTACTTAAAGATAAAGTGTGTTCTCCTGGTGGAACAACAATTCAGGCTGTTTCTGCACTTGAAGAGAATGGTTTCAGAAATGCACTTATCAAAGCAACTGACGCCTGCTATGACAAATGTACAAGCATTAAGTAACATTTTTATATAGAAAGGCTGAATATGAAAGAACATATTAAAAGAGTGGATAGAATTCTTAAATATAAGGGTTCAATACTTGATATATATACAGATGTTATAGAGACTCCCGACGGACATATGGCAGAATGGGATTATATTGACCACAGAGGAGCGGCAGCTGTTGTTCCGGTGTTAGATGATGGACGTCTTCTCATGGTAAGACAGTACAGAGACGCACTTGACAGAGAGACGATTGAGATTCCTGCAGGTGGTCTTAATGGCTGGGATGAGCCGACAATTAATGCGGCAGCAAGAGAACTTGAAGAAGAGACCGGATATAGGTCAGATAATCTTACTAAGCTTGTATCAGTTGTTACTGCGGTTGCGTTCTGCAATGAAGTGGTAGATGTATATCTTGCAACAGATCTTGTAAAAACAAGTCAGCATCTTGATGAAGATGAATTCATAGATGTAGAAAAATACACACTGGATGAACTTAAAGATATGATATTTGCAGGAACGATACAGGATTCCAAGACAATTTCAGCAGTTCTTGCTTATGATGCCTTACTTAACCGTAAAAAGAATAATTAAGACAAAGTCTTCATATATTGATTCAAAGTACATTTTGATGGATATATATGAAGGCTTTTATTATTGTGGGTAATTAAGAATGTAAGATTTGCTGCATTAATTATTGTGGGAATTATACTTGGTACATGCTTTATAAAAATGTGGCGCTATGGTGATGTGTTTTCAACTGAATATCTGATTGTATACATTAATTCTGATGTTGCATATGCAAATGTATGGCAGGAGGTGCTATCTTACAGATTAAGGAAGTTCATAACATTGGCAGTATTCATGATTACCCCATTCAGAAAATTGTATGTATACTGGCTGTGTCTATACAATGGATTCTGTCTTGGAATATGTATGACAAAGGCTGTTATGTATCACGGTGCAGGGGGAGTAGTTATGGTTCTGGTATGGCTGTTTCCACATTATCTGTTATATATAATGACCGTTCTCTTTATGTGTCATTATTTTCTAAACAGAATTGACACTTTAAGAAGAACGGTCATTATTGTGAGTATGTCATTGCTACTTACATTAATCGGAACATTTACAGAAAGCTATATTAATCCCGAAATAATGAAAATGTTTTTAAATAAGGTCTGCAATATCGTATAAAAGCTTTTCAGATTCAGCCCATCCGAGGCATGCGTCTGTGATTGATTTTCCATAAACACCGTCGCCAACCTTCTGGTTACCCGGCTCAATATAACTTTCAATCATAACACCCTTAACAAGCTTCTTAACATCAGCAGAGTGATGGCAGCTGTGAAGAACTTCCTTGACGATACGGATTTGCTCAAGATACTGCTTACCTGAATTGCTGTGGTTAGCATCTACAATAACAGCAGGATTCTCAAGATCTCTTGCAGCATACATGTTATAAAGTCTTATTAAATCCTCATAGTGATAGTTAGGAATATTCTGACCGTGTTTGTTTACAGCACCTCTTAATATTGTGTGTGTAAGAGGATTTCCAGGTGTGTTAACTTCCCAGTTTCTGTATATAAATGTCTGCTTAGACTGGGCAGCAACTACAGAATTTAACATAACTGAAAAATCTCCACTTGTAGGATTCTTCATTCCGGCTGGAACATCAATTCCTGAACATACAAGTCTGTGCTGCTGGTTCTCAACTGATCTTGCACCAACGGCAACATATGAAAGAACATCTGAAAGATACCAGTAGTTTTCAGGGTAAAGCATTTCATCAGCAGGACTAAGATGTGTCTCTTTCATTACATCAATATGCATTTTTCTGATTGCAACAAGACCGGCAAGAAGGTCAGGCTTCTTTTCAGGATCTGGCTGGTGAAGCATTCCCTTGTAACCTACGCCTGTCGTTCTTGGTTTGTTAGTGTAAACTCTTGGAATAATAATAACTTTGTCTTTAATCTTCTCCTGAACCTTAACAAGTCTTGATGTGTAATCAAGGACAGCAGTTTCATTATCTGCTGAGCAAGGTCCGATAATAACAAGAAGTTTGTCTGATTTGCCAGTGATAACATCAGCAATTTCAGCATCTCTTTCAGCTTTTAATGCTTTTATTTCTTCCGGTACAGGGTACTGTTCTTTGATTTCAGTAGGTGTAGGAAGCTTTGTGACGAACTCGAAACTCATATGATTTTCTCCTTAAAAATGTATATTCAATTAATTACATTTGCATAAAAGACACAATGTATATGTGATTATAACATTTGTTTTCAAAAATGCAAAATAATAATACAGAAAGTATTCTTTGTGGTACAATATATTAAAGATTGTCGGGAGGCGTGGCTATGAATATTAACAGAATTATATGGATAGTTTTAGATAGTGTTGGAATTGGTGAGGCCAGGGATGCAGCTAAGTTTGGAGATGAGGGTGCAGATACATTGGGACATACTGCAGAGGCTAATGGAGGTCTTAATATTCCTAATATGGTAAAGCTTGGAATAGGCAATATAGACGGTGCACATAACCTTGAGCGTTGTGATAATCCCATCGGGTGTTTTGGAAAACTGGCAGAAGTGTCTGCAGGAAAAGACACGACAATTGGACACTGGGAGATGGCAGGAATATATTCTCCTGATCCGTTTCCTGTGTATCCTGATGGATTTCCAGACTGTATTATTGATGAATTTATTAAAAAGACAGGAATTCCAGGAATACTTTGCAATAAGCCGGCTTCAGGAACACAGATAATTGCTCAACTTGGTGATGAACATGTTGCGACAGGAAAACCAATTGTATATACATCAGGAGATTCAGTTTTCCAGATTGCATGTCATGAAGATGTTGTGCCGGTAGAAAGACTTTATGAAATGTGTGAGACAGCAAGACATATCCTTACAGGAAAGAATGCTGTGGCAAGAGTTATTGCACGACCTTTGTCGGGGAGAATGGCAATTATAAGAGAACACCTAACAGAAGGGATTTCTCACTAAAGCCAAGTGAGGATAATATATTGTGCAGAGTCCGTGATAAAGGGTTTGATGTAATCGGAGTCGGTAAGATTCATGATATATTTGCCGGAGTTGGACTTACAGAGTCTAAGCACACTAATGACAATCAGGATGGAATGGATGTAACACTTGATTACATGAAGCAGGATAATAAAGGAATTATATATACTAATCTGGTTGAGTTCGATTCAACATGGGGACATAGAAGAGATTATAAAGGGTATGCCAGAGGTCTTGAAGAATTTGATGATAGACTCGCACAGGTGTTAGACACTATGAAAGACACAGATATGCTTGTTATTACGGCTGACCACGGTTGTGACCCGACCTATAAGGGAACTGACCATACAAGGGAGTATGTTCCGTTGCTTGTATATGGCAAATGTTTAAAACATGGTGTTAATCTTGGAACAGGTGACACTTATGCTGATATAGCACAGACACTGGCTGAGATTTTTGGCACAGAACCGGTTAAGATAGGAAAGAGTTTTCTTAATAAGATTATGTAGGAGGTCTGCATTATGAGAATGGTTGATATTATAGAGAAGAAAAGAGATGGTGGAAAGCTTACTAAAGAAGAGATAGAGTTCTTTGTTAATGGCTATGTCAGGGGGGATATACCTGATTATCAGGCTTCTGCCCTTCTTATGGCAATATATTTCAGACATATGGATTATGATGAGACTCTTAACCTGACGCTTGCAATGGAAAACAGCGGAGATAAGCTGGATTTGTCGGGTATTAATGGAATTAAAGTAGACAAGCACAGTACAGGTGGCGTTGGAGATAAGACTTCACTTGTTCTTGCACCTATGGTTGCAGCACTTGGCGGCAAAGTTGCAAAGATGAGTGGAAGAGGACTTGGACATACAGGAGGCACGATTGATAAACTGGAAAGTATTCCGGGATTTAACACTTCTTTGTCTGAGGAAGCATTTGTTAAGCAGGTTAATGATATAGGAATTGCAATAACAGGCCAGACAGGTAATCTTGCACCTGCAGATAAGAAGATATATGCGCTAAGGGATGTTACGGCAACGGTCGAGAATATTTCGCTTATTGCAAGCAGTATTATGAGTAAGAAACTGGCTTCTGGTGCTGATGCGATTGTTCTTGATGTCAAGACCGGAAGTGGCGCATTTATGAAAAATGAGGCTGATGCCGTAAGTCTTGCTAAGGAGATGGTTCGTATTGGAAAGGGGCTGGAAGAAATGTAACAGCACTTATTACTGATATGACCAGCCGTTAGGATATGCAGTCGGTAATGCACTTGAAGTTATCGAGGCTATCAATACTTTAAAAGGTGAAGGACCAGAGGATTTAACTAAGCTTGTCCTTAATCTTGGAACATATATGGTGCTTGCTGCAAGAGATGACCTTGATAAAGAAACCGTAAGAAAAGAATTGAGAGAGTAATAAGTGACGGAAGTGCTTTGGACAAGATGGCAGAGTTCGTTAAGCCCAGGGGGGAGACCCTGACGCAGTATATAACACAGATAAGTTAAAGATATCTGATACAATAACAGAGGTGTGTGCAGATAGCGATGGATACATCCAGTCAATCCAGTCTGAGCTGATAGGAAAATCTTCAATGATTCTTGGAGGCGGAAGGACAGCCAAGGACGATGTGATTGATTTATCAGTTGGAGTTGTGCTTCTAAGAAAATAGGCGACAAAGTCAGCAAAGGTGATGTGGATAGCAAGAATTTACTGTGATAATGCAGACAAGACTAAAGAAGCAGAAACAATGATTAAGGATGCGTATACATTTTCACAGGAATATGTCGAAAAAAATGTACTTATAAAGGGAATAGTTGGTTAATAGTTGTAAATAATTGGATTTTGTGGTATTATAAACACCAAACGGGGCTTTGCCCTAGGTTTGTGAATTGAAAAGGAGAGTTACGATGGAAGTAAGACAGGGTGCTAACGCAAGAGATGTAAAGGGTTATGATACAGAAAGACTGAGAAATGATTTTCTTATCCAGAATCTTTTCCCAGCTGATGATTTCAAGCTTGTTTACAGCCAGATTGATCGTATTATCGTAGGCGGATGTATGCCGGTTAATAAGGAACTTACACTTGAGGCAGGTTCTGAACTTAAGGCTGCATATTTCCTTGAGAGACGTGAGATGGGTATCTTTAATGTAGGCGGCAATGGTTCAGTTATCGTTGATGGTACTGAATATAAGTTTAAATATAGAGATGGTCTTTATATTGGTATGGGTTCTAAGGAGATTAAGTTCAAGAGCGAGGATTCTTCTAAGCCAGCTAAGTTCTACTTTAACTCAACACCAGCACATAAGACATATCCTACAGTATTTATTGATCCAGAAAAGGATATCAAGGATGAGTTCAAGCTTCAGCTTGGTTCTGTTGAAGGATGTAATAAGCGTCTTAACAGAAAGTATATTTTACCAGGTCAGGTCGAGACATGCCAGTTAGAGATGGGTATCACAACTCTTGAGCCAGGAAGCGTATGGAATACAATGCCATGTCATACACATGACAGACGAATGGAAGTTTATTTCTACTTCGAGATTCCAGAAGAAGATATCGTTGTTCACTACATGGGTGAGCCAACAGAAACTCGTCATATCATCATGAGAAGCGAAGAAGCAGTTATTTCACCAAGCTGGTCAATTCATTCAGCATCAGCTACACATGCATATGCATTTATCTGGGGAATGGCTGGAGAAAACCAGGATTTCGATGATATGGACTGGGTAGACATGAAGGATTTAAAGTAATCCGTCAGTACATATTTTACTAAGGAATGTAACCTGTAGAGGGTTTCATTTATAAATTATTATTAGGAAAAGGAGAATTAAAATGTCAGTTAATTTTTCACTTGAAGGTAAGATTGCATTTGTAACTGGTGCATCATATGGTATCGGCTTCGCTATCGCTAGTGGTATGGCTAAGGCTGGTGCAAAAATCGTTTTCAACGATATTAAGCAGGAATTAGTAGATAAGGGATTAGCAGCTTATAAGGAAGCTGGTATCGACGCTCACGGATATGTTTGCGACGTTACTAACGAAGAAGCTGTTAACGCTACTGTAGAGAAAATCACAAAGGAAGTTGGACCAATCGATATCCTCGTAAACAACGCTGGTATCATTAAGAGAATTCCTATGTGCGAGATGACAGCTGCTGAGTTCAGACAGGTTATCGACGTAGATCTTAACGCACCATTCATCGTATCAAAGGCAGTAATTCCTTCAATGATCGAAAGAGGACATGGTAAGATCATCAACATCTGCTCAATGATGTCAGAATTAGGCCGTGAGACAGTATCAGCTTACGCTGCTGCTAAGGGTGGTCTTAAGATGCTTACAAGAAATATTTGTTCTGAGTATGGTAAGTACAATATCCAGTGTAATGGTATTGGACCTGGTTACATCGAGACACCTCAGACAGCTCCATTAAGAGAGAGACAGCCAGATGGATCAAGACATCCATTCGACTCATTCATCGTTGCAAAGACACCAGCAGAGAGATGGTTAAAGCCAGAAGAATTAGCTGGTCCAGCTGTATTCCTTGCTTCAGAAGCATCAGATGCAGTTAATGGACACATCCTCTATGTAGATGGTGGTATCCTCGCATACATCGGCAAGCAGCCACAGTAATCGCGAACATAGATTAGCGGTGCAGATAACAATAAAGGGCTTGAGACAAGTTTACTTGTGCTCAAGCCCTTTTTATCTATAGCGCATGGAATGCGCGTACAACTTGGTTGAAAACCAAGTTGTACATACACCGCGAACTACAAGCGCAGTGCGCGAATGAATAAAGAACACAGGAATCAAGCTTGCTTGAATTCCTGTGTTTTATGAATGAGCATAGAGCGCGACAGCGCGTGTGGACTGACCGCAGGTCAGGACACGGCACTGCGCAATAGTGGGATGCACCTGTCCCGTCCGCCAATCCCCAGCTGCAAGAGCAAAGCGAGTTGCAGCGTCCGTTCCAGCACAGAGGAATTCCATTGTATATGTGGTGTTATAATCAGCCTGACAGGTTGTCCAATATCCTGACTTTTAACATGATACCTATAGGTAGTCGTATAAAATGCAACCTTATAGGTAGAAAACACAAGTGTCTATATTTATAATTATATAATAAACCTATAAAACTATTTTAAAATTGTATCTTATAGGTATATGCCCATCTAATCTGATATTAATCACCAAAATCACCCTAAATCCGTCAAAAACACCTATAAAGTATATTAAAAATATAATTTATAGGAAAAGATTCATTTATATGTGTAGAACATGCTTTATAAACAACATATTTAGTAATCAGCCTGATAAACAACCTGAAACATTTATAAAACAATACTTGTAATTAAACTAATCAATGATAAAATCAAGTAAAAGGGGATATGCACATGTCAATATTTAAAAAGAACACAACCAAGAAAGAGATAGAAACATCACTCAATGAAATTCAGATTAATCTTGAGAATAATTACAAGGATTTAGCAATTAAGGCTTTCAAAGACTCATCAGAGCTAGTTGAACGGTATCATAATGAGTCTTTGATTGATGAGAAAGCGTATGGTAAATATAAAGGACAGCTTGATGTATTTGCAAAGAGAATGGAAGGCTACAGTCACAGACTGAATGTGAAATATTAAAAAGTATTGAAAAAAACAATAATATATTGTCGAGATATAGATATATATGTTATATTAAATATGCAGATACAACCATAACCTGATTTGTAAATGGAGTGGTACTATGAAAAAAGTATTTTTAATTGGGGTTACATTGATGTGTTTTGCTTCTATGGCAGGTTGTAAGACAAAGCCGCCAAAGGTTGCACATCCATATGTGCAGGAGTATGTGGCTGGCAGAGAGCATGGCAATGTAAAAGTACAGGATTTTCTTGATCATGGAGAAGAATTTGCAATTGGGGCAGATGAAAATGGAAAAGCGGTATTTAAAGACCCGCAGAAAGCATTTGAGGCGTTAGTACGGATTATTCAGATGGTATTAATCTGATTAGGATGAGTACAAGCACCAATCACTCCAAGAAATTTTATGATTACCTGACATATGGCTGGCAGGTTAATACAGGCACAGATGAAAGTAAGGAGCAGGCGGCTTTTGTGTCTCATGTTTTAGATATATATGAGAATAGTTATGATTTTGATAAATAGAATATGTTTTTAATATAATAACCGCACCGCGTTTGATGGTGCGGTTATTCGTTAATCCACAACCCTTATAGTACTAATCACAGGCTGTTTACTCTTGTCAGTAATCACCCCATTTTGGTTAGTGTCAGTGCAGTCTTTACATATCTTATCGACAATGTCCATACCGCTTGTGACAGTTCCGAAAGCTGCGTATTGTCCATCAAGGCTAGGAGTGTCTTTTTGCATAATGAAAAACTGAGAATTTGCAGAATTATTTGCAGAAGAGCGTGCCATAGATATAGTACCTCTTACATGGCTTTATATTATTTTGGACGCCATTTGACTTGAATTCACCATTGATTTTTCAGAAGAGCCACCAGTTCCGTCACCATTAGGTCACCGCCCTGAATCATAAATCCATCAATTACGCGATGAAAAGTCAGACCGTTATAAAATCCTGAATTGGCAAGATTAATAAAATTAGTAACAGTAATCGGGGCAGTATCTGCATCAAGTTCTACCTCAATTGTTCCATAATTGTTTACTTCAATGGCAAACATGGTGCTTTCCGATAACAGATTCTGGGTATCATCCGATGATGAATTACTGGATGCCTTTTGTCCACAGGCAGTCATGTTGAATAAAATACATAACAGGGTTATGCTTAATAATAAATGCTTTTCTTCATTTTAACAGGTTCCTTTCTGAATTTATAGAATATAGTATACCATTATCAGCTGATATGTAAAATATTAATATAAATTTGACTATCAAAATTTCTATATATGTGATACAATTATCAAAGATTTCACAATATATGAGGGAGATTAATTTAATGAAACTTGAAGTAAAAATCTTACCAAGTCATTTGGTGAAAGAAGTCCTTCACGGCATTTCATTTGATGTGGAAGGCGGCAAGGCATTAGGTCTTCTTGGACGTATGGTGCAGGAAAGACTACAACTATAAGAATTATTATGGATGTATTTCATGCCAATTCAGGAGAAATATTTCTTGATGGTAAAAAATTTAATCCAAAGGAGCATCTTATAGGATATCTGCCGGAAGAGAGAGGATTATATCCTAAGAAAAAGTATCAGAACAGCTTGTGTATCTTGGCAGGTTAAGAGGCTTATCTAAGGCTGAAGCTAAGAAGAATACTGATAAATGGCTTAAAAGACTGCAGGTATCACAGTATACAGATGTGAAGTTAGAGACACTCAGCAAAGGTAACCAGCAGAAGTCCAGCTTGCATCAACACTTGTCTGTGAGCCTGAGATTGTTATATTAGATGAGCCATTCAGCGGACTTGACCCGGTTAATTCTAAGATATTACAGGATGTTGTAACAGAATTGATAGAAGAAGGAAGAATAGTTATATTTTCAAGTCATCAGATGAGCTATGTGGAGGAGTTCTGTGAGGATATAGCAATAATTAATAACGGTGAGATTGCATTATCAGGTGATATTGCAGATATTAAGGCTGAATATGGAAAGAATCAGCTTATAATCGCTGCAGTTGGAATGGGAGCAGAAGAACTGGCAGAAAAGTTAAAGACCAGCTGCGAAGATACATTATCTGTAACAGGAATACATAAAGATGGTGTTATAGTAAAGAATATTCATGAGCTTTCTGGAAATGCACTTATTAAAGAAATTATGAATGCTGATATAGAGATAGCATCATTTGACAGCTACAGACCATCACTTAATGATATATTTGTAAAAGCTGTAGGGGGTGACAGATAATGAAGAAGTTCGGAGTAATATTCCAGTATGAGATTATGAATTATATCAAGAATAAAAGCTTTATGATTTCTACAATTGTTATAGCTGTTCTTGCTGCAGTGATACTGTTTCTTCCAAGTGTATTTGATATGTCAGGAATTCTTGGAATTAATAAAGATGATACTGATGATACCGCTGATAATACGGAGATTACTGATGTTATCATAATCTGTGATGAAAAAGACATATTTGCGGGAACAGGAATTGTAGAAGGCGTATTAAATGATGTGAAGATTGAAAATGTTTCATCAAGAGATGCACTTGTAGATAAGATTGAAAATGATGAAAATGTCATTGCTGGTTTTGTTGTAAAGAATGCAACAGATTTTGAATATGTCGTTAATAATAGTGATATGTTTGATGATATGACGCAGAGATTTACATATGCAATGCAGCTGCTAAGCCAGTATAACTATTGTAAGGAGAATAATCTGGATATGGCAGAGATTGAAAATGCTTTTAATCCGGTTATCAATTCCGAGACAACTGTACTTGGAAAAGACATGATGAGTAATTACTGGTATTGTTATGCACTTATAATTATTGTGTTCATGGTTATCATTCTGTATGGAGTAATGGTAGCAACTTCTGTAACACAGGAGAAATCAAACAGAACAATTGAACTTCTTGTAACCAGTGCTGATACTAACAGCCTTTTCTTTGGAAAGGTACTGGCAGGTACATCTGCAGCACTTTTACAGGTTGGAATTATATTTGCAGTAATACTTGGAAGCTATAAGATTAACAGAGACTCATGGGGTGGATTATTTGATAAAATATTTAATATTCCTTCAGATGTGCTTATAACATTTGCGTTCTTTGGACTTGGAGGGCTACTGTTCTATGTATTCATATATGGTGCAATGGGAGCGCTTGTGTCTAAGACAGAGGATATTAACAAAAGTGCCGGAAGTGTACAGTTTGTTATTATGATTGTATATTTTATAGGATTATCCCAGCTTAATAATGTAGATGGAATTCTTATGAAGGTTCTTTCATTCCTGCCGATAAGCTCATATAGTGCGATGTTTGCAAGAGTAGCACTTGGAAATGTGAGTTTTGCTGAGATAGCTGTATCGTTTGTTATTCTTATTGTAAGCACAATAGCAGTTGGAATATTAGGCTCTAAGATATACAGAATGGGAACGTTAAGATATGGTAATCCAATTACATTAAGAAATGCATTTAAGAATCTTAAGCATGAATAAAAAGAGGGCGGCAAACCTGTAATGGTAAGCCGCCTTTAATAATGCATTATTATAATTTAACTGTTTCGCCGCCTTTTACTTCAACAATAGTACTATTATTTACTGCAAGCCATACTGACTTAACAGAAGGGTTATGAACATATTCGTTATCAGCAAAGAACTCAAGTCTGTCAAACAATTCGTTGTATTCAACAATATCAGAATTGGTTGCATACCAGATATCATCACGGTTAGCAATCATTTCACAGAATTCCTCAATGATTTCCCAATTATTGTTTCTTTCAAATTCAAAGCTGTGTCCCCAGACATACATCATGTAAAGATACTGTTTTTTAGTAAGTGCCATGAACTTCTTGCCAAAATCAATAAGATTATGATTGTGATGACAGGTTGGAACCCAGCACATATAGTCTTCAGGCATAGAAAAACCATTCTCATCTCCTATAAGCATAGGACATCGGCATTAGCAGCATAGGCTTCTGCAGCTTTAGTGGCAGCGTATTTATCATTAGTAACTCTTGCATATTTGATGCCAACTGATTTAGCAATATCAACTATACGGTTATCGTAAGAACCGTTAGGATATGCAAGACCATATATAGGACGTTTAAATATTTTTTCAAGATTATCCTTATCATCGAGAATTTCTCTAAGGGCATTATAATCGTTAAGTCTGATCATTGTAGGATGTGTAAATGTATGGACAGCAATATCATGTCCTTTATAAAGCTCAGGCCATTCCTCCTGAGGAATTCTTATGGCAGGGTCAATAATACCTGTATTAAGGTTAAAGGTTGCTTTAAGATTAAACTTGTTAAAAAGCTTTACAAGACGTCTGTCCTCAATTTTACCATCGTCATAACTGAAAGTAAGAACTTTGAATTTGCCGCCGGGGAATACTTTATATACTTTATTCATAGTTGTTGTCTCCATATTATATAACTAGTTTAAAATCAACGTTCATATTATATAACACAATTATTTTTATGTCATTCTTTTTTTATAATTAATTAGAAAAATCAGAATGATTAAAATGTTTATTAAAATATTTTACGGATTATGTCGAGTGCATGAACTTTTTTGGGAATACTCTGCTTTGCTTTAAGACTGATGCTGCGGATTGGTTCATTGTTTACATATATATTAATTGTTCCATAAATTTGTGCTGAATTGACAGGTGCAGAAAGCATTTCAGGAATATCTGCCTGTATAGTTACTGAATCATCTTCACAGGCAAGAAATTCAATTGAACAGTCAGGTATAAGTTCACAGAAACTATTTTTTCCTTTGGATACAGGAATGTAAAATGTGTATTCATTATTAAAATATTTCTGTCGGCTGTATTGCTTTCCAAGGGCTATAAGATAACGGGCATCACTCCATTTGTAATTCTTATTTGGTGGCCAGCCACATGCAAGCAGGGCAATACACAGTGTCCGGTTTTTGTCTTTGTATGCACATACATAGCAGTATCCGGCTTTGTTAGTGAAACCTGTTTTTCCAGAGATAATTCCTTCATCAGGATTTAAAAGCCTGTTTTTGTTATTTAGCTGGTAATGGTATCTATCTGTTGTGTCTGAAATTGTTTTAGAAACAGTCTGTGTTATATATAAAAAATCTTCATTATTAATACAATATGCCATGGTTTTTGCAAGGTCATATGCTGTTGTATGATGAAAACTATAGTTATCCTCGGCATCAAGACCATTAGGTGTTATGTAATATGTGTCTGATAAGAGAATATCATCCGCTTTTTCATTCATAAGGCCGGTAAATATATGAACAAGTATTTCACTTTGTTCATGGTTAATCTCAGAAAGAAATGATGAATCGTAATTATAATTATTGATAAACGGAGTTTCAGACCTTAAAGAAGGATTTTTACATAGTAAGTAATAAGCAGCATTTTCAGCAATTATTACAGCGGAATCATTATGTGATTCAAGCATAATGAGTAGTATAGGTCGTTAATTATGAATTGCTCACCGGTTACGGCGTTAAGCTGTACATCAGGCATGGAAGCTGCGTAGGCGGAAGTTGTTACGACAAAATTCTTGTCACAGTTTTCCAAAGCAATAATAAGAGTCATAATTTTAGTTGTGCTTGCCATGCTTACAGCCGTTGTTTCATTGCTGCCAGAAAGTATCCTGCCTGAATCAGAATCAATAAGAACAGAGTATTTTGAATATAGTCCTGCTGCCTGAGTTGTTACAGGACAGAATATGCAACAAACCAACAACGATAATACGAGTATAATAATTGAAAAATTCTTAAATGATTTCATAGAAATTTAATAAAATATCTTTCTATTATTATATTAAAATGCTTTGAATTTATGAGTGCTATAAGGTATTATTATATATAGATTAATATGTGATTTAATACTGTTTGGAATAAAAAAGGAGAAACTATGGCATATATAGAATTTAAAAATGTAAAGAAAATATACAAAATGGGTGATGTAAAGATAAGAGCATTGAATGGAGTGGATTTTAAGATTGATAAAGGCGAATTTGCTGTTGTATTAGGACCTAGTGGTGCAGGAAAGAGTACTATTCTTAACATCCTTGGAGGAATGGATACATGTACTACCGGGGAAATAACTGTTGATGGTAAAAGAATTGACAAGTATAGTTCGAGACAGCTTACAGCATACAGAAGATATGATATCGGATTCGTATTCCAGTTCTATAATCTTGTACAGAATCTTACTGTCAAAGAAAATGTTGAACTGGCAACGCAGATATGTAAAGAGCCTCTTGATATTGTTAAGACAATAGAAGCTGTGGGATTATCTGACAGAATAGGAAATTTTCCGTCACAGTTATCAGGTGGTGAACAGCAGAGAGTTGCCATTGCAAGAGCACTTGCAAAGAATCCTAAGATGCTTTTATGCGATGAACCTACAGGAGCGCTTGATATTAATACAGGAAAAACCATTCTTAAGCTTTTAAGTGATATGTGTAAGAAGAATGGAATTACTGTTGTTGTTATAACACATAATCAGGCAATTTCAGCAATGGGAGATAAAGTTATTAAGATAAAGAATGGTATCGTTGACAGTGTTGTTATTAATGACAATCCTGTTTCAGTAGACGCGATAGACTGGTAATACTATGGAGGCTTGTACAATATGGGAAAATCAGTGTGGAAAGATCTCTTTCGTGAGATTAAAGAGAACATTTGGAAGATTTATAGCTATATTTGCAATTGTTGCTATTGGAGTAGCATTTTTGCAGGAGTAACAGCATCTTCTAATGATATGAAGAATTCAACGGATCACTATTATGATGATTATAATATGAGTGATTTAAGACTTTTATCATCAATAGGTTTTAATGAAGATGATATTAAAGCTATAAGAGCAGTTGATGGTGTTAAGGGAGTGTATCCTGCATATTCACAGGATGCAGTTATCAGGAAGGACAGCATAGAGACCGCTGTACATATAATGTCAGTACCTGATAATACAGACAGAGACAATAAAGATTATATCAACCAGTTAAGAATTAAAGAAGGGCGGCTGCCTGAAAGAACGGAGAATGTGTTGTAAGATATGAAGATAGGATAATTTTCTATAGGAGATACAATAAGCTTTCATCGGAACACAGGATGATATTAATGACAGTCTTAAAGATTCAGAGTATACGGTTGTAGGAACAGTATATACACCATATTATGTTTCTTATGACCTTGGAACTACTAATGGGAAGCGGCAGGATTAATTATCTTATGTATATTACGGAAGATGAATTCATGTCCGATTATTTCAATGAAGTATTTGCGACAGTTGATGGAGCAAAGGAATTGGATACATATGGAACTGAATATAAAGATCTCGTTAAAGAAACGGCACAGAATAGATAATATTTCACAGAGCAGAATTAATGTAAGAAAAGATGACATACAGGATGTATATGAAGATTCAGTAAATGAGGCAAAGAGGCTGCCAAAGCGGTATATACGACCATGTTGTAGAATCACTTACAGAACAGTACAGTAATTATTTTGTAGGAATGGATGTTTCAGCTATTATTGAGCCATATATCCAGCCGGCATATGAGAAAGCACTTGCTGATTATGATTTTAGCAGCATTGAGACGCAGGCTAAGGAAGATTTTGAATCTAAATATGGTGACAGCGATGACTGGAAATGGTATGAGCTTACAAGACAGGAACAGTATTCTTTTAAAGATTATGAATCCAGTGCAGACAGGATGAAAGCCATTGCCACGGTATTTCCAATATTCTTTATAGTTGTATCTGCCCTTGTCTGTCTTACAACAATGACAAGAATGGTAGCAGAAGAAAGGGGACTTATAGGAACATATAAAGCACTAGGATACAGCAAAAAGGTGATTGCATTCAAATATATAGCATATGCATTAATTGCTTCGGTTACTGGAGGAATAGCAGGCTGTATCATAGGTCTTAAACTGTTTCCGCTTGTAATATATAATTCTTGGAATATAATATACCAGCTTCCGCCAATAGTGTACGACAGCCACATATTTCTTTCAATTATAGCCATTACAACCATGGTTTTAGTAACAGTTATAGCAGCTCTTTTTTCATGCTACAGTGAGTTAGAAGAGGTTCCATCAGAGCTTATGCGTCCGAAAGCACCTAAGAGCGGTAAGAAAATCCTTCTTGAGCATATTACATTTATATGGAAACACATGTCATTCACAATGAAGGTTACTATGCGTAATCTGTTCCTGTATAAGAAGAGATTTCTTATGACTGTTGTAGGGATTGCAGGCTGTACGGCACTTATGACAGCAGGCTTTGGTATTAAGAACAGTATAGAATGTCTTATTCATAACCAGTACGGTGAACTTATACATTATGACAGTGTTGCCACATTTACAGATGGGATTACACAGGAGGATATGGATACGCTTGAAAGTGACATGTCAGCGGACGGACACATTGCTGATTATATATTAAACTGTGGTTATTCTGATGATGTTAAGAGCAGTGAAGATACAGAGACAGCAGAATATGTCATAGTTGATGATAAGAATGCATTTAAAGATTATGTGACATTAAGAACAAGAAGAAAGCATAATGATGTGGCTCTTGGTGATTCAGGCGTTGTTATCACTGAAAAGCTTTCTAAAGATTTAGGAGTAAAGAAAGGTGATAAGATTACAGTAACATCATCCGCTGGAAAGCGGACAGAGGCTGTTGTATCCGGCATTACAGAAATGTATGTTAATCATTATGTATATATAAGTGCAGAATATTATAATGAACTTTTTGGAAATGTTCCTGATAACAACAGGGTACTTATAAAGATTAATGGAGATGTAAGCGAAACTGAAAGCTATATGGGCGATGAATATCTTACAAGAGATTATATTAAGGGAGTGAGCTTCCTTAATGCTAATGTCACACGATTTGAGAATATGATACAGTCGCTTGATCTGGTAATATGGGTGCTTATAATATCAGCAGGACTGCTTGCATTTGTTGTATTATATAACCTTACTAATGTTAATATTTCGGAGAGAAGAAGAGAGATTGCAACTATTAAGGTACTTGGCTTCTTTGACCCGGAGGTAGGTATGTATGTGTACCGTGAGAATATATTCCTTACACTAATTGGTGGTGTGTTCGGACTATTATTAGGAAGACTTCTTCACATATACATAATGCTTACTGTTGAGATGGATGCAATAATGTTTGGATATGCTATTAAACCGACAACATATATATATTCATATCTTATCACACTGATTTTCTCAGTGGTAGTTAATCTGGCCATGTATGGAAAGTTAAAGAAGCTTCCTATGGTCGAATCTTTAAAGTCAGTAGAATAAAACGGACAGCCCTTTCATATATTGTGAAAAACAATAGTGAAGGGGCTTTTTTTGTATGACGAATCACTCTATAAAATTCTTCCGGATGAATTAATTAAAGACATTGGAATATATGCAGGATTTCAGCATGTCAGGGAAATCCGTCTGCGTACAGGAAGACTGCCTGCTGCCATATGTGATAATGGTGAACATATGGGAACCAGACCTGTAGATGAACATATGATAACAAGGATACTGTCAATAGCAACTAATTATTCATCTTATGCATATGAATCCTGCATGGCAAATGGATTTCTGACAATCAAAGGCGGACACAGAATAGGACTTGGTGGACAGGTTATATGGGAGAATGGTAAGGTAAAGAATTTCTTACATGTGACATTCATGTGTATAAGAATTGCTAAACAGATGAAGGGCTGCGCTGATAATATAATGGATGAGCTTTTAAAAGACGGGTTAAAGCATACTATTATAATATCACCGCCGGGCTTTGGAAAAACAACACTGCTTAGAGACATTATAAGACAGTTATCTGATATATATAGAAAAAATGTGGTTTTAATTGACGAACGATGTGAAATAGCGGCATGTGTCAACGGAGTTCCATGTAATGATATTGGCTGCAGGACAGATGTTTTAGATGGTTGTAATAAACTTACGGGAGTATATATGGCTGTTCGCTCGCTTAGTCCTCAGGTTGTAGCAATGGATGAGATTGGTGGGGAAGATGATATTAAAGCTGTAAAATACTGCATTAAAAGTGGCTGTTCTGTAATAGGAACTGCACATGGAAGCGGTATATATGATACAGATGAAAGACTTGCAGGTCTTTTCGGAAAAAATGGATTTAAGAGAGCTGTAATATTGGAAAAATGTGGGGAGGCAGGAAAATGTCTGGATATATAGGCGGGATATTAATACTTTCAGGCTGTTTTATGTATGGTCTTTCATACAGCCAGAGATTAAAGAACAGGATAATAATATTAAAAGACATGGTAAGAATGCTTTCCGTTATGAATAATCATATTGGATATTCACTTATAGATATGACGCAGATATTTGAACGCCTTGGAGATTTTGACATGTGTTCATATGTCAGGAATTTCACCGGATACATATATGAAGCATTGAATAAATCGGACATTGACACATTTGCATTGATATGGAATGAGGCTGCTGATAAAGCATTTGCAGGAATACTTGGCAAAAGACAGCTGGAGATTATAAAAGAGGCAGGCTCTATAAGCACATTTATTGACAAGGACAGTCAGTTAAAACACATACAATCTGTTGTGTGTGAACTTAATGAGGAACTTGATGTGGTTAAGACTAATGCAGCAGGAAAGATGAAGGCTTATATCGTTACAGGAATATCAGCAGGACTTATACTTGTGATTGTACTTATATGAATCGGAGGTGAAGTATGGAGGTAAGCATAATATTCAAAATTGCAGCGGTAGGCATAGTTGTTTCAATACTTAACCAGATATTAAAGCATAATGGAAGAGATGACCAGAGCACTTACTGCACTGGCAGGGCTTCTTATTGTCATATACTGGATATTACCTTATATACTTGAATTGTTTACTACAATGAAAAAGCTTTTTGAATTGTGATAGGGGGTGGTACATATTAATGTGTTGTCGCTTTCGGTGTGTGCAGTTACAGGTGTGATTCTTGCTCTGGTTTTGAAAAGTACAGGCTCTTCAATGGGGACTTTTGTGTCAGTTGTTCTGTGTGTAGGAACAGCAATGCTTGTATTTAACGGGCTTATATCCGTGTACACAAGAATCAATATGTTTACTGCCGGTATTAATCAGGAATATATAAAGCTGATAGTCAAAGTTATAGGTATATCGTATGTAACAGAAATATCATCAAATATATGTAAAGAAAATGGGTTTGCAGCACTTGCGTCAGCTATGGAAATATACGCCAGGATTTCTGTTGCGGGCTTATGCATACCGGTTATAGTAACTCTTTTTGAAATGGTTTCAGAGGGGATTGTCTGACTAAGAAAATGATTGTCTTTATGATAGTGTTTCTGGCGGCGCTCATCATACAGAAAACATATATATATGCACAGGATGAGGATACAGTTAATTATGATTCACTGACAGATGAAGCTGATTATAGTGAAATAGACAGTACGCTTGATGATTATGGCTGGAAGGGGACATCTTTTAAAGAACTTGTCAGGTCGGTTGCCAGTTCGGATACGGATATAGGCTTTAACTTTACCGGAGCAGTTACAGATGCAATTATTTCTAACAGAACAGTTCTGATACAGATATTACTTTTATCTATATGCGCAATGTTTCTTACTGTGCTTGATAAAAATGCATCTGATTCAGCGATGCTTTTTATATCATTCGTTCTTATGACGCTGATAGTAGCGGTGTTTATTAATGCAGCAAGGACAGGCTATGAATGTGTTCAGATGTCGGTTGATATATACAAGGCACTCTGCCCGGTGTTTTTTCCGGCAGTTGCATATTCGTGTGGGGCATCAAGTGCTGCAGCATATTATGAGATAATTCTTTTTCTTATGTACATAGTTAATGTCCTCGTGAAAAATGTTCTTATGAGATGTAATTATGTATATATGATATTAGGCATGTTTGATACATTCAGTGAAAAAGATAAGTTCAACAAAATGTGCCAGCTTATAACAAAGATTATAAAATTGTCAGTAAAAGGAATGCTTATGTTTTTTCTGGGACTTAACGGAATAAAAAGTCTGATACTTCCATTAAGCGATTCACTTAAAATGTCCGTTTTATTCAAAGCTGTTTCTATGATTCCTGGCATTGGAAACAGTGCACAGACTGTATCTAAGACAATTGCAGGGTCTGCTGTGCTTGTCAAGAATTCTATTGGTGTGTCTGCGGTTATTGTTATGGCTGTAATAATAGGAATTCCTCTTCTTAAGCTTGTTGTCATGGCATTGTTATATCAGATTCTTGGAGCAGTATTAGAACCTGTGGCAGACAGCCGTATAGTCAAAGCTGTTCTTGTTCTGTCAGGAAGTCTTGAAAATATGATATATATGATTGCTGTCACAGTTGTTCTTATGTGCCTAACAATGGCAATTATATGCTTTGCAACTAATATTAATCTATATGTTTAAATGTGGTAATGTGCAATGACAGGTATTATTAACTGGTTTAAAACAATATTTATTCTTGAAATTACAGGAGAGATTGCATTAAAGCTTGTGCCACCAAAGTATAAGGAATTCATAGCATTTGTAATGAAACTGATACTTGTAATGGCGATAATAATTCCGCTGCTTAATATTAAGAATGCAGATATAAGTGAGATTACGGATGGTATAAGTAATGGATTTAAAACATATTCTAAGGAGAACGATAATGTCTCACAGGCTTTATATAATACTTCAGACAAGAAAATGGCTGAAAAAATTATAAGTGAAGATATCAATAGCACTGCAGCTTCTTACGGTCTGGAAACTGTTTCTGTAAAATGCAGCTTCACATCAGATATGACGGCGGTCAGTATGATAAATGTATATGTTAAAGAAAACAATATTGCAGGCAATGATAATATTGACAGATTAAGAACAGATATAGCTGGCAGGTATGAAATATCTGTAGAACAGATAGATATCAGGGAGGCAGGCGTAAGTGGATAATGGTGGTAAAAATGAATCATTTTTTACAGGATTACTGAATAAAACAAGGAAAGACAAAATATTTATAGTAATACTGGCAGGGATACTTATGATGGTGATTGCAATGCCAACTAAAAGTTCATCTGCAAAAAGTTATACAACAGGTCCGGTTATATCCACAGGGTCAGAAGATTATGAGAAAAATCTTGGCGAAGAACTACAGCAGATGCTTGAAAATACAGATGGAGTAGGCAAAGTAAAGACCCTGGTAAAAACAAATGATACAAAAGAGGTTACAGGTGTATTAGTAGTGTGTGAGGGAGGTGATGATAAAAATCTGGTTGCTTATATCACAGATGCGATAAATGGCCTTTTAGGTGTTCCTGTACATAAAATTAAAGTGATGAAAATGTCGGAATAATTTTTTTGGAGGCAGTTTTGAAAAGAGTAAAAAAGAATCATATTATAATTACGGCACTTGCTATAATGATAGCTGCTGCCGGGTATATTAATTATGCGGGTGACCTTGATAATATAATTAAAGTTAAAGATAAAGAAAAGGCAGCTGCGGTTGTAGCTGACAATGTGTCAACAGATAGTAATGAGGCTGAGGCTGCTGACACAGATTTTACAGATGAGCCGGGAACTGTTATACTTACATCAGCAGGAGTTAAGTCAGAGGCTGTTGCAGCTGCTAAGTTAAACAGGGAACAGGTCAGAGCTTCAAGCATAGAGAATCTGAAAAGCATAGCTGATGATGCAGGTATTGCTGAGGATGCTAAGAAAGCAGCAGTTGAACAGCTTGCAAAGCTTGAGAACAATGCTGATAAAGAAACGGCAATAGAACTTTTGTTATCAGCTAAAGGCTTTGATTCATCGGTAGTTACAGTATCTGATACCAATGTGGATGCTGTTATTAATGTATCAGAGCTTTCAGATACAGATAAAGCACAGATTGAAGATATAATTAAAAGAAAAACTGGCTTTGCTGCGGATAAGATAACAATAAATATTTGCAATAATTAGTGTTTATGTTATAATCTTTTTAACTTTGAGTTAAATATGAATATATGGAGGACGGTTATGACAAAAGAGTTTGAAGATAGAGGTACAACTTATTCTATACATGAGAATGTTAATATTGGCGAAGTTAAGGTGGCTGATGAAGTTGTAGCTATTATTGCTGGTCTTGCTGCTACAGAGGTTGAAGGTGTTGACAGCCTTGGCGGTAATATCACTAATGAAATCGTAAGCAAGCTTGGAATGAAGAATCTTTCTAAGGGTGTTAAGGTAACAGTTGAAGAGTCAAGTGTCCTTGTAGATATAACACTTAATCTTAAGTATGGAACACAGATACCAGCTGTTTCAGCTAAGGTTCAGGATAAGGTTAAGTCTGCAATAGAGACAATGACAGGACTTTCAGTTACAGAGGTCAACATTAAGGTTGCCAGTGTTAATGTAGAAAATTAAATTCAGGAGTTAAAAGATGACAAGATCTACAATGAGGGAGCATATTTTTAAGTTATTATTCAGAGCTCCTTTTATCGATAACAAAGATGAGTATGAAGAGCAGATTAATCTGTATTTTGCAGATGCAGATATGGTAGATGCTTCACATCTTAAGGAAGAAGAATATAATTATATCAAGGATAAGACATTAGCAATAGCAGAGCTTATACCTGAGCTTGATGAGAAAATCGATTCTGTATCTGAGGGATGGCCAACAAGCCGTCTAGGAAAGACAGAGCTTTCTATTATGAGACTTGCTGTGTATGAGATGCTTTACGATGAGGATATTCCTACTAATGTAGCACTCAATGAAGCTGTTGAGCTTGCCAAGAAGTATGGCTCGGCTGACAGCACAGCAGCTTTTGTTAATGGTGTATTAGGCAAGTTAATTAAAGAGTAATGCATTTTTTGCATGTAAAGTGAGGATATATGGCTGGAGTATATACTGTAAAGCAGGTGAATTCTATATTAAGAATATGTTTAGCAGGATTTTCTGCTTAACTCGGTTTCTGTTAAGGGGGAGATATCTAATTGCAAGTATCATACCTCCGGTCATATTTATTTTACTTTAAATGACGCTGATGCGGCACTTTCTGTCATTATGTTTGCAAGTCAGGCAGCAAAGCTTGCATTTAAGTTAAAGGATGGAATGTCAGTTGTTGTATCAGGAAGAGTTGATGTGTTTGATGCAGCGGGTAAATACCAGTTATATGCTAATACTGTGCAGCAGGAAGGTATTGGAGAACTGTACCAGAAGTTTGAACAGCTAAAACAATATTATGAGGATATGGGATATTTTGCTAAAGAATATAAAAGACCACTTCCTGCATTTACGAAAAAATTAGGTGTTGTTACATCTAAGACAGGTGCAGCAGTTCAGGATATTATGAACATTTCCAAAAGGCGTAACCCTTATATCCAGATTGTACTTTATCCTGCATATGTTCAGGGAGAACATGCAAAGCAGTCAATTGTAAGTGGAATTACCAGACTTGATAAGATGGGGCTTGATTGTATTATAGTAGGACGAGGCGGCGGTTCAATAGAAGATTTATGGGCTTTTAATGAACCTGAGGTTGTAGAGGCTGTGTTTAACGCTTCAACACCAGTAATATCAGCAGTAGGACATGAGACAGATTTTACACTCACTGATTTTGTAGCTGATATGAGAGCACCTACACCTTCTGCTGCGGCAGAGCTTGCTGTTACAGAGGTAGCGGCTGTTGAAAACAAGATATATGAATATGAAAGACGGTTAAAGCAGCAGATGATGTATTCGTTGTCTGCAAAAAGAGACTATCTGGAAAGATTAAAGCTACAGATGGAATATCTTAACCCTGTCAATCAGATATATGATAAAAGACAGCGGCTTATGAATATAGAAGATAAGCTGAACATGTTAATAAAAAGATGTGCGGCTGAAAATAGAAACAGACTTCGTCTGTATGCTTCGAAACTTGAGGGGTTAAGTCCTTTAAGCTTGATATGGGCTATGGCTATATTGAGAATTCTGAAGGTAACAGAATTGTATCAGCAGGTCAGGTGTCGTCAGATGACGAGATTACAGTTTATCTTAAAGATGGAAGCATCAGATCTAAGGTTATTGAGGTAGGGGAAGCATGGCAAAAACATTAGAACAGTCATTTGAAAGACTTGAAGAAATAATTGCACAGATGGAAAAATCAGACACAACACTTGATGCATCATTTAAAATGTATCAGGAGGGGATGAAGCTTGTCGAAAGCTGTAATAACCAGCTTGACAAGGTTGAGAAACAAATCATAGTTTTGAATGATGATGGAGAACAGGACGATGAGTGATTTTAAGAATGAATTGGAACAGGAAGTAGAATTTATTAATGATTTAATATCAAGATATCTTCCTGATGAGACAGGACTTGATAAAAAAATAAGAGAAGCTATGAATTACAGCGTCAATGCAGGTGGCAAAAGAGTAAGACCAATGCTTATGCTTGAGGTGTATAAGCTGTGTGGAGGTGATGACTGTCAGGTTGTCTATCCATTTATGGCTGCTTTGGAATGTATTCATTCATATTCTCTTGTACATGATGATCTTCCGGCAATGGATAACGATGATTACAGAAGAGGAAGACTTACAACACATAAAGTATTTGGTGAAGATTTCGGAATACTTGCAGGAGACGGACTTCTTAATCTGGCATATGAGATTATGGCTGAAGCACTTATATCAGGTGAAGGAGATATGACGGCGAAAGCTAAAGCAATGGAAGTTATTGCAAGAAAAGCCGGAATAAAAGGAATGGTCGGTGGACAGGCTGTTGATGTTGAACTTACTGGAAAGGCATTATCTGATGAACAGCTTGATTTTATATTCAGATTAAAGACAGGAGCATTGATTGAAGCTGCATTTCTTGCAGGAGCATACCTTGCAGGCTGTGATGAGAAATCGGCTGACAGGTTATGCAGGGCAGCATCACTTATAGGATTTGCGTTCCAGATAAGGGATGATATACTTGATGTGACAAGTTCGCTTCAGGAACTTGGTAAACCTGTATTTTCTGATGAAAAGAATAATAAAACAACATATGTTACTTTATACGGAATGGAAAAAGCTGAGGCAGATGTACAATCTATGTCTGATGAAGCTTTAGATATAATTAAGAGCGTGGGAAAGAATGAATTTTTAGAGAAAATTGTTCTTAACCTTATACACAGAAACAAATAAAGCAGGTGTGTTATGATTCTTGAAAAGATAAATAAACCAAATGATATAAAACAATTATCTCCAATTGAATATAATCAGCTTGCAGATGAAATCCGGAGATTTCTTATAGAAAAGATTAGTAAGACAGGTGGACATCTTGCATCTAATCTTGGCGTTGTAGAGCTTACGATGGCACTCCATCTGGCTTTTAATCTTCCACAGGATAAGCTGATATGGGATGTAGGACATCAGTCTTATACACATAAGATTCTTACCGGAAGAAAGAATCAGTTTGACCAGTTAAGAAAGTTTGGCGGAATGAGTGGTTTCCCTAAAAGAAATGAAAGCCATTTTGATGCATTTGATACAGGACACAGCTCAACATCAATATCCGCGGGATTAGGACTTGTTAAAGCAAGGGATTTAAAGAATGAACATTACAGTGTCGTATCTGTTATAGGTGATGGTGCACTTACAGGTGGAATGGCCTATGAGGCACTTAATAATGCTTCTTCACTTAAGACTAATTTTATTATTGTGTTAAATGATAATACTATGTCAATAGCCAAGAATGTTGGCGGTGTACCACATATGCTTAGTAATATAAGGTCATCAGATTCATATTATGACCTTAAGGAAAATGTGACTAATACTCTGTATAAGCTTCCGGGTGGAGACCATATTGTAGAAAGAATCAAGAAAACCAAGAGTAATCTTAAGCAGATAATACTTCCAGGACAAATGTTTGAATGTATGGGAATATCTTATCTTGGCCCAGTTAATGGACATGATATTGAGAAGCTTATTAAGGTGTTTCATGTTGCTAAACGAATTAACGGTGCAGTTATCATCCATGTTGTAACACATAAAGGACATGGATATAAACCTGCAGAGCGTAATCCGGCTAAGTTTCATGGAATAGGACCATTTGATATTGTAACAGGAAAAGAATTGAAATCATCTGATAAGCCGACTTATTCTGATGTATTTTCGGAAAAAATATGCCAGCTTGCCAAAAAGGATAAGTCAATTGTTGCAGTTACTGCAGCAATGCCTGATGGAACAGGACTTAATAAATTCGCCAAGTGGTTTCCTGACAGATTTTTTGATGTTGGAATTGCAGAAGAGCATGCTGTCACATTTTCGGCTGGAATGGCAGCAGGTGGCCTTAAACCTGTATTTGCTGTGTATTCTTCATTTTTACAAAGAGCTTATGACCAGATACTTCATGATGTGTGCATACAGCATCTTCATGTGGTATTTGCAATTGACAGGGCAGGGCTTGTTGGAAGTGATGGTGAGACACATCAGGGTATATTCGACCTTTCATTTCTGACTTCAATTCCAAACATGACTGTTATGGCACCTAAGAATGGCAGTGAATTTTCAGCAATGCTTGAATTCGCTCTGCTTAACTTTAATTCTCCGATTGCAATAAGATATCCAAGAGGTCAGGCGTATGATGGTCTTGAAGAGCATAATGCACCAATCCGGTACGGAAAAGCCGAGATGATTATTGAAGAGTCTGACATTGCCCTTGTTGCAGCAGGCAATATGCTTATTACGGCACAGGCAGTCAGAGAAAAGCTTAAAGAAAAGGGTTATAATATAACAATTGTCAATGAACGTTTTATTAAGCCGGTTGATACCGATATGTTGGACAGATTATCAGAGTCTCACAGACTTATAGTTACTATGGAAGAAAATGTTTTGTCAGGTGGCTTTGGTGAAGCGGTCTGTCAATATTATGATGATACATGCAATGACATAGATGTACTTAATATTGCACTGCCAGATGATTATGTTGAACATGGCAATGTTGATATTCTGCGACGGGAATCAGGTGTTGACAGAGACAGTATTATTGCGAAGGTGCTTAACAGATGGGCAAATGTATTGAATAAGGATAAGAAAAATGAGTAAAGAAAGATTAGATGTTTTATTAGTTAATAAAGGGCTTGCAACTTCAAGAGAGAAGGCAAAAGCTATTATTATGTCTGGTAATGTATATGTTGACGGACAGAAGGAAGACAAGGCAGGTCAGTCATTTCCTGACACTGCAGTGATAGAGGTCCGCGGAACAACTCTTAAGTATGTTAGCCGTGGTGGTCTTAAGCTTGAGAAAGCTATGCAGAATTTTGATGTGACGCTTGAAGGCAAGATATGTATGGATGTAGGTTCATCAACGGGTGGATTCACTGACTGCATGCTTCAGAATGGTGCAATTAAAGTCTATGCTGTTGATGTAGGACATGGACAGCTTGACTGGAAGTTACGCAATGATGAGAGAGTAGTATGCATGGAAAAAACTAATATCCGTTATGTAACACCTGATGATGTTGCGGACAGAATACAGTTTTCAAGTATAGATGTATCATTTATCTCACTTACTAAGGTGCTTACTCCAGTAAGAAATCTTCTTACAGATGATGGACAGATAGTGTGTCTTATCAAACCGCAGTTTGAGGCAGGACGTGAGAAGGTAGGAAAGCATGGCGTTGTAAGAGATAAAGATGTGCATATAGAAGTAATCAATAAGGTTATTGATTATGCAATGTCAATAGGATTTGAAATCCTTAATCTTGAGTTCAGTCCTGTTAAGGGACCTGAGGGGAATATTGAGTATCTGCTGCATTTGCAGAAAATTGCAGAACCACACATAAAGGAAATTCCATTTGTTGTAGAAAATGTAGTTGAAAAAGCTCACGAAGTATTGTAATATATATTTAATTCTTTTCGTATACTAAATGAGGTTCAGCATGAAATATTTTTATATTGTTACTAACAGGTTTAAAGATCCAGATGGTGTTAATACAAGAAAGATTGCACATTTTTTGCGTTCAAAAGGTGCTGAATGTGTATGCCAGATAGAACAGGAAGAGGCATTTAATAAAACAGGTTCATACAGTGATGTAAGACTGGTTCCAGATAATACTGAATGTGTTATTGTTCTTGGAGGTGATGGTACACTTATTCAGGCATCAAGGGAGTTGTCTGAGAAGGATATTCCTTTTATAGGCGTTAACATCGGGACTCTTGGTTATCTTACAGACACAGATATGTCAAGCTTTGAGGAGACATTAGAGAGTCTTCTTAGAGACGATTATGAGATTGACAGACGCATGATGCTTGATGGATGTATATATCGCGGTGAAGAACGCATTTTTTCTGATATGGCACTCAATGATGTTGTTATTAACAGAAATGGTGCTTTAAGAATTATTGATTTTGATATATATGTCAATGGCGAGTATCTTAATACATATTCGGCTGACGGGGTAATTGTTTCGACAGCAACAGGATCGACAGCGTACAGTCTGTCGGCAGGAGGACCCATAATACAGCCTACAGCAAGACTTATAATGGTGACACCTATATGTCCGCATTCACTTAATCAGAGAAGTATTATATTTGCTGCCGATGATGAGATTATGATTGAGATGAAGGATAATAAAAGCTCATCAGGAAGAATGATGGGTTCTCTTAAGAATGACAGCGCAAGAGTTGCCACATTTGATGGAGAAAGCTTCTGTGAAGTTGTAACGGGAGACAGAATTGTTATTACGCAGTCAGAGCGTATATCAAGATTTGTCAAGACAAGCAGAATTTCATTCTTAGAGAGAATAAGGAACAAAATGTAGTTGGGGATAATTATGAAAACAGACAGACATAAAAAGATATTAGAATTAATTGACAGATATGAAATTGGTACACAGGAGGAGCTGGCAAAGATTCTTAACGATGAAGGCTATAATGTTACACAGGCTACTGTTTCAAGAGATATAAGAGAACTTAATCTGTCAAAGGTTTCTGTGGATGGCAAGAGAACAAGGTATGCAACGCTTACAAAGGACAAACCTGTTGCAAGTGATAAATTTTTAACAGTTCTTAAAGAAGGGTTTGTATCAATGGATATGGCACAGAATATTCTTGTAATTAAGACAGCACCTGGAATGGCAATGGCTGTATGTGCTGCTATTGATGCGCTGGAATGGAATGAGATTGTAGGTTCTATTGCAGGAGATGATACTATTATGTGTGCAGTAAGGACAGTTAATGATACATTGCTTGTTATGAACAAGATTAAGAATCTTATTAAGAACAATTAATAGACAGAATTGAAAGGCAGGGTATGTTAGTTAATTTACATGTTAAGAATCTTGCGTTAATAGAAGAAGAAAATATTGATTTTGATGAAGGACTTAATATACTTTCTGGTGAAACCGGTGCAGGTAAATCTATTATTCTCGGTTCTATTAATGCTGCATTAGGAAGCAAGACATCACCTGATTTTATAAGGTCAGGATGTGAATATGGACTTTCAGAGATAACATTTGCAATACCAGAAGATAAGATTGAACGAATCAAAGAACTGGGGGTTATATCATGCGATGACGGTGAACTTGTTATTTCGAGGAAAATTATGGCAAATCGTTCGCAGATTAAGGTTAACGGACAGTCTTTTACATCAGCCCAGACAAGAGTTCTTGCACATGAACTGATTGATATTCACGGACAACATGATAACCAGCTGCTTATGGATGAGAGTAATCATTTGTATGTAATTGATGATTATGATAACAGTATTAATCCACTTCTTGATTCGTATAAAGAATGCTATAAGGAATATACTATATGCAAAAAAGCATATGAAAGTCTTTCTGGTGATGATGAATCAAGGATTAAAGAGATGGCTTTTCTTCAATATGAAATCAATGAGCTTGAATCAGCTGCTTTAAAACCTGGAGAAGATGAACAGATTGAAGCTGATTACCGGAGAATGAGTAACTTCCAGAAGATTGCAGGAAATCTTTCTGAGGTGTCGATGCTGCTTTCAGAAGGTGACAATAATCTTAGTGATATGGCAGGAGCTGCATTAAAGAATATGATAGCTGCAAGCGAATATGATGAATCTTTGAAAGATGACTGTGATATTCTAGCTGATATTGAGAATCTTATATCAGATGTGGCTCATAACCTTTCATCTTATATGGATGATTTTACATTTGACCAGTCTGAATTCAATACACTTGAAGAAAGACTTGATATGATTAATTCTCTTAAGATGAAATATGGCAAGTCGATTGAAGATATATTATCTGTTCTTGATGATAAGAAACAGAAGTTATCTGAATATGAGAATTATGATGAAGTTGTTGCTGCAAGAAAAGCTGAATATGATAAAGCTTATAAAAAACTTATGAATGCGGCTTTTCTTTAGCAGCCAAGAAAACAGCACTAAATTTTTCGCAGGATATAATAAATGCCTTAAAACAGCTTAATTTTCTTGATGTAAGATTTGAAGCTGAATTTGAAGAGAAAAATCCTGATTCAACCGGAACTGACAATGTCAGGTTTATGATATCAACTAATCCGGGTGAAGATATGAAGCCTCTTGCAAAGATTGCATCAGGTGGAGAATTGTCAAGAATCATGCTTGCTATTAAAAGTGTAATGGCAGAGACAGATGTATCCAAAACACTGATATTTGATGAGATTGATGCAGGAATCAGCGGAAAGACGGCACAGCTTGTTGCAGAGAAGTTAAATACACTCTCAAAAACTCATCAGATAATATGCATTACCCATCTGCCTCAGATTGCGGCAATGGCTGATGATCACTATGTTATTGAGAAGTCTACTAAAGATAATCGGACAATAAGTAACATAACAAAGCTTTCATATGATGAAAGTATAGGTGAGTTAGCAAGAATGCTTGGCGGTTCAAGTATTACAGATGCAGTTGTGTCTAATGCAAAAGAACTTAAGAATATGGCACAGACGGCAAAAAATAATTAAATACATTTTAACTGAATTTACAGTAATACCCTTTTTTAAAAGTATTTCATTGGTCAATACTAATCTTAGAAGGATGGTGGATTGATATGAAGAATTTTAAAAAAGGGTTAATTTATGCCGGGGTTCTGGCATTTTGCATAGGTTTTGGAGCTTATATATACTGTAATTCAATTAAGAAAAAGATTCCAGATAAGCTATATATATATAAGCAGGATAAGGCTGTTTTTTCTATGGACATACCTGTTGTTGGTACTGTATATGACAGCAGTAATAATATATGTGCCGATAATATTGATTTTGGAAAGCAGGTTACAATCCAGTCGGGAAATACCGGTCAGTATTATGTAAATTATAAGCTTTTTGGACTGCTTTCTGTCGCAAGGACACATATGGAGGTAGTCGATGAAAAATACATTTATTCTGGTGGTTTTCAGGTCGGTATATATCTTAAATGTAATGGAGTATATGTTGTTAATACAGAAACAATATGCACATATGATGGGCAGAATGTTGTTCCTGCCAAAGGAAAGATTAATAAAGGTGATTATATAATTAAAGTTAATGGCTCTCAGACAGATACGAAAGAACAGCTTTTACAGGCGGTGTCTGAATCGGCGGGAAATAGTATGGACATAACTGTCAGGCGGGATGGTCAGGAAATTGAAGAGCAGATTATACCTGTGAAAAATGTTGCAGGGGAATACAAAATTGGAATCTGGGTTAAAGATGATACACAGGGTGTTGGAACTGTTACTTATGTGTGTGAAGATGGCACATTTGCCGCATTAGGACATGGAATATCAGATAACGAAACAGGGAATGTGCTTGATATAAAAGATGGCATGATATACAGAACAAGGATTCTGTCTATTGTACCTGGAAAAAATGGAGAGCCGGGAGAGCTTCTTGGTACTATTGATTATAGAGAGGACAACATAGGAAGTATAAGCCGTAATACTGATAAAGGCATATATGGTGAAAATGCGTACTCTTTATATAAGGAGTATTCACCTGAACTGATGAAAGCAGCCGGGTCATATGAAGCTTCAAAAGGAACAGCATATGTAAGGTTTTATAACAATGGCAGTTTTCATGATTATGAAATTGATATAACAGATTTAAAGTATGGCGATTCTAAGAATATAACATTTAAGGTGACATCAGGAGAGCTTCTCAAGCTGACTAATGGAATTGTACAGGGGATGAGTGGGAGCCCGATTATTCAGAATGGAAAGATAATTGGGGCTGTCACACATGTATTTGTAGATGATTCTACTTGCGGATATGGTATATTTATTGATAGAATGCTTGATAAAGACGAAAAAGAAACTAATTAAGAAAAGGATTATGATACGATGGAAAGAGAGAAATTTGGCAGCAGACTTGGATTCATACTTATAAGTGCAGGCTGCGCAATCGGAATTGGAAATGTATGGCGTTTTCCATATGTTGCAGGCAATAACGGAGGTGGAATATTTGTTTTATTATATATGTTGTTCCTTCTTATGTTTGGAATTCCTGTACTATCAATGGAACTTGCAATGGGAAGAGCTTCTAAAAGCAGCATAATAAGGGCATATCATGAATTGGAGCGACCTGGACAGAAGTGGCATATTCATGGATATCTTGGAATGATAGGCAATTATATACTTTTATTCTTCTATACTACTGTTTCAGGATGGATGTTAGGATATTTTATCAAGTATGTAACTGGTGATATTACTAAAAACACTGACAGTTCACAGATGTTTGCTGATGTAACTGCTAATCCATGGATAATGTTTGTGTGGATGGCAGTAATAGTTCTTATTGCGGTTATTGTTTGCAGTATGGGACTTCAGAATGGTGTTGAGAAGATTACAAAATATATGATGCTTATTCTTCTTGGACTTATTGTTGTTCTTGCTATCCACAGTCTTACACTTGATGGTGCCGGAAAAGGAATGCAATATTTTCTTGTTCCTGATATGGATAAGATAAAAGAGGTTGGCCTTGGAAATATTATTATTGAGGCAATGAGGCAGGCTTTCTTTACTTTAAGTGTAGGAATGGGTTCAATGATGATATTTGGAAGTTATATTGGGAAAGAACGTGCGCTTGTAGGAGAGGGAATACAGATTACATTACTTGACACATTTGTTGCAATTATGTCAGGAGTTATCATATTTCCAGCATGTATGTCATATAATATACCAACAGACAGTGGTCCAAGCCTTATATTTGTCACACTTCCAAAGGTGTTCGAACATATGTCAGGTGGAAGATTCTGGGGCGCAATGTTTTTTCTTTTTATGACATTTGCGGCATTATCCACAGTTATTGCTGTTCTGGAGAATATTATTGCATGCAATATGGAAGCTTTTGGATGGAACCGTAAGAAAGCAGGTGTAATTAACCTGTTTATTATAATTATCATGAGTATTCCATGCATTCTTGGCTTCAATGTATTAAGTGGATTTACACCGCTTGGTGCTGGAACTAATGTGCTTGATCTGGAAGATTTCCTTGTAAGCAGCCTTATTCTCCCTATAGGAAGCCTTGTTATACTTCTTTTCTGTACGACTAAGCATGGCTGGGGATATGATAATTATATGAATGAAGTTAATACAGGAAAGGGTATTGGCATGCCTAAGATTTTTAAGTTTTATCTTAAATATATCCTGCCTCTGGTTATTTTATTCATTATTATTGATGGTTTGATTTAATAATCATAAGTATGTGTCGAATTTTGTCGAATGCTGCGATATCTTGCGATAAAAAGTGCTTGCGGACTGCTGCTGTTAAAACTATACTAGTTGTTGTGAAGTTAAGATGTGTCGGAATAATTAATTTTCACAATATGAAAGGGCTTGGATCAATGGAGAGGACGAAAATAGCTATTGCAGATGATAATCAGAATATTCTGGAGGCATTAAGGAGTGTAATTGATGAGGAAGATGACATGAGAATTGTTGGAACGGCTGATAATGGTGCAGATACCGTGAAAATGATTCATGAGAGCCAGCCGGATGTTGTTTTACTTGATCTTATAATGCCTGGGATAGATGGAATTACTGTTATGGAAAAGTAAGGGCAGACAAAACGTTAGATTCAAAGCCGGACTTTATTGTAATAAGTGCTGTTGGAAGAGATAGTGTAACTGAGGATGCATTTAATATGGGAGCAGCATATTACATAATGAAACCTTTTGACAATGAGGTACTGGTCAACAGAATACGATACATAAGAAATCAGCATGACAAAGTAAGTGTAAAACAGTGCCAAGAGAACCGGTATCTATTACAGATCGAAATCTGGAAACAGATATAACCAATATAATTCATGATATCGGGATTCCGGCACATATTAAAGGTTATCAGTATCTTAGAGATTCTATTACTCTTTCAGTAAAGAATGCGGAAGTGATAAATAGCGTAACGAAGGTGCTTTATCCAACTATAGCAAGAAAATATGAAACTACACCCAGCAGGGTAGAGAGCAATAAGACATGCTATTGAAGTAGCGTGGAACCGCGGAAATACAGATACGCTGAATGATTTATTTGGGTACACAATTAATTGTGGAAAAGGTAAGCCTACTAATTCGGAATTCATCGCATTGATTTCGGATAAAATCCGTCTGCAGTACAATATTAGATAATATTTAATATAAAATGTTCACATATTTTCATGTATATTTAATTGTAAAGCCTTGATAAATAGCAGCGTTTATATTATAATTACAAAATCGTAAACGATTTTTAACAATTTTGTAATAATTTTAATTGAGGTATATATGCGTAGGAGAATTTTTAAAGGTTTTGCAGCCGTGTTATTATCATCTACATTAACTGTATCGACAGTATTTGCAGTTTATGCAGATGATGTTGATAAATTAAAGCAGCAGAAGAAACAGACAGAACAGGAACTTGATGACCTTCAGAACCAGTGGGCTTATCTGTTACAGCAGATGGATGATTTGGAACTCAAGATGGCTAATAAATCTGATGAAATTGATGTTGCCAATGTTAAACTTAAAGAAGCTGAAAATTCAGGCTGCACAGTATGATGATATGAAGCTTCGTATTAAGTATATGTATGAAGACCAGTCTGTATCATTAGCTGAAGTTTTTCTTACTTCATCAGACATGAGTACAATGCTTAATAAAGCTGTTTATATGCAGGAAGTATATAATTATGACCGGAATAAGCTTGATGAAATGGCTCAGACTGCTAGTGAAATTAAGGAACTCAAGGAAAACTTGAAAGTGATAAGCAGGAACTTGATGAGGCGCAGGCACAGTTGACTGAGAAACAGGCTCTTCTTTACAGTACAATTCAAGAAACACAGGCTAAAGCAGATGATGTGAGCAGCCAGCTTGAATCCGCTGTTAAGAAAGCTGCCGAAGTTGCAGCGAAGAAAGAACAGGAACGTCTGGCAGCAGCGGCGAAACAGAACCAGCAGATTAATACAACAGTTACACCGGCAAAGGGTGATTCATCTGTAGCAAGTGGTGTTGTTTCACTTGCATATTCACTTGGAGTTCCATATGTAAGCGGCGGAAGTTCACCATCAGGTTTTGACTGCTCAGGATTTACTTCTTATCTGTTCAGACAGTATGGAATTAATATTTCAAGATCATCAAGTGCCCAGGCATATGGTGGTACAGCAGTTAACGGACTTGCTAATGCACAGCCTGGTGATGTTATATGTTATCCGGGACATGTTGGAATATATGTAGGTGGAGGACAGATGATTCATGCTAATGTTCCAGGTGGTTCAGTAAGGCTTGTTGGTGTTAATTCAATAGGTATGAGCGTAATTGCCATAAGACGTTACTGGTAATATTCTAATATATGTGATATAATGAGTGCAGTTTTACAAGGACTGCACTTATTTTTTATAAATGCATGAAGAGTATGGGATTATAATTAAGAAGAAATGAGGACTAATGTATGAAAAATGTATTGTTGATTGCATCAGAGGCTGTACCATTTATTAAGACAGGCGGACTTGCCGACGTTGCAGGTTCACTTCCTAAGTATTTTGACAAGACTAAGTTTGATGTAAGAGTAATGATACCTAAGTATACATGTATACCTTGGGAGTATCGTGAAAAGATGGTTTATAAGACACATTTTTACATAGATCTTGCCTGGAGAACACAATATGTAGGTGTTTTTGAATTAGAGTGGAATGGTGTGACATTTTACTTTATTGATAATGAATTCTATTTTGGTGGTAATAAGCCATACAGTTGGATTCATGAGGATATTGAGAAGTTTGCATTCTTTAGCAAGGCTGCACTTTCAGCCCTTCCTGTGCTTGGCTTCAGACCAGATATAATTCATTGTAATGACTGGCAGACAGGTCTTATTCCTGTATATCTTAAGGAAAGATTTTCTCAGGGAGAGTTTTATCAGGTATCAAGTCTATTATGACTATACATAATCTTAAGTTAGGGCATATGGGATCTTAAGAAAGTTAAGGATATTACAGGACTTCCAGATGAATATTTTACATCAGATAAGCTTGAAGCCTATGATGATGCTAATTACTTAAAAGGTGGTATCGTATATGCTGACAGGGTTACAACTGTAAGTGAGACTTATGCAGAAGAGATAAAGACACCGTTTTATGGCGAGAATCTTGATGGACTTATGAGAGCAAGATCTAATGTTTTATCAGGTATTGTTAATGGTATTGATTATGATGAATATAATCCAGAGACAGATAAGAGAATTTTCAACAACTATAATCAAGTAACTTTCAGAAAAGAAAAGTGGAAGAACAAGGTTGCACTTCAGAAGGAACTTGGACTTACAGAGGATAAGGGTAAGTTTATGATTGGGCTTGTATCGAGACTTACAGACCAGAAGGGACTTGATCTTGTAGCATATGTCATGGATCAGCTCTGTGCAGAAGATGTACAGTTTGTTGTTCTTGGTACCGGTGAAGAGAGATATGAGAATATGTTCAGACATTATGACTGGAAATATAATGACAGAGTATCAGCTAATATATATTATTCAGAAGATATGTCACATAAGATATATGCAGCCTGTGATGCATTCCTTATGCCGTCATTATTTGAACCTTGTGGACTTTCACAGCTTATGAGCCTTAGATATGGAACAGTTCCTATAGTAAGAGAAACGGGTGGCCTTAAGGATACTGTAGAGCCATATAACGAATATGAAGGTAAGGGAACAGGATTTTCTTTTGCTAATTATAATGCACATGAGATGCTTGGTATTGTTAATTATGCTAAGGATGTATATTACAATCATAAGAGAGAGTGGAATAAGATTGTTGACAGGGGAATGAAGACAGACTTCTCATGGAACAGTTCAGCTAGAAAGTATGAAGAACTTTATAATTCACTTTAATTAAGTGACAGTTTTGCATTTAACGGTGATTTTCTATAAAAGAAAAAGGAAGCTGCGATAAAAGCAACTTCCTTTTTTAATGCAGGTGGCGGGACTTGAACCCGCACGATGTTACCACCGGCAGATTTTGAGTCTGCTGCGTCTGCCATTCCGCCACACCTGCGCGACTTTGATAGTTTATCATAATAAATCTTAAAAATCAAGTAAAGAATACTTGCGTACATAATAAATTTCGAATATTATTTTATTATTGTATTATAATCCTTTTATGGAGGCGTTTATGGATAACTGTAAGGAAATCCAGAGCAGGATAGAAAGCTTTGAACATGGAAATCTGTCACTTAAAGATGAAGAAGCATTTACCAATCATATTCTTAAATGTGCAGACTGCCGTGAAGAGATGGAGATATATTATATAATTTCATATGGATTAGATGATGATAGTGAGAAAAGAACAGAGAACAGCAGATATAGTCAGTACTTAGATGCATTTGATTTTACAGGGCTGGTTGAACAGAAATTAAAAGATAGTGAAGATAAATGTTTATTTTAAGACAGTGGACTCAATTTACCATGAGTAAGATATATTTTTGTTTCTATAGTTATGATTCTTACAGCCTTGCTTCTTATCATTATTAAATTCTTTTAAAGATGGGAGATTGTTATGAGTGAAAAACTTATATTAATAGATGGACACAGCATATTAAACAGGGCATTTTACGGAGTTCCTGACCTTACTAATGCAGAAGGCATACATACCAATGCGATGTATGGCTTTCTTAATATTTTATTTAAATTTCTTGATGAAGAAAAGCCTGACTATATTACGGTTGCATTTGATTTATCTGCACCGACATTCAGACATAAGGTGTTTGATGGATATAAAGGAACAAGAAAGCCTATGCAGCCAGAACTAAAGCAGCAGGTTCCTCTTATGAAGGAGCTGCTTAAAGCAATGAATATTACAGTTGTCGAGCAGGAGGGATACGAAGCTGATGATATTCTAGGTACAATTGCGAAGGAAAGTGCTGCGAAAGGAATAGATGTATCAATTGTTTCAGGTGACAGAGATTTACTTCAGCTTGCAGATGAGCATATTAAGATAAGAATACCGAAGACAAAGAAAGGCGTAACAGAGGTTGAAGATTATTATCCATCAGATGTATTTAATCTGTATGGAGTTACTCCTCATGAATTTATAGATGTTAAAGCACTTATGGGCGATACATCTGATAATATACCGGGAGCACCGGGAGTAGGACCTAAGACAGCGTCGGCTATTATTCAGAAATATCATAGTCTTGATAATGTTTTTGAACATCTTTGCGAGTTGAAGCCGCCTAAAGCAAAAATATCAATAACTGAGAATGTCGAGCAGATTAAGATGAGCAGATTCTTGTCAGAGATTAAAATCGATGTTCCGATTGATTATAAAGTTGAAGATTCTAAAGCAGGTGATTTCTTTAATGAGAATTCATATGAACTTTTTAAAAAGTATAATTTTAAAAATATGCTAAAGAAGTTTGAGAATACAGATATAATTGCTAAAGACCCTGAATGTTATGAATATTTCAAGAAGATATCTGATTTTGCTGATGTTGAAAATGTATTTAACAAAGCGGTGGATATAGCAGGTGGGATTGAAAAAATCGGACTTTCTATTGTAAGAGAAAATGAACTGACTGCAGTTGGAATAACACTTTCAGATACAGAAATATATTATATCCCGGTATCGGGTTTTGTTACAGAGAGTTATCTTGCAGACCGTCTGTCAGATGTTGTAAGCGTGGCTTCTAACAGAAATATAGCATCTGCCAATATTAAAGATTATCTTGATATATTTGAAAAAGACAAGATAAATGGCTATCCGCTTGTTTCAGAAAAAGCATTTATTGATACTGCAATTGCGGCATATCTGCTTCATCCAAGTAACGAAAGTTATGATTATGAAAGTCTTGGAAGAGAGTTTTTATCATTAACATATCCTTCAAAAACAGAACTTCTGGGTAAATTGTCGATTAAAAAGGCAGTAAATGAAGCAGAAGATAATCTTATTAAGTATGTATGTCTTTCATCATATGCTTATTACAAATGTGCTGATAAAATTACAGAACAGTTAAAGAGTGAGAATATGTATGAGCTTTTTGAAACTATAGAAATGCCTCTTATATTTGTTCTTTTTGAAATGCAGCAACAGGGCATAAGTGTTGATAAACAGGCACTTGTAGATTATTCAAAGGTACTTGGAACTAAGATTTCAATTCTTGAGAAAGAGATATATGAAGCAGCAGGCGAAGAGTTCAATATCAATTCACCAAAGCAGCTTGGTGTTATACTTTTTGAAAGGCTTGGAATGCCTAACGGAAAGAAGACAAAGAGTGGTTATTCAACAGCTGCAGACGTACTTGAAAAGCTTGCACCTGATTATCCGGTTGTAAGTAAGATTCTTGAATACAGACAATTAGCAAAGCTTAAATCAACTTATGCTGACGGACTTACACAGTATATATCAGAAGATGGAAGGATTCATGGTACATTTAACCAGACAATAACTGCAACTGGAAGAATAAGCAGTACAGAGCCTAATCTTCAGAATATTCCTATAAGAATGGAGATGGGTAAGGCTATAAGAAAGGTATTTGTTCCAAAGGATGGCTTTGTATTTTTGGATGCCGACTACTCTCAGATAGAGTTAAGAATACTTGCTCATATGTCAGGGGATGAGAAGCTCATTGAGGCGTATAATTCATCAGCAGATATCCACAGAGCAACGGCGGCACAAGTCTTTGGCGTACCGCTCGAAGAGGTTACTGATGAACAGAGAAGAAATGCCAAGGCAGTTAATTTCGGCATTATCTATGGAATGAGTTCGTTTGGATTAAGCCAGGATCTTAGTATTTCAAGGAAAGAAGCTAAAGAATATATTGAAAGATATTTTGCAAGCTATCCGACTATCAAGACATTTATAGACGGACTCGTAAGTGATGCCAAAGAAAAAGGATATTCACTTACAATGTATAACAGAAGAAGAGAAATTCCTGAGATTAAATCTTCTAATTTCATGCAGCGTTCTTTTGGAGAGAGAGTTGCCATGAATGCACCAATTCAGGGAACTGCAGCTGATATTATCAAGCTGGCAATGATTAATGTATATAATGCACTTAAGGAGCATAATCTCAGGTCAAGACTCATATTGCAGGTTCATGATGAGCTTCTTGTTGAGACGGCAGAGGATGAGGTTGATACTGTAAAGCAGATTATGCTTGATGGAATGAAGAATGCAGTAAGCCTTAAGGTACCTCTTGAGGTAGATTTAAAGGAAGGAAAAGACTGGCTGGAGGCACACTGATGAAAGTTATTGGAATCACAGGTGGTGTAGGAGCAGGAAAATCTTCTGTTCTTGCACTCCTTAAAGAAATGTGTTCCTGCGACATTATACAGGCAGACCTTGTTGCAAGAAATATATACCAATCAGGCAATATTGGATTTAAAAAGGTCGTTGATATATTCGGGGAGCAGATTGTAGGAGAGAATGGAGAGATAAACAGATCTCTTCTCGCAGATATTATATTTAAGAACCCTAATAAGAGAATCGTTCTTAACAGCATAATTCATCCTCTTGTAAAACAAGAGATTATTAATCAGATTAATAATCATAAGATAGCAGGTGATGTTGATTACTGTTTTGTTGAGGCAGCACTGCTTATTGAAGATCACTATGATATATTCATGGATGAGATATGGTATATATATGTTTCGGAAGATGAGAGAAGAAAAAGACTTGCTGCTTCAAGAGGCTATTCTGATGAAAAGATATCAGACATATTTAAAAGCCAGCTATCTGATGCTGAGTTCAGAAAGCATGCAGATAAAGTGATTGATAATGGCGCAGATATAGAAAAAACACGCGCCCAGCTTGAGATTATGCTTGGAATATGATACATTTATACATAATTTGTTTATTCTAGAGGTAGGGTATGGATAATACACAGTCAAGAAAAGAGACCATTGTTTTTGGTCTTGATATAGGAACAAGAAGTATTGTCGGTGTTGTTGGATACATGGAAAGAAACCGTTTTAAGGTTATTGCAATGGCTGAGCAGAAGCATGAGACCAGAGCAATGCTTGATGGTCAGATTCATGATATCTATAAAGTTGGCGATACAATCAGAAAAGTTAAGAATTCTCTTGAAAACCAGCTTGGAAGGGAACTTTCAGAAGTATGCATAGCTGCTGCTGGACGAGTTCTTAAAACTATTAATTCGTCTGCTGAGTATGAATTTGAAGAGGAAACACGGGTTACGCAGGAACATATCTATTCACTTAATCTTCTGGCGGTTGAGAATGCACATAATAAGATTAACGAAAAAGAAGATAAAGCAAGATTTTATTGTGTCGGAAACACCCCTATAAGATATCAGCTTAACGGCTATGATATTAATAATCTTGAGGGGCATAAGGCTTCTAAGATTTCAGTTGAACTTATTGCTACATTTTTGCCGGAAGAGGTAGTTGATGGACTTTATGAGGCTGTTGAATATGCCGGACTTAATGTTGAAAGTCTTACATTAGAGCCTATAGCAGCCATGAATATAGCAATTCCTGAGCAGTACAGGCTTCTTAACATAGGGCTTGTTGATGTAGGTGCAGGAACATCAGATATCTGTCTTACAAAGGATGGCTGTATAATTGCATACGGCATGATACCTTGCGCAGGTGATGAGATAACAGAGTGCATCGCAAAAACTTACCTTGTTGATTTTAATACTGCTGAAAAGATTAAAATGTCTGCAAGCTCTAAGAAAAAAGGGCTTGTAACATTTAAAGATATAATGGGTATCACGCAGAAGGTAGATGCACTTGAAATAAGAAATGCAGCAGCTGATGTTGTGGATGCGATGGCAAAGGATGTTGCAGAAAAGATTATTGAGCTTAATGGCGGTAAGCCTGTAAATGCTGTGTTTGTTGTCGGAGGTGGTGGCAAGATACCAGGTTATACAGAAAGAGTGGCTGATTGTCTTGGAATACCGCACCAGAGAGTAGCAGTAAGAGGTGAAGAAGTACTTACATCAGTTGATTTTCAGGTTGACAATTTCAAGAAGGATTCATTATATGTAACTCCTGTCGGTATATGCACTAATTATTATACGCAAAAGAACAATTTTGTATTTGTTACTGTTAATAAAGAACGAATAAAGCTCTATGATACAAGTAATCTTACAGTTGTAGATGCTGTTATGCAGATTGGCTTCCCTAATGAAAAGCTTTTCCCAAGAAGAGGAGCAGAGATTAACTTTACTGTTAATGGAAAGTCAAGACTTGTAAGGGGAAGTGCCGGGGAAGGTGCAGTTGTTACGCTTAATGGAAGACCGGCTAATCTTCATACTCCGATAGAACAGAATGATATAATAGTTGTAACAGAATCTACAGTAGGAGAACCGGCAAGCATAACAATAGGACAGCTTGAAGAGTTTAATTCCCAGATAACATTTATAGTAAATGATAAAACTATCGTCTGCCCAAGATTTGCATATGTCAATGGAGAGTTAAAGTCAGAGTTCTATGATATTAATGATGGCGATAAAATCCGTATGGAGAATTTCTATACTGTTGCACAGCTTTTTGAGTTTCTTGACTTGGATTATAAGACGCTCAATGTAACTGTTAATAATGAACCAGCAGATAAGAATACTAAAGTATATGAGAACTTTACGGTAAGAACATCTTCATTAGAGGAATATAATGAGAACATTATGGCATCAGAAAAGCTGCAGGAAGCAGAAGAAACTGATGATAAGGTAGCAGAAGAACCAGTTATACAACCGCAGGATATAACTATTATAGTTAATGGACAGAGAGTTGTTTTATCAGGCAAAACTAATTATATAGTTGTTGACCTGTTCCAGTTCTATCCATTTGATCTTACAATGGTAAGGGGAAATCTTGTATTCTTACATAACGGAAATGATGCTGATTATTCATCGCCACTTAATGATGGTGATGTTATAGAGCTTCGCTGGGAGGATAAATAATTATGAGAATGATGCCGATTGCCAGTGGAAGCAGTGGTAACTGTATTTATCTTGGTACAGAGGACACACATGTTCTTTTTGATGCTGGAATAAGCAGAAAGAGAATTGAAGAAGGACTTAATACGGCAGGTTTAAGCCTTAAAGATATTGATGCAATATTTGTAACACATGAACATATTGACCATACAAAAGGGCTTGGTGTTATATCAAGAAAAGATGGAATCCCAATCTATTCAACTTCTGGTACAATAGATGGAATTGAACAGATTTCATCACTTGGTAATATTCCAGATGGAATATTTAATAAGATAAATGCGGATGAAGATATTTCAATTGGAGATGTAACAGTCCATCCATTCCGTATATCACATGATGCTAACGAACCGGTTGCGTATACATTTACTCAAAAATATGCAGATGGCATAAAAAAAGCATCGGTTGTAACTGATTTAGGGTATTTTGATGATTATGTGGTTGATAATCTGACAGAATCTGATATTATGCTTGTTGAGGCTAATCATGATATCAATATGTTACAGGTTGGTCCTTATCCTTTTTATCTTAAGAAAAGAATATTAGGTAATAAAGGACATCTCTCTAATGAGACATCTGGACAGCTTGTCAATTCCCTGCTTCATGATAAGCTTAAGAAAATATATCTTGGTCATTTAAGCAAAGAGAATAACTATGATAAACTTGCTTATGAGACGGTGAAGTTAGAAATTGATATGTCAGATAACTCATTCAAATCTTCGGATTTTGATATAGAGGTTGCAAAGCGTGATGTTTTATCAGGTATTTGCGAAATATAACGGGCGCTTACAAGGTGCAGAAAGAGGAAAGCTATGAAAAAATGTGTAATTACTGTTGTAGGAAAAGATACTGTTGGTATTATTGCCAGAGTATGTACTTATCTTGCTGATACAAAGGTTAATATCCTTGATATCTCACAGACTATTGTTTCAGGATATTTTAATATGATGATGATTGTTGATATGTCTGGTTCTACAAAGAATTTTGACAATGTTAATGAAGATCTTAATAAGCTTGGCGAAGATATTGGTGTTGTAATTAAATGCCAGCGTGAAGAAATATTTGACATGATGCACCGTATCTAAGAAAGTGAGGAGACTTAAATACTATGATTAATATTATGGAAGTTACAGAGACTAACAAAATGGTCGAGAAAGAGAACCTTGATGTAAGAACTATTACTATGGGTATTAATCTTCTTGACTGTGCTGGTCCTGATTTAGCTGAGGTTAATGAGAAAATATATAACAAAATCACAACTCTTGCTAAGGATTTAGTTTCAACCGGAGAAGAGATTGCAAAGGAATTCGGTGTTCCTATTGTTAATAAGAGAATATCAATTACACCTATTTCTCTTGTTGGTTCTTCTGCATGTAAGACACCTGAGGATTATGTTACTATTGCGAAAACTCTTGATAAAGCGGCTCATACTGTTGGTGTTAATTTCATTGGTGGTTATTCAGCAGTTGTATCAAAAGGTATGACTAAGAGTGATGAACTTTTAATAAGATCAATTCCACAGGCACTTGCACAGACAGAGCTTATATGCAGTTCTGTTAATGTTGGTTCAACAAAGACTGGTATTAACATGGATGCAGTAAGACTTATGGGCGAGATAGTTAAAGAGACAGCAGAGCTTACTAAGGATAAAGATTCTTTAGGATGTGCCAAGCTTGTTGTGTTATGTAATGCCCCTGATGATAATCCTTTCATGGCTGGTGCATTCCACGGTGTGACAGAAGATGATGCAATTATAAATGTTGGTGTCAGTGGTCCTGGTGTTGTTAAATACGCACTTGAGAGTGTAAGAGGAAAGAGCTTTGAGGTTCTTTGCGAAACTATCAAGAAGACAGCATTTAAGATTACAAGAGTTGGACAGCTTGTTGCACAGGAGGCTTCTAAGAGACTCGGTGTACCTTTTGGCATTATTGACCTTTCACTTGCGCCAACTCCTGCTGTTGGAGATTCAGTAGCAGAGATTCTTGAAGAAATCGGACTTGAGAGAGCAGGAGCACCTGGTACTACAGCTGCACTTGCAATGCTTAATGATCAGGTTAAGAAGGGCGGTGTTATGGCATCTTCTTATGTAGGCGGACTTAGTGGAGCATTCATCCCTGTATCAGAGGATCAGGGAATGATTGACGCGGTTAATGAAGGTTCACTTACAATTGAAAAGCTTGAAGCCATGACATGTGTATGCTCAGTTGGTCTTGATATGATAGCTATTCCGGGTGACACACCTGCAACAACAATTTCAGGAATTATTGCAGATGAAGCAGCTATCGGTATGGTAAATCAGAAGACAACAGCTGTAAGAGTTATTCCTGTTGTAGGAAAGGGCGTTGGAGAGACAGTAGAATTTGGCGGACTCTTAGGTTATGCACCTATTATGCCTGTTAATAAATTTGACTGTTCTGCATTCGTGAACAGAGTGGGAAGAATTCCTGCACCAATCCACAGCTTTAAGAACTAATTAAGAATTAATATAAAAAATGCACCGGTTGAATCAGATTAATGGTTCAGCCGGTGTATTTTTATATACGTATTATATTCTGTTGCAGTTCATTCTTCATTACATACCCATACTTTTCATATACAGCCTGTGCATATATATCAGAACATGCAAGGTCAAATATAAGTTCTTTTTTATAATCAGCAGCCTTGGTAATGAAAGGCACATCAAGTTCTTTCTTGATGCTTCCAAGATACTGCTGTCCGGCTTTATTAAAACCTAATAATCTTATATATGGTATATTATTGTATGAATCGGACATGGATTTTCTTATTTCAAGAATTATATGCATAATGCAGCGGCATATTCTTGAATATACTATATTCTTTGATTTGACTTTCATTGCAAATTCTGTGATAGTGTCACTTCCTGTAAATGCAGCTACAAATCTGTTTGCGATATCCGGACTGATATCTTCATATTCAGCAAGCTTTTCAGCAAAGTCTGTATTATTAATGTTACATATCTGCTTAATAAATAACATTTTATGATTAAATATATTACTGAAATCATCAGGAAATAAAGGACAACTCTTTGAATTGCTGATTTCTTCATACATACCGGCAGTAAGGTATGTTTTTAATCTGTCATGTTCATCTGACATAAGCATTTTTCTTATTCCAAATGCACTTGCATATTCAGCGGTATCTGAGTCGTCATTGTAGCCAGCACCTTCACGAAGCACTGGATAATATGTCATGTTAAGGTTGTTGTAAAGAATTGCTTTTATATATTCAATTGCAAGAATGTTATTAGAACCTGTAATTATGTCCTTACATTCAGGCAGATATTCCAGAAGAGCAGTCTGTCTTGCCGCAGGGTATGAGAGCCCCTCTGCAAGAGCTTTGTTAAGAATTGCCTTATATTCAGGCGATTCTGATATTATAGTACGGCTTATCTTTGCCAGACAATCTGCATTATCAGTTTCAGCACCAAAACAGATTGAAGCGGCTTTCATTTCATTAAGTGTAAGAACTGCACCTTTAGCAAAATTCTCTGCACTTGATAATGCGTAGTATACAGGTAGTTCAACAACGATATCAGCACCAGCTTTTAATGCAGCACTTGTTCTTGCATACTTATCAATTACTGCCGGTTCACCACGCTGCACAAAATTGCCGCTCATAACAACGATAATACAGTCAGCCTGCGAAATCTGTCTTGTTTTATTCATCTGATATACATGTCCTGTGTGTAATGGGTTATATTCTGCAACAATTCCGCATGCTTTCATGTAGTGTCTCCTTTATGTTTTTATTATATTTTACTGAAATCGTACATTTATGTCAAAAATATTGCTGAATTTAGTCAATGTATCGTTTTAAAACATTTTTGCCAGACGACCTTGTTTTCGACTAAAATTGGTATATAATTTTGTCAGAGTTCAGTATGTTTACTGAAAATTTACTTTTTTATAAGGAGGAGTCATTAATCATGGCATTTATTGACACAATTAAAGAAAGAGCAAAGGCAGACAAGAAGACTATCGTATTACCAGAGTCTATGGATAAGAGAACTTATGAAGCTGCTGAGAAGATTTTAAAGGAAGGCATTGCTAATTTAGTTATCATTGGTACTCCTGAAGAGATCGAGAAGTATGGTAAGGGCTATGACATTTCTGGCGCCACAATCGTAGATCCATTTAACGATCCTAATAAGCAGAAGTATATTGATAAATTCGTTGAGTTAAGAAGCAAGAAGGGTGTTACACCTGAGATGGCTAAGGAACAGATGGAGAAGGATTACATGTACTATGCATGCCTTATGTGTAAATGTGGAGATGCTGATGGAGCAGTATCTGGTGCATGCCACTCAACAGGTAACACAATCCGTCCAGCTCTTCAGTTATTAAAGACTAAGCCAGGTATCAGCTCAGTTTCAGGTTTCTTCCTTATGGAAGTTCCAGACTGTGAATTCGGTGAGAACGGTCTTTTTGTATTCGCTGACTGTGCTGTAAGCCCAGATTATGATTCAGAGAAGCTTGCTGAGGTTGCTAAGCTTTCTTCAGATTCATTCAAGAGCTTTGTAGGAAAGGACGCTAAGGTTGCTATGCTTAGCTTCTCTTCATACGGAAGTGCTAAGCATGACAGAGTAACTATGGTTGCTGATGCTGTTAAGATTGCAAAAGAAAAGTACCCAGATATCACTGTTGATGGTGAGCTTCAGTTAGATGCTGCTTTAGTTCCAGAAGTTGCTGCACTTAAGGCACCTGAGAGCCCAGTAGCTGGTAAGGCTAATACACTTGTATTCCCTAACCTTGAAGCTGGTAACATTGGTTATAAGCTTGTTCAGAGACTTGCTAAGGCTGGAGCTTATGGTCCTGTTCTTCAGGGACTTTCTATGCCGGTTAACGATCTTTCAAGAGGATGCTTTGCTGACGATATCGTTGGTGTAGTAGCTATGACAGCAGTTCAGGCTCAGAATGCATAATTAACATTTTTAAGGAGAATTTTTGTAATGAATATTTTAGTATTAAACTGTGGAAGCTCATCTCTTAAGTATCAGCTTATTAACATGGATGATGAGAGCGTAATCGCAAAAGGTCTTGTAGAGAGAATCGGTATTTGAAGGTTCTGTTCTTACACATAAGCCAACTGGAAAGGATAAGTATGTTGTTGAGACTCCTATGAAGGATCACAATATCGCAGTTAAGCTTGTACTTGATGCTCTTCAGGATGCTGAGCATGGCGTAATCAAGTCTACAGATGAGATTGCAGCAGTAGGACACAGAGTACTTCACGCAGGTGAAGTATATCGAGTCTTGTCTTGTAACAGAGGATGTTAAGAAGGTTGTAAGAGAGTGCTTCGACCTTGGTCCTTTTACATAACCCAGCTAACCTTATCGGTATTGAAGCCGTTGAGGCAGCTATCTAAAGGCAAGCCAAATGTAGCTGTATGGGATACAGCATTTGGTGGAACAATGGAGCCAAAGGCTTATCTCTATGCTATTCCTCGTGAATACTATGAAAGTACGGCGTAAGAAGATATGGTTTCCACGGAACAAGCCACAGCTTTGTTTCTAAAGAGACAATCAAGTTTGCTAACCTTGATCCTAAGACAGCTAAGGTTATCGTATGCCACCTTGGTAACGGTGCTTCAATCTCAGCTTCTGTTGGTGGTAAGTGTGTAGATACTTCTATGGGTCTTACTCCACTTGAAGGACTTATCATGGGAACACGTTCTGGTGACCTTGATCCGGCTATCTTAGAGTTCTTATGCAACCATGAGAACCTTACAATAAGCGAGATGCTCAATATCCTTAACAAGAAGTCTGGTGTACTTGGTATGTCAGGCGGAATCTCAAGTGATTTCAAGAGATCTTAATGCTGCAGCTAACGACGGTAACGAAATTGCTAAGGTTACACTTGAAGCTTATGCTTACAGAGTAGCTAAGTATATTGGTGCTTATACAGCAGCTATGAACGGTGTTGATGCCATTACATTTACAGCTGGTGTTGGTGAGAATGCTGCATGGCTTCGTCCAATGGTAGCTAAATATCTTGGATACCTTGGTGTTGAACTTGATGAAGCTGCAAGCGAGAAGGCTTGTGGAGTAGAAGGAATTATCTCTACACCAGAATCTAAGGTTAAGCTTTGCGTAATTCCTACTAATGAAGAGCTTGCAATCGCAAGAGAAACATTAGCATTAGTAAAATAATTGACATATTCGCGAAAATATTGAATTTAAAGTGAATTTGTTGTTGACAAAGACAGGGAGCATGCGTATAATTGACAAGGTGTGGATTAGCGCATGCTTTTCCTATGCATAATAGTATGAATTGGAGACAATTATGCTAATTGATTTAAGAGAGCTTTTATCCGGTTCACAGGATGAAAGAATAGAAAAGGTTTCAATTGAATCAGATAGCTTTGACACTGGAATCGCTAAGTATAGTATACTTGAGAAGCCAGAGTTTGAACTTTGCATTACCAGAATTGCTAAGAATAAGCTTGAGATTAAAGCTGAGAGCTTTGTTGTTCTTGATATTCCATGTGACAGATGTTTAGAGTCTGTTCCTACGAAAGTAGAGTACAGTGTTAATGAAATCGTTGATTTCTCAGACAATGCTGCCGGAGAAGAAGCAAAGGAAGAAAAAGACTATATTGGTGGATACGAACTCGACGTGGACAGATTAGTTTTCGGCGAAATACTTATATCCATGCCGGGTAAGACATTATGTACCCCTGATTGCAAGGGGCTATGTTCTATATGCGGACACAACCTGAATGTTTCAGAGTGTGGCTGTGACCGAGAGTCCCTGGATCCAAGAATGTCTGTTTTCAAAGATATTTTAAAGAATTTTAAGGAGGTGTAACATATGTCAATTTGTCCAAAGAATAAATCTTCAAAGGCAAGAAGAGATAAGAGAAGAGCAAACTGGAAGATGGCTGCTCCAAATCTTGTAAAGTGCTCAAAGTGTGGCGCTTTAATGATGCCTCATAGAGTATGCAAGTCTTGTGGTTCTTATAACAAGAAAGAAATCATCTCTGTTGACTAATGCTTACTAAAGGGCGTAAATACTGGGCTTGACCGATTTTTGGTCAGTCCAGTTTTTTCTATTACAACCCAATTTTAACAATTGCTATTTTTGATGATTTAGAGATAAATTATTGGAAATATTAATATAAAATTAATATAAATAAAGAAAGAAAATTGCATTTTTAAAGTAAAAGCTAAAAATGATTAATAAATAAAGTAAAATGATTCTGATATATTTTTGTGAGGTATATATGAAGCATAATAAGGAAACTAATTTAGAAGAAATTAAAGAGATATCTAAATTAATATGTAAATCAGTACCAATAGAACCGCTTTTAGGAGGAATAATAACTTCACATCCTTTCACTAACACTTGTAACTGGTATAATTCTGAAACCGGAGAATGGCTTGATTTAGCAAATAAAGATGGATTTAATAAATGGACTGATATCTTATTTAACCATATAGATGAAGCTGAAGATGTATGGTCTATTTATTTTATGGTTAATATTCCTTATAAGCTCGCAATGATTAAATATTGGAAAGATGATTTGAGCAAAAGATTTTGCCGAACTATTGAAAGATGCTTGGATAATAAGCGAAAACCCTAATGATGATATTAATGTTCCTATCTGTATAATTATTAAATGGTTTAAAGAAGCTGATAAAAAGTTTAATGACTAAAGAAGAATTAAAGATATTTAATAGCCTGCCGGATGAATTTACTATCTATAGAGGCGTGGGTCATAAAAGAAAGAAAGGTTTATCATGGACGTTAAGCAAAGATACCGCTGAATGGTTTATGAACAGATATGAAGGTAAGAATAATCATGTTCTTACCGCTAAAGTAAAAAGAAAATTGTCTGGCATATTTTAATAGTCGTGGCGAAAATGAAATAGTAGTAGATGTAAATAATTTATCTACGAAGCCTGATAGATTATAAAATAAGAAACAAAACAAAAGGACAGGTTTTATGCCTGCCCTTTTTATCTTACTTTATTTTAAAAATGGTTCTCTTTAGCAGAGACATTTTTAGCGTTCTACTCTGGCTGCTTAGGTGATGTAAAAGGATTAGCCTCTGACATATCAACCTCAGACTTTTCAGCCTTAGCAGCTTCCTTTTCAGCTACAAGCTCCTTATATGGCACATTAGTAGCAAAACCTTCAACAAGAAGTCTTAATGAATCATCCTTAACTACATCTAAGTTATCAAGTCCAAAAGTTGTCTTTTCAGGCTTTTCACCATCACCCTTAAACTTAACATCTTCCATGCCGACATCTCCGTTATTTCTGAAGAACAATACTACCTGCTCATTATGTCTGCCATTAACAGTGATGTTACCATACTTATAATCTGTTATAGCATATACTTCCTGCTTCTCTTCCTGTCCTTCATCCTTTTCAACCATTACTTTAGGTGAATTAGTCTTAAGATACTCAGAAAGTGACTTAGCAAGCTCTGTAAGCTTTGTATTGTCTCTGTGCTGGATAATATTTACATCGTCCTTAAAAGTGCTGCAACAGCCTTTCCCTTATCATTAAGACCTGTCTCAAAGTCTGCATACTTGATTGTAGCAAAGCTTTCCTTTGGATACTTACCGTCCACCTGTGGAAGATTAATAAATCTCACATCTTACATTAGAGATTTCCATTGTAGCATCTTCGCCCTTATCAGTCTTTCTTAAATTAAGAACAAGGCTGTCTCTTACACTTACCTTCTTCGTTCTTGTATGTAACCGGAACTGAAATAGTAGGAATCTGGACTGGCTTGCCATCATCTCCAAGAATAGGCTCACTCTTACCTGTTTCCTTATTATATTTTTCAAGTGTCTTATAATCTACTGTGATACGGTCAAAATCTTTTTCGCCGTCTTCATTAAAGTGTGAGCTTCTTAAGTCAGCTTCTTCCATCTTCTTACCGAGTTCATCAGCATAATCCTTAGCTGCGTAAAGGATTGAACCATTACCCTTTAAAGATTATTCTCTTACATTCTTAGAAAAGTAGAATATGTAAAATCTGCTTTTCATGTGATCATTCTGTGTCTGTTTTGTAAATTGTAACCCATAATAATTATCTCCTTTTTATTAAAAATTGCTTAGTGTGATATGTACAGTTATCGCTCAGGCATGTACAGATGCCTATTAAGCTTTAACTTACTTTGTTATTGTACAAAATTTCATTTTATAGCTTTTACAATAAAGCTCTTTTTTATAGTTGTTCTTTAATTTTTTTTAAAATTTTTAGGATTACCAAGCTGTTCATTTTTGATTTTATTTTGCCGGTACAGGCTTCTGTAATGCCGTAAGTCTGTTATAATCATCAAGTGTTTTATCAGACGTAAGCTCACATCTGCCACTGTAGTTTGAATATTCCAGTTTAGCAAGTACTGAAGTAGGAGATGAATACATTCCTTCTTCATAATTCCATTCCTTTTTTTCCGTATTCAGTATCTAAAATTTTCCAATGTGGATTATTATTTTTTTGCTTAAATCTGTTATTTTCTCATTACCATTAATAGGTACTTCAATTAAAGGTAATTCATTTCCACTACCTATAGGTTCAAGACTAAGAACTTTATCTGTAAGTCCTCTTAAACCTTTAGGATTGAAATTAAATGCTTCTACAGGCTTGCTGTCTATCGTTATGTTTTTTATATATTTCTGAAAGATTCTAACGACATTTTACTTAAATCTGTAAATGACATGCTGCTGATACCGATTGCACCGTCATGTCCACCAAAGCCTTCAGTATGACCTAATGCTTTCTTTACATTTTCATAAAGTGAAGGAAAACCATCCATATTGACCTGAGCCTTTATAACAGTCAACGTCTTTATCATATACAACACAGATACAAGGTCTTAATGTCTTATCGACAATATCTGAAGCAATAAGCCCGGCAACAGTTTCAGGTGTATCTTCAGGTAAGATATATATAACAATGTTGTCATTATTTGCTTTTACTGAAGCAACAGTCTCTTTTAATTCATCTGATTTTTAATAGTCTGAGTAATTTCCTTACGCTTTTCATTAATTTCTTTAGCCTTTAGGATGTTTACATATGTTTCCGGTGTTACCTTGCCTGTAAGGTATCAAACATGAACTGTCCACCATTCATATCAAATGTTTTACTCATTCTGGAAGCACCATTAATCATAGAACCAATATTCCAAGCAAGTTCCTTTGCAGTTGTAATTTTACCGTTTGTATTTATGCCGCATGTAGCAAAGAAATTTCCTAATACATAATTAAAATTGTTCTCATCAGCATTATTAATAACATCAATACCGTTACGCACTAAGAATCTGTTTGTACTATATATATCAGAAGATTAACACAGTCTGTACATGTTCCTATAGCAGCCATAGCAGTAATGGCATTTAAGTCTTTTCATCTATTTTTACAGAAAGACGGCTCATATAAGTATCAATAATCTTTTGTCAGCCCTGCCGTACAGTAATCAGGTAATTCCCCTGAGCCATCTAAATCAGCCTTCAGATTAAGAAGTCTTGGCTCATTTTAAATTCTTCTTTAATCTTTTCATCTTCAATGATGTGATGGTCTATAATAATAGTGTCATTGCCTAGAACTTCATCTATGTAATCTAACTGGTTTGAACCCATATCAAGCACAACATAAAGAGTATCCTTTTCAGGTACGATTTTATCTGATATGCCATATCCATTACGTCTGTCGTTAATTTCTGTTTTAACAGGAACATTACAGATGCCGGAAAAGAATTTATACATGTTATAAGCAGAAACAATTCCATCTGTATCATAATCACTTAATATCTTTACCTGCTTATAAGGCTTTTGCGTAAGCTGTATAAGTGACCACAAAGGTCTAATAGCTTTCTTTCTGTTGTCGGCTTGTCTTTATCTGTTTTTCAGTTTCCTGTACTTCTTTTATTTTTCTTCAAGTGTTACATATTTTATATTTTTCATAATTATTACCTCATTTGTCTGTGTAACTTTTGTTCCTGAGTAAATGATAATAAAAATAAAAATTATAAATGTTTTAATGGGGCATTTTACATATATAAGATGAAAAATGTATTAAAATATAGTACAAATAGATTAATAAGTAATATAAATTTGCAATATAATATTGACATATACCGTAATAAGGTATATAATATAATCAAAGTTAAGGAAGAAAATAAGTGAAACAGGGAAGAGATAACATAGTAAATGTAAGAAAATGCAATGAGAAAACATATAAATGGTTTTAAAATAAAGAGAGGGCAAAACTATATGAGTTACAGAACAAATGTAAATGGTAAACAGATTTTTGGTAATAACGAATGGTATGATGAATGGGGCGAATACCTTATAAGTAAAAGGCATAAAAATCAGTGATGAAGGTTTATATGAGGGCGAACTTGATGATTTTATGGAAGCCTTAGAGGTCATTGAAAGATTACAATGAATATTGAAGCTAAAAGACGAGAACGTAAAGGAAGCTGGAGGAAAATTTTCAGCCAGAGTATTTTTGATAATGGAGACATTTACGATAGTCTGGTTAATGATGACGAACATTATGAAAGCCTGTTTGATAAGGAAATTGAGATTATTAAAATGGGTATATGTTTCTTCCTATACAGTTCTTTAAAGCGTGTGAAGATATGCTTGAGTATACAGGTATTGATTTAAAAGACAACACTTATATATAAAAGCAAGGATGGATGCAAGATAAAGTAACAGCAGGCTGATAACTGATAAGAAAGGAAGAAATAAGGAGAATAGCATATGAAAGCAAAAGCAAAACATGATGTTAAAGTATTAATGGAAGATAACCGCTTTAGTAATTTCCTAAAAGGAAAGGAATATAGATGTATGAATCATGGTGATAATATGATACTTATTGATGAAAATAAATGCGGATATAAAACAGATATGAAATCATTTGATGAAGATTTTGAGATAGTATAGGAGTAAAATATGGAAAATGGACTTTATCATATAGAAAATAATAAAATTTATAAGATGTCATTAAATGAGCCTATGAGAAAAAATTGGAACTGTAGCAAGTGATGAAGTAATTATGAGTATTATTGATACAGTCACAGAATACATGTACTGTAATTATGGTGATTGTTGCATGAAAGATAACATAACATGGGGTGAATTACAGAAAGTGCGTAATGAAATTAAAAGCAATGCAATGGAAATGATTAAAGTAAATTTGGATATGAAACAATGATTTACTATAAAAGTGAGGAAAAACAATATGGATAAATTAGAACAGGTAATGTAAAGCGAGAATTTAGAGGAGATTATTATGTGGAATAAATTTCCTAACACACCACCTGACATACCTGAAACAGAAGATTTCGGGATTGATTATGAGGTAAAATATAAATTGCCAAATGGAAAAATTGAAACAACAATAACAGAATGGTTATGGGAGAAAAAATGGAATTGTATTTATCCAGTTATTGCATGGAGAGAATATTCTCCTATTATTCCATTTAGACATTGAAACGAAATTTACTGTTTAGTTAAAAGGATATAAAGGAGAAATGTATGAGAGTTTTAGTTACAGTATCATGCAGTAAGGCATTTGATAATGTAGAATCAATTGAAGAAGCAGAAAAGCTTTTAGAAAAGTAAATCATAAACTTAACCCTGATAAAGTCCATCAGGTGCTTGGAATGGATTGTACTGATGATGAAGAAGATGATGAATCTTTATGAACTTAATTAAAAGGAGCTAATATGGATAATAAAACAACTATACAGAATATGATAAATGACAGAGTATCAAATAATGAAACAACTATCTGTTTATTTCAGATTCTTTTATTGAATAAAAGTGTGAAAGAAGAATTAGAAAGCCTTTTATTAAGAAACGGATGCTCTATCGAAATAGTTGATACAGTTGAAGGCTGCTATAACTTAAATGATGACTGGTATGAATTAAGTAATGTAGAAGCTATTGTTGAATACAGTGGGTATATCCTGTTAAATGGGATATTGATGATATTGTTCTTTTAGATAAACTTTATTATGAAAGAGCTATATATATCAATGTATTGTGGGAAAAGAAAAATCCAGATGGTTCTATTAAATATATCCTAATCATTAACCAGATGCTAATGTGGATGAGGAAGTTATCTAAAGGAGAAATGATATGAAAGATTGTAACATACATACAAATATAGACAGCAGGTTAAAAAGGTAATAGATAAAGCGGAGAAAATGGATTTAACTTATTTTGAAGATTCAGACGATAAGCATTGTATATGTGATGTTGACTTTGTTGACAGGTATGATACTTTAGAAGAATTAGAAGAATATCTTGATTTATTAGGCGGGTGAGATAATGATAAAATGCTGTGCTAATTGTAAAATTGTGTAGCTATTCCAAAGAATAATAGCTATAACGACATTGATTATCTATGCATAATAAACAGCTATTTTGTTATAGGTATACATAAGGATATAAACAGGATAAAGCATCTGACTCGGGTGGCAGAGAACTGGAATGTAAATACGAATCAAAAGAAAGGAATGACTAACATGAATTTATTAGAAAGCTATATAAAGGAAATACATTCAGTTACAGATGTTACAGAAGGTTTTATAAAGCATTGTGGTTATGAACCTAAAGAGCAATTGCTTGAAGTAGACTTAACATCTGTATGTTATGGTGTTACTGAAAGAACAAAGAAGATGTTCTGGAAGAGTGAATTTGAGAAAATAAAGAAGGATGGCTATTATATGTCATAAATTACATGTCATAAAGGAGAAAAATATGTTTGATGAAGAAAAATTCAGTGAGGAATGTGAAAAATTTAGAGAATATTCCAATGGTTATGACAAAGGCGTTAAGTCAGAAAAGAACAGAATAAAAATGAGCTTAAACAAGCTGTTGAAAATGGAATTATAAAATAAATTATGGTGCAGATAAATTGTTTAAAATTATCGGCTAAATGATTTAAAAGATAATATGGATATTAATTTGAAATGCAACATGATAAATAAATTTCAAGGAGAACGGTTATGAAAATATATTTTGAAGATGGAAAGTTAGATAATCCACCATTTTGTGATTATCATGTAGATGCCGCTGAAGGAGTAATGGCTAATATATATTGGCTGGATGCTATTAAAGAAAAAGTACCGGATTCAGTTATTTATACCAATTCAATTTTCGCCTTTGACAATACATATGCTTGGGATAATGAACTAAACAGACCTGAAATCTATATAAGAGATTCATCAGGCGAATTTAAGAATATAACTGATTTTACAGGAAGGCAGTTGAAAGAAGGACATAATCTTGCTAAATTATATATAGCCGGAGAGTTCGATTCTTAAGTTATGAGTGCAGAGTTAGGAGATTATTATGGGATATATTAGATGTCCTTTTGTGGACATAGTGATGGAAATGATGATAAGATAATAAAGCAGGAAGTTATATATGCGAATAATTCAGATTGCCAGATATCAATTGAAAAAGTGTGATATATGTGGTAAAAATATGAAGTTATTGCAGAGTATAAGTTTTCTTATGAAAAATTAGGATATAATGAAGCAGAAGCTATTAATTTATTTTAGAAAGAAGGCAAACTGTTAAAAGGATATTTATATAATGTTTTATAATAAAGTTGTAAAATAGAAATATATAATAAAAGAAAGAATTAAAAATGAAAAATTTCATTTTGATTATAATTTTATTCAAAAGCAATCACAAGATTATGAATTAGTAAAACATATAACTGATGACCTTTATTTGGCAAAAATAACTGAAAGAACATATATAGAAAAATGTGGCGAAGTAGATAAAAATTTTGTAACAGAGGATTATAATTTTATTGATTTATCAAAAATAAAAAGCAACATCCACTACGATATAGGATTTAGAAGTTATTTTAGGAAACAAATAAATATAGATGAGAATAATAAGTCTTATACTCCTAATATTGTATTTAAAGAAGAATTAGATAAGTTAATAAATGGTGATTTAGATATTAATAAACTTCAGAGATTTAGTCCTCATAAAGAAATAATAAATGATGATTATTCTTTAAAGAGGGTCTTAAAATAGTATTTATATCTAGTGATAGTCAAACTATTCTTAATACAGATTATAGTAAATTATATGAGGCTCATTCAATCGAACTTATAGATTTGATTTAGTATTAAAAAATTAATGGAATTTCTATATAAATAAAAAGATGAAAGAAAAGGAAATTTAATTTTCCTCGGAAGATTGGAAGAGGTGCAAATAAATGACTGATTTAAAAGATATAAGAAAGCTTATACAAAAAGCAAGAAAGAAAAGTATTGAATTAAATGATGCTACACAGGCAGTCTTTGATGCCTTATCGGATGTAGACCTTTGTGTTCCAACAGATGCAGAAAATGCTGATGATTTAGAACAGGCGATTAACTGTTATATTCAATATGGAGAATATTCCATTGATGAACTGTTAGATGAAATAAAACAGCAATATAAAAAATAATATTAAGTAAGGAATATACTTATGGGAAAATCAAATTACAAATATTATCAACCAAATAAAAAGATTTAAAGGATGCTTATGGTGACTGTGTTATCAGGGCATTAACAAAAGTTACCGGTAAAGAATGGTTACAGGTATTTGAAGAGTTATTGCCATATGCTAAAAGAATTGCAGTGTATGCCAAATGGGAAACCATGCTATAAAACCTATTTAAAGAAAATGGTTTTGTTTATCATGGCATCAGCAATAAAAGGTGCAAAAGACCTACAGTTAAACAGTTTGCAAATGAGCATAAGGAAGGCACATATTTTCTACATGTAGCAAAACATTGTGTTTCAGTAGTGGATGGAATTTACTATGATACATGGGATTCAGGAGAGTGCTGCCTATATGGATATTGGGAAAAGGAATAATATATTAAAATAAGGGGTAAATTAATGAGCAGTAAATGTATTTTATGTGATAATGGTTATGATTTCCGCAAAATTCAGGTTAATGAAATTTTAGGAACAGTCGGCATAGCATTAGCCAGCAGCCTTAATTCTGTAACAAAAGCAATGCTTTTAAATATTGCCCTGTTTGCGGTAAAAACTGACTAAGGATAATTTTGGTGGAAAAGAATTACTTTAATAAACTGATAAATATAAGTCTAACAAGTTATGCTTATTAAAATAAAAATATTAACAGTACTGGAATAAGCCTAATTACACAAGTTTTAAAATACCATATTGTATAATGTATGTGATTGTGAACTACTTGGAAACAAGTTACCGAGCTTCTTGTTTCAATCACTACTGCTTGGCTGATACTTTGCAGTATTGTCAAGTCTTACACAGTGTCAAGCGTTAGGTTCGGCTAGTTCCTAGCCTACCATTATTATAAAGTTTTATGCTGATTTCAATATGCGTAAGCCTTCATTTTTATGTTGATAGCTGCATTGTGGTCACGATTTATAGTCAGACCACAATCACATTTGTATATCCTATCAGCAAGTGTTAATTTTTTCTGTTTGCCACAACAGCTACAAAGCTGTGAAGATGGATACCATTTATCAACTTTAACAAAATATTTCCCTCTGTCTGCAAGTTTATATTCTAACATATTCAGAAACATTCCATAACCATTATCCATAGTGGCTTTTCCATTGCCAAAACCTTTATTTGACATAGCTTTCATATCAAGTGTTTCTACACAAACAATATCATACAAATTGGTTATCTTCGTACTCTCTTTATGTAGAAAATCTAATCTCTGATTTGATGTATGCTTTTGGATTTTAGCAATCTTACACTGTTGTTTCTTGTAATTGTTAGAACCAATAGCCATATGCTTCAGTTTGCGTTGTGCCTGAGCCAACTTCTCTTGGTTCTGTCTATAGTATTTATGTCCAAAAGGGCAGTAGCCATTACTATCCATATATAAGCCATCAGACTTGTAATCTATTCCTACAGCATTATCTGATATAATAGCAGGTGTGATTGCTTTTCGTATTCAAACAAGATAGATACATAAAACTTACCATCACTATCTTGTGAGATTGTAGCAGATTTGATAGTCCAATCAGCATCCGGCTTTCTGTGGATTACAGCTTTTATTTTGCCAATTTTAGGCAACTTAATGTATCTATCATCTATAATAGCGACTGTACCTTTTGGTTGTTAGTTGTATAGGACTTTCTACTATGCTTTGCAGACTTGAATTTTGGAAAACCATTTTGTCTTTTGCGAGATTTGTCAAAACATTTTTCAAAGCACTTTGCAGATTTAATTGCACATTAGCAAGAGCTAGACTATCTACTTCTTTCAGGAATGGATACTCAGCTTTATACATAGCAGGTGTCTGCTTTCCAAAGGATTTAATCTTTTATAGCAGGCAATCTTATCAGCAAGCATCAGATTATAAACCTTCCGGCAACATCCAAAGGTTTTCACAAACATAATTTTTTGTTCAGTTGTAGGATATAATCTGTACTTAACTGCTTTATTCATAGCCGACAGTTCCTTTGCCTTTCTATATATTTGAGAACATTCTCCTCAGATGTTGAACCTATGGTTTCACAAAATATGAACCGTTCCATAACTGACCTTTCCATAAATACTGCCTTAATTCAGGAAATTCTTTTAATAATGTATTGCCGCTAATACCCTTTTAGATATTTTACTATCTGAGTAACAGATATCTTGGGTGGCGTGGATACAAAACAATGTACATGGTCGCTTTCTCCAACTTTACATTGGATAACGGCAAATCCTTCTCTTTACCAATATCATTTATAAGCTGATATAATCTGCTGCTTATTTGTGAAGTAAGCACTTTCCGCTTTATCTACATTGCCATTTCATATATGTCTAAGGCTTTATTTTGTGCATCTGATTCTTCATCAGGCATTGCAGGTCTTATAAATGTTTTTACCTTTATCATTCTTTGTGTATACATTTAATGTCTGACATTTTTTAATTCTTTATTCTTACGGTGTACTCTTTGAAGCCTTAATACTGTAATTCCCGGTTCTATAGATGTGTCAAATACTACAGTTACATATTCAGTTTTATTAAGTTTAATTTCATATTTGTTCATATTAAAATTCCTTTGTATACAAATGATACACTAATCTGTATTTATATAATAACATATATGCATATATAAATCAATACACAAAATACATACATGTGAATTTTATAAACAATAAAAAGTACTTTTATATACAATTATGGAAAAGATATGATATAATATAAAAAAATAAAAGGAGTGATTAATATGTTTTCATATAAACCTTTAATGAGACAGTTATTAGAAAGAGATATGAACAAAAATGTTAAAAGAAGCATTAGGATTAAGCCCTGTAACAATGGCAAAATTTAGCAAAATGAGCCTGTATCAATGGAAACAAGACAGTTTATGTAATTATTTTGATTGTGAAATAGAAGATATTATTAAACATATAAAGATTGATTAGAAAAGGAGTATGTAAAACCATACTCCTTAATTATTATTAATATTTAGTTGTTATTATGACCTGTAGCATACCATGTTGTATTGCCATCTTTGCTTACCACATTAACAGCTTCGCCGTTATTAAAATATACCTGATATCCTGCATCATGTAAAATTTCAGCCTCTTCAATTCCCATATGGTTTATTAAATACTTTTTCATTTGATGTTGCACTTTCAAATAATTCTAAATATTCCTTATCAGATATTAACATAAAATGTACCCACCTTTCTTAAGATGAGTACATTTTATAATAGAAATTGTTCAATGACAAGTTTATCCAATCATTTTATTTTCCTTCATACGCTTTGCGTATCGTTCTTCATTTTTAACAACCTTTGTAACTTTGCCATCATTTAAGTTTACGTCATAACCATAATCATGTAAAAGTTCAGCTTCCTCGATTCCCATATGTTCCATCAAATACTGTCTTTCGTCTGGTGTTGCACTTTCAAATAATTCTAAATATTCCTTAGTTGATACTAACATAATTTTTACCTTCCTTATTATTTATTTTAGCCTGTAGCAGCAATATGAAATTGCCACCACAAGGCTTATTTTTTAGTAAATAGGCATCATATCATCATTTATATATTTATTGCCTTCTAACTTATTTGTCTTTGCATCTTTTGACTTGGTATCCTTATCTCTGTTGTTTTCTTTAACAGTTTCATTATAGATTTCTTCCATAAGTTCTGTTTCAATTCCCAGCTTTCGTTAAACACCTTATCAATTTCATCAAATGCCTTTTCAACATCTGAATCAATTAAATCAGGTCTTATGACTTCCTTACTGTAGTCAATGATACGCTTATATTCGCCATTAGCCTGCTGCAACATTACACCAAATATTTTTCCTTCCCTGTCGAAGTCATATATAAGGTTTTTATCAGTGCCGTCAATATGTGATGATATATAAAGTAGTATCATTTCACTTCTGTATATGTTGCCCGGATTTGCTTTCTTAAGAACATCTTCAATTTTATACACTTTATCCATATGTTCTTTCTTAACAGTAGCAATCATGGCAACCCTGCCGTATGTATTATCCATTTTCTCCTGAAGCACATCAGGGTTAATGTATAACTGTTTAAGAAGATTTCTAAACAGCTCTGAATGAATAATCTGCTGATAATTTACGTTATGATAATCGCCAAATTCAATACTGTTGGTTGCTCTTTTAAATGTAAGAGCAGGGCGTTCATCACGCATCTTCTTATTTGTAGTAATTCCATTGACTGTATCAGATATTTCAATATCCTTACCAACTTTAGGAATAAACTTAGCTGTAAAATCACCTGTTGCCTGTACATCAAATTCAACCTGACAATCTTTAAGTGTAAAATTTGAATTTATCACATAAAGTTCTGCCTTTAAATCTGCAAGTGTCTCTTACAAGCTTGATATCGCCTTCAGTGTATTCCTTGCCGTTCTCATAAGCCGGTACTGAAAGTGTATTCTGATAATCCTTTCTTGCCAGCTCATTATTAAGCTTCTTTCTCTTATACATTTCAATCTGGTTCTTACATATTGCCTGCTCACACTGCAATGCATCTTTAAGCTGTATTCCTGCCATATCAATAAGACGGTCAATATCATTAACAGGGCGGTCTGTAATACCATAATGCTGTGCAATTTCATCATCACGGATTTTATCCTCGCTAATAGTACGGATATCCTTATCTGCATATTCCTTCTTAAAATCCTTCATATTCATTGTATCAACTGAGATAGTACCATCCATGTTAGGGATAACACGGACAACATCAGGAATAGCACTGTTTTCCACCGCAGCCTTATTAATAAGCAAAACATGATTAGGTTATCATCATAATCAACCTTAAGCTCATAATTAGTCTTTGCAAAATCAGGAATATCCTTAAGAGCATTAAGCACCTGTTCCTTTGCAATTTCCTGTGATTTGCCAATTTTTTCCGTTACGTCAAGAAGTCTTGTAACACAGTCATTAAGTTCATTAAGCTTCTGTTCATACTCATTATCTGAAACATCAAGGTCATGTATCTTATCATACATTACCTGATTAAACCATTTCACCAAGAACTTCTTCATTGCGGTTAGCATTTTCATCAATAGCATCAGCCATATCCTGCATTTGTTCTTTAAGCTCACCAAATAATTTAACAGCTTTCTTATCATTTAATAAGTTATCAAGCCATTCTTTTAATATAGCCCATAAAGTCTTTCGTTCTTTTTCAAGTTCTTCAGGACTTACAGGGGCAGTTGTAGTTGTATCTGCCATAGTCTTTACCTTCTATATATTTATTTTTAATTTATATTCATAGTTTATCAATTTTAATTTAATACTTTATTTATATGCTTTTTATAGTTTTATTAGAAGTTTTTTCAAATATTTTGCCTTGGAGATTGGATTGGGTTTTGGCTGCCGGTAGGGTAGTGGTTTCCAATTTACATCTTCACAAAGTTTTATGTTTATTTACACTAATAGAGTATTGTACACTGCATACAAGATATTAATGTTCATCAATGCCTATGTTATTTCCTTTATATGCGTTGAAATATTTTACAAAATTTGTTATATTAATAGTGATAAAGGAAGGCACTTTCTCCACGCTCTCCGGCATAGACCGGATGCACCCGTGGCTGAGAACTTCCTTGATAAATAGGCACTCCATATCCTACGCTCTCATAATTTTCATTAGAAAAGTATTGTACCCGTAGGTCGAGTTCTTTATACTAAGCATATCTATTAGGATTTTTAGATTCTTTTAGATATGCTTTTTAATTCATTTTAATAAAAGTGCAAAATATCGAATTAAATTAACTCAATATTCTGCACTTCATAATAAATATCTAGCCAACTTTAAGCTGTTCCTGCTGTTTAACCTTATATGTCTGTCCTATGGGCTTTTCAGTTACCGCAGGCTTTGCAAGATAACTTAAATCCTTGGTAGAGCAGTAGTCACATATATTTTCACCAAGCTGTTTTACATTACCTGCAACATAACCTTTTTCCATCTGGTTAAAATCTTTTAAGAAGTTATCCACCTCTTTATTACATATTTCTTCTAAATCCTCACCTTTTGATGCATATAAAAATCCATTAAAATCAAGCAACGGATTATCCTGTCTGTCTTTAAATATATTTATACGATATTCCTTATCCTCTTTTAAAATGTTATGTAGGCACATTTATCAAAACCATATAATATCTTTTCATATCCGGCTTCTGATAACTTAGGCTTTATTGTATTATACATAGCCCAGACTAAGGCGGATTTCTTTGTAACATTACAGTTTTCACCTGTTGCCATTAAATATAAACTCTTATTATTGGCAAGTGGGTCTTTTAATTCCATCTGGTATGCATCCTGTAATTCTCCAAGCTGTTCTTCATGTTTCCTTACATACTCAGTAAAGTTATCTTCCTTATAAGTTTTTCCTGTTATATTAAATAACTTTACATTTTTGTTGTCTTCATTTCATCTTCAACATCAGCCGGGAGTCTGTATTTCTGCAAAAACTCTGTAAACTTACTTTTATTCTGAATGAATAAACTGATGTCAATTGGTTCTTCTTTATCTACTATTGAAAATGTAAACTGGAATCCTACTATATCTGCTTTGCCATCATGCTCAATTTCTTTATAAAATAACATATTGCTGCCTCTTGTTGACATACACAGCGTATAGTCGTCCAAATCAGGTACTACAGGCTTTTATCACTTTATAAGCCTTATTTATATCCTGCATTGTAAGTATCTTAATTCTTGGCTCATGCTCATATTCAACAGCTTTTCCAAAACTGTTTATCAGATAATATTTTCTATCCATATCTGTCACCTCATTTTTAACAAATCTCTTTATCATATATGTTCTGTTTTTTACCGCTTTGGGAACTGCATTATCTTCAGTTTTAGTTCTTTATCAGTTTTTCTTATTTTAGCTTTATCTATATCTGTTAAAGTCTTTTCATATGCTACAACCTTTGCTAATGTCTGCATAATTTCTTCTATCTTTTCATTACAGTTTTCCAAGTCATTTTCATAAGACTGATATAAAATAAATTTTCGCATAAGTTCTCCTGTTTAGGAGAGTACTTAACTATGTCGTATTTCTTTCTCAAGTCTTTATAAAGGTCATAAGTTTTTCTGCTTCTTCAAGCTCATCACCTAACAGATTCCTAAAATAATTTATATTTTCCTTTATCTCTGCCTGTCTTGTATAATATTTCTGATATCCTTCAGCAATTTTTCTTGACATAAGTATACAGAACTGGTCAGGTGCTTCATAATATAAATCCCTTATTTCAGGACTGTACTGTAAGCCTATATTTTTAATTCACTGCCGTAGAAGTTAAAACGGTTATCTTTTACCTTTTCATCTTCTTTATCCGAATATAGTCTTTCTTCAAGTCCGAATCTGTCAATTAATATTTCACATGCTGTAGGAAAATCTACAGATTCATTCATCATTACAATATCTATAGGGCTGAAGCTCTGGTTACATGCAAAACATTTACATCTGTTGTTCTTAATGCTTGCACTTGGGTTACTATCCCTATGAGCCGGATTAGGGCAGTGTATACCGCCTTTTCCCGGCTGCTGTCCGTAGTAATATTCAATTACATCTCTTATTGGTACGTCTTCTTTTATTTTGTGCGTAATACATATTTTTCCTCTTATCTGAACCCTTAACATAGCGGCTTGCCCTGTAATCACAAGCCGCTTTAATCTTTACACATCAGTCTGTATTATCAGCCTGCATTTTCGTTTGACTTCACCTGTATATTGGCTTTTCTGTATTGGGTAAAACCATGCTTGTCAATATACTGTGCTGTATTAACGGCAGCTTCAGCCTGTACATTTAAAACCTCATTCTGCTTTTCAATGGCAGATAAAAGCTTTTCCATTGACTTAAGCTGTGTATCCGCTAATTTATTCTGCTCTTTTAATATAACATTCTGCTCTTTATATTCCTTAATCATCTCAGCATTGTTTTATTCTGCAATATAAGCTGTTCATTCTGGGATTTTAGCAGTTCGTTATGAAACTTAAGCTGTTCAACAACAGCAGTAAGGTCAATTACTATATTTGGCTCATGCTTTTCTACAGGCTCATATAATAGAGCTTCATCTGAGGCTTCTTTTTCATCTGATGTATTCGTATCATTTTTAACGCCTCTGACACATGTGGAATAGCAGCTTCACCTATTTTGGTTACATTACCGGCAACTACATCAACATGGTCATTTTTTAAATTTGAATAAATCTGTCTTACAGTACTGTCTGCATTGTCATTTTCCATCATAGCTGCTACCGGTTCTGTATGATTTTAACAGCAGATTCAGTTGTATCAGAATCCATATCCTGAAGCTCATCATATGGTACAAATACTTCAGACGGTATATCAGGCTCATTGTTATTAAAGTCTTCAATTTCATAATCAGATGTATCAGCTGTAAAATTAAAATCGACAGTTTCTTCAGTGTTTTCATACATATGGCTGTATTCACCTGAATTTTCACCAAAATCAATGTATTCTTCTGCATTTTCTGTTTTATAATCATCAAATTCAGTTTCTTTTCAATCGGTGCATCAGTTAAACTGTCTGTATGTTCTGTGTCAATGCTTTCGTTTACAGCAGTTTTGGTATCCTGAATTAAAACAGGTTTTAATCTGCCTTCAATGCTCTTATCTATTTCATTGATAAGTACTGCAACTGTCTTTGCTTTATTAAATGTGCCTGTAAGGTCATAACAAGTACCAAGAGCATTTTTTCTTGCCTCACATACATCTTTTAAACTGAAGTTAGTAGGCGGGCTATAGGCTCATATAAGCCTTCCATAATGGCATTGTATTCAAATTCCTTAAGAGCCTGATTAAAGTCCACGCATTCCGGATACTTGATTTGTCCTAATGTATCAAGAAATCTCTTTGTAAAATCAGTACCGCTTCCACATACAAGAGTACATGGATACTTTAATAAAACTCATTAAGACTGTTTACGGCAGTTTCTTTTGAAACAAAATCACCATTTTATATGCCTGTAAATCAATACCTGCTTCACCAAAATAATCATAGCTCTTGTTATTTTCTGCTTTAATAATATTCTGTGGAGATGCCGCAATGTTAAATTCAAGCTTATCAGCCGGTCTGTATTTGCCATCATTATTTTAATATAGATACATGTAAAGATTATGTCTGCTTCACTAGGTTTAAATCCTGTTGTGGCAATCTGTAATACACAATAATCCTTATTATTCTTTAATGTATCCTGTAATGTGTTTAAGTCCTTCTGATTCTTTACATCTGTCTGTAAATTACTTCTGTTTACAAGCATATCAAACTTATCTTTATAGCTTGAATTAGCATATTTTGCTTTGCCTTCTTCAACAAATGCATCATACTCAGCCTGTTTCTTTTTATCTTCAGCCTGTATATGTTCAGCCATTTTACTTACAATATCTTCCTGCTTTCCGATATATGTAATGATATCATTTGCAAGATTTACCTTTTACTGATAAATCCTGTTCTGTAAGACTTGGTGCTTTAATATATTTTGATACGCTGTCAAGTGAAAATCTCTTTAAAGAATCATCCTTGCCTTCAAAGTATTCTTTTAAAAGCTTTGTAAAATCAATTACATTTCTGCCATTAATAATGTCTTCACAACCGATTTTTCAAGATATTTTTTTGAAAAATCAATATTGCTCTGTGCAATCATTACTGTATCGCCAAGAGAAGATAAGAAATACTTAATTTCATTCTGGGTTTCTTCAATAGATTTAACATTTATGCCTTTTACATAATCGTCTTTATCAATGCCTGCTTCCTTAAGTGCATCATAACGCTCATTTTCTAATGCAGCACTTACAGCTGAGTCAGGTGCTTTAACAGTCAGGTTAAGGCTGTAATCTTCAGCATATAATCTTGCTGTTACATCATATTTCATTTTCTTTAATACAATTTTAGTAGGGTAGTGTTCAGTTTCCCATCATCTATACCTGTTGTTGCAATTCCAAAAATACAATAATCTTTATGGCTTCTTATTGTATCTTCAAGCATTTTAAGTTTCCATTATTATCCTTTGCCTGTGCAAAGGATTTGCAAAATTGACATCATAAGCTTTTCTCCTTTTACTTTTAATAATTGACTGTTTTTGATTATATCTTTGTTTCTCATCATGCTTATTTCAAAATCAATATTATTAAGCATAAGCTGGTTAAAAGATATTACATACCTTGATTCCCAGATTATCTTCAACCCTTATTAAAAAGCTGCCTTATCTTTAAGATATGTTTCATCATTGTTCCACAAAGCTTTTAAACCTTTATCAACTTTTACCATATCTTTGTATGTGTTATAGTTAGCTAAATCAAGTTTTAAAAGGCTTACCAAGACCTATATCAATATCCGGCATGTTTTTAGAAGCCGTACTGGATGTAAGTTTTTTAAATCATCTTCATATCTCATCTGATACAGTTTTTCCATATTTATTATGTTACCTATTCGGTCATAATTAAAAAATACGGGCATTTATTTTTTAAGAGTATTATTCTGTCTTTCAAACATATACATTTTAAGCAGGAGTAATGTAACTTTTCCATCCAGTGCCTTTCTGCATTTTAAAATCAATACCTGTATCCTCAAGAAATTTATCAAATGCCTTAAAAGTCTTTCTGATTCTTAATGTCGCTTTTTCAAGCTTTAACTCTTTAAGAACATATGTATTTCCTTCAAGCTCAAGTGTTTTAATTTCTATCTGTTCATCTTTGACATTGAAATATCCATATATAAAATCCTGTATATCAAGAAAATCATCTATGCTGTTACAGAGTTTGCTTATGTTGGTATACTTAAATGTGCCTTTAAGCCCAAAATCATTAATATGCAGAAGTACAGAAGTATCAGCATTGTTAAGTGATTCTTCAACTTTTTCTTAATTCAATATATTCATTACTGTTCATATTCAACTTCATTCACCCTGTTTCTCTTGGCATTTTTATGGCTTTATAGTGCATGGAATAATCTTTTCTGTCATTTTCTGTTAATTTATTAAGTCTTTCATATACTTCAGTCCTTCAATGTTTTCTTCAGCTAATTTTGCGGATTAAACATAACAAGCGGGTAAGTATCTGTGCCTTTAAGTCCTGTTCCTGCAAGAAGACCTAAATTTTCTTTCTCAAGCATTTTTAAAATCTGCTCATGTGTGACAAACTGAGTGTATGGCTTCAATATTGTATCAAAATCTTTCGTTATGACAGCCACAGGCTCTTCAAAGCCTTCTTTTTGTTTCAAAGCTTATACATAAAAGCTTATCTGAATAAGTTGAAATATTTAATTTTATATCTTTATTTTCAAATTTCATGCCCTTCATGCTCCTTTTATTTTTTGAATTGCTTTAGGATTTTTTCTTCCGGTATCATTTCTTTAATAAATCCTGTGCGTTGGTATCCCACATAAGCTCATGTACCAGTGTTTCCATGTCTTCTTCATACCAGTTTGTTTCCCTTCCGTCTGGCAGGGAAGCAGTAGTGCTACGATATATAACAGGATTTCCGTTTTTGGAAAGCTGTATTATATGACAGTTAATAGCAGATTTTAAAAGATTAAGTGCATCTATATATCTCATAGGCGGTTTATCTTCAAGTATCTGCAAATCTTTTTATATACAGGTCGGCAGTCAAATACTTCCTTATACATATCTGAAAATGCCCGGATTAAATTTTGCTGCTCATTCGTTCTTTCTGCATATTTTGTACTGTAGGCAGTATGAATATCTTTCTTATGTAGGTTGTAAAATTTCTTTAATGTGTCTTTATCCATAAATTTCACCACCTGATAATTATTTTTATGTATACATTGTATGAAAAGAAAATTTAAAATTGTATGATAAGTCTCTTTTATTATGAGCATGTTAAGAATTTGCAATAAAAAGACCACTGATTAAACAGCAGTCTTGTAATTTGATATTCACTATTTTTGAATAAACAAAAAGAGCAGACTGATATCTGCCCTTTCCGTTCACGAATTGAAAAATTACAGTATTGTATTTTACAATTACGCAATACAATATTTAACTATAATATACTGAAAATTATTCTTATTGTCAATAAATAAAACAAATATAATCAGATACGTTCTACAGATTTATTTTTATTTTTCTTAGTCAGTATTACATCTTTATCAGCCGTTTCAGGATTATCAAATCCGGCAAGATGTGCAAGTTTTTTAAGCCTTCTTCAGATACTTTAAAGCTTTCAAAGGGTGGGGAAGTATTATCTTTATCCTGTTCAGGTTCATCTCCTAAAGCATCCCAGTCTGCTTCAGTCAAATTAAAAGCTTTCATAACCATCTTTTTTCCTGCAAAGCCATCTTATACATTTTAGCTCTTACAGCTTTTAATTGCTTACAAAGCTTGGCATATTCGGGCGGCATACATTTAACAGCTTCTTTTATATTCTTCCTTAATATATTGATAGTTTTCATCTACAAGTCCGTGCTTTAAAAGATTTGCCCGAAATTCCGGCTTGTATTCATTGATTTTATCTACTAATTCACTTTCTTTTATCATTAATTTTTCAGTTTTCTCTGATTCATAATTACTCCCTGCTCATCTGTTTAATGACTTTCTTTTGCATACTTGCAGTAAGTTCTGTCTGCTTGGCATATATTTTGGATAATTCTTCAGATGTGCAGTCAGCTATCTCCAAGTGCTGTGTTAAGCTCATCATACATCTTTAGGACATTATCAATGCTATTTTCTTCTATACCAAGCTTTCTGTCAAGTCTTCTTATTTTAAGGTCAATATCCTTATCCTCTTTTTAAACTGTTCTGAAATACGTTTAAATTCGTGGCTGTCTTTACCATATACTCTGTATGCATTTTAAGAAGAGAATTTTTATTCCTCTTCCAAAATCTGTTTCTTTAAATTCAGTTGAATTACGACCAAATATAACAGCAGTAGCAATACCGGTTAATATATCACCTACAACTTCTCTTGGATTATTAAGATTAGTATGAAATATGTCTCTGGCTTTTTATCTATATCAAAATCTGTCTTACGCTTCACAAATCCGACAGCAGCATCTTTTGCCTGCAAATACATAACACCAATTTCCATTTTTCCCACTGATATGCTAATGATAATGTCTTTCCCATTGCCTTTAAATTCTGCCTTGTAGCCTGTAACTGATTTGTTAATGTTTTTCCTACACTACTCTTTATGGCATGTGTTACGTTACTTAAACGGTTCACACAATTTAATAAAATGTGTTTTCCTTTGAACACTTATTAAAACTAATAGTATTTTTATTTCATTGTCCGATTTTATATCAACTTCTTTTAATGTTTTAGCAATTTTTTCTACATGCTGTCTGACATCTTTTGTTATACTGTTTTCAATTACTGGATTATGAAAATATTGGTTCGTTAGGGCTTAAAGGGATTGACAGCCTTACAGATAAAGATATTGTGTGTATATTTTATTCAGAAAATGCTCATACGATTGATTTGGAAGCAATAGAAATGTTTAAGAGTACAAAGGCGGCAGTCAAATACATAAAAGTAAAGAAAACCGCACCGAATTATGCAGATTTTCAGATTGTTACCCTTACAGGCTTAATTTTAGGAAAGACAGTAAAGAAAAGGTTGCAATTATAAGCAATGATAAAGGCTATGTAGCAGTTATTGATTATCTTAAGGAAGACTGTGTAACAGGAACAAACAGAATAATTGAGCTTGCATCTACAATTGCAGATGTTAAAGGAAGCAACAGAAAAATAGAAAACAATGATTTAAAACAGAATCATAATTTCTATGATATTAATGATAAGAGAGTGAAAAATGTCATAAAAAGAAGTACAAATAAAGGTATGCTGAAATTAAACCTTATTGAAGCTTTGGACGAATAGACGGACTTGAGCTTTTAACAGACTTGAAAAAGATTTCAGACCTAGAAAAAGAGTGTAAATGAAAGACCTGATATTAAGACTGACAGATAAAGAGTGGCATCTATGACCGGAAATAACAACCATATATTTTAAAAGAACTTAAAGAGAGAAAAAGATGTCATATGCAGAATTAAGTGAATTAACAGGCATACCAAAGGATACACTTGCTAACTGGATACTTGGCAGGCGTGAACCGCCCGACTATGTTATAAAGCTGCTAAAAGAAAAACTTACGGTATCTAAAGGAGACACATTATGAGAGATTATGTAAAAACATTTATTAATGCTGATGCAGATAAGAAAAAGACATGATGAATACAATGACAACAGCTGATAGAATTGAATAAGGCAGGATATTTTCTTACACTTGAAGATGGAAAAGTAACAGATGTTACAAAGAGACAGTAGTGCGTTCAAAGCATGTAAAAAGAGCAGATGAAATCGAAAAAGCAATCTGATATGAAAGAACATAAATAAATACAATTTAACATATTATAACACATATTTTCGTTGACAAATGTAAAATATAGGTTTATATTTATTTATAGGGAAGGATCATGTGAAAGCATCTTGCCTTTCCTTTTGCATACTGATAAATAGAAAGGAGTGTTATATATGCGTAAAAAGAAAAAATCCAAGCTTATAAAATGTGAAAATAATAAATATATATGTATATAATGATTGGGAAACTTTAGGAAGCGTAAAAGGATTTTAAGTTCAAGTGAAAAGAAGCAAACGATAAAAAGAAGCAGATGATATAAAAAATATGAATACCTTGAAAATTGAGAAAAGAAGGAACTCTGACAAGTGCCGTAAAATATTATATTCTGGCTTATGTAATAGAAACTTATACATTAAGTGAAATCATTCCTTATAGAAACCGGTGTGAGAAGCGTATATGTGATAATATCGGTTATTTAAAGGCGGATTTAATTACATCAGCTCAGGTAAATGATTATTTTGTCAGGTATCACACATCTGTATAATGATTCAGGTCTTAAAAGCATAGCAGCATGTATTAAAGAATCTGTCAGATGCATGACCGATAGGGAACTGATATTACTGTTCCTAAAAGCAGGCTGAACAACAGATATATTCTTAGTAATGAAGAAAAGAAAGATTTTGAAAAATATTGTATCAGCATTAATAATATAGAAGAAAAACATTGTTGTTTTCACTGTATACAGGAATTAAAATTGCAGATATCATAAACCTTGCATGGAAAGATTATAAATGCAATTCTGTAACAGTTAATAAAAAAATAATTCAACTGGATAAAAAGCAGGGATTTAATCACAATTAAAAAACAGGAAAGAGAAAATATTTGTAGAGATGGTCTTCTTTCTGATTCTTATTATTACACACTTGGAAGACATTTAAGAAATATAATTAATTATACAGGTATACCTGATGCTGTTAATTTCTTAAGCCTTAGAAATACCAAAATAATAGAGATGTATAATGAAGGTTTACCTTTTGCACAGATATAATAGCATAGGCTTTAATTTTGACAGAGAAAGGCAGGAAATATATAAAGCAAAAAAATATATTGAAAATATTGTAGAAAGCAATAGAATATATGAAGAAAGAAAAGATATTTAACACGCCGTGAGCAAGAAATCCATCACCTATAGAGGTGGGGATGAATTGCGATAAACACAGCGTTTGAGACCAGAAAGAGAAGAAAATGAATAACAGAACAATTACAGTAAACGACATTATTCTGAAATATATGAATGGTGAAGAGTATGAATTAAAAATAGTCAATATATATAATGAAAATATGTTTAATTTCTGGGCTGAAATAATGCTTGAAGAGAAATGCGTATTAAAATTATAAACTGTGCATAATGCTGTATTTGCCAGCATATATGATGATACTGATGTGTATATTTTAAAAAGCAAATGAAACTAAAAAAAGAATGGTTTGATAAATATGATTTTGCTGTGCCGGATGTAATAGATATTGTATACAAAAAGCTTTTAAAAATCACTGAAATATAAATCATTTTTATTTTTGTAATTAAGACAGGACATAAACAGTGAGGTAATAATATGAAAGTATATGACAGTTATATAACAATCAATATAGACAGTAAGAAAAAGAAATGCTTAATAAAATTGCCATTAGAAAGGAAAAAATTAAGCAGAATGATATATGAAGAATATATAAAAAGCTGTTGGAAGATGAGAATGAAAGCAAAAAGGGAAGAATCGTATAACCAATATCAGGAAGTGATAAAAGACTGCGTGGATATAATTCAAAAAGAACATAAAGAAATGTATGGCATAGTTGTATTTTCACAGGATAATTTTGATAAACAGTATTCAAAGAAAGCAGAACTTATGTATTCAGTAATAATAATGAAGCATTTTTAAAAACTCCGACAGTGAGACAATATATGGTTCAAATCTTGACGGAACAGATGTAAATGTAAGAATAGATAAATGTGTAAAAGAATGGATTATTGAAGAAGCTTATATGGCAGAAAGTATTAAAACGGTTATGATGCAAAAGAAGTACATATAAGAATAATTAATATATAAAATTGAAGAATAATTATAATTCTTATGAAAGGACAGCAGATTATTTTGCTGTTCTTTTATACAAGTATAAATGAATTACACTTATTTAAAGCATTAGAAAAATCTGAAAGAGCAGATTTTGACAGTGCTTTATTTTTTGCTTGTTTTGGAAATAAGCCTTATTAAAGCGTTTATAAAAAGTAATTTTAGTATCATTAAGTAAAGAAAATAAATGCTGATAAGAGGGCAATAGATATGGATAAACAAAAATTTACTTATAAAGTATATGATGCTAAAACAAGAAGCTTCATATATGAAGAGGATTTCACAAGTGATAATCCTTTTAAAGATATAGCAGAACGGATGAGTAAAGAAGATATATCACATGGAAGTCTTTATATCGTGGCAGAAAATGAAAACGGACAGGAAGCTGCATATACGATTGTAAAGAAAAGTGGTACAAAATTCGTTAAGTATGAACATTGTGATTTTCCTTTATCATATATAGATTTTGATATTGAGCCAAGATATCTTACATGTATTGATGAAGTGTATAACCACTATAAGTATTATGAGATAACCTTTGATAAGGATAATTTAAGGACAAATGTAAGATATGGACGTATAGGTGCTGATAAGAATGATACATTTGGTGAGCGTGAATATGATTATCCTTTATCTATGTACTGGGTTAAATATTATGAGAAATTATCAAAAGGCTATGAAGATAAAGTGAACTAAAGGATTTTGATAACAGGCAGAAAAAAAGGAACTGAATATGAACCTGTTAAGGATAAATACTCAAAATCACTTATTGAGTTCCTTATAAGAAAGCAGAAAGACTATGTTGAAAGTAATTATTCAACCGGTGCAGCATTTTCAATGGAAGCTGTAAAAATCTGAAAAGATACTGGAAGAATTAAAGGCATATGCTGATTCATCATTTTCAAATAAACAGTTTAAAATAAGAGAACTCTTTAAGGAGCTTGTAACAATATTGCCAAGAAGAATTGCAGATGTATCAAACTATCTTAATTATATAACAGGTTTAAGTTCTGAAGCTTTAATGGAACATATTGAACAAGAAGAAGACCTGCTTAATAACTTTAAGGATTTATATGTTAAAAGAAAATGAAGCTGAAGAGAGAAGCTGATAATAAAGACATACTTGAAGCTAATAATTTAACAGCCACATGTACGGATTATAAAGACATACATATGATAGAAGATAAGCTTGATAAAGATATGGCGGCAATGAAGACAGTATTAGCTGTTAAAAATAAATATACTAATGACCGTTACATAGCATGTAAAAAGAAAAGGCATTGAGAACAGGGGATGTCATTTATTATGGCACGGAAGCCGTACAGAAAACTGGTGGAGTATATTTAAAATGGTTTAACACTTAATAATAACGCAATAGTAACAGGAAAGATGTTCGGACAGGGATTATACTTTGCTCCTAAAGCTGAAAAGAGTATGAATTATACATCAAGTTTAGGAAGCTATTGGACAGGCGGTAATGATAAAACTGGCTTTATGGCGTTATATGCAGTTGCTATGGGTAAACCTTATGAAATTGACCATGCACTTAGTTCATATTTTACTGAAAAGGATTTAAAGCATGGCTGTCATTCAGTATGGGGAAAAGCAGGAAGACATTTAAGAAATGATGAATGCATTATTTATGATGAAAGACAGTGTGACATTAAGTTTTACTTGAGGTTGACAGGGAAAGAAAAGTATCTTACACCTGAATTTATAAAAGCTGCAAGGAATATAAAACTCAATCAGTTAAAAGCAGATAAAACGGATTAAGAGCTTATATGAGCTTAAGAACTCCTGACAGTACTTTTAACAGACTGAATATGGATAAAAATAATAAAGTCGAATTTATTTATACTTATGATAACACACTTACAATCAAGGCATATGATAAGGAACTTAAATCAAGTGAAAAGAAACTTAAATTTAATTCATATCAGACTGATTATCTTAAAATGATGTTTAAAGAAAATTTCACTTCTAATGACAGGGAATTTGATATGTTACTTGAAGAAAAACAGAAGGAAGTACAGAAGCCAAAGGTTAAAGTAAAAAGAAAGAGATTGAAATGTCTCTGCTTGCATAAAACATCTTTGCACGGCTTACTAATGTCTTATTGCATAAGCCATATCTTATTACATAAGCCATATCTTATTACATAAGCCATGTAAGACGTTGGCAAAGCTGTACCAGTTTTACTTATGATAGTAATGCATACTTCGTAGACATTACTCTAATAAGCAAAACTTAGAATCACTATGATAATAAGACTACTTTTAAAAGCGATAAATTCACTAATGTAGAACAAACTTAAAATGTCTCTACTAACGTAGAGACATTATGATAATAAAATTGTTTTTAAAAGTAATGAGTTTATTTTCAATTCAAAAACATTAACTATATCATAAAAAGGAGAAAGATATGAAGTATACAAATAAAGATTTTAAATGGGATTTTAGTGGTATTAAATCGGAAGATTTATACAGTGAATACAAGAAAGTAAGAATAGGTATTGAAGGAGTATATGCTTATGGAACAGGATATCTGGTTGATAAAACTGCATTTGAAAGAGAGTTATATCAGAACTTGCAATAGCCGGATATCTGGTTAATTTTTCAAGAACTTATGGTGTCTGTGATGAATTAAGGCTTGTAAGTAAAGACAGTTTAAGAAATAATATACGTCTTAATCCTGAAGCATTATTTAATGTGTATATGCATCCAGAAGAATTTACAGGATATATGAAAGATAGTGATGTTGAAGAAATCACTGAAATTTTAAAGAAAACAGCTTTGTTAAAGATGTAGAAGTCACATATAAAAAGCCGGTACTTAATCTTACAAATAATGAATATGAAAGGTCATAAGAGATAATTTCACAAATATCTGTAAATATATAGCACATTTAAAGGAATTAAAATATTCAAATATAGATGCAGCATTTGAATTTGCAAGAAATTATGGCAATATAACATTGGAAGACCCTAAGACTGTTCTTAGCAGTGATACTGTAGAAATAAGGTATATAACAGACTTTTGAAAAACTTAAAGAGTTTAAATGTAACTATGGAAGATATTTTAAAAGGTCAGAGGAAAACAGAAATCTGGCAATTTTAGATAGAAACTTGCAGAAAGAATATGAAAAGAGAAGAAAAATGAAAGGGAGATAATTATGTTAATTGATACTCAGAGAATTGAAGATTTTCTAAAAACACATAACTGTCATATAACAAGTAAAGGACAAACCTTAGAAGATAAGATAACTTATGCAGATTTTGCTACAAACAGATATGAAAGTGTATTTGAACAGTTACAGACTGATATCGAAGTTGAAAAGCTTATGATGCACTTGAGGATGTGTTATTTGTTGAAAATAAAGATGGAGATTTAGTATTAGCCAAACCTTATGAATTTACGATAAATGAAAAGATATATTCATATGAAGCAGGTACACCAAGAGAGCCAATATGGGAAGATATGTTTAAGCTTCATAGTAGGGGAGCAGAGTTTACATATAATACAAGATATGAAGATGCTAATTATGAAACAGTAGAGAGGAACAATAATAAAGAAACTCCTTATATAAATATACTTAACAATCAGGATTTAAAGAAGAAATATGACAGTGGTGAAATAAGAATACCAGATAATATTATGTCAAAATATATGAATGGAAAACTGTCTTTGTAATAGATAATGAGAAAGAAAGAGATATATTAGCCTATAATATAGCTAGATTCCTTTATACTGGGATTATTCCTGAATATAATTCAAATAATCCTGGTTTAAAAGTAATGATATAGCTTGCGGCAATTTTATGGCAATTCCATTTGAGCTTCGGTTTATGCTTTATACAGATTTTTCAATAATACTTGAACAAAGTAAATATGAATCAATGTGTTTAAGGATAAAAATAGCTGAATATGGTTATGAGTTTAATGATGGCGACCAAATATGGAGTGATACAGCAGAAATTTATAAGACAGATAACGATAACCTTTTATAAAAAATATGAAACTGATATATAAACGAAGTTAAATATTCTGCAATAAGTCTCAATAACTTAATAGAAGAAATTCAACAATTTAAGAAAGACAACGGCAAGGATAGAAGAGGCGGTTGTTTTATTATAAAAGACCTTCAAAATGAATATTATAAAGCAAATATAAATTCTTACATTAAGAATTTTTGTGATGGAACAATAGCGGTTAAGATAAACTCACAGGAAGAATTGGATAACTTAATAAAGCTGGTGCATGAAGAAGATAAAAAATCAATTGCAGTTTAAGTGACTGCAACGGCTACAATAAAATTTTTCCATATTATTTTATCCGTGAAGCAATGCTGGATGAATCCGTAATCTGCTTGATGCGGTAGAAGATATGAAATACCTTGATACAAGATATCATAGCTTAATAAATGGAATTAAGCACATAACAGAATATGCAGTTTCAAAGATAAGACACTGCATAATGAAAATAAGCTGGTGAAGAATAAAACCCAGTATGAAAGATAACCACATTTACTGGCAGCTATGAAGTAACACTCATGGCTGCTTTTGTTTAAAGAATCAGCTCATAAGGAACTCAGCCGTCTAGCTTTTATGCTGCTTATGTTTACTGACCGCTACAGGCTGTTTATCATTCAGAATATTTTTAGTACTTGCAATACTGAAATTAAGATACAGCTCGTGAAGGATGAAAAAGAAAATGAAACGGATACACACCTTATAAGCCTGTTTTAAAAATAATATCAATGCCATAATAAGACCTTTTGCAAAAGTTTTAAAACTATAAATAGATAAAATAATAATAACTTATGAAGCAGAAAGGGATTACAAATTATGGCAAGTATAGAGGAAAAAGTAGAGAAATGTTATAAAAATAAACTTGATACACTTAATGTAAGACACTAGATAACAGACATAAAGAACAGGAATGAAAGGCAGGACAATACAATGTTTGAATGGAAAGTAGAAGACATGGCACTTATGAATGAAAAAAGCAATATATATATTGGCAATGAAAAGATTTATAATGCTGAGAATAAATTATCAAGAGAAGAAAAGATTGAATTTCTTGATAAAATGAATGATGATAAAATAAGTTATATGTTAAAGCTTGCTGATAAGTTTCAGGAAGACAAAGATAAGCTGTCAAAAGATGAATATGGATACTATAAAAATGTATCATTAAGAGCATGGTTAAAAGAATGATTACAGGAATATTGTTGATACGAGTAAAGCCATATATAGGAAGTATTACTTGTAGGCTATGATTCTTTTGGTTGTGGCAGAAGAAATATACAAAATATTAATTTACAGGCTAGATATGATTGTCGTAAAGATTTTGTAGATGAATTATTTCACAGACAGTTAAAGGAATGTGAAAAGCAAGAAAAACAGTATTTTGCTGAATATGATGATTATAACATCTTATCAAGAAAAGTATCTGATTATATGTATAAATACAATATATCATTTGGTAAAGAAATCTGGCAAAGCGGAAACAGATTATTTTTAAAGACCGTCAGACTGATGATGAAAGAGACCTTACAATGGATGAGCTTAAGGTACTGGAAGCTGCTTTTGAAAAATAAAAGGTACTATGGATAAAATAATAAAGTCATTACCTGAAATGGATTATTATAATGAATATAAAGCAGATAAAAGTGATAAACAGATTAAAAGAAAGCAGCTAGAGCCTGAAAGGTAACTAATATGGAAGATAATAAATTTACTGAACAACTATCAGGGCATGATACAACAATAACTGAAGATAAAATGGCACATTGTAAAGCCGTGGCAGAACATATGAAGAAGGTTGCCAAGATACAGGGAAAAGATGACCTGACGGCTGATATATATTATGTAGTGAACTGCTGCATGATATTGGATACCTAAGAGGCAGAAAAGACCATGAAATAAATGGTGCGGTTATTTTAAAAGCAATGGGAATGAAAGATGGTATGTACAGGCAATACCATGAACTAAAATCCATATACTTTAAAACAAATGAGCAGACTGACATATTAATAGCATTGCAGGATGCTGATATGAGTGTAGATAAGTACGGCTAGGGATGCAGGCTTTAAAACGCCTTGAGGATATTAAATTAAGATACGATTGCTGATAGTGAAGCTTATGATACCGCCACCAAAACAGTTCAGTTCCTTAAAAGAAAAATATAATGATGAACAGTCAAAGTCTGTGAAAAGATATAGTAATTATGAAAGAATATAATTTTTTAAGTGGTGTGATTAATTTCATGCCACTTTTACTTCAAATGCAATAAAAAAGCTTTATTACAATATTCCCTGATTTTTATACCTGTTAAAATTACATTATCAAACAAATAAGGAGTCCTGATTATGAGAAATAATGTAATTGAAATATGGCAGCAAAATATATGACAGATACATGTTTAATAGCAGCATATAAGGTTAAGGAAGATAACATCATTAAATTTACAAAGGCAAAGCATTTGGAAGGTATGAAATTTAAAATAAGCGGTGATGATATCCGAAGCTGTGAAATTGTTTCCAATGGCAAGATTGACTGTTATAACGTACCTATGAGTATGTTAAAGAGAGTGGATTAATGAGATGCGGAGTATGTGGCACAGTTATACCTTTTACTGATATCCTGTGCCTTAAATTTGGAAAAGTAAAAGACGGGTGCATCTGCAAATACTGTAAAGAAAAACAGTAAAGATAATTCCATTTAATACTTTAAGTTTATATGATGTCAAGCAGCTTATTATTTATAATTTAAACCTTAATGAAGAACTAAACAGAAGCCTTTTAATGCCACATCAGAACTTGGCATGTTAAAACTGGATGAGATTAACAGATATTTAAAAGTGGTTGAAAGCAGACATAAAAGAAATGACTGTAAGAATGAAAGATATTACTGATTTAGCACTTGATTTATCAAAGCCAGTGGTAAAAGGAAGAAATATATCAGGTGACATAATATTTTCCATGAGGCTTAATAATGGTTTTAAATATCACTAAAAGGATTAAAACAGGTGTAAGAATAGATTACAGTATCATAGGCAATAAAATCCAATACAATGAGCCGGGTGAACTTATAGTTATGAAATGTCTTATAAGTCAGGTTTATGAAAATATGTCATCAGAACTAAAGAAAATATATATGAATATAATGCTTGTAAAGATATTGAAAATGATTCATTCACCACACAAGGCAGTATAGAACGGATAAAAGCATTAAGCCTTTTGGACTGGATGATAAATATACCGGTGATGAACTTAAAAGCAGATACAGATTACTTATGAAAATGTTTCATCCGGACAGTCAGACAATTAATAACAGTATATTAACAGATTATACAGAAAGGATAAATGCAGCTTATGAACTGCTGAAAAACAATTTATGAAAAAATATATAACAGGTCTTATTTTAAATATCCTATTAATACTTTTCCTATAGGTTTATTAACTGCCGGTGTAATGACAGGACAAAATATATTTTATAAATTAGGAATCATTTCCTGTGTAATAGCTCTTATGTTAATGAAACAGTTTGATTTTTATTAGCTGAAGGAAGACAGGAAGTTGAATATGATGAATTTGGAAGAAGTAAAAGAAAAATATTAAAACTCTTTCAAGAAAAGAACAGGATGCAATAGATTTACAGAAGCTAACTGATATGGAAAGGATTCTTAGTACCAGCCAGCTAAAAAAATGACCAAGCAGGGAAGTAAAAATCCTGATGAGGACTTAAAAAGCTTACCGGATTATATCCTGTGAAACAGAAGGTAAAAGAAATAGAAGCAAGATATAAGTTTGAACAGCTGCATGGCAGGCTTGGAAAAATTCCGGCAACATGCAGGCATATGGTATTTTATGGAAATCGGGAACAGGCAAAACAACTGTTGCAAGGATAATAACCGGCATTCTTTATAAAAATAAAGTAATAAAGAAAATAAGTGTATTGAAGTTGATGGTAATTTCTTAAAGGCAGGAGAAGAAACAGCAACTAAGGTTAAGCTCTTACCCAGTTGTCATTTGACGGAGTGCTGTTTATAGATGAAGCGTATACATTGGCTGATGGCTTATATGGAAAAAAGCTGTAGCTACTCTTATAAAGGAAATGGAAGACAATAAGGAAAGATTTGTATGTATACTTGCAGGCTATACAAAAGAGATGGATAAAATGCTTGACAGCAATACAGGTTTTAAGAGCCGTATTAAGGAGTATATAAATTTCCTGATTATACCACGGAAGAAATGAAGCCATTTTTACCAATATGGCAAATGATATAGGCTTTATTGTAACTTCTGATGCACTTGATAATTTTGAAATACGTTTAGTTAAAGAAAAACAGCTTAAGACATATGGTAATGCGAGAACAGCAAGAAATCTTTGGATGAGGCAATTGATAAACATACATTAAATTATGCTGAAGAAAAATATCAGAAGAAGATAAGTTTAAACTGCTTGGCATTGACATAAATGTCTCTATTTCATAGAGCCATGACAGTTTATTTTATGATACTAATATCTTTGTTAAAACAAAGCTATCCAAGTTTGCCTTATGATACTAACATTTCTACTGTAGAACTGTACAAGTTCATTTTATGATATTTGCCTTTGGCAAATCTAATAAAGTGAACTTAAAAATTCGGTAAATCTAATAAAACAAACTTCGCATCCTAATAAAATAAACTTAAAACACTATAATTATAGAATCACTTTCAAAATGTCTCTGCTAAAAGCAGAGCAATGTCTTTACACATAAATGAAAGGATATATATGAAAACAAAATGATACATTTTAACCACCTACAAAGCCTTGGAAAAAGAACTTACTGATATGGGGCTTAGTATAAAAGATTATGAAGACAGGCTTGTTAATGATGGGAATACAGATGCAGCGGATAAATTAAGATTATGCCGTATGATAAGAAACTATTTATCACATCACGCTGATGGGGATGAACTTGTTACTGTAAATAACAATTTAAGTGCATTTATTAAAGGTTTAATAATAATGATTAATAATACAAAGCTAAAGGCAAAAGATTCATATGTACCGGTAAGCAGAAGTAAAAGACTTATAAGAAAAACCTGAAAGTGTCAGGGATATCATAGATGAATTTAATAAGCATCCAAAGGAAAATATTTTGTATGTTATCAGTGGCGATAATAAGCTTTTAGGACAGATAAACAGTACAGATGTACTAGCAGTTTGTATTCTATAAGCCGGTTAAGTGATTTAAAGAAAACACCGGCTGATAATCTGATTAAAAAGCAAATGTGGTAACTGTTGATAAGGATACTGTTTTATCAGATATAAAGGCAGACTATTGTATAGTGATGAAAAATAAAGATGAAATACTTGGCGAAACATCTTGCTTACAGCAAGCAGTTGTGTAAGTTTAGCTTATGATGCCATTCTTATGCATGTCCTAATAAGCTAAACTTAAAACCACTATAACTATAGAATCGTTTCTAAAAGGGTAAAAATTACATTTTATTTAAATATAAAATTATAAAAATAAAAGGAGAAAAAAGAGATATGAGAATTGCAAAGAGAGATGGAATTTCATTAGAAGAAATAAATAATATGTTTAAGTATGGTCAGGAAGTCAAGACAATAAGAGCAGATGTGACTTATAAAGGTATTATAAAGGAGATTTATCCGCATGTGCTTGTATGTGAATGTACAGTTGTTAATTCAGATATTGATGAAGTCAGAATTGGGCTTAAACGTACATTAACAATAAATAAAATAAAGCTTTATCGGTGAAAAAGCAAATTCATATATTTAAAGGAAATAAAAATTATGGACTATATAGAACACGGGCTTGCAGTACTTGCTCTTATTATGTATTTTTTTAACGGACATAAAAGCTTGGTACTTATTCAGAAAATTATTTAATGCATATCTGGTTGTTAATATGCTGTATCTTTTATTGGATGCAGCATTGTTTTATGTGCTAAAAGCATTTAATACAGATATTTTATGCAGGATACATACAGCAGCACTTGTTGTACTGATATACTTTATGCTTTTATACACACTAGCCGAGACAGGAAACTTAAAACAGAATGGGAAATTGTATATTATAAATGCAGGAGTACTGATTATAACTCTTACGCTTGTATTTGTTCTGCCTGTAAAAATGCAAGAGGATTGTCAGTTACAGTAGGACTTTTAGTGTCTCTTTATTATGTATGCTTTATTTTTATAACAGGTATAATAAGAAACAGTGTAATGACAAAGAAAAAGATTAAAACATTGATGTTCTGGATATTGCTGTGGTATTGTGCAATAATAACAGAACTTAAGTTTTCTAACACACATGTTACAGGATTTGCAGGATTTATGGGAGCATTGGCAGTATTTTTGAACTGGAAAATCCCCAGACAAGGCTTGACAGATGTGGTCTGTTTAATCTTGCAGCCTTTGAAGAATATTTTCTTTACCTGAAGGATAACGGTAAAAATGTAATCTGATATTTTTAAAGATATATGATTTATCACATGACGAAAGCCTGAAAATATCAAAGCTGATAACGGATTATCTTCTAAGCCTTGAAATTGGTTTATGCTTTAAAAACAGAATGCAGTTATATTATAATTGTTCCATCAAACGTATCAGTTAAATCTGTTTATGAAGATGTAAGAAAACATGTAAAACGTGTGTAAAAGAAATAATGAAGGAAAGGGCTGATGAGTTTTATCCTTCTTTTACCATTGTTAAGGATGCTGAGATAATCAATGAAGCAGCCAGACTGTTAAAACTGGTAGATGAGCAAAAAGAAGGAAAATTAAAAAGAATGATACATATTCAGTTATGGATAAAAATGATTTTAAATTGCAGGCTGAATATGAAAGTCTGAAGAGTAAAATAGAAAAAGCTGTTAATGATGACAGGATTACAATTTTTCTACAGCCTATATACAGCACAAAAGAAAAAAGAATAGTTTCAGCAGAAGTCCTTATGAGGCTTATTAATGAAAATGGAGAAGTTCTGCCACCGTATAAATTTATAACAGCAGCAGAAAAATCAGGGCTTATCATACAGCTTGAAAGCATTGTATTTAAAAGCATGTGAGTTTATTAAAACACATGATATGGATGCTCTTGGACTTAAGTATCTTGAAATTAATCTGTCTGTAAAGAAAGGTGAAAGTAAAAAGCTTGTAAAAGAATATGAAGAAATTGTCAGGGAATACGGCATTGAACATGAAAAATAAATCTTGAAATAACTGAATCTGCTTCACTTAATGAAAAACACAGCCTGTTGGATAATATGTCGAAATTTATTGAAAAGGAATAAAATTTTCGTTAGATGATTTTGGAAGCGGTGAAAGTAACTTGAATTATATAATTGATATGCCGGTATCTATTATAAAATTTGATAAAGACATGACAGATGCATATTTTAAATCGGAAAAAGCAAAAATAGTTATGGACAGTGCAATTAATATGATACATAAGCTTGGACTAAAACGGTTGTTGAAGGTGTTGAAACAAAGGAACAGTTTGACGCAATGTTAAAATACAGACTGATTATATACAGGGATATTATTTTAGCAAGCCTCTTGATGTTAATGATTTTGTAGAATATGTTTTAACATCTGAAACAAAAATAAAGCATATTATTTGACATGTGTATTTGCATGTGATATATTAAAAATATATTATAACGCTGTATACAAATAACTTTGTTTAAGAGGAATTAATTATGTTAATGATTATAACAGGAAAAAGTGCAAGTGGAAAAGACACCATAAAGAAAGAATTAGTAAAAAGGATTATGAGCCTGTATTAAGCCTGACTACAAGGCAGCCAAGAGAAGGCGAAAAGTACGGGTTAGATTATATATACACAGTAAACGAATATTTTGAAAGCTTATTAGAACAGGATAAATTATATGAAAGCAGAAAAGCAGGAAATATATATTATGGTACATTAAAATCAGACCTTGATATGGTAAAACATAATCCTGAAAAAAAATTATATAATGATAAAAGACCTTGAAGGTGCTGAAGATATAATTGACTATATAGGGCAGAAGAATGTATTTGTCGCATACATAGATGTATCAGATGATATAAGAAAGAAAAGAGCATCTATACGCAATGATTTTTCTGAAGAGAAATGGAATGAAAGGCTTGAATCGGATAATAAGCAGTTCACACATGAAAATATAGACAAAGTAGTTGATGTAATTTTTATAACAATAAGGATATGGACAATCTGGTAAAGGATATAGATGAAACTATGAGCAGGATAAAAGCTAATATATCAGTACCAAAAGGAAGATTCAGAGACACATTTGATAGAATTATAAAATTAAGAAAATTGTTTTAAAAGCCTTTTGCAATAATTGCATGAAGGCTTTTGTATAATAATAAAAAAATGAAGGATGTGAAGCGTATGAAGATTTCTTATATAATTTTTCATATGAGCCTGATAGAAATGAATTTCCTTATCCAAAGATAGGAACGATTATAGATGAAGAGAAATCTGTAAAGTGGAATAGGGAAGAATTATACAGACAGAGGACTGCATTTGAGGCAGAGTAGAAGACTTAAATAAGTATAAAACCTTATTGATGTTAATTTTAAAGAGCAGTTAAATAGACTATTAGCAAAAGGATAACCATATCACTATTGCAGAGAGTAAAAGCTGTTTGATTTTGCATATGATACAGATTATACTAAAGGTATCAGAACTGTTGTTAATACCTATAAGAATTTGCTAAGATGTATAAAGAGTTACTTGAGATACATGATGGCAAAAATAAGATAAAAGCAAAACATACATTGTCAGATTATGAAAGATAAATCCAAGGCAGCAGATTTTTCTGCTGTCTTTCTATTTAAAATATTATATTGTATATTAATTTTTGCAGGATGAGGTAAGAGGTTCATCAAGAGTTTTAGGTAATGAAGAGCAGGAAGAGATAATTATAAACTATTATTGTAGGAGAAGATGGAATAATAAAAGAAATGCCGGAGAGCATGAACTTTAATCTATTATTTAAAATAAAATTGAATATATAACTATAAAAAGCCTTTTACAATCCTTTGTAGAAGGGCTTTTATTTATAATGTAAGTACAAAAAAATAAAAGGAGTACTTTGATATGGGAAAGAAGACGAATAGGGAAAATGAAAAATAACAATATGAAAGAGATAGAGAGGTAAGAAATTATGAAAACAGTAAATATATTATCAGATGATGAAGTGAAAGAACTTAAAAATTATATGAATTGATTATGAGTATCAACTTTACCTTTGCTGACCTCACAGGCTTTGAAAAAGATGAAGAAGATATTGAAACTGATGAATTAGCCCAGTCAGTAGAAGAGCTAAAGCATTATATGCAGTATGATATGAGTTATCTTAAAAGCAGAAGATGTTCTTCATCATATCATTGATGAACACATTATAACAGAAAGTGAAACTTTAAGAGATTATGATTGTGACTAAAGGAGAAGGATATGTTAAATAAAGAAGTATTTGAAAAGTATGGAACAGAAAACTGGGTTATAGAAGAAAACTTATGCTATCTTTTACAAAAGTATGCGGAGAAGTTAGAGTCTCAAATCCATATAATCCGGTAACATTTGTAAAGGATTTTATGAAAGAAGAGACTTATGTAAATACGAAATATGCTGAAATAAGTGCCATTAATACAGCAAAGAAGAATATTGTAGCTGATTATATAGAAGGGGAATATAAAGAATCAACAAATAAAAGCTTCAGGAGAGATTCTTATGCAGATAAATGTAGATAAAGAAGATATAATTAATATGATAAAAGGCGGTGGAACTCATGGCAGTTATTCATGGCTTAACTGGCTCGAAAGTAACGGTTATGCCCGCTACTATGACCAATATGGTAAAATGGACTGGAATGAGGAAAATCTTCGTAAGCTGAGTATAGAAGAATTATATGAATTATATATAGATATGAAAACTAAAGATAAGTGTGATAGACCATTTCCGGTAAAAGAAACTGATGAAACTGAAGGAATGGCGACAGCTGCACTTCTTCAATTTTGAATAAATAATATTATTTTTATTTCTAAATATTATAAAAGACTTTTTATAATATAAAGAAAGCAAGCATATGATAAACTCCACATGTACTAATAAGTAAACAATTAATAAAACAAAAGGAAGGATTTTAAAGATATCTCTTTAAAAAGCAAGTAAAAGAAACATGGAATTGGAATTACTATTGGAGTTGTAGCAGTTGTATTAATTGCGTTATTATTTGCAAGTTATATTAAAGCACCAACAGACAGGGCATTGATTGTTTCAGGTCTTAGAAAGACACCAAAGTATGTAATTGGAAGGTCATCACTTAAGATACCATTTTACAGAGAGTTGATAAACTTGATTTAAAGATGATTTCAGTAGATGTAAAGACTAAGGAATCAGTTCCTACTAATGAGTATATTAATGTTAATATTGATTCAGCCGTTAAGATTAAGGTTGGTTCAACAACAGAAATGCTTGGAAAGGCTGCAAGTAACTTCCTTAATAAGAACTCAGATTATATCAGAGAATCAGTTGTAGATGTGCTTGAAGGTAATGTCCGTGAAATTATAGGACAGATGAGACTTGAAGATATTGTTCAGGACAGAAAAATGTTTGCTGAGAAGGTACAGGAGAATGCTGCACCGGATATGGCAAGAATGGGTCTTGAAATTGTGAGCTTTAATGTCCAGAATGTTACTGATGAGGGTAATGTTATTGAAAATCTTGGTATTGACAGGGTTGTAAGTATCAGCAAGTCGGCACAGATATCAAGAGCTGAGTCTGAAAGAGATATAGCTGTTGCAAAGGCTAATGCAACCAAGCAGGCTAATGATGCAAGAATTGAAGCAGAGACAGCAATTGCAGAAAGAAATAATGAACTCGAAATTAAAAAGCAGGAATTAAAGAAAACTGCTGATGTCAAGAAGGCTGAGGCGGATGCTGCATATGAAATCCAACAGCAGGAACAGAGAAAAACAATCGAAATTACAACTGCAAATGCTAATATAGCAAAGCAGGAGAAGGAAATTGAATTAAGGGAAAAAGAGATTGCTGTTAAGGAAAAGACACTTGATGCTGATATCCGTAAACAGGCAGAAGCAGAGAAATACGCTGCACAGCAGAAGGCTGATGCACAGCTTTATCAGAGACAGAAGGAAGCAGAAGCAAAGCAGTTTGAAATACAGAAGCAGGCAGAAGCTAAGAAAGCACAGGCAGAGGCTGACAGATTCGCAAAAGAACAGGAAGCCGAAGCGGTAAAGGCACAGGGCTTTGCTGAAGCAGAGAGTATTAAGGCTAAGGGTGTTGCTGATGCTGAAAGTATTAAGGCCAAAGGTCTTGCTGAGGCGGAAGCTATGGAGAAGAAAGCAGAAGCTATGGCGAAATATGGTAAAGCAGCAATGACAGAGATGATTATTAAAGTTCTTCCAGAGATGGCAGGAGCTATTGCAAAGCCATTAGAAGCTATTGATAAGGTTACAATTATTGACGGTGGTAATGGTGGAAACCGGAGTAGGTTCATTCAGTAGTAATGTACCGTCAGTACTTGCTAAGACAATTGAATCCGTTAAGGAAACAACCGGTTTTGACC
>SCPP01000119.1_pt1 | contig 109430 bp, 117 predicted proteins | sample 6106811 | NCBI WGS metagenome assembly SCPP01 (sample SAMN10720449, study PRJNA508395) | human gut metagenome | isolation source: Participant 2 stool, 15 month | host: Homo sapiens | collected 2018 | reverse complement strand
AGTTCATAAGAGCAATCAATCCTCTTGCTCCTGCTACCTCTGCAAGGAATCTATATGTAGGCAATCCCATACTGTTAAGCATGTTATTGATTGGTCCCTGATCTGCAAATATTGCGTAGAATAACATGGCAAATGCAGATGCCATAATCAAATTAGGCATATAGATTATAGTTTTGAAAAATCCTGTACATTTTAATCTTAATCTAAGATCTGTAAACCATGACGCCAGAAGCAATGATATAAGAATCTGTGGAATAAATCCCATCAGCCACATTATCATTGTATTCTTCAGATAGAGCAATGTATCACCGTTAAACAGTATGGCTTTGTAATTGTCAAATCCAACGAACTTAGGTCCGACCTGCATAAGTCCAACCATATAGTTCTCAAAAAAACTATTATAAAATGTAGAAATCAGTGGTATTAATGAAAACACAATATATACTGCAAAGAACGGTATAAGAAATATGTATCCCCATTTTGCATAGCTTACAAACTTTTTCTTCTTTTTATTCATACATATCTCCATTCCTGCCATATAAAAAGGCACAGCCATATAACATACTTATTATAATGACTGTGCCTTAATGACTAGCAATTACTAATTACTTTGAAAGGTTTGGATATTTCTCAATAGCTGCTTTATAGAAGTTATCAAGAGCCTTATCCTTAGTTACATTGCCATCGAAGTAATCCTTCATAGCCTTCTGGAATTCTTCGTTAAGACCCTGGTCATAAGAAGAGATATTCTTCATGCTGATCTTAGGAGCTGACTTAGCAAATAACTTGATATGATTCTGACCACCAAGGAATGCTGACTTGAAGTCGCTGTTAGCAATCTCATTCATACCTGATGTTGTATTAGTGTAATCCTGAGTATCTTCTGTAATCTTCTTCATTGTTGTCTTATCACAGCAAAGTGTCTTCATAACATCTTTTACAAGGTTAGCGTTATCTGTTCCTGCTGCTGCACAGATCCATGTACCACCCCAGTAGTAGCTCTGTGGACCTTCACATACTGCATAGTCGCCGTAGATACCGTTACCAACTTCTTCCTTACCACCTTCCTTAACAGGAGTAGCAAGTGAGTTACCTAAAAGTGTAAAGTTAATTCCCCATGTTGAGTAGAAGAATCCAAATACCTTACCAGAAGGTCCCTGATCTGCTGCCCATGTTGAATCCCAAAGAGATGACTTATTATTATAGCCCTTATCTGTATATTTCTTAGTCTGATCAACCCACTTCATAATGTTATCATCAATAACAATCTTGTTATTAGAATCAACCCAAGGAGCTGATACATTGTTAGAGAATACTCTGTATGAATCATCATAACCTGAAAGCATCTTGTAGCCCTTAGCAGCAGCCTGTTCAGCTACCTTATCAAACTTATCCCAAGTTGAAAGTGCTTCCTGAACCTTATCCGGATCATCTGTTCCAAGAACATCCTTAGCAATAGAACGTCTGTAAGCAAAGAGTCCTGGAGTTGCCTGCCATGTTGTAGCCTTAAGTTTTCCTTTGCTGTCAGTTGCGATATCCTTTGTGTACTGATACATATCCTTAAGGTCATCATCTGTAAGGCCTACATCTTTTACATCAAGTGTGTAATCACTGTTAACATACTTTAAAGCATAATCAGCTTCGATAAGGAACATATCAATCTTATCATCTGCTGCTGCATCCTTCTGCTTTAATAATGCAGCATCAAGAGCATTCTGATAAGCGTTGTTTTCATTAGGAGTAATTACCCAGTTTACCTTAACATCTGAAGGAACATTCTTATAATATCCTTCAAATCTGCTCTTAAACTCTTCATTCCAGCAGTAAATGTTAAGTACCTTACCCTGTTCCTCAGGCTTAGTATTAACTGCTGCTGAACCTCCATCCTTTGATCCACAACCTGCTAATGTGGAAAGCACCATCATTGTACCAAGTGCCATACTTAATAATCTCTTTTTCATAAAAAACCCTCCATAAATCTTAGACGACACCTTTAGTTTCCTATTTTCTTAATTGTTTCCCCTTCGATTAGTTCCGCATCTACAACAACCCTCTTTACTATCGTTGCCCTGGGATTCTCTATAGCACTTATAAGCTCATCTGCGGCAATCCTGCCGATTTCCCTGGTATTCTGACGAATTGTTGTAATCTTAGGATTTAACATCTGCGAGAATCTTGTTCCATCGTAACCCGCAACAGACACATTCTTCGGACTATGCAATTTCATATTCTTAATAGCATTCTTGCCTCCAACAACAGATAAATCATCTGGATAAAAAATACATGTTGGCGGTTCCTTTAATTTTAACAGCTCATATGTAAGCTTCTCAGCTTTTATCGAATCAAGATAGGTTGATTCTTTAATGTATTCATCTGGAACTTCTACCCCTAATTCACCCATTGTCTTATAAAAGGCTGCCAGACGTTCTTTCGTAACCTCTGATTCAACGTTTCCATAAATATAAGCTATCTTTCTGTGTCCCCTGCTGTACGCGTAACGTACTAATTCACTCATCCCTTTCACGTTGTTAGAATTGACCGATGTACTGCCATTGAAAATGTAGTCGATGGTCACAACTGGTAATCTCCCGTTAACCATTTCATAGATTTCAGGATTGCTGAAATCCTCACAAGCTACAAGCACGCCATCAAAATTTCTGTATAAACAGTGTTCGTAGAAAGTCATCTTCTTAGAGTGATTGCTTACAAATGTAATATCATACCCCTTCTTCTCTGCTTCATTCTTAAAACTCTCAAGAACCTCGGCAAAATACTCATGTGCAAGACCATTATTAAGAAGAACTCCTATGTTATATGAACGGTTCGTCTTAAGTGCTCTGGCCGCTGAATTAGGATAATACCCAAGTCTGTTAGCTGCCTCTTTAACTTTCCTGCGTGTCTCTTCACTGATGTCACTATGGTCATTGAGAGCTTTACTTACTGTAGCGATTGATACCCCACATTCTACAGCAACATCTTTCATAGATACCATAGATTCATTCCTTTCATGCATTACTTAATCGTTTTCGTAGCTTTACTATAACTCATATCAGATATAAATGCAAGTACTTTTGTAAATTTTACTTATTTTTCTATATATAATCGTATTTTTTGTGCATTTCTACCAATCCTTATTCAAATTCAAAATAATCATTGATTTAATCCAAGCCTTAAAATATACTTATTACTATAAAATCAATATTAGAACTTGTACCTTAATGCACTTAATCGTTTTCTATAAATTATATGTGTACAGGAGGTATAATATGCAATTCGGTTTTTTTGATGACATCAATAAAGAATATGTCATAACCACACCAGAAACTCCATTGCCATGGATTAATTATTTAGGCTGCGAGAATTTTTTCAGTCTTAAGAGCAATACTGGCGGAGGATACTGTTTCTATAAGGATGCCAAGCTGCTCCGACTCACAAGATATCGCTATAATAATTCTCCTTTAGATAACAACGGCCACTACATTTATATTAAAGATGAGGATACCATATGGAATCCTGGATGGCAGCCATCCCAGACACCAGTTGAGGATTATACATGTCGTCACGGACTTGGATATACAGTGATTTCTTCATCTAAGAATGACATTAAAGCTACACAGACTGCTCTCGTTCCTATTGGAGATAATTGTGAACTTGATAAACTTACTATTAAAAACACAGGAAATTCTGCTAAACATTTATCTGTATATTCTTATATAGAATTCTGTTTATGGAATGCAGTTGATGACTGCAACAACTTCCAGCGTAACTTCAGCACAGGCGAAGTTGAAGTTCAGCCGGAGATTACTATTGGTGACTCTGACATGTCAGCAATATATCACAAGACAGAATACCGTGAGCGGCGTAACCATTATGCTGTTCATGCCGTCAGCACTGCTGCCAACGGTTTCGATACAAGCAGAGAAAGTTTCATCGGTACATACGGAAGTCCTGCAATGCCTAAAGCTGTTAAAGAAGGTACATCTTATAATTCTATTGCAAGCGGATGGTCACCTGTTGGATCTTTCAGAATCGATATTAACCTTGAGCCGGGCGAGGAAAAAGAATATGTATTCATTATAGGATATGCAGAGAACCCTGATGATAAGAAGTGGGAATCATTCGGAATCATTAACAAAGAACCTGCATATGCCCTTCTTGAAAAATACAACACTCCGGCAAAATTTGATACAGCTCTTGCTGCTTTAAAAGATTACTGGACTCATCTTCTCTCATCTTATATTGTTGACACAGAAGACAAGAAGCTCTGCCGTATGGTTAATATATGGAATCAGTATCAGTGCATGGTAACATTTAACATGTCAAGATCTGCTTCCTATTATGAGTCTGGAACCGGACGTGGTATGGGATTTAGAGATTCCTGCCAGGATTTACTTGGCTTCGTACATCTTATTCCTGATTCAGCAAGACAGAGAATTCTTGATATTGCTGCTACTCAATTTGAAGATGGAAGTGCTTATCACCAGTATCAGCCATTAACTAAGAAAGGTAATTCTGATATTGGTTCAGGCTTTAACGATGATCCTCTCTGGCTTATTGCAGGAACAGCTGCATATCTTAAAGAAACAGGCGATTTCAGTATTCTTGATGAAAATGTAGCATTTGACTGCGATACAAGTAAGGCACAGCCACTTATGGAACATTTAAGAAGGTCCTTCAATTATACAACTACTCATCTTGGACCGCATAAGCTGCCACTTATCGGAAGAGCTGACTGGAATGACTGTCTCAACTTAAACTGCTTCTCTTCTGCTCCGGGTGAATCTTTCCAGACTACCGGACCATCAGAAGGACCTGTTGCTGAATCGGTATTTATCGCTGGAATGTATGTAAAATATGGCAATGAATATGCAGACATATGCCACATAGCAGGTCTTTCAGAGGAAGAAAATGCTGTACGTTCCCATGTTGATGACATGTATAAAACTGTTCTTGATGCAGGCTGGGATGGTGAATGGTTCCTTCGTGCATATGATGCCGAAAGCCGTAAGGTTGGTTCACATGAATGTGAAGATGGACAGATATACATTGAACCACAGGGCTTCTGTGTTATGGCAGGTATAGGTGTCAAAGAAGGACTCGCACAGAAAGCTATGGATTCAGTAGAAAAAATTCTTGATACAAAGTACGGAATTATGATTTTACAACCAGCTTACAGGTCATATCATCTTGAACTCGGCGAGGTATCTTCTTATCCGCCTGGATACAAAGAAAATGCTGGAATATTCTGTCATAATAATCCTTGGGTATCTATTGCTGAAACCGTTATTGATGATAAAAACAGAGCATTCGAAACATACAAGAAAATATGTCCGGCATATCTTGAAGAGATAAGTGAGATACACAGGACTGAACCTTATGTATATTCACAGATGATTGCCGGCAAAGATGCCGCAAGCTTTGGTGAAGCCAAAAACAGCTGGCTTACAGGCACCGCTGCATGGACATTTACAAGTATATCTCAATATATACTTGGTGTAAGAGCTTCATTTGAAGGACTCACCATTGACCCTTGTCTGCCTGATTCCATTAAGAATCTGACAATTACAAAAGAAAATTCAGAGGTGCAACATATAATATCACCATCAGCAATAAGAAGCACGAAAAGAGTTTCTTCTCTTATTGTCAACGGTAATAAAATTGCAGGAAACACAGTGCCTTTCAATGCTGACACTAAAGAATTCAATGTAATTGTTAATATCTGATGTTTAAGGAGAATAATTATGTTTGATAAGAACTTTTTATGGGGTACCGCCTCTAGTTCCTATCAGATAGAGGGAGCCTTTACCGAAGATGGCAAAGGTCTTTCTCTGGGACACATTTTCTAATAAGTAGGAATATCGCACACAACGAGAATGGTAATAAAGCATGTGACCACTATCACCGCTATCGCGAGGATATTGCACTTATGAAAAATCTTGGTATTCAGGCATACCGCTTTTCAATTTCATGGACACGAATATTTCCTGATGGAATTGTTAAGGATTCTGACGGCAATATCCGCTACAACAAAGCCGGACTTGATTTCTATGATAAGATTGTAAACTGTTGTCTTGAAAATGGTATTGAGCCTTTTATAACACTCTATCACTGGGATCTGCCACAGGCACGAGAAGATAATGGCGGATGGCTGAACAGACAGACAGCTTATATTTGCTGACTATGCAGAATTTATATGTGAGCATTTTTCTGACAGAGTCGTTAATATCGCAACTATCAACGAACCACAGATAATCTCAGGCCTTGGATATATGAATGGACTTCATGCTCCCGGAAAAGCTGGACTGCATCAGCGTGCTGTCAGTCATCCACCATCTTGCACTCGCTCACGGTCTTGCTGTTACTAAGATGCGTGCCGTTGCAAAACAGCCTGTAAAAACCGGTTTTTCCAGCACTGGTGACCTGTGCTATCCTTCAAAAGAATGTGATGAAGACATTGATGCTGCAAGAGCTGAATGTTTCAATATAGTTAAAGGCAACATGACTTTTAACCACACTATATTCTGTGACATGACATGTCTTGGCAGATATCCTGACATTGCTGGTACAGAATTACATCTTGAACCTGATCTTGAAAAAATCGGACATTATGAAGAACTGCCATTCGTAAAAGACGGAGATTCAGAACTGATGCACCAGCCTATAGATTTCTTAGGAATCAATGTATATAACGGTCACGAAGTAAGTGTCACAGGACATATAAAGAAAAGAAGTCCACGAACAGCTCTTGGCTGGCCTGTAACTCCCGGTGTTATGAATTATGGTATAAGATATCTGTATGAAAGATATAATCTTCCAATATATATATTTGAGGATGGACTTGCCTGCAACGATATCATAAGTCTTGATGGCAAAGTCCACGACAGCAACCGTATCGACTTCCTTACAAGATATCTCACAGACCTTGAAAAAGCGTATAAAGCCGGTGTTCCGATACTCGGCTACTTCCACTGGTCATTCACAGATAATTTCGAATGGCACAGCGGATACGACCCAAGATTTGGCTTAATCTATGTCGATTACGAAACCCAGCAGAGAATCCCAAAAGATTCTGCGTACTGGTATTCTGATTTAATCAGGCAGTCATGCAACTAAATATTGCATTAATAAGAGTGTATAACCACCGTTGTGTCTCTCTATGGTGCATGTTCGATTTATTCCGAATCGTGTGTGAGTTAATGCCGCTATCTATAAAAGTTCGGATAGGTAAATCTCGTTCAAGCGAAGCGCGTTTGATTTACCTATCCGTAATAAACTATATAGATGGCGGCATTTACTCACACTAGATGCAGGAATCCATGAGAACATGTATCATAGAGAGATGCAACGGTAGTTAGACGCCCTTAGGATTAATACAATTTTTTAATTAATTCTTACGGTTATTAAAGTATACAAAGTTATCAATTGCATCGAATATATCATCGAAATTCTCCCTTGGAGCTGCGTCTATGTACGCTCTTAATATTGCATTTTCTTTCTCACCCTTATAACGTCCGTAAAATATGTCATACAGGTTGTGTCCTCTGACATATTTTCTGATATTCTCCATGTTGTCTATGATGTCCTGTCTTGTCTCAATTGTTATATTCAGTTTTTCTAACATTTTCTTAGTGCTGACAAGGCGGTACAGGTACTCTTTATATTTGGCATATAATATATCATAGAACTGGTCTACACTTTTTACAACGCCTATCTTAGTCATTATCTCAGGGTCAAGAAAATAATTCTCAAATGAATAATATTTTAATATAAGCACATTACGGTCTGTTACTCTTGGCAGATTGCCATAATCCTGCTTTGCACGCTGCCTGTAATAATTGGTAAGCTGGTCTCTTAAACGTTCAGCATCCTTACCATCTCCATCTCTTATCATAAGGAACTCATCCTTAAGATATAATGTATTTATATATTTCAGATTGGCATAAGTCTTGATGTTTGTACAACTGTTAGTTGCAATTATTGCTATACGATTGAGATTGCCATTCTCATCTATAACTTCTGAATAATATTTCTCCAGAAGGAGCGGCAGACGGCTTCTGTCCTGTTTCCCCTCCACTATGAATACAAAGCTCACATTCATAAGGTCATTAGCAGCATATCCAAGATCATCTAATATATCATCAATATCTGCCTCCGGAGTAACAACGGTATTATTATCTCTGTCGTTAACCACCTGACGAATCTGTCTTGTAGTAAAGTTAAATAACATCTGCGGTGAATGCGTGCAGAATATAACCTGATTTTTCCTTGAAAGCTTGTACAGGATTTCACTTGCAATCTTCTGTAACTGAGGATGCAGATATATTTCCGGATCTTCAATCAGAATAATGTATGGCACAGTACTTCCATATTCTGCATATGTTTCAAGCAGCGACAGAATATAGATACTGTTAAGACCATCAGAAAGGTCATTGACATCCCCATCAGTGTCACGCATTTCATTGTGAACAATTGTATCAACATGCATGAGTTTTTCTGCATCAAATGTAATCTGATAATGAATCCTTTCTCCAATGCCACCATTGTTCTTAAATTTTTCATTAAGTTTGTTCTCAAAATTAGCAAGATTAAAATTAAACAGCTTATACTGCATAAGTCTCGCTGTTTCTAATAAAGATAGTTGTTCCGGTTTCTTGCGGTTAATGATTCCTATGCAATTAAAGCACTGATTACACATCCTATGCTTATCAAATATACACACGTTATCTTTAAGATCTGCATATTCGGTTCCACCCTGCAGCATAATAAGATCTTCCTGAATTGATGACTTGCGTCTTTCGTGATCAACATAGAATATTCTGGGAAGAACTGTCTTTATATAAATATTGTTTTTCTTAACTCCATCCCTGTACTTAATCTTGCCATCACGGCTATATACATACTCAAATTCAAGAATACCATCCTTTAACGACGGCAGTTTATTGCAAAAATCCTTATACCACAAGTCATAATGCTTAAAAGAGCTGACCTGTCCCTTCTGATACAATACAGCCAGATCCTCATCTTCAATACTGATGCGAACTGTAATGCTTATATTACCTTCGTTATCATTGAAATCTCTTAATGAAACTTCATAATCCCCGGTAACCGCTCTTATTGCGTCAAGAACCACACTCTTTCCTGCATTATTTCTGCCAACAAGAATCAGTACATCTTCAATATCATTAATCTCAAGTTCTCTGATTGATTTAAAATTTCTGATTAAAAGATATTCTATCCTCATACCTGTCCTCTGCCCCCTGATACATTTCTGCCAGCATATATTCTGGTGTATTATCATTAAATGTTGATATTCCTTTACCTGTATTAGGATTCTTTTTGGAATATACCATGTCAACAACAAATGCAGCTATCAGTGCCGCACACAATGCACCAACAACCCTCAGCTTAATCTTTCTGAAGAAGTTATCAAGAAGCGGTGCAATAATATATACTATTGCAACTCCTCCAAGTCCAAATACCAAAAGACCTTCAGCACATATTCTTCCATTAAGGTTAAGAAAATATCCGTTATAATTCCACCATCTTCTTCCGCAGCTGATTTCCAGATACAGTGATGTAAAATATTCAACGAATCCACATAAAACTACTGATGCAAAGAATTCCACAACAGGCTTATTTCTTAATTTTTTAAGACATATCAGTATGAGTATCCCACCTGAACCATATATAGGAAGCCATGGCCCATGAAGAACACCTCTGTTTACAAATGTATGTGACGATATCAGATGAAGCGTAACCTCCCATATCCATCCCACAAAACATAACGAAAAGAATATCAGTATAAGCGATGGTATTGAATAATTACGCATATACACTGTATTTTCAAGGTCAACTCTGTGTTCCTTAAGATTGAAAAGGCGGGCAGGATAGGCTTTTCCAACTGCTTCTGCTTTATTCTTACTCATACGAAGCATTTCCTTCTTTTTTTCTTCAAATTCCAGCTCTGCCTTGCTGTTAATAAGTATTATGCCAAATGTGTTGGCTAAAAATACTCTTAATTTCTTCAATCTTCCTATTCTCGAATTGTGGTAATCATCAAAATCAATCTGTGGCTGCGGACTATCTATAAGTTCATATACATCTGCGTATACATTTTTAAGCTGCTCTTCTGATGGTCTTTCATACAGATATGAATCATTAAGCCACTTAACCGCCTCCGGTTCTTTTTCAAGATATACTGCTCTTACATTTGCATAGAATTCTGCATAAAATGCAGCTTTATAAGGATTCACAAACAGCACTCCTACAACTCCTAACGTTGCCATTCCAATCACTGTCCAGCCAATGAATGATAATCCATACAGAAATGCCCTCCATTTGTAGCCTTTCATCATCTTTCTTGATAAGGTTATAGCCTCATTTGCCTTCATATCAGGATTCTCCGCGATAATGTATGGCACAAGCATGTATGAAAAATGCTTCACAAATATACCTACAATTGTAAGTGACCATAATATTTCATATACATTATTGACAATAAGCACCCACGATGCCTTCATCCATCTTTTTACCCGGAGAAGAAACATAAACTTTCCATGTGGAACAGCATCATATGTGCGCGTTTCAAGCACTATTCTTCTTGATATAACAAGATAAGTTTTCTTGATAAAAAATGTTATAAACACATATACCATAAGTGCCACTATCAGAAGTATAAGCACTACTGCCCTTCTTGAACTTATGACTGATGATAGTGAATCCACAAATGTAAATACAATTCCACCTGATGTTATACCATTAACTAAAGATGCAAATACTCCTCTTGTTCTTCCCAATACCTTGGTTGCATTGTCTTTGGCCTCTGAAACCTTCGCATCAGACTGCGTCCTTCCAAAATCATCGTCACCCGTGATTACTGCGCCCATTGCCTGAACCACAGAACTTACAATCGAACTGTTAGCGACAGTATCAACATTTGCTTCAACCGATGCTGCACCCTGAATTTCATTGTTAACTGTTCCTAAACTTTTAAAGGCTTCCATTGTCTCTGTAAATTCAGAGCCAATGAAAGCCGCAAAAAGGCAGACTGCTACTAACAGCCAGTAATGTTTTTTTAAGTTCTTCTTAGCATTTTTAGCAAGTTCTTTTCTCTTAAAATCCATATTCCAACAATCTTCTTTACTTATTAAGTACAGTCTTGCGTACTACTCCAAGCGGATCTTTAACCATAAGTATGACAATCCATATGATAAGTCCGAAAGCTACCACTGATAAGCCCAAAAATGCGTCATTAAGCATATCTGATGATGCCGGAGTAAAATACTCTGCCCCCAGTTCAATATATTCCACAACTGCATCTACCATCCACATAAGTGATGCACCCCAGTACATAAGTGCAAGTGTTCCAAGCTTTAACTGCGAACGCTTGTCATTAGTATACCATATAATAGTAGTTATAACCGCTGCGAATACAGCTATAAGTAATGTCATAATTATCTCTCCAATCCTTTAACTTCTGCTTCCTTAGCTGCTTTCTTTTCTACTCCGGAAGCTATTGCTACCATACCGACCCACACAGCTGTAACAACCACTGCCATGCCAACACCGGCAGTTGCCATCTCTTTAAGCATCTGCACAGCATCCTGAGCGTTGCCTGCTGCTGTTAAGAATGGAAAGAAAGGAGTAACTTCGCCATGCCATACATGCTCGAATGCAAGTAAAGCTGTTCCTCCCCAAAGCATATTGTTAAGCCACTTTAACTTTCTAGAAAATGGAAATGCCTTTTCTTCCTTAACTGCTTCTACAGCACCTTCTGTCTCGCACGAACATATTTCCTTCTTCTCTTTCTTTTCAACAATCTTAGTTATCGCTGTTGTAACGATAGCTTCAGTACCTGGTACTATAAAACATGCCATATTAAATTCCTCCTGATTCACGATGCATTTTCATGTTCCAAAATGCATATATTTATATGTATTTTACCTATTTCACATTGGATTGTCAAACATTGTAAAATATACATTTTCACATATATTTTCTCTTTATTCCCTCTGCTGAATATGATATAGTAAAGCAGATGGGATTCACTTTGGAAAGGAGATGTTCTTATGAAAAAGAGCTTTAAAGACTGTTAAGCTGCATATTTGTAATAACATTTTTCCTTATTGGCATGTGCCTCGACAGAGCCAATGTATCTGTTCCTGAAGTGAAATCTTTTTCTACATCAGAAGCTAAGGTATTCGCTACACCTGAGCCTTCTGTCAGTGATACCATGCCATGTACAACTGAAATGCTCGGACTTGTGAGAACATCAATCACCAATCTTACAGCAGACAGAAGCAGTTCACGCAATGTATTACGCATATTCCAATTCTTACTTTGCGGTCTGTGTGCAGCTATCGGTATCAGTATCTATTTCAAATCGACAGGCGTAGTGCATGATTCTATCACATGCAGCACCACTGTCACTCTTAATTATATCCACCAGACTGACGGCAAAAAATAACAGATCATCATTAAATCAGAACATTTTCTGGTAATACATTATTTATGTATATTATTAATAATATTAAACAACTATATGAAGAGGCAATAAATATGAATATTTTAATGATAATCGGTATTATTCTGGGTGGAGGTGTATCTGTTGCATCCACCGTTGGAATAACTGTGGGTATTTTCGGAACCATTGTATATAAATTTTACAGAAAGCTTCGTTTCGGAATATCTATGTTTGACTAAGTTTGAAAGGATGAATAATAATATGTTAGGTAATATAACAGTAGGTATCGTCATTGTTCTTGCTGTTGCTGCCTGTGGACTTGGTGTGTGGCTTGACAGAGCCAAAACGGAAAGTCAGGACAACAACACTGACGCACAGTCTAAGAATTAAATGATAAAGGCGGTCACATCAGATTCTGTTCTGATATGACCGCTTTTCTTACCACTTTTAAACGCTTTCACGGTATCTGTTAAGCAAATCTTCAATTCTCATATTAATATTTTCAGGAAATGTTGCATCATTTCCGATTTTAACCCACAAATCAATGTTCTTATATTTCTTCTCTCCCATTGTATTATGTCTGTCCTGCTTCGAAGATACTTCTATCTTTACCATTGCACGCTTCTGCTCAAGTATCGGAATAAGCACATAATATAATCTGTCATCTTTAAATGATATGTATCCCGCTTCTTTTCCCGAACGAGTCATTAAATACAGTCTATGCTTTTTTATTCCTGCCGGAAACAGCTTCATTCCAGCTTTGATAAATCCAGATTCAGGTGACATTTCAAGCATTGCTCCGACATAAAATACATTTGCAGCATCATCAATTGATGTAAGAATATTTCCCAATGTATCTGATGTTGCAGTAAACTGCTGTGCTAACAGATATGCAAGTTCTGCCTGATATATGATTTTGTATTCTGAATCATGCACTCTTCCTGTTTCTTCATCAATTCTGTTAAGAAGTTCCTCACTACATTCATATATACTGCGCAGAAACAACTTAAAATCCTCATCTGGCATCCACATATATCTGCCTCGTGCAACCTTAAATCTTCCAATGTTGTTGCCATTGTAATCTTCAGCATAATGATACACATTGCGTTGGCAAAAGGCATGTTCATTCTCTGGAGCTGTAAAATCATATTCTTCATTTTCCTGATCAGTGCCATAATATTTCTCATCATATTCGGAATATTTATAATCATATTTATAGTTACTCTTCAATGATTCCTGCCCAGTCTGATTGAAAAGAACAGTATATGCTTCATTAATTTCATATGCACTGTATCTATATACATTTTCTTTGTTTGATTTATCTCTGTTTAGCACAGCATCCGGATGCACCATATGCATAAGCCGTCTGTACCGCTTCTTCAATTCCATCTTAGTAATATCTGATCTGACATCAAATATTTTATATGCCTGCTGAACCGTCATAAATACTGTATTCCTTCTACATTTTTTCTAAGTTATCATACACCATTTTTAAAAATTTTACTATTTTTATTATTCCTGTTGACAGTTATATTATTATAGTGTACTATTGTGCTAGTACACAGGTACGCGTCATGTGTACATTACCTATTACAGGAGGAGGGATTATGGACTATAAGGCTAATATACCAATTTATCTTCAGGTAATCGATGATATTAAAAAAAGAATTCTTACCGGTGAGATTAAGCTTGGCGACAAGCTTCCATCAACCAGGGAACTTGCCGTACAGTACACGGTCAATCCTAACACTGCTGCAAGAATATACAATGAACTTGAACAGTGTGGTCTGTGCTATACCAAAAGAGGTCTTGGCACATTTGTATCAGAGGATGTGCATCTGATTGATACATTAAAGGCAGAACTTTCCAGTGAAATGATTGAGACTTTCGTTTCCGGAATGACCAGCCTTGGTTTTTCTAAAGATGAGATTATTAATCTCATTAAGAATTATCACGAATAAAATATGGAGGGATTTAATTATGCTGCAATGTAAAAATGTTACTAAAAAGTATATGAAGATGACTGCCGTTAATGGTGTTTCCATCGACTTCATGCCTGGCAGAATATACGCTCTGCTCGGCTCTAACGGAAGCGGTAAAACAACTTTAATGAAGATGATAGCAGGTCTGGTAAAACCCACTTCCGGGGACATCACTCTTTCAGGTGTTCCAATAGGAGTAGAAACTAAGAAACACATAGCTTATATGCCTACTGAAAGTTATTTTTATAACTATATGAGCTGTGCTGATATTGGAAAGTATTATGCTGATTTCTTTGAGGATTTCTCACTTGACCAGTACTACAACTATCTTAATGAGATGAAGCTTACGCCTGACATGAAAGCCAGCAAGATGTCATCAGGAATGATGGCTAAGCTTAAGCTTGCTGTTAATCTTTCAAGAAATGCATCTGTTATTATGCTTGATGAACCACTTAACGGTGTTGATATTGTTGCAAGAGAGCAGGTTATCAATGCGGTAATCAGCAAGGCTTCACCTGATAAGATTATCATCATGTCGAGCCACCTTGTTGATGAGCTTGAAGCTGTTATTGACTACGCAGTATTTATCAAAGACGGTGTGATTGTTTCACAGGGAGATGCTGAAAATTTACGAACAGCTTCGGGCATGTCAATCGTTGACCAGTACAAACGCATTTATGCATATTAAAAGGGGGAATCTTCAATGTTAAAATTAACAAAATACGAATTGAGAAAGAATCTTCTCGGTATAGGAATCGTGGCAGGTATTATCTGTGTACTTCAGGCTCTGTTTATGTTTTTCTGCCTGACTGAAAATCTTAACTATACAAGCCTTTTCGGAGGACTTTTAATAATAGCTGCCTCTGTAAGTTATTTTATTGTATTTATATTTGGAGTTGTAACATATTATAGAGAACTTTCAAGCAAAAGCAGTTACCTGATATTCATGACACCTAATTCATCTCTTAGCATAATTACATCAAAGCTGCTCTATACACTGATTATTGGAATAGGAATTTCAGCAATATTCATCGGCTTTGGAGTTCTTGATATATTCATGATGGCTGGTGTCTTTGGTGATCTGGCTGACGCACTCAAGAATTTCTCAGAAATGTTAAAGATTATGGGTATTGATGTTGTCAATATAATTATTAATATTGTAGCTGGAATAATATCATTCCTTATAGCTTTCTTCTTCCTTATATCACTTGCATACTTTGCCATAACACTATCTTCAACTGCCTTGCAGAACAATAAGATTAAAGGATTTATCTCAGTTATATTATTCTGTGTCCTTGCATATGCAACAATTAAGATTTCTTCTTTGTTGCCTGAACTTTATAAGAATCCAGACAGCTTATCCCAGGCATTAATGTCAAGCCTTCCAGCTACCATATTCCAGTTATTAATGGTGGTTGCATGCACATTCGGAAGTGCCGTGCTTCTTGATAAGAAGGTAAGTCTGTAATCATATTCTTATTGAATGAAATGTTGACTGTTTACATTTTTGGGATGATACATTTCACTGTCTCTGGATAAGTGATAAAACCTACCAAAAGCTTCATGGTATTTAATTGTGTAGGTTTTAATTCTTACAATTACATATGAATCTTGTTTAAAAGACCTACTAACTTGATGTTCTCATCGAATATAGTAGGTCTTTTTATAGTTATTCTGTTGTTCAAAGATAGATTTCATCTCCAAAACACCTACTAAATTTCATATATCATTCTATTTAGTAGGTTTCCAGACCTTAGTTGCCATGCATGTCTCAGCCAAACGACCTACTAATCTCCTGATTCATCTCTATCTAGTAGGTTTCCAGCTCTTACCAACAAAATATATCCTTAATTTTATCTATGCTCTTCATTCTTAATTGCCTCCCAGAGGTTTTTTTCAACTTTGCCTGCCATAACAGATAGTGTCTGCACCTCTTCTTCACTGAATCCATTATATATAACATTATCAATTCTGTTAAATATCCTGATAACTTCATCAGCCTTCTGGCTGCCATAATCAGTAAGTAACACATTCCACGACCTTCTGCTTGCCGGATTATTTTCTCTCTTTAACAGACCATCCTTTTCCATTCTGTCTAATGTTCTTGACATTGTAGTTACATCCATAAGGCAAGCATCCGCCAGCTCTTTCTGATTCATAATCCCATGTTCTCTTAATTCCTTAAGAATTCTTGGCTGCCCTTACCAACTGTGCTCCAAGTTCAATAAAAATGGCCTTATCAGCCGTCTTCGAAGCATTTCAATATCAAAGAACACATTTTAATTTCATTATCCATAATTACATTCCCTCTTAAGCACTGATTTCATGCGGTATACGACACTGTCTAATCAAGCTCAAACTGTCCTGTATACAACTGATAATATCTGCCCTTCTGCTCAAGCAGTTCATCGTGACTGCCTCGCTCGATTACCTCGCCCTTTTCAAGAACCATTATGGCATTAGAATTTCTTACTGTCGAAAGTCTGTGAGCGATAACAAATACTGTTCTTCCCTCCATTATTGCGTCCATGCCATTCTCAATAAGCCGCTCAGTTCGCGTATCAATCGAGCTTGTCGCCTCATCTAGAATAAGCACCGGCGGCTTGGCAATCGCTGCTCTCGCGATAGCAAGAAGCTGTCTCTGTCCCTGCGAAAGATTGCTGCCATCAGCAGTAAGCATCGTGTCATACCCCCGCGGAAGTCTTGTTATAAATGAATCAGCATTAGCAATCTTAGCTGCCTCCCTGATTTCCTCGTAAGTTGCATCAAGCTTTCCATATCTTATATTATCTGCAATAGTTCCTGTGAACAAATGTGTATCCTGAATTACCATTGCAAGTGAACGCCTCAGGTCGTCTTTCTCAATATCCTTTACATCAATGCCGTCATAAGTAATCGTACCTGACTGGATATCGTAAAATCTGTTTATAAGATTAACAATAGTAGTCTTTCCCGCTCCTGTCGAACCAACAAATGCTATCTTCTGTCCTGGCTTTGCAAACAACGAAATCTTGTTAAGTACCCTCTTTTCAGGCACATATCCGAACACAACATCATTAAATCTTACATCACCCTTAAGCTCAATAAGCTCCCCTTCCGGCAGCTTCCATGCAAAAATCCTGTCTTATCAGAAGTTTCTGTAAGGGTATTATCCGCATTTTTAATGACATTGCACAAAGTTACTTTCCCTTCGTCAAGCTCCTCTGCCTCATCCATCATGTCAAATATTCTCTCAGCTCCCGAAAGCGCTGAAAGTATGAAATTAACCTGCTGTGTGAACTGGTTTAATGGCATGGCACTCTGTCTTACATACACAAGATATGCAGATATGCTGCCAAGGTATGATTCCTTTTATTACAAATATGCCTCCAACGCAGGCAGAAAGCGCATAATTGAAATATGACAGACTTACAATTATCGGGATAAGCATGCCCGAATATGCAAGTGCATTAGTCGATTCCTTTCTAAAGCTCTCATTCATCTCACAGAATTTTTCAAAATTCTTCTGCTCATGGTTAAAACCTTTTACCTTCTGACCTGCCATCATTTCTTGAACAAAACCGTTGATATTGCCAAGCTCCTTCTGCTGTCTGTGATAATATTTCTTGCTGCGTTTACCATTGTATTTGATAAAGATGAACATAAGAATAAGAAAAATAACAACAATAATAGTCAGCCTTACGCTTAATACCAGCATCATTGTTATGGTTCCAAAAAGTGTAAGAAAGCTCTGGATTACCATCGCAAAGCTGTTGTTCATCGCTTCCTGCACTGTATCAACATCATTAGTAAAATGACTCATAATCTCGCCATGTGTATTATTATCAAAATATTTCAATGGAAGCTTCTGTGTATGCTTAAACAGATCCATTCGAATCTCACTTACCACCTTCTGGGAAGTATGCACCATAAGCCTGTTATAGCCAAGCGTTGACAGCGCACCACACGCATACATTACACCCATTCCGCACACAGCCATGATAAGTCCTTTCATATTGCCAGGAACAATGAAATTATTAACTACAGGCTTTATTAAAAATGTTCCCATAATTCCTGCACCTGCACTTATAAATACAAGAATTGCTATAAGCAGGAACGCCCATTTATAATGACCCAGATATGTAAGGAGATGCTTAACAGTATTTTTCGTATCTTTAGGTCTTTATATCCAACATACTTAGCCATTAAAGATCAGCTCCTTCCTTCTGTGATTCATATATTTCCTGATATATCTTATTAGTCCTTAACAGACTTTCGTGTGTTCCGATTGCGTCCACACGACCTCCGTCCATAATAATTATCTGGTCTGCATGACACACTGACGATATTCTCTGTGCAATTATAATCTTAGTCATATCTAGCAGCTTCTTTGCAAGTGCATTTTTATCTTTCCTTCTGTTGCAGTATCAACCGCACTCGTTGAATCATCAAGAATAAGAACCTTCGGCTTCTTTAATATTGCTCTTGCAATACATATTCTCTGCTTCTGTCCTCCTGATACATTGACACCTTCCTGTCCCATCTCTGCATCAAGTCCTCCAGGAAGCCTGTCTATAAATTCATCAACACACGCTATGCTGCATGCCTCTTTAATCTCATCCAGAGTCGCATTTTCATCGCCCCATCTTAAGTTATCAATAAGCGAGCCTGAAAACAGCGTATTCTTCTGCAATACAACTGAGATTGCATCTCTTAAATGTCTTACCGGGTATTCCTTAACATTTATTCCATCTATCTTAATCTCGCCCTTAGTTGCATCATAGAGTCTTGGAATAAGCTGGATAAGCGTCGTCTTTGATGAACCTGTCTGACCGATTATTCCGACTGTCTGTCCAGCATTAATGTGAAATGAAACATCTGACAGCACATATTCTTTGGCGGTATCCTTATATTTAAACCAGACATGGTTAAATTCAATCTCACCCTTCTTAACTTCAATGTCCTTTGCATTCTCATCAGTTATATCAATTGGCTCGTCAATTACCTTCATAATTCTTTCTGCAGAAGCAAGTGACCTTGTCATAAGAAGGAACACATTTGACATCATCATAAGAGAATTAAGTATCAGAAGAACATAGCTCAAGAAAGAAGTAAGCTGTCCAATCATCATCTGTCCTGAATTAATCAGTCTTCCGCCTATAAGAAGAATACCAAGAATTGTAGAATACATAACGAACTGCATAGCAGGCATGTTAAGTACAGCTATTCCAAATGCTTTCTCTGATTCATTTTTCAGATTATCATTAACGTGTCCGAATTTTTCAATTTCGTAATCGCCACGCACATATGATTTAACAACTCTTACTGCTGTAAGATTCTCCTCTATACACCTGTTTACAAGGTCGACTGCTCCCTGCATTCTTCCATATCGTGGACCAACATTAATGATTATTATGATGAGCAGGACTGCCAGAACCGGCAGTGCTACAAGAAAGACCAGTGCCAGTGTTGAATTAATCTGGAATGCCAGAGTCGTTGCAAATATCAGCATTACCGGACTTCGTCCAAATGGACGCATTCCTGTTGATACAGCATTCTGGATATTAGTCACATCACTTGTAAGTCTCGTAACTAATGACGAAACACTGAAATGGTCTATATTAGAAAATGAATAAGACTGAAGCTTCTCATACTCAGCCTTTCTTATATTAGCACCCAGTCCCTGACCTGCAAGTGCAGAAAATCTTGCACTTCCTACGCCTAATATAAGCGCAGCAACTGCACATACAGCCATCTGGATACCTTTGTTTATTATATATGGTACATCTGAATTGGTCACACCTATATCAATCAGGTCAGCCATCAGCTTAGGCACCATAATCTCAAGCACAACTTCAACACCTATACATATAAGCGCCAGCCATGCGTATTTCTTATATTCTTTCATATAAGAAAAAATTCTTCTCAACATTACTTGTACCTCCAATTGTTGCATATGCAACTATTGTATTTTCAAGTTCAAGTAATGTCAAGAAAACATTTTTATAACTATTTTACATTTTTCTTATATACTATATAAGAAATTACTGATGTAATCACTTCGGTAATCCAGAATGCATGCCATACACCAACAGCACCTGATATCCTAGACATAACGAATGCAACCGGAATTATTACAGCAACATATCTGCATACAGATATGATAAGTGATGGAAATCCCTTTCCAAGTCCCTCAAGTGCGCCCGCTGAAGTCACTGATACAGTTGACACAATAAATCCGGCACTTATTATTCTTAACGCTGTCTCACCAGCACTTATTGTGTCTGGATTGCTTGTAAACAGACCGATAAGCGAACCTGGTATTGCGAGACAGAGAATTGTACCTGCTGCCATAATAGCAAATATAAGTACCATTGATGTCTTATATATCTTTCTTACTCTCTCATGCTCTCCCGCTCCGTAATTATATCCCATAAGTGGTCTCATTCCCTGCACAACTCCATTGGCTGGAAGATAAAGGAATGTCTGCAGCTTGTAATATACGCCAAGCACGAATACATACACAGCAGAGTAAGCCGCAAGTATTACATTAAGCACTGATATAAGAATAGATGGAAGTGCAAGACTTAAGCTTGCTGGCATGCCTATAGAATAAAGTCTCTTTGCCATTGACCCTTCTATCCTCATCTCTGATTTCCTGAATTTAACCGGAATAGGCTTAACGATATATATTATTATATAAAGCACTGCTGCCGAAGTCTGACCTATTCCTGTCGCAAGTGCAGCACCCTCAATTCCCATTGCAGGAAATGGGCCCATTCCGAATATCATCATCGGGTCAAGCACAATATTAACTATACAGCCTGTCATAAGGCAGACCATAGAAGCATTCATTCTTCCAACTGCCTGAAACACCTTTTCAAACATAAGCTCAATTCCAAGCATTATTGAAAATGCAAATGCAATATTGGAATATTTAAGTCCCAGTGAAACTATCTCTGCGTCCTTTGTAAACATTTTTAAAAATACCGGCATGCCTGCTATGCATATCACAGTAAGCACAACAGCGTGTATGCAGCTTAAGAGCATGCCCTGACTGGCTGCCTTGTCTGCCTGCTTCTGGTTCTGTGCGCCCATAAAAAATGATATAACTGCATTAATTCCTATTGCAAATCCTATCATAACCGAGCTTATAAGATTCTGTACCGGAAATACAAGTGACAAAGCTGTCATCGCATTTTCACTTATCTTAGCAACAAAGAAGCTGTCAACAATGTTGTACAATGAATTAACCATCATTGATATTACCATTGGAGCGACATTTTTAATAACAATGGGAGTATCTTCTGCTCCTTCATATATGTCTGATTCATATTAACTGTCCTTTTGTAAAAGAGCCATCGAGTGGCTCTTTTTAATGATACACGATAATATTTAATTATTCAACCAGATTCTTTCTCGTATACATAAGCAGTTCCATTATAAGTATCAGTGGCATTGTGAATATGCACCATACTGATTCTCTTAATGCTTCAAGCATACAGATTCTTACTATCGTTCCCTTCTCATCCCCAGACCATGAAGCAGCTTATATCTTTCTGCGTTCAATCCTGTTTCTACAATGATTGCCATTATAAGAAGCTGGATTACAACTGCCGCTGCTATTGTTATTCCATATTGAAGAATATTGTTGATAAGCTGTGTTCTGTATATATTCTTTGCGTCAACATTAGAACCATATGCAAGGTCATTATTCTCGAAGTACACTGACAGCTTGTTATTAGTTGCTGAAAATGCTGATGATAAATCATACTGTACACTCAACTGGTTATAATGCAGGCTGAAATCAAGGTCACCCGTCATCTCATCACCTGTCATTCTCTCCATAAGGTTTCGCTGGTTATCAACTGCCTGCTCTGCCAGTGACATTCCGGCAAGTGCTGTGTAATAACCATAATCGACCATTATTCCGTTGAAATCCTCTCTTACATCATTGGTTACTTTTATAACTGCTGCAACAGTTGGTGATACACATGCGTCAAATAATACTTCGTATCCGTCCAGAATCTGTTTATCATTAGTTTTATCATAACCACCTATACTGCTTCCCATGACCATCATAATCAACATACAGATTGATTTTACCGGAATTATTATATTTTTCATAAAATGCCTTATCATACGGATATACGTAATTTCCTGATGTCATATCGCTCTCAAGATGTATGTTTGGATCTACCGGCAGCTGATAATAATTATAATTAAGGGTATCACCTGCTTTTAGTGTGTCATCATATGTTCCGTCAGGGGCGTCCTGCAGGAATACTACAACCTGTCTGCCATTAACGAAATCATCATAATTTCTGTACTTTTTATCAATATATTTCTCAAGCTTATTATACAGTTCTTTAGTAGGATTAACATACTCTGTAGAATATATATAACGATACCCATAATCTGTAATTGGTGTATCTCTTCCGTAACCATTATCTGGTGAAATAGTATCCAGTCCCATCTTGTGGTAGTCCTGATTATCCCAGAACCATGTCCTTTCTGATTCAAATGCAGAATATGATATTGATTGTATTCCTCCGATATTATCAAGCTCTGCAAGGAATTCTTCGGTAAATCCATCAAGCAGATTGGTATTACCCCTTTACAATATCTGTTAAGATAATTTACTAATAAAGGTTCCAGCATTATCAAATCTTCATCATTATATTTTATAGAATAGACATATCCTCCGTCATCTTTAAGTTTATTCTTTAATTCACCAAAACTTATATTGAATCTGTTTCGTTCTTTCCACGGATTATTTAAAAGCTCACTTCTTTCCTGGCTATAATCATCACCTTCCGGTATATTATAAAACCCTTTTACATACGCATAATAATATATATACATTTCATACACTGAATCTGTCGGGTCTAGATATCCATATATATCAGGAAGCGCATTGTTAGCCTTATATGCTGTATATGATTTTCTTATCATTAACGCTGAGAACACGAGTATTCCGCATATACATAATGCAAATGCCCTGAGTCCCACAGCCATAAATATGCCATCTCTTCTCATTAATCTCGAGCTTATTGTCCTGACAAGATTAGCTGGCTTAATGCGAGATGGCTTTCCTGCGACACTGACAGATTCATGTGTCCTGCTCTTAACTTTTTCTTACCGCCTTTATGTTTTCTTAACCTGTTAGCGATAAGTCCCGCAAGTTCTTCTACCACAATTGCAGCAATTACTGAGCACACGCTCTTTATTATTATACCTGCAGTAATTTTATAGAAATGGAATCCATTATGAATCTCAAGTCCCTTTCCTATCGCAAATCCTGTGAGCAGTGCCAGAATAAGCCCCACAATACCTGCCGGAATAATTATAAGTGCATTCTCAGTGATATACATTTTACGCATCATGGACTTGTCCATGCCAAGTCTTCTGAATCTCTGGTATGCTGTCTGTCTCCTGCCACGGTACTCTATTAACTGGTATGAAAGTGCAAGAATTCCAATTACCATAACAACTATGTACATATAAGCATATACAAGTGCTGAACCGGGGCTGGTAATCATATACTGCGGAATTATATTCTGTCTCTGTCTTTGCGTCTTCTTTAATCTTCTTATACACAGTATTGTAATCTGATGTTCTGACCGATTCTTTCAACGAATACAAATATGAATTTCTACACTTTGTGTTAAATACTGAAAGTGCATTTTCAGTTACGACAGCACCCATCTTCCTGCCATATTTCCATATGCTTGTGTAATTGGCAAATATGCCACACAGACGGAACTGTCTTTCCTGTCTTGCTGACGCATTATACACACTGTTTTCTTCACAATATCTGATTGTGATTGTCTCCCCTATCTCACCCACATAGCCAAGCGACAATAGTGTGTTCCAATCCATTGCTATCTCGTCATCATTCTCCGGAAGATGTCCCTCATCAAGCTTAAGTCTTCCCTGTTTTACAAATGCTTCATCAAAGCTTCCTAGTATGTACCCTGTCATCTTCCAGTCCTGATTGAACATATCAACACATGTAACTGCCTTAACAGGCGGATTAAGATATGCATGTTCACTTAAAGACTTATTAGGTTCTTTAGATGTAACTTCACATAAAACCAGTCCCCAAATCTTGATTTATTAGACGACATCTGCCACTGGTACATATTCTCCTGAAATATAAGAACCGCTGTTACAAAACACGGCTGCAAGCGTAGTACACGCTGCTTTGATAATCTGCGGCATACGCCTTTTTATACTCAACAGAGTAATCCCAAATACCGACATACGCAATCCCCTTTCGTATGTACTTCTATGTTACTGACACACACCATCTACTATAGTAATTATCTTATCCGCATAATCTGCCATCTGTCTGTCATGCGTAACCATAATTATCGTCTGATTGTGCTTCTGGCTTGCCTTGATAACATCTGTGCAACTGTTCCCGCACTTCCTGCGTCAAGATTACCAGTCGGCTCATCAGCAAGGATTACAGCCGGATGAGTAATCAGCGCTCTTGCTATCGCAACTCTCTGCTGTTCACCACCTGACATCTGCGATGGAAACTTATTCTTACAATGCGATATTCCCAATTCCTCTAACAAATCATCAACTTCATTCTCATCAGGCTTCTTGCCATCTATAAGAATCGGCATAACAACATTTTCATATGCTGTGAATTCTGGAAAAGGCTGTAATCCTGATATATATATCCTATATTTCTTCTTCTGAACTCTGACAATTCCTTGTCCTTCATTCCTGTTATCTTCTTTCCGGCAATAATAACACTTCCGGTATCCGGCTCGTCAACACTTCAAGAATCCTCAAAAGTGTTGATTTACCTGAACCACTCTTCCTATTATTGCTGTAAATTCCCCTGTCCAAACTCAAGTGTGCAGTTCTTGAGTGCCGGAACATCAACGCTTCCGGCATGATAAGTTCTTTCAATGTTCTCCGCTCTTAACATAATCTCGTTCATAATATACCCATCCCTTCTATCCATATTTTTATAGTTTCCTCACAAATCCAGTAAACATCAGCAGTTCCATTAACAATAACAATGGCATTGTAATCACGCACCAACCGATTCCCGAAGTGCCTCAAGCATACATACTGAAACAATCTTTCCACGCCTCATTCCCAGACTGTGCAAAAGCATCATTTTTCTTTTCTTCTGTTAATACGGTTTCTTATAACAATTGCCATAATTAACAGCTGCATAACTATCATTGCAATAATAGTGATTCCATACTGCAGTATACTGTTGATAGCTGTGTTCTGTATGTATTCTTGATATCAACATTACTGCTATAAGAGATATCGTTATTGTTGAAATACACACCTATCTTATTATTGGTTGCTGAAAATGTTGATGTCAGGTCATACTTTATGCTTATCTGGTTGTAACACAGTTCAAAATCCATATCACCGCTTAACTCTTCTCCAATAAGTCTCTCCATAATATCTTTCTGTCTGTCAACCGCCTGCTGTGCCATGTTAATACTTGCAATTGCGGTATAATAACCAAATGTCGGAATTATTCCATTGAAATCCTCCATAACCTCGTCAGTAACTTTGACAACCTGTGGAGCAACGCATGCATCATAAGCTGCTTCGAGCTTTTCCATAAGCTTATAATCAGGATTAAAATCATGTGTATTGTTGTAATCTAATAAATACCTGTTATATGCTTTATCATGGAAATATTGAAAAATATGAAGAATCAATTATATTACTCATCACCATACGTATTCTCATCTACTCTGTAATAATTATAATAAAGTGTATCTCCGGCATTAATAGTGTCATCATATCCACCCTCTGGCAGATCTCTTAAGAATAAAACCACCTTTTTTCCTTCCTTAAATGCTTCATAATCAACATACTCTTTATCTATATATTTCTCCAGTTTGCTGTATAGTTCTTTGGTTGGCTGTGCATATTCTGTAGAAAACAAATACCTGTCTCCATAATCAGGAAGATGCTCTTTATGATATGAACTTTTTCAGGATGAAATGTAAATGTCTGCATCTTTTCATAATCCTGTGAATCCCAGAACCAGCTTCTTTCTGATTCAAATACAGGGACACGGAATTTATTCCATTAATCTCCATCAGCTCGTCAATAAATTCCTTAGAAAATCCTTCCAGAATATTATTATTAGGATCTTTTAAATATTTACTCTGCCCCATATTAATAAAGCCAAGTGACCTATGCTGTCCTGTCATTAACCTTGATTGCATCATTCCAGTCCCACATATTTCCGGCTTCAACTAATTCCTTTATCTTATCAAAATGTATGTTATATCGTATTCTCTGCTTACTGACATACTCACTCATGTCATTCCTGCTTGTGATTTCCTGGTATAATTCATTGACTTCAGCGGCAGATTATTATAGTCCTTAAGATAATACCAGTAGTTCATAAATAATGCCGTTTATCCTGATTAACATCAATATATCCATATATATCCGGCACACTGTCATTGCTCTTATATTCTTTAAAAGCATTTTGAATCTTCAAAGCAGAAAATATAATAACTCCACATATACATAATGCAAAAGCCTTATTCCGACAGCCATCAAAGCCCCTCTTTCTTATAAATCTTGAACTTACAGACCTTACAAGATTATGCCTGTTCATACGGCTTTTCTTATAACGCATATGTACCGGTCTGCTTACCCATTTCTTGGACACTGCTTTCTTTCTATAGAAATGTATGTTGGATATTATTCCGCTAAGTTCCTCAACTATAACTGCAATCACCACCGAACTGGCACTTTTAATAATAACTCCATATTCACCCTGTAGAATTCATAACCAGACTTGGCTTCAAGTGCCTGTCCTGTAAAGTGTCCTACTGCCAGTGCAAGCAGAATGCCAATAATTCCGCCGGAATCAGTATAAATGCGTTCTCTGTTATATACATTTTACGGATGCCTGCTTTAGTCATTCCCATCTGGCTGAACATATTATACGACTTGCGTCTTGTATTCCTGTATTCAATAAGCTGGTATGACAATGCGAGAATTCAATAACCATGACTACAACATACATATACATGTAAACTGTTGCTGACTTCCATGGTGAATAATCATATACTGCCGCATTATATACTGTCTCGCACCTTATGTCTTCCTTTATCTTCTTATAAACATTTGCATATTCACTTGTTCTTATCGAATCCTTGAATCCATACAGATACAGATTATCAATTTTATAATCAAAATCGTTTAACTTCTCATCTGTAACTAATGCTCCTAATCATTTCCCGTTCTGCCATATATTGGTATAATTCTGGAATATTCCTACTAATGTATATGTTTCGATTCTTTGATCTGACTCATAATTAATATTATCTGCACGATAATAATATATTGTTATCTTCTGTCCTAACTCCCTGCATATCAAGCTTTAACAATGTATTCCAATCCATTGCAATCTCATCATTATTCTGTGGCATACGGCCTTCGTCAAGTTTTAATCTGCCCTGCTTAATGAAATCGTCTGTCATGCTTCCTATATGCAACTTCGTCTCATTCCATTCACTGTCATATAACTCCACACTGCTTTCGCTGACCGGCTCACACAGATAATTATGTGTGCTTATTTCGTTAGCTTCTTTCTTACTTCTCACACATATGAACCAGTCTCCGAATCTTGACTTATTGGATGACATCTGCCACTGGTACATATTCTCCTGAAATATAAGAACCGCTGTCACAAAAACACCGCACAAGTGTTGTAAGCGCCGCCTTCCATATCTGCGAGAACCGTCTCCTTATACTTTTGAAAGTAATCTTTAAAACATTCATTCAAGAGTACCCCTGTAAGATTTATGTATATACCTTATTACCATGCTTATACATTATCATGCGAACCTTACAAAACCTTACAGCCAAATATTTTTATAAGACTTCGCAGTTCTTTGTCCATTTTATATGTGTAATGCTGGTATGAGTGTCTATAGCACAAAATTTGAATATGACGAGCTGTCCAAGGAGTTAATGCCGCTATATACATAAGGTCAGTTCACAAAGCTCGTTCAAACGAACGTTTGCTTTTTGTGGACTGTAATAAACTTTGTAGATAGCGGCATTTACTCCTAACTAGCGATGTCATCCTGAAAGTTTTGTGCTATAAATACCAGAGGATATATATGATATGGACAAACAACTGAAGTCTCTCTTAATTAATCTTCCACCGGTAGCCGATTCCGCGGATTGTCTCTATATAAGCTCTGCCGTCCTCACGGTTTCAAGCTTTGTCTTTAGCCTGCTCACAGTAACTGTCAGCGTATTATCCTCTACAAATGTTCCGTATCTGTCCCACATTTTCTGAAAAATGTATCTCTTCTTACAATAAGTCCCTTTTGTTGTTTATAAGTATCTCTAATACATGAAATTCTGTCGGAGACACACATATCTGTTTATCTGCATGAATAATTGACTTATTCTTAAAGTCTACTGTAAGAGTTCCATCTTTATAAATGTCTGTACCTGATATTCTTCTAACATTAGCCATTATTCTTGATACAAGCTCCGCAACCCTGAACGGCTTCACAACATAGTCATCACCGCCGCAGTCAAGTCCTTTAATAATACTGTCTTCATCATCACACGATGTTAAAATATTATTATCTGACTTCCGTGTTCTCTTATCTTCCTGCAGACATCAAATCCATTGCCATCAGGCAGATATACATCTAACAAGAATACATCTATTACAGCTTCTTCCTGTTCATATATATTATTAAACTGTCCTACGCTTGCCGCTTCCACAACTAAATATCCTTTTTCCTGTAATATTCCTGCAAGCTGCTGCCTTATAAAATCATCATCTTCCATATAAGTATCTTGGTCATTCCTCCCAGACAGTACATTTCTATATTGTAATGCACTAACCTTACACGTATCTTACAATTCAGCCTTTCTCTTAAGAACATATCTTGGTATCTGTACCCTTATAACAGCACCCTTTCCGTCCTCGTTATTACGCATCTACGGTTCCATGATGTGCTTCAATAATGAGCCGGGACAGGGAAGTCCTATACCGGCATGCCCTGCGGCAGCTTTCCCGTTGTCTCAAACCTGTCAAATACATACGGTATCCGATCATCTTCAAATCCACTTCCATTATCCTTAATATTGACTATACATTTGTCATCACGGCATGCAGCTTTAACTTCAACCTTATCGCACAACTCGCTGCTGTTCTGTATTATATTGATAAATGCTTCTCTTATCCATTCTTCATCAGCATTGATGCAATAGTCTTTGTCATCACATTCCACCGTTATATTGCAGTCATTCTTAGGAAGCTGGTTCACAACATCACAAAGCATGCTGTTCACATTAATGTCCTGCTCTGTCATGATTATCTTGCCTGCTTCCATTCTGCTTATTGTCATCAGCTTACTTATAAATGACCTGATTCTTTCAATCTGTTCAAAACATCTTTCAAGAAGCTCCTGTTCTCCCGCTCTCCTCTAATCTGTCTAATGCAAGACTGAGTGCAGTAAGAGGTGTCTTAATCTGATGTGCAATATTCTCTGTAAAATTCTGCAGTTTCTCATTACGCTCAACAAGAAATCTTTCATCTGCTTTCTGTTTTTCTTTAATTGCTGGTTCTCTGTATCTAGATTAATAACATATGAATAGATATCATTATGTCCGATTTTTACAATCATCCTTATACATGCTGCCATTACAACTATAATTATAATTATTCCTGCCACTGCAATTATCCACTGACCACTTCTATAATACATATATGATGCACCATTCTCTGTATAGCCGCACTCCTTGACTACGTTCTTATACTTTGATACATCACTCAATGAATACCTGTTATAAAACATCATATCTATCAGATATTCTTCTGATTTTTCATCTATGTTATACAAGCCTGCTGCCCAGTGCCCTGAATTTTAATTCATAAAATCCAGTCGTAACAGCAATTATAAGTATAGCAATTCCTGCCATAACACAAAAGCAGCCATCATCTTTTTCTGATGACGGCTACTTTCCTTGTTGCTATATGTTCTATATCTTTTTCTTCCTCTATTAATACTGTATCTGACATAAATCCCCTTAACTACATGCATTAGTTTCTGGAAGTATTATATCATTTTATTCTGTTAAAGCATATCTGTTAATTAAAATGAATTGATTGATGGCCTGTTGGCAACAGTTTGTTGACCAAAGTCCACTAAACTCCTGTGAATTCTCGATTTCGTAGGTATATTTTCCAACTTAATACGTTGATTTCAACCATTAAACCCACTCATTCATTATCCAGAATACATTTTAGTAGGCTTTTCCCATCAATTATTCTCTGAAGAGCCACATCTCAACTGAAAAGCATACTAAACTTGATATATTTGCCCTTAGTAGGTTTCTGCCTCAAAAGCCAGAAATCCAACTCACATCACGGCAAGCTCATATCTTACTTCTTCCCTTCTGTGTCAGCAGAACTGACATTATCAATGAAGTTATCGGCACTGTAAGTATTATGCCCATTGTTCCTGATATTCCACGCATTATCTCGATTGCAACAGAGTACATGTTAAGAATCTGATGCATCTGGTATGAATAAGCGTATATTATCATGACAAGTCCCAGACTTCCTCCTGCATATGCAAGAATAAGTGTGTTAGACATTGTTCCTATCATATCTCGTCCAATATTAATTCCTGAACGGAATATTTCCTTTGCTGATATGTCAGGTCTGTTTTCTTTAATCTCATGTAATGATGATGAAACTGACATTGCAACATCCATTACTGCTCCTAACGATGCAATCAGTATTCCTGAAAACAGCATACCGCCTATATCAAGCTTTGAATTCTGACCTACATATATAAGATTCTCTATATCATCAACATTGTATCCTGTTACATGTCCAAAATGTCCGAAAACAAGTGCTATAAGACCTGATACAACTACTCCGGCTATTGTGCCAAGCATAGCGCCAATTGATTTCTTCTGAAAATCTGCCAGCAGGATAAATGTTATTAGCGTAATTATGACAACTGATAATGTAGCTGCAATAAATGGTGAAACACCTATATACATCATCGGAATATACATCATTACTACAACTGCAAATGTGAATATAAGTGCAAGTACTGAATTGAAACCTTTCTTTCCTCCAACCAGCCACATAAGTCCGAAAAATGCTGCTAATAACGCAATTATCTCCGGTTCACGGTCATAATTATATACATTGGCTGAAAGGTTTCCATTATATTCACTTATATTAGCTATTACCCTTGTTCCAACCTTACAGTTGGCTCCGTACAGATATCCGTTAAGACTGTACGCTTTTACTTCTTCTCCCTTGTGGCTTCCTGATTTAATACGTAAAACAACCTCCTGGCTGTCGCCGCTTTCTAAGTCAGCGGCAGCCTGAAGGTCTTCATTATCATTCTGTATAACCACTGCCTTAACAAACTTAGTATTGTCTTTGGCAAGCAGTGGTTTTCTTTCTACACTGGTGTAGAATAGAAACATCGCAATCATAATAAGTGCCACAACAAGGTATTTACCAAATGTGTCTATTATCTTTCGCAAATGTCTTCCTTCTTTCTGATTCCAACTATAACAGCACCGATGCCTGCTGCGGCGGCAGCCATACAAGCATATACTCTTGCAAGCATGTTATCTCCTGTCTGTGGAGCTTTGCCATTATCTGTAGAAGAATTATTGGTTGATGAGTTATCTGCTGATGAACCTTCTGCCGGTGCAGATGGTTCTGTTACAGTATTGTTATCTTCCTGTACAGTAAGTGCATTAATCGCATTAACAACTGCAGTTTTTGCATCCTCTAATGCCTTGGCATCAATCTTAGGTGCATTCTCTGCCTTATAGCTTGCAAGCTGTTCCTGTGCTCCTTCCTGTGCCTGAATGTATATAGTCTTATCCAGAAGTGTTGATACACCCTTCTTAAATCTGTTAACACTCTTTCCGCTTTCAGATGTTGACTTATCTGCTGCATTCTTTACAGAACCGTAACCTGACACTCTGTCAGTATCCTTACCATAATTATTTACAATATCTGCAAGCATTGGGTCCTTGTCTGTTGTATATGCTGCCTTAATCTTCTTTAATGCTGAAAGAGCATCCTTAAGAGAATTCATGCTGGCTTCTGTATAATTAACCTCTGTGCCATTAATTAAAGCCTCTGCATTATTAATAACCTCATCCACTGACATATCTGTATTAGTCTTATTAATTGTAAAATCATCAGCATATTTATTACCATTGTAGTCATATGTCTTGATGGTAAGTGAGCCACTTGAAAAATCAATTGTTGAGAATGATGGGAGGCATGCATTAGTTCTTTCTGCAATATAGTATGGTGTATAGTTAAGCAGATTGTAGTACTTAGAACCTGAGCCTGAACCTGTTGTTATATAAAGAGTTCCATCCGGATTAGTTACTGAACCACTGCTTATATCATAGTCAACTACATTTCCATCAAGAATCTGATAACTTCTTGAAAATGTGTGGTCATGTCCTGTAAGACATATATCAACGTTAAATTCATCCATTAATGGTGCAAATACAATTCTGTTAGTAGCAGCATCTGTATCTGCATGTGGCTGTCCTGAACCATAGATATCACTATGGAATATTACAACCTTCCACTTTGCATCAGGGTTGCTTGCAACAGCTTTTTTCATAAATGTTCTGTGTTCCTCCTGATTACGGTTATTGCTGTTTAATGATATGAATAACACATCTCCATAATTGAAATAGAAATCGCTTCCTGCTGCTGTACTTCCTAACTTATCCTCTGAATTAGGATTGTTAAAATGTGCTGAATAATCTGCACCAGCCATATCGTGGTTACCAATTGTGGCAGCGATTGGGAGGCTTCTGAATACTGATGGATAAAGATATCCTGCATACTCACTCTCTCTTGTCTTTTTATCATCATCCTTAGCTGCACCAGACTGGTTAATCTGATCACTTGCTGACAAAAGGAATGATGCATCTGGACATGTCTTTAATGCCTGCTGCATTGTCTTGTTCCAGTTGTATGCATCTCTTGCAACACTGGCATCATTAGCTGATTTATCTGAACTGCTTCCTGAAGCACCAACCTGAGGGTCACCGGTAAGAATAACTGAAAACTTATCAGTTGCCTTAGTTGTGTAATCATATTCAGCAGACCATACACTGTCATCTCCTGTGTAATTGTCTGTGTACTGGTAATGATACTGTGTGTTCTCTTCAAAGTAATCAGCTATGTTTACCTTATTAGCTGCACTGTATGACTTTCCCTGCCAGTTCTCAGCACTGATAGACTCGGCATTACCTGTTACAACCTTGGCTGATGACTTTGAGCCATCCTTCCATACCTTTACTGCCGGTGTTCCTTTTCCAGCTGAATACCATGAAAAATTAAGATCTGCCGCATCTGAGCCTGGAGTTAAAGCTACATTTTCAGTCTGTGCATAAGCTTTTTCTCCTCCCTGCCATACATTAGAAAGCCAGTTCTGGAAATCTGCTGAATTATCTGTATCCTGCTTGAATGTACTCTGACTCACATCCGCCTCACCATATGCAAATGCATTAATGAGTGGTGCCTGACTTACAAGAACTGTTGACATTGCAGCAAGTGCTGCACCTTTTCTTAATAAATTCTTACTTCTCTTCATTTTTTCCTCCACATAATGAGATATATTTATTCGTATACTGTTGTGCAACGAATTGTCATTACTATATCCCTATGTGGTAAACTTACAATAATTGCCCTGTAAATCTTATGTAAAATTTTTGTTGTAAGCAAAAAATAAGACACAGATGTTAATGTCTGTGTCCGATTTTTTCAATTTATTTATTTTCAAGCTTTGTAATACATTTATCCAGAGATGTTGCAAACCAGTCTATATCGTTCTCTGAAAATACCATTGGTGGACGAAGCTTTAAGATATTTCCATAATGACCTATAACTGATGTAAGAATATGCTCATCTCTTAACATCTCTATTACATTCAACGCCATATCCTTATCAGGTGTCTTGTTGCCATCATTCTTAACGAATTCAAATCCTAGGAACAAACCTGCACCTCTTACATCACCTACTGATTCAGGATGTCTTTTCTGAACCTCTTTTAGTGCCTTAAGGAGCGCTCCGCCTGCTTTCTTACAGTGTTCCTGAAGATTTTCATCCTTAATATATTTAAGAACAGCCTGGGCAGCGGCTATTGATACAGGATTACCGCCAAATGTGTTAAAGTAAGGAAGCTTGTCGCTGAAGGCTGCAAGTACATCCTCCTTTGCAGCTAGTCCTGAGATTGGAATTCCGTTACCCATCGGCTTACCCATTGTTATCATATCAGGGACAATTCCGTGTCTTGCAAATCCAAAGAATGCCTGTCCGGTTCTTGCAAATCCCGGCTGAACCTCATCTGCTATAAATACTCCGCCATTCTTATGTACAACATCTACTGTTGCTTTTAAGAATCCTACAGGGTCAGGATATATACCATCTGATGAGAATATTGAATCAGCAAGGAAACAAGAAAACTTATATCCTGCCTCATTTAATTCATCTATAGTCTTTTGCATCTCTGACGCATACCATGCTGTGAATTCTTCTGGTGTTCCACCATGACGGTAATAATCTGGTGCTGTTATAAGCCTTACATTAGGAAGTAATGGCTGACCGGCTCCAAGTGAAGGTGAACAGCCTGATGTCAAAGCACTTGTTCCGTGGTAGGCTTCCTGTGTGATAATTATACCGGTACCACCCGTATAGGCTTCTGCCACACGAAGTGCAAGGTCATTAGCTTCTGAACCTGTACACATATACATTATCTTATTAATCTCATCAGGCATAAGTACAAGCAGTTCTTCACTGTAATCAAGAATTTTTTCATGAAGATATCTTGTATGCGTATTAAGAGTTTTCATCTGCTCTGTAACAGCCTCTACAACAGCCGGATTACAATGTCCGACGCCTGCAACATTATTGTACATATCAAGATATTTATTGCCTTCATCATCCCACAGATAATCTCCTTCTCCGCGGACAATGTTAAGTGGCTTTCTATAAAAAAGTCTGTAAGCACCTCCAAGGTATTTTTCTCTCTTACTAATCATTTTTCTTGTTTTAGGACTTAACATAGATGCATATTCTTCCTTAAAACTGTTAGAGTCCATAATACTTGATTCTGTTGCCATAATTTCCTCCATTCTGCAAAAAGAAAAAGCACAGAACCTCTGATTTCTCAGAAATTCTGTGCTCCTTTGCACTGTCATACAGATTCATTCTGTCTGACATATATAATAGCAACATTTGGTTATTTGTCAATTTATAATCAAATGCTTATTAATCATATTTCTTATTTATCTTAAGTTTTACAGATAATGCTATTAAAGCCACGACAATAATACCTGCAAGAACCCATACCCACACAGGAACATTCTTAATGTTATAACATCTTACATTAATCCACATCTGATTAATTCTTGTTGTCTCTTCAGCATCAAAATACTGCATAATGGCACTTCTATCCATAACCTCCTGCGTAGGATACTGTGCTGATAACTGTCTGTATGTCTGTTCTTCTGGAACTTTAAGTATATATCTTTCATCATCAGAATCACCTGAAAAGAAATATCCCAGAGGATAATCTACAACATCTGTATCACTTTCATCTGCTCCATAGTTCCACTTTACATAGTCGAATACAACATCACTGTCACCACCTGATATAACTGATGTATATCCAATATAGCTCATGTTTCTTACAGCATTTTCAGGTTTTGACAGAAAGTTAATAAAGCTCTGTGCTGCCTGCTTTTTCTCTGAATTGCTATTAATTCCAGACTTTAACATTACCCAGCCGTCAAAATAAAGGTTAGTACATTCTTCAGGTACTGCAAAGTTAAGCTGGAAATCATCCTCGTCAGCCTGGTCCATAGTATATACAGCATCTCCAGACCACTGATAACCTGCGACTACCTTTCCTGTTATCATATCAGTCTTGGCACTGTCAGTCTCGAATGAATAGGCATTATTCTTAACTGACTGAAGATACTCCTGAATCCTGTCCACATCTGCCTCAGAAGTATCATTCATCTCCTCGGCAAGTCTTTCACGATAATCAGGACTGTTTATAAATGACGCTGACTTTAACTTGTCTGACTTAATTGCACCAACAGCTGCAAACATGGAATCTCTTACATTATCCTTAATCGTTATCTGACGTCTGAATTTGCTGTTATCAATTATCGTCCATGTAGATGCTTCTTTTTCTGTCACCTTATCAGGATTGTACACGATTCCTGTTATACCCCACATATATCCTGCAGCATAGCGGCTCCATGACTCACCATTAATCTTATTCTCGTCAAATGTTTTCTTGATAAATGGAGATACACCCTTAGCATAGTAATTATTAGCAATCGATGTATCATAGAAATCATCTGAAAATGGCTCAAGCCAGTCCTCTGCCATAAGCTTCATTATCATATATTCTGAAGGACAGATTACATCGTAATCATCACCCAGAGTAAGCATGTTGTACAGTTCCTCGTTAGTTCCAAGACAGCTGTACTGTACCTTAACTTTCTTGCCATAATTCTCATAATACCAGTTCTCAAAATCAGTAATTATCGAATTCTCACCCTTTATGCTTCCGCTCTCAAGGTCAATTATATCATCATCACTCCAGTCTCCGGTATCAATATATTCTTCCCAGTTGCACACACGGAGTATGATTGTATCATCTGCTGCCACCGCTGTAAGACGGTTTGTATTAAACACTCCTGTTACTGCTGCTGTACCGCTTACTATCATTAAAGCTGAAAGTATTAACGCATTTATCTTTCCAATAATCTTATTCATCAGCTCCGGCCTCCTCTCGTACAGCTTTTCTTGCCGGTGCAAGATTAATTGCTATCTCAACTACAATAACAATAATGAATATTATTGTAGATAAAGCCCACAAAGCAGTCTTGATATCAGTCTGTGAACCCTTGGTTGCATTAACAACATAAGTACTTATTGTGTCAAATGTTGCAGGCTTAGTGTATGTTGCAACGAAATAATCATCCAGTGATAATGTAACTGCCATAACAAATCCTGATGCTATGCCGGAAGCAATCTGAGGTATTATTATCTTAAAAAGTGCATACACAGGTGTTGCACCAAGGTCAAGTGCAGCTTCATACAGACTTGGATCCATCTGTTTTAATTTAGGAACAACAGCCAGATATACGAACGGTGCACTCAGTATAACATGTCCCACAACAAGAGGAATATACGTATCCTTACTGACACCTAATACAACTACAAGAAGAATACAGATAGAAAAACCTGTAACTACATCTGCATTGACAACAGGAACCTGATTAAGAACTGACATTGCTCCTTTTACTTTTCCCTTTGAATAAAATGCACCTATAGCACCTGTTGTTCCAAGTATTGTTGCAAGTACAGCACTTCCAACAGCAAGCAACACAGAACCGATTATCATATTAATAAGCTCCGGAGTCGTAAAAAGTGTTACATAATTATGCATTGAAAATGCATGTATTGCTCCTATATTAGCGGCATCCGTAAAACTGTATACTGCAAGCACAAGAATTGGAATATACATGAACAAAAGGACAATGCATATAATCATATATTTCAAAAATTTCTTCATTATACAAGTCCTCCTCTTCCAGCATTTTCTGACTCTTTATCACCCGAAACCAGAGTGACAATACATATAATAACAAGAAGTATCAGTGCTATCATTGAGCCATTGTGCCAGTCATATGCACTGAAATAACTTCCAATCAGACTACCCATAATATATGTGCTGTTATAAAGCATATCAAGAACTACATAGTTAGTCATTGCCGGAAGGAATACCATTGACACACCACTGACAATTCCCGGAACAGACAATGGCAGTATAACCTTGATAAATGTCTGGAAATTATCCGCACCAAGATCCGATGCTGCTTCAATAACGCTCTTATCAAGCTTTGAAAGCGTTGTATATAACGGAAGTATCATGAATGGAAGAAAATCGTATGTCATTCCTATTATCGTATTGATAAACGGATAATACGCAAGATTTCCCTCAATCATTGATAATATCTCTTTAAGTGCGGTAATTCTTAATGTGAAATTAATCCACATAGGCATAACAAAAAGCAGAAGTATTACCGCTTTTCTCTTTAACTTACTCTGTGAAAGTATATACGCTACAGGATAAGCAATTATAAGACAGACTGCAGTTGCAACAAATGCAAGTACCAGACTGTAACACAGAGTTCCAAGTGTATTAGGGTCTGTAAAAAATTCTGCAGATTAACCATGCTGAATTGTCCCTGTCCGTTAGTAAATGCATAATATACAAGGACAAGCAGTGGTGCTGCAACAAATAATATAAGAAACAGCCCATAAGGATTCCAAGATATTTGCGTGAAAGACATATTTCTATCCCCCCTACTTCTTCAACTGGAATTTCATCTTCTCTTCAGGCATGATAAGACCAACCTGATCGTCCATATTCCAGAGATATTCATCATCTACAATAAGGTCATGACCATACTCAGTTCTTATTACATAACTGTAATGGTCACCCTTATAGATAAGGTTAATAATCTTACCTGATACAAGACCTGCTGTTACATCATCGCTCATTTCAATATCATCAGGCTGGATTGAAACAACAACCCTGAACTTTGAAACATCTACATTTTCACCATTTTCATCAACAAGCACTCCATCTGACATCTTAGTCTTAGGAATAACCTGTGTTAAATCACAGCTTATTATCTTGCCATTAAAGTCGAGCGTATAATCTCCATTAATTGTTGTAACAAAACTTGTGGTATGGTCCTCTGCAATCATTACATGAATTCCATCAGGCTCAAGCTGCATTCCTACTGTATCACCGACATGATAACACCTGGTAGTTCTTATTATCATCTCATACTTTCCGGATTCAACAGCAACCTCGTAATGCATTCCCTTGAATATAACTGAAGTAACCTCACCAACAACAGTTCCATCCTCCGGCTTTGTAATAATTACATCTTCCGGTCTTATAACAACGTCAACTAAAGTTCCCTCTGGAACATCATCCATTCCGACAAACTCTCCGCCACAGAATCTTACTTTCATGTGTCCTGTCATAATACCTTTGAAAATATTGCTCTCTCCAATAAAGTCAGCAACAAAAGCATTCTTAGGCTCATTATATATATCCTCAGGAGTTCCTACCTGCTGAATCTTACCCTCTGATAAGACAACAATCTTATCAGACATTGTAAGTGCCTCTTCCTGGTCATGTGTTACATATATAAATGTAATTCCAAGCTGGTCATGCATATTCTTAAGCTCAATCTGCATCTCCTTACGCATCTTTAAATCAAGTGCCCCCAGAGGTTCATCAAGCATAAGAATTTCCGGCTCATTGACAAGTGCTCTTGCAATTGCAATTCTTTGCTGCTGTCCGCCTGACAGCGTAGATATCTTTCTGTCCTCAAATCCTTCAAGGTCAACCATATCAAGAACATTTTTAACCTTTTTTCTTATTTCCTCTTTAGGAAGCTTCTTTAACTTAAGTCCAAATGCAATATTTTCATATATATTCATATGTGGAAACAGCGCATAACGCTGAAATACTGTATTAATCGGTCTTTTATTAGCTGGAAGCTGTGATATATCTTCTCCGTTAAGAAGTATCTGTCCGTCTGTCGGAAGTTCGAATCCTGCTATCATTCTTAGTGTGGTTGTCTTTCCACATCCTGATGGTCCTAAAAATGTTACGAATTCCCCCCGCTTTACTTCAAGATTAAAGTCATCAACCGCCTTAAATCCATTATCACTATATACCTTACTGATATGTTTAAGCTCTATTATATTTTCTGATTTACCAGACATATCCAACTCCAATTAACATCCTTTGTTACACCGTCTAACAACTATGCAAATTCACTATCAAGTAATTAATGATTTGTCCATATTTTCAATGCTTTTCATTATGTAAAAAGATAAAACATGTGTTTTATGGTCTGTGATGAAGTTCCTAACTGTCTTGCTTTAATTCTCTCTTATAGCTTTCTCTCTTCTCTGAATCTTTCCCATACGCTCAAGTAAATCCGCTGTATCATGCTTCAGAGCCAACTTTTCTCAACGACTCACATGCTGCAAATACAACATCATCATCTGCATCATCAACGAATCTCAACAATAAATCTACACTGCTCTGGTCATCGCTTTGCCCCAAGTGCCTTGGCTGCTGCAATCTTTCCTTCTTTGCTTCCTGTAATCTCTTCCTGTATTGCATACCAGTCATGATGTTTTACATATTTCTCCATTTTTCATCCAGTGTCTTTTCTTAAATAACATACCGATGCCTTCTTTCATCTTTTTCTATATTATAGTATTGCATTTTCGATATGTAAAATGTATATTTAATATGTCACTTATATCATAATTATATATTGGAGAATTACTATGACCTTAGATTATTACAGAATATTTTACTATGTTGCAAAATATAAGAGTTTTTCAAAAGCAGCCCGCATGCTCGATAATAACCAGCCTAACATAACCCGCTGCATGAATATATTAGAAAGCGAACTTGACTGTAAGCTGCTTAACCGTTCTCACAAAGGCATCACTCTTACACCTGAAGGAAATACATTGTATTCTCATGTATCAATCGCAATGAAACAGCTTGAAGACGCTGAGAATGCCATTATCAAAAGCAAAAGTCTGTCCGGTGGTACAATATGCATAGGAGTAAGCGAGATTGCTCTTAGAATATTCCTTCTTAAAAAACTTGAGAAATTCACAGAACTTTTTCCCGATGTCAAGATAAAGCTTACCAACCACTCTACTAATCAGGCTGTTAATGCTCTAAAAGCCGGTCTGGTAGACTTTGCTGTCGTAACCACACCTGTTAATTTAACTGGCGATATGAAATCTGAAAGCCTATGCTCATTCCATGATATACTTATTGCAGGTCCAAAATACAGTCAGCCGGATAACAAAATAATTCATCTGGAAGAATTGCAGGATTATCCTTTCATAAGTCTGGCAGAAGGTACCGGTACACATGACCACTACACCAAATTCTTCTATGACAACAATCTTCACTTTAACCTTGATATGGAGGCTTCAACTACAGATCAGGTTCTTGCAATGGTTCAGGCAAACTTAGGGCTTGGCTTCTACCCAGAAGAACTTGCCTCTGAATATATAATGCGTGGTGAAATATTTCCTGTAAATCTATACGAATCCGCACCTGACAGAGATATTGTTCTTATACGTGAATCAAGACATACCGAAAGCATTGCAGCCAAAAAGCTTATTAATTTCTTAAAGCATACAACTGATTAAAATGTCTTAGTTACGCATTCAAGTGTCGCACAGTAGCCTGTATTATTCTTGCTCTTATACATGGCACTGTCGGCATGTCTGTACAGTTCATCAAAATCAATATCCTTTTCCCCTTTATAAAACGCTTCACCCATGCTTACATATATCTTCTCATCTCCCATCTCTGGGATTCTTATGTCCTTAAGCTTTGCAAATACTCTCATCGTGAAGCTTTCAGCATCTTTAGTTTCTGTTATTCCGGGATGAACATTGCAAATTCATCACCTCCCCAAGGCGCATGCATATATCATGTTCCCTGCATACACTCTGAAGACTTCTTGCAACCGCTATAATTACTGCATCCCCGACAACATGTCCATATGTATCGTTAACATTCTTGAACTTATCACAATCAAGAAGGCACATAAGCCCCTTAGTTTCTTCCTTAATAAGGTCTGCAATTGCTTTCTCTCCGCTTCCTCTATTTCTTATTCCCGTCATAAGGTCTGTTTCTGAAAGATATAAAAGCCTGTTCTCCTTACGTTTCTCTGCATCGATAACTTCAACGGCATATACAACATGCCACAGTTCTCCATTGCTATCCTCATCTACCCTTATGAATCTTTCACGACACCATCCAGAGTAATTTCCAAGGAATTCATGAACAATCGTAGTCTTGTTCTTCATTCTCTCCGGAAGTGTTGATATATCAACAAATTCAAGTACACTTTCTACATACTTCCTGGAAGGAAGAATCTTCATTACACTATTTATCTGTTCTGCAAAAGTATGCTCGCCTTTTATCATATTATCCCTTATGAAATCTGTTGACTTTATTTCATGAAATTCCCCTGTCTTTAAATTGATAATATGCATTGACAGATATATTCCGGCAAGTGCTGAATATGCGCTGAACATAGCCTCACGCTTGGATTTTTTAAATACATTTCTCTGTTTTAATAGCAGTACTAAAAATGTGCCTATCATATCAAGAAAGCGTGAAATCTCATCCATCTCACTTTCTGGTGGATTGTCAACACCAAAGAAGCCATATATCTCGTCCTTATATCTGAATGGACTTACTGCCAGGCTCTTTACGTTCTGAACTTTGAGCAGTTCATATGCTGCAGGATATTCATCCTTAATCTCCTCAATATCCTTAGTACTAATATTCCTTCCAGCATCAAACGATGTATACCACCAGTCTATAATTGACATATCTACATTCTGAAGAAACTTTATCTGAGGCTCAATCCCATCCGCACACCACTCATAAGTATTATTAGTAACCTTTTTTCTAATATTGTCTTCAAATATGTATATTCTTTCAGACCCGATATGTTCTCCAAAAAATCTGATAAATTCATTAATCTGATCATCTGGATTTTCATAATTCATTGCTGCCTTCATTGCTTTATTCATAATTGATTCGTACTTTTTCGTCTTCATATGCATCTCCAATTCAATACATTTATAACTAACAACATAGTAACATATATTGACAAAAAACGCACCCTTTTCACACATTAAAATTGTGAAAAAAGTGCGTTCTGATATTAAACAAACCGCATTCGCCGCTAACAATTCTCTACATAGCCTTAATTGCATTCACTGTTATATTGTACTGTTTCTCAACTTCTTCAAATGCTTCCTCAGCTCCTGCGAGTTCTCCTGCACGAAAAATCTCTGTAATAGCTGAACTCGCTTTATAAAGATTATCAAATCCAAGATTTAAGCATACACCCTTAAGTGTATGTGCTGCCCTGAATGCTTCTTCTACATTTCCGGCAGCTATAGCCTCTTTAAGATTGGCGTAGCTGTTGTCATCTAAAAATTTCAATACAAATTTTTTAATAAAAGCCTCATTTGGAAATCTATTCAAAGTATTCTGATAATCTGCTCCCATCGCATCATAGCATTCTTTAATTGTCATGTGCCTACCTGCCTATATATTTTTAAATTATAACTATGCATATAATGATAAATGATATCACGATTAATATAGTATTGTCAAAGAATGATTTAATAATAAAATATAATTTCAGATAATTATTTTACATATCCGCAAATATACTGTATATTAAATATATTGCTGTCTGGCAAAATATATGCGGGGGAATTGTTTTATGAAAAAACGAGATTCTTTTAACAACAAATGGGGATTCATCCTTGCCTGTATCGGCTCTGCCGTTGGTATGGGTAATATCTGGATGTTCCCGACAAGAGTATCAATGTATGGCGGTGGATCATACCTGATACCATATTTCATATTCGTTGCACTTATTGGTTTCACTGGTGTTATCGGAGAAATGAGTTTTGGTCGTGCTACTAAGTCAGGACCTGTTGATGCATTTGGATATGCATGCGAAACTAAGAATAAGAGAAAGCTTGGTGAGGTTATCGGCTTTATTCCAGTACTTGGCGCACTTGCAATGGCAATTGGTTACACTGTTGTAATGGGCTGGATTCTTAAGTACATGATTGGAGCTTTTACAGGAAAGACACTTGCACCTGCTGACACAGAAGGCTTTGCTGCTTCATTTGGAAGTATGGCAAGCGCATTTGGTAATAATGTATGGCAGATTGTAGCTCTTGTTATTGGTATTATTATCCTTATGTTCGGTGTCGGACGCGGAATTGAAAAGGCCAATAAAATCATGATGCCTGTTTTCTTTATTCTTTTTGCTGTACTTGGAATATATGTTGCTTTCCAGCCTGGTGCGATAGAAGGCTACAAATACATTTTCAGAGTTGACCCTGAGGCATTTGCTGACCCTAAGACATGGATATTCGCTCTTGGCCAGGCATTCTTTTCTCTTTCTATTGCTGGTAATGGCACTCTTATATATGGTTCTTACCTTTCAGATAATGAAGATATTCCTGCTGCTGCCGGACGCGTTGCGCTGTTCGATACTATAGCAGCCTTGCTCGCAGCTCTTGTTATCATTCCTGCAATGGCAACAACCGGTGCCCAGCTTAATCAGGGTGGTCCCGGACTTATGTTTATCTTCCTCCCGGCACTTTTTAAATCAATGCCTGGCGGATACATAGTCGCAATTATATTCTTCGTTGCTGTATTTATGGCAGGACTTTCTTCTTTAATCAACCTGTATGAAGCACCTATTGCAACTATTCAGGAAAAGCTTCATCTTGGAAGAAAGGCATCTTGTGCCATAATCGCTGCAATAGCACTTGTAGTTTCAATATGTATTCAGGGAATTGTCTCTGGATGGATGGATATACTTTCTATCTACATCTGCCCACTTGGTGCAGGTCTTGCCGGAATTATGTTCTTCTGGGTATGTGGTAAGAAATATGTTGAAACTCAGGTTAATACCGGTCGCGATAAGAAATTCACTGATAAATTCTATCCTATATGCAAATATATTTTCTGCCCTGTATGTTTCCTTGTTCTTATACTTGGAATTGTTCTTGGCGGAATCGGCTGATTAAGATATTATAATAAAAGGAATCCTGTGAGCAGGGAGGTATTGCCTTCCTGCTTATGGGATTCCTTTTTATTTCATATATTTGTTATGCTATTCATGCTTTGCATCACATTTTTTACAGGAATATTTCCTCAAAAGCAGCAATTACAAGCTTAAGAGTTGCTTCGTCCATATCCGAATAATGAATTACAAGTATTCCATGGTACTTATCCGCATCAGCGAAACAATACTCTGAAAGGCAGTTAATCAGAATCCCCTTCTGCCTGACTGCCCATTTAATCTCAACATCACTTAAGGAAGTCTTCACATGCAGCAGGAAATGTGTTCCCGCATCGTCCTGATATATCGTACTGATTTCATTAAGCCTTGATTCACGAAACATCCTGCAAATCTTTTCACGGCGTCCCCTGTAATCATTGACAAGCCTTTTAATATGACGCTCAAAGTAACCTTTTTCAATAAATGCCGCCATTGCATACTGCTCAAATCCCGACACAGTACACGAGTAAAAATTCATTGTTGAAATATATTTTTCCATCAGCTTTTCTGGCAGTACCATATATCCTATTCTAAGTGAAGGAACCATTGTCTTCGAAAATGTGTTCATATATATTACTCTGTGACTTCTGTCTCTCGACTGAATGGACGGAATAGGTTTGCCCTGCATACGGAATTCACAGTCAAAATCATCCTCTATTATATATCTGCCTGGCTCCGCCGCCGCCCAGTTAAGCAGTTCCTGTCTTCTTGCAACCGGCATAACAAGGCCAATTGGAAAATGATGTTCAGGACTTACATGTGCTACATTTATGTCTTTCATTCTAAGTTCATCGACTTTCATACCCTTATCATCAATATTAACATAATCCCAGTCCACACCATTTTCATCATATATCTTGGTAATCTTACGGTATCCGGGATTCTCAACACCAAACTTCACATCTGGACCATAAGAGCTGTAACAGCCTGTTATACAGATATTCCGTTCCGGCCCCTATAATAATATGGTCTGCTGAAACCTGCATTCCACGGTATCTGTTAAGATGGTCTGCAATCGCTTCACGAAGCTGCAACACACCGTTAAAAGGTACAGTCTTAAGAAGAGAAGTGTTATAATCGGTCAGGGTTTCCCTCATAACCTTTGCCCATGTAGCAAATGGAAATCTATCATACCGGATATTATTTGCCGTCAAATCAGCAAGATAAGTCTCCTCCTGGAATCTTTTCACAGGAGCAGCATACCCTGGTGCACCACCTGTAACCACGTCAATCTTATTAACATAATACCCTCTTTTTTCCTCAGATCGGATATAACCTTCCAGAAGAAGCTGCTCATATGCGTTCTCCACCGTCTTGACACTTATCTGCAAATGCTGTGAAAGCCCACGCTTTGATGGCAGCTTCTCATCAGCCTTAAGCTTCCCGTCAGCTATATCTTCCTTAATCAGTTCATACAGATATTCGTACATTGTTTTGTTTCCGCGTTTATCTAAATCATATGTAAGCAAATCTGGTCTCCTATTATATATGTGTTTTGGATATTTAAAAGATATCAGTTCTAATTATAATAAGCTCATAAGCAAAAAACAAGGAGGAAAATCCCTCTCCTCACCTGAAGGGTTCGGATTTTTCTTTGAAAAACAAGGAGGAATAGAAATACTATGGGAATCTATGCTATTACTGGTGCTTCAAGCGGTATCGGTGCGAAAACTAAAGAATTGTTAATACAGCAGGGACATAAGGTAATTAATATTGATCTTAAAGACGGTGACATTTGCGTAAACCTTGCATCGCAGGAAGGAAGACAGTCTGCTGTTGATCAGTTACATACTATGTGCCCTGACGGACTTGACGGAATGATATGCAACGCTGGTGTTTCAGGCGCATGCGGTAATCTCGGACTCATTATCTCTCTTAACTACTTCGGAACAGTAGCCGTTGCAAATGGTGTATATGACCTTTTAAAGAAGAAACACGGAAGCTGTGTTGTAACTGTTTCTAACACAATTTCACAGGGTGCAGGCCGTAAGGATATCGTTGATCTTCTTAATAACATCGGTGATGAAAAGCGTGTATTAAGTCTTGTTTCTTCTATGGACAGTACTAACCTTTCAGTAGGAAACAGTCTTTATGTTTCTACTAAATACGCACTTGCAAGATGGGTACGCCGTGTATCTGCAACATGGGCTGCCAATGGTGTCCGTATAAATGCTGTTGCTCCTGGTAATGTACACACAGCCATGACTGCAACAATGAGCACTACAGCAAAGATGGCTCTTAATGCCCTTCCTATCCCAACCAAGTATGGTCAGGAGTGCCTCATGGCTCCAGAAGAAATTGCTGAGGTTATGGTATTTCTTGCTTCAGATTCAGCAAGAGGCGTCAATGGAAATATCATGTTCGTTGATGGCGGTACAGACGCATTATTAAACACAGAGAAAGTATATTAATTAAGGAGGGCATTAAACATGACAGCAATTGAAAAATATGTAGAAGCAATGGAAAACAAAGATTACGCAGGACTTGCCAATCTCTTTTCTCCAGACGGAATAATCAACGATTATTGTACTAACTCAGCAGCCCAAAACGAATATCATATATATGGACGTGAAGCTATCAACATGTTCTTCCGTAACAAGTTCGGCTTCCGCAAATACTCTATCTTAGATGGTGAAGTTGTAAATTCTACCCAGGCAGAGTTCATCGCCAACTTTGGCGGTTACAACATCATGGCCATCGCTACAGTCCGTGAAGTAACAGAAGATGGGCTTATCAAGAGACTTACTGTAAGACCTAAGTAATTAAATATTAAAAATCGTGTATAACCAATCAGGGCATTTGGATTGCAAGTTAATCCCTTACAATCCAAATGCCCTCATTTTTCTTTTTAACATAAACAATAAACTTTTTAAGAGATGCCTTTTCTCTATCTCAATGTCCAATCTGTCACTTTCTCGCAGTCGATTTGGACTTTCACTTACCTTCTATTCGCTTCTAGGTCCAATCGGTTATACCTGCGCGGACTTTTTGGACATCCACTTGTCTCTTGAATATATTCAAATCTGTATTTTAATACAGATTGACCTGTTTTTCCACAAGTCTGCTGCCTTCATACTTAAGCTTTATCGAGAAAAATCTCTCCTCCCCCGAAAGAAGAAGGTTAAGAAATACCCTGTCCCCCTCCCATGTCGGAAGCTTGGTAACTTCTTCTTTATCAACCCAAGCCAGTTCTCCTTCGTCACATTCAATAAGCTCACCTGTAAAGCCATCTGCCGTAAATACACACATAAGCTCTGGCTCACATTCATTACTTATAAATGTTACAAGCCCGCGGAATCTGTATGAAGTAAGCGTAAGACCTGTTTCTTCCTTTACCTCACGCACAAGACATTCCTCAGGAGTCTCCTGATTCTCAGCATGTCCGCCTACTCCAATCCATTTACCTTCATTAATATCATTATGCTTTTTCACTCTGTGAAGCATAAGATACTTCCCGTCCTTCTCTATATAACATAAAGTTGTAGTTATCATCAGTTCTACCTTCCATGTCCGATTTTTTCAATCTCGTATTTCCCGCATACTATATTAATTTCATCAGCATTACCCCAGTCAAGACTTACATACACTTTCTTCTTATCAACATCCCACTTAAGTTCATCAATAGTTATTCCACATCTTGTACGAAGTCCCTTAACCATGCCGCTTCCAAGCTTGTCTGACCATGCCGGAAGCAGTTCAATTGTGTGTTCATCCGAATATACAAGCATTTCATTAATAATTCCAACCAGTCCAAATGCAGTATCTGTACAATATACACCTTTGCTCCTGTCAGTATTGTGGTCTGTAAATAAAGTTGTGTAAAATATGTCACTGTGTACAAGCAGATTAAGCGTATCATATACAGCATCTGCATTTTTAAGACGAGCCTCTACTAACGCCTTATGTATCCAGCCATGTGAAGCGGTATCATCTTTTCCTTTATTCTCATGGTTTCTGTTAATGATTGCCTGACGACACGCAGCTGCTAACTTACTGTCATGCTGAGTCTGCAAAGCCGGCCATGCCGGATAAAGATGGCTTATATGCCTGTGTGCATTGTTCTCGCCATACTCCTTCATAGACCATTCCTTAACTGCGCCTGACTCATCATACATAAAATCAGGTAACATTCTTAAGAGTGCTTCCGCCTCTGATACAGCCTGCTCATATCCATCAACCTTCGTATAATTAAGCATCTCCGTGTACATATTAATTACATCTTTAGCCGCAGAGATATCCATTGCTGCATTGGCAGCAATCGCACTATGATATCCAAAAGGCTTATTCTCCGGTGAAAATGATGGAATAATAAGATAATGCTCACTCTCATTAAGGCTGCATTTACCCTTCTCATACCTTGCATTACCGTCTGTATCTGTGTAATACTCAGGATTTCCAATCTGTTTCCAGAAATTATAAGTCTTTTTAAGTAGTGGCTCATATACATCTTTTCTTACATCAAATGTATCTTTGCCGTACATCTTAATCAGCGCCACATCATCAGTTGTTATCACAACGTCGCCGTAAGTCTGTAAGAATTCATATATAGGAATAAGCATCCAGCCAGCACCGGCATTCCAGTACTGGAATGGATAATTAATATCGTACTCTACCATCATTGCCCTGTGTCCATCAGTATTAACCGGAATAAGCACTGCATCCTTCATTCCATACACCATTGCCGCATTGTTAACCCAGTCAGGTATCTGTCGAAGTATAAACCACATATAACCAGCACCTGCTTCATACAACCCTGAGCTGTTTATTCCCGAAACCTGAATATTAACATTGGCATCCATTGTGTACGCACTTCTCCACAACAGATTCCACTCACCAACCCACAAGCCGCTGAGTCTTGGTGCTGTCGTTCCTGCGCATGCCTGCATTCCATACAAACCGTTATAATATAATTTCTCCAGCAGATGAGGCATAATGTCATATTCATTTTTCTGCAAGTCAAGCAGTTCTTCATTAGCAGACTCGCAAAAATATCCGCCGTCAAGCTTAAGTTCTATATTCTTATGTTCTAAGCTTACCGGTTCTTCCGTTATATCGACACTGTTAACTTTGTTAATACATTTGTCTACCAGTGCAAATGTATCCTTGCCATTAACTCTGTCCCTGAACTCACAATATTCCCCCAAATCATCTGTCCAGTCTGTGTAAGTTATAAGTGTTATACTCTCTGCATGTGATATATTAATAATCGGCGCAGTCTCATCAATGCAAGTGTACGCCCGGCTGTCTTTAGGCTTTGATGAAACCCTCATATCACCATCTGTCAATATCCTTGTAACACCTGCAAATCCACCCTTTGCAAGCTCACTTCCCTCATATTCAGGATAATGCACAACCGTACCTATTATGTTACCTCTTACAAATCTTGAATACAGCATATTTCTTTCAGGCGCAGGGATATTGTTCTTCTGGACTCCGAATTTCGGCATAGACTCGAAATCATCTATTGATATCGACATATTCACAGACTTTTCAGATATTATTTTAGTTATAATCACATTCTGTTTTCTCGATACATATGTACTTTTTGAAACAGAAGCTCCGTCTGATTTAAATGTAGTATTTATTGTACCAGTCTTATAATCTGTCCATCTTCTGTAACCAGAAATATCCGGCTCACCTTCAAGTGTCAGTCTTATCATATGGCCTGGATGATAACAGTACATATTCGTTCTTTTTCTATCATGTATATTCCATGTATCATCAAAATTAATAACTGACTGTCTGGCTTCATCTAACTGTGCTGTAACATCGTAAGGCACATGTCTTGGCTCTTCCGATGGCATGACAAATTCAACATTCTGATATATAAGACTGTCCTCTATAGGCGCACATGATTCAAGCACGCCAAGCCTTCCATTACCTGCCACCATAGCCTCATGCCATGGTACATCCGTAACATTATAATCATCATAAGGTTTAATCTGACTGAACTTCTTTGAAAATGAACTATACATTTTTAGACTTCCTTTTCTACTTATCTTGTTTTTCTTCTTTCTCTTCAGTTCCAAATGATTCAGCGTAAAGAAACTTATGTGTTGCAAATAATCCTGCAATTGCAGCCACCCCTGCCAGTACCTCAAATCCCGATACATGTCCTACTATCATCTGCCTTGCAATAGCAAAAAGCAGAACTTCAATAACCGTACCCGGAGTATGAGTGCAAAGCATCTTTACAAACTCAACTCCAATTGCAAATGTCATAACATTCTCAAGGAAGTACTCAAGCGTGGCATTATCACAACCTATTCCCAGCACGCCTTCCACAATAAATTTCCCTGCAAGAAACATTATAACTATCAGTAAAAATGCAGATAATACAATCTCAACATATGAGGCAGCCTGCTGCATTAATTTTCTTAATTTCATTTTCATAGGGTAAACTATCCTTTCAATTAATTTTATATATAGTGCCTTATTTAAGCATTAATTATATCTTATTCTTAATAATTAAGCAATTGTGCCCCTATCGCTTTCATTAAATAATTTAATATAATTATATGGTGAATGTGCATAATTTAATTTGACTTTCATAATGTTTTTTAGTAAACTTTAACAAGTTGGTGTTTTGAAGTATGATAATAAATGACACCACATTTATTATCTCTACAGGCACGCGTAACGGACATAATTTTTTAACGAGGAGAAAAACATGGAAGCTTTATTAATTCTAGTCATCGTTGCAGCCCTGCTTGCGCTCGGTTATGCAGCATTCAACTTCATCGGTGTTAAGAATCTTGATGAAGGAACAGACCGTATGAAAGAAATCGCAGCAGCCATAAGAGTTGGTGCTAACGCATTTATTACATACGAGTATAAGATTATTGCAGTAGTAGTTGTTATTATTGCAATCGCATTTGCAGCTATATTCACTGTCCAGTATGAAGAATTCAGCTGGGAGCCATCTGTATGTTTCATGATTGGTGTTATCATGAGTGCATCAGCAGGCTGGGTAGGTATGAAGATTGCTACTTACGCTAATGTAAGAGTTTCTAATACAGCCCGCAACACTAAGAACATTGGTTCAACACTTAAGGTAGCTTTAAAAGGTGGCTCAGTTATGGGTCTCTGCGTTGGCGGTTTCGCACTTTTAGGACTTTTCCTTGTATACATCATATTTGGATTTGGTCTTAACATGCTAGACATTGAGGCGCTCCGTGGTGCTCATGTATTCACACAGTGTCTTTCATGCTACGCACTTGGCTGCTCTATTGTTGCTATGTTTAACCGTGTCGGTGGCGGTATATATACTAAGGCAGCTGATATGGGAGCTGACCTTGTTGGTAAGACAGAAGCACACATTCCTGAAGATGATCCAAGAAATCCTGCCACTATTGCAGATAACGTTGGTGATAATGTAGGTGATGTTGCCGGACTTGGTTCTGACCTTCTTGAATCATTTGTTGGAACTATATCTTCAGCAATTATTCTTGCGGTAAGTCTTTACCTTTCAAATGTAGCTAATAACCTTGAAGTTTCAGACGAAATGCTCTCTAAGATGATGTATTTCCCACTTGTATTCGCTGCAATCGGACTTATCGCATCTATTCTTGGTATCGCTTATGTTCTCTTAAAGAAGGGTTCTGATAATCCTCACAGAGATCTTAATATCTCAACATGGAGTGCTGCCGGAATTACAATTATCGGCGGATTCGTTGCTACATATCTGTTATTCAATGGCGAGAATGCAGATATTCTTAAGGTTGCAGGATTTAACATTGGTTTCATATCACCTTGGATTGCTGCTTCACTTGGCGTAGTGAGTGGTGTTATCATCGGTGGTATCGCAGAATACTATACAAGTTATGATTACAAGCCAACACAGACAATTGCACAGGCTTCTAAAGAAGGTGCAGCTTTAACTATCACACAGGGTCTTTCAGTTGGTATGAAGTCTTGTATGTATCCACTTATTGTTTTAGGTATTACAACTTATGTTTCATACGCAGTTTCAGGCATGTTCGGTATTGCTATGGCTGCCGTAGGTATGCTTTCATTCGTATCAGCAACTGTTTCTGTTGATACTTATGGACCAATCTCTGATAATGCCGGTGGTATTGCAGAAATGTCAGAGCTCGAACCTGAGGTAAGAGAAATTACTGATAAGCTTGATTCCGTTGGTAATACAACTGCTGCCATCGGTAAAGGCTTTGCTATCGGTTCGGCCTCACTTGCAGCACTTTCACTTATGGTTAGTTTCCTTTATGCATTCCAGCCAGAGGGAAGCAGCCTCGACCTTAACTTCACTAACCCTCTTATTCTTGCCGGTGCTTTAGTTGGTGGTGCTCTTCCATATCTGTTCTCAGGTATGCTTATTGAAGCCGTTGCCAATGCTGCCCGTAAAATGGTTGAAGAAGTAAGAAGACAGTTCAGAGACATTCCTGGTATACTTGAAGGAAAGGCTAAACCAGACTATAAGACATGTATTGAGATATCTTCTCAGGGTGCATTAAAAGAAATGCGTATGCCAGCTATCATCTCAATCATCTTCCCTGTAATTGCCGGATTCCTTTTCGGACCTTACTTCGTAGGAGGTCTTCTTATCGGTGCTACTCTTTCAGCTATCATGCTTGCTATCTTTACAGGTAACGCTGGTGGTGCATGGGATAACGGTAAAAAGTACATTGAATCAGGTGCTATTGAAGGACAGGGCAAAGGCTCTCCAGCACATGATGCAGCCGTTGTTGGTGATACTGTAGGTGATCCATTAAAGGATACTGTAGGACCATCTCTTGATATCCTTATCAAGATTATGTCTACTGTTTCACTCGTTGCAGCAGTAATGTTCTACAACTACAATCTACTGTACCTTATCTTTGGTATAAGATAATATTCCGTATAAAGGAGTTGGGGCGACAGACCTTAAAGGTCTGCCGCCCCTGTTTTTATGTATATTTATTTTATGAATTTGACATTAGGATATATTGCCTTCTTGGCTTCTTCTTTCATTGAATGTAACCTTATTCTGTTCAAATAGGTTGTCACCATTAGCATCTATTGATACTATAAGCGGTCCAAATTCCTTAACCTTACAGCACCATAATGTTTCTGGCATACCAAGCTCATCCCAGTGATGCTCAGCAATTTTTCAACCTCTGTTGCTGCTACTACAGCACATCCGGCAGGAAATACGCAGTGGATAGCACCAAATTCCTTACATGCTCTCTGTATTCGGACCCATTCCGCCTTTTCCTACAATTACTCTTACACCTGTCTGCTTAGTAAATTCGTATTCGAATTTCTCCATACGCATTGATGTTGTTGGATCCTACAGATACCATCTCATAATCATTCTCTGTTCCTTCAATCTTTCTTACGATATAATCTGCATGGAATATTGCCTTGTCCTTAATATCATAAGGAAGCTCTTCCATATTCTACAAGTCTTCTGTGTGCAACATCACGGCATGTCATTAAATCTCCGTCAAGCCATACAATGTCACCAATCTTAATATCCTTTAAGTCCTCTGCACTTACTGGTAACAAGAACCTTTTATCGCCTCTGATTTCTACCATTTCTAATCCTCCTATGCGTTCAGGTCTATTGTTGAATGTATCACATACTGCATTTAAATCTTTGTCAAATATTACATGACCTCTTCTGTGAGACCAGCAGCCAACATTCACTGCGACACCGATTGTAGATGGATGTCTGGCTGTGTTTTCAATATTAACTCCCCATAACAGAGATTTACCGCCCATACCCTGAGCAATTCAAGTCCGATAGCATTGATTCCGTCTTCAAGTAACTTCTCCATCTTAGCTGCATTTTCATTCTCATTATGTGAACCGATTGGTCTCATAAGTGCCTTCTTAGAAAGCAGTGCTGCTGTCTCAACAGATGTTGCCACACCGACACCGACCAGAAGCGGAGGACATGCATTAAGTCCATAGCTTGTCATCTGGTCAAGGACGAAATCTGTTATTCCTTCATAACCTGCACCTGGCATAAGAACCATTGCCTTGCCAGGTGTACAGCCGCCGCCTGCCATGTATGAATATATCTCGCAGTGGTCGTCATTAGGAACGATATCCCAGAATACTGTTGGAGTTCCCTTACCAACATTTCTCTTAGTGTTGTACTCGTCAAATGTTTCAACAGAGTTATGTCTTAATGGTGTTGCAAATGTTGCCTGTACAACAGCTTCCTTTAACAATCCCTCCAGCTCATTAATAAGCGGGAAGTTGGTTCCACATTTAACCCAGAACTGTAATACACCTGTATCCTGACAGCTAGGTCTGTCGAGTGATACTGCAAGTCCCTGATTCTTAGTCATTGTCTCATATAATACCTTAGGAAGTGGTGCTGTTTCCTGTGCTGCAAGCTCCTCCAAGCTTTGCAATTACATCATCTGGTAACTTCTTACCGATATGGCCAACGAACTTAGCCATCTTGTCTGTCATCAGCTTTACGCTCTCTTCTTTGTTCATAATAATCCTCCTTGTTTTGCGAAGCAAATGCGACTCTTGCAGGAGCAGAGGATTTAACTTGTTTTGCATTGTTATGTAACATTTTTATCTCCGCCATATCCTATGGATAGAACGGATATAATATTGGTAACAAAATCATACACAGCACAAACGATACGAGTATAAGCGGAAGTCCTGATTTTACATAATCCTTGAACTTATATCCGCCAACGCCAACTACCATTGTGTTCGCAGGCATTCCGATTGGTGTTGCATATGCACATGATCCGGCAATAACTGTAGCAATTACTACTGCTCTTGGATCTGCGTTAAGGCTCTCTGCCAGTGATACGGCAATTGGAACCATCAGTGCTGTTGTTGCTGTATTTGACATGAAGTTCGTAAGTACACATGTGACTACGAATATCACAAGCAAAAGAACTATAGGACTTGGATTAGAACCCATAATTCCAACAATCTTATCTGCTATAAGTATTCCTGCTCCTGTTTTCAAGAGCACTTGCAAGTGCAAGTGAACCACCGAATAACAGTACAACCTTTAAATCAATTGACTTCAGCTTCCTTCTCAGATATAACACCTGCAAGAACAAGTATTACTGCTCCGAGACATGCTGAAACCTGTATCTTAATTCCTATCTTGTCCTCAAATATCATGGCAAGAATAACAAGAATTAACACGATAAGTGACATTGCCTGTTTCCATTTTGGAACATTGCTGAAATCTCTTGTATGCTCTGGGGCATCCTCTGTAATAACCTTCTTATCTGGAAGAAGCCTGCAGCCTATTACAATGAAATAGATAATTCCACATATAAGCATTGGTATTCCAATCGGTGCATACATGAAGAAACTTGTTGAAAGCCCTAATTCTTCAAGAGCATTTACACCCATAAGATTTCCCGGTGCTCCAATTATTGAAAGGTTTCCCCAAGTGCTGCTGCGAATACCAGTGGCATTAACAGACGGCTTCTTGAATATCCTGATTCATCTGCTATTCCACAGACAACAGGGATAAGTACTGCTGCTGTTCCCGTATTAGAAAGGAACCCTGACATAATTCCTACGATTAACATTATCGCAATAATAAGTATCTTTTCAGATTTGGCAAATTTAGTAACAATACCTCCGATTTTATTAGCCATACCTGTTTCAAATAGTGCCTGTCCGACTACGAACATTCCGACACACAGTATTACATTGCTGTTTACATATCCTGCAAATGTTTCCTTTACCGTAAGTACATTGGTAAGATTCAGACCAAGTGCAACTATTGTAGCTGTAAGCCCCAGCGGAATCTTTTCAAGTATGAAACTGACTACAGCAAACAATAAAAACAGTAATGTTATTGTGGTTTGAGACATAACGTTCCCCTTTCACATATTATTAATTAACTTTCTGTCCGGACTCATCTTTAATGTAACTAAAGTATAATCCTGTTCTCGTAAAAACAATTTAACGATTTTTATGTTTCAATAAAAATTTTTATGCTAAAATATATATATAAAATGCACTAATTTTGCAGCATTTAACAGGAGGAAGCGCTATGACACTTAATCAGTTAAAATATTTCTGCACTGCATGCCGCACCCGCAGCATAACCAAAGCCTCAGAAGAGCTTTTGTGACGCAGCCTACAATCTCGATTGCCATTAAAGACCTCGAGGCTGAATTTAATATTATTCTTTTGCAAGAAATGGTAATCATCTGGAACTAACAAGTGCCGGTGAGACATTTTATGAAAAGCTAAAGACCTGCTAAAACACAGTACAGAAATGCAGAATGAATTCTTAGAATTAGGCAACCGGGTTCCGGTTCTTAAGATAGGAATACCACCTATGTTCAGTACAATCTTTTTCCCTGAAGTACTTAATGCATTTGAACAGAATCATCCTGATATCAGACAGAGCTCGATGAATTCGGCTCTGTGCGTGCATGTGATCTCGTACAGGATGAAAAGCTTGACCTTGCAATTGTTAATATGGAGCAATTTAATATAGATAAATTCGAGCTGTATTCTTGCTAAAGAACAGCTTATGTACGTTGTCTCTAAGAAACATCCTATGGCTAAGAAAAATGTATGACAATTGAAGACTTCAGAGATGAGAATCTGCTTATGTTTAATGTGGACTCTGTGCAGAATGAGCTTTTGAAAAACAGATTTGACCAGCTAAAGCTTAACCCGAGAATTATTATGCGAAGCAGCCAGTTATATACTGCATTGAAATTCATTGACAACGGAAGCTGCGGTTGTTTCCTTTTCTCAGATATGCTGCCTCATTTCAAGCAATATAAAGGAATTCCCCTTGAACCACCGATTGATGTTAATATCGGAATCGTATGGAAGAAGGGGAATTTCTTGAGCCACAGTGCCCAGTTATTTATAGATTTTGCGATGCAGTACTGCTCAGAAAACATTACTACTTAACAAGTGCTTCCCAGCGCTCCTTTGGAATTGAACTGCTCGTCACAATACATTCAGGGTCTGGTGCAATGACATGCCTTACAACTTCAAACACCGCCTGTGCATCACACAGCAGGCTCTCTGCGTCACCAAATGTCACTTCACGCACAGCCTTACAGTCAAGAAATGCCTGATTAAGCTTAACGAAATCCTCTGATATGTGAGGCTGGTCTGCGTTGTAATGCTTTCTCATATATGAATCCTTAATGCTGCCATCAGGCATTACAATCTGTAACTTCATCGGCTTATCTGATAATCTGTGTGGTACATTAAGTACCTCTTCAACACTATGGATAAATGTATTGCGCTCATGTCCTACTCCAACAAGCAGAACTTTCCCTCCACAGCTTCTTAATCTGTCATAACAGCCGCCTGGTGTACACGGTGTATTGTTGTTCTCCTCACCCGCCAGATATTCTGCCGCTTTCTTTCCAATCCCTGCCATGCTGTGTGTAGGATGAAGCGACCTTATTACTCCATCTCTTTTAAGAAACATATTAGTAAGCAGTCCGACACATGATGGTGTTCCTTTAGGATTATATACAGGTGAGTCCGAATTTATATTCTTCCATGTATGTGTAGGAAGAAGTAAAAGTCCATGTCCGAAATATTCAATCCATGCATCAAGCACTGTATCTGCCCCGCCTGCAACTTCGCCGATAGATTTCATAGATGAATGAATAAGAATTGTCTCATTTCCTGTTAACCCCATATTCTCTAACTGCTTCTTTAACTGTTCTTTGGTATACATATTAGTCCTCGCTTTTCACATATCAATATAGTAAACATATTATCACATTTATCCTTGAAATATCCAGTAAACAATGCAATAATTACTTTTGAATAATTTAATTGAAAGGAATTAATTCATCATGACTAAAAGACGATTGACTCGCAGACAGCGTCAGGTAAGAAGAAACCGTATTATTCTCGCCTGTGCAGCGGCTGCTTTACTTATCATTATTATTGTAATAATATCAGTTTCTATGAAAGGCTGTTCTAAGTCTAAGAACGCAGATAAGAATGGAAAATCTACAACTGCCAAGGTTGAAGAATCAACACAGACAAAAGAAAATGAAAGCACCAGTGAAGAAGTTTCATCAACTGATACTAACACTGATACTTCATCTTCAATTATGTCAGATGCAACATCAGTCCCTGCTTCATCTGACAGTTCTGAATTTGCACCACCTGTAGTTCCATCTGGTAATACAGTTTCCAAAGGTACTACTTCTAAAGGCTTCCAGATTCAGGAAATTAATGGAGCAACTTATATTGACGGAGTACTTATTGCCAATAAGACATATGCTCTTCCTCAGGATTTCATTCCCACTAATCCTGACCAGCCTGTTAATGCAGACAGAAGCTCAACATGTCTTGACAAGACTCTTATGAGTGCATGGAACACTATGTTAAAAGATGCAACTGCTAAAGGTCTTAATATATATATTGCCAGTGGATACCGTTCATATAATTATCAGGTTAATGTATATAACAGATATGTTAAAAGTGATGGTGCTGCTGTAGCTGACACATATTCATCAAGACCTGGCAACTCTGAACATCAGACTGGTTTATGCTTTGACCTTAACACTATTGAGGACAGCTTCCAGTACACTAACGAAGGTAAGTGGGTTAATGATAACTGCTACAAATACGGCTTCTGTATCCGCTTCCCTAAAGGCAAAGATTCTGCTACCGGATATCAGTATGAATCATGGCATCTTCGTTATGTAGGTGTTGACCTTGCAACTAAGTTATATAACAATGGCGACTGGTTATCTCTTGAAGAGTACTTTGGAATTACCAGTGAGTATCCTAACTAAGATTAAAAAGGAGTGTTACGCTGATTAGTGTTAACACTCCTTTTTGCATATATTTAGTTTATTGCGGATTTGATACGATTAAATTATCAGAAACCTACTAATTCACAACATCCCATTTGTTTCGTATGTCAATTAAACAACATATTTTATTAAATTAATTTCCAAAACCCACTAACTGAATTAACAGCATCAATTTAGTAGGCATTTCTTCAACGAAATGCTTCCAAGATAGTGTAATATCAAAACAACCCACTAAAACGCATTGACTTGCTGTTTTAGTGGGTTGTTAATCAATTTGCAATTCTACAGAAGTTGGAATATAGATAAAGTCCATATAATGGTGTAAATTACAAATTTATATAAAAAGAGCCGAGAGCTCATCTTTCAGTTATAATTAAGTTACCACACAAAACATAATTGAAAGGATGAAACTCATGGCTCAATTACATTTTACATTAGATAGTGATTTTTTGTAGGACTTTTCAAAAACTAAGGATGAAGCTTTTGGCAAACTTATGGAAGCTTTACTTAATCAGGTTCTTCAGGCTGAATCTACTGAACAGCTTGGAGCAGTAATTACGAACGATCTCAAGAACGTTCTGATTATAGAAATGGAGTTAGGACAAGAACATTAACCACCCGTATTGGAAAGATTGAATTACAGGTTCCAAGACATCGTAATGTTCCATTTAAAACTTCCTTGTTCGAAAATTATCAGCGTAATGAACAGGCTTTAATTACAACAATGATGGAAATGGTTGTGCAAGGCGTATCAACCAGAAATATAAAAAGTAACTGAAGAGCTTTGTGGAGAATCTTTTCAAAATCTGCTGTTTCTGAAATCTGCAAGGAACTAGATGTCCCTGTTAAGCATTTCAAGGAGCGCTTATTGCCGGAACACTATCCGTTTATTATTGTTGATGCGATATATTTAAAAGCTCGTGAAGATCATCGTGTTAAATCAAAAGCGTTGTTTGTTGCAATTGGAATAAACAATACCGGGCACAAAGAAGTCCTGGATTTGAAGTTTATGATTCAGAGAAAGTGAACATGGAGAGACTTTTGAAAATCTTAAAGTCGCGGTTTGCGCGGTGTAGATATTGTAATATCTGACGCACACGCGGGGCTTGTTGAAGCAATAAAGGAGAGTTTCTCTGGCTCTTCATGGCAGCGATGTCAGGCTCACTTTACAAGAAACATCATAGATAAGTGTCCTAAAAATACAGCACTGGTTTAGCTTCTGAGTTACGAGACATGTTTAACGCAGCTACTATTGAAGATACTGTCGTTTAAAAGAATCTATATACGATGAATATCAGGATGTTGCAAATGAAGCAATGACTGTCATTGATGAAGGATTTGAAGATAGTATTACCATCATGGCACTTCCCTCAAAATATCGTATAGCATTAGAACCAGCAACATAATAGAACGCGAGAACAGAGAAATCAGAAGACGCGAAAAAGTTATTCAGATTTTTCCTACAGAATCTATTATTAGATTAATTGGTGCAGTCCTTCAAGATGATCATAATGAATGGAGTGTAGGTCATAAAATCTTTGATATGAAAGTACTATGATAAACTAAGCTCCATTCAGTCAAATCTCTTGAAGATAAAAAGTAGCGTAGATAAAACCACATAACTGAAGATGAATTTACACACAAATTTGGACTTGACTGGAATATACCTACACAATTGAATAAAAGCAACACATTTGTAGGTTTATGCCTTTCTTATCACCATCTTAATTCATATTAATAAATCACATCCTATTAACAAATCTTCTTACCATTACCAGACATATCAGAAGCTCTAACGGCATCAGTACTATAAACCACATCGATTGCCTGATACATTCATACATGCATATCTTTACAAGCTGCTCTTTCTCTGCACCTGTGTCAGAAAGCAGTTTCAGCCTGCTTCTGTACTTTTCAAGGCGGTTCTTTACAATTATCATGCTGACTATCATATATATTATAATTGTTGCAAATGCTGTTACGCCATATGACATAAGACTTTCTATTGTACGCTGTCTTAACAGATTCTTTTCTTCAGAATATGATATGGTATCAAAGCCCGCTGTTTTCAGATATGAACAGACCACATTATCTGTTGCTGCAAATGAAGACTTAAGATTATATCTTATGTTAAACTGATTCGGTCTTAACTTCAAAGTAACATAATCAGGCAGTTCATCAAGAAACAGATACTTTTCATTACATTATTCTGATTATCAATGCTCTGTAAAGCTGTGTAGAACCAATTATCGTATACTGTCCGAACTCAGGCACATAATACTTAAGCTTGTCCCTTATCTCATCAGTTAATATTATAACCTTAGCAACATTAGTACTGGCTGCCGGTTCCAATAATGAATAATATGTATACTTGCTATACCATGAACCCAGTACTTCACCTTTACATGAAGATTCTCAAATAATTCTTCTTTGATACTTCACCTCTTTTATATGCCATATATAAATCATAGCTGGCTTTTCTGTATTCATAATAATCCTGATCAAAGTCATCTGTATTTAAATACATATTATAATAATCTGTTGGATCATCATATGTGTGTCGAAGATATTCATCAATTGTTTCTATAATCTGTTCTCTTGAAATATTATCACTTATGTATTCATACATATCTTTACTATCTATTCTATATCTATATTCTGATATAAGGTCAGTGAAAATTTATTACATGCTACAGTGTATTTATCCATGTAGAAAGATTTTATATTATAAAATGGATTTCCCATATAATAATTATTAAGGTTAAGTGTAACACCATCTTTCATAGTATCATCATATTCACCATCATTATCTGCATCAAGAAGACAACACTCTGTGTTCCTTCTTTTAATGCATTGAAATCCAGCTTACCGCCAGCATACTCATTAAGTATATCGAATATTTCTTTATCTATGTCAACATACTCGCCTGCAAACATATATTTTCTGTTTTCACTGGAGCCGCCTTCAGTCTCACTTCCTACACCATTCGTAGTAATATTAATATTCATATTATCCCATGTAAATGATCTTGTAGTTTCGTAATACCCATAAGAGATATCATCTATTCCTTCAATCTGCTTTAAATTATTAATAATATCATCATTAGCAGAATTATATATCCCGCTTTTCCTGATTTAAATCCTGAAAAATAATAAGCCCGTGCACTGTGACCATCTGCTATATTAAATTCATTACAACTGGAACTACTCTACTGTTCTCAGTATATCTTATTCCATTCTCTATCTTTATTAATTCATGTAAAGAATCATAATATATACATGGAACAGTTGACACATTATCAACCATGTAATTGACACAATCTGGTGTACTGCATTGCTCTTTATAATTACCATATGATGTAACTATTCCTATACTACACAATACTGTTATAACTGCCATGACAAATGAAAATACCCTTACCAGAATATTAACAATAATACCATTAGTTCTCATTAATCTTGTCGCTGTGTTGATTATAAAATTTTTTCATAAGATTACCAGTAATCTTAACTGTACGGTTACTTCCTTGTTTTTCTTATGACAGCCAGACAGCAATATGCTGATTACACTTACCACGACTGCAATAACCAGCATTAATAATACTTTTGTGTATGTATATCTTTATCTATTGTGAAAATGTAACTCCATTTCTATGTTCAAGTATAAGACCAGCTATTTTTCCTATTCCCAGTGCAATGCAACTTCCCACTATTGCTGACATTCCAAGAATCACTACATTTTCAAGCAAAGCAATTACTACTGTCTGTGCACTTGTTGCTCCAAGAGATTTTTGAATAAATCGGACATTGTTTCTAGACCTGTTATATATAATAATCTGATATGTAACTGCTACAATTCCAATAATCATAATGAGCATATACATGTATCTGTTTACTCGTTCATTATCCCATGACTGATAATCATATACACCGCTGTTATAAGCTATGTTGTTCCTTATGCCACTTTCACTGGCAATAGACTGATACATTGTATTATAGTCAGTCTCACTAATGAAATCGCAGCCTGTATGCATATATATATGTTATCTCGTCTGCTATTACATCAGCCTGCGTATCTGTGACTATCACGCCGGCAGACGGTTTCCGCTCTGCCATACATTAGTATAGCTTTTTATAATTCCGCAAAGTGTATATGTCGTATCATTAATAGTCAGAATATCCCTATATTCATCCCCTGTCCAAGCTCTATCAATGTATTCCTGTCAGCAGCCACTTCATTGTCAGCCTCAGGCATATGTCCCTGTTCCATTGTAATGCTTCCCATTTTATGAATTCATCTGACATTGTACCAATCATAATCTTATCAGTTGCAGAAATAGCTTCTATTGCGTTGTCAGAATCTACAGAAAGCGGTTCTATACTTCTGACAGTTACTGCTGTCACTGCCTGTTCAAGATATGGGTGATTCTTAATCACATCATTTTCACTCTTATTGGTGCTATTATAAAACATAACAAACCAGTTACCAAAATGCTGTTTATTAATAGCTGTCTGCCACTTCTTCATATTTCCCGAATATAACAGAACTCCTGTAACAAACATAAATGATATCATTACCACCGCAATAACTCGTGCTACTTCTCCAGCGTCTGCGAAGTCCCCTGAATGTCAATGCTATAATTTTGCTGTTCATACCCCCACACCCCCTGTCACATTTCCATCTGTGATTGTGAGTATGCGGTCTGCATATTCTGCCATCTGCCTGTCATGTGTAACCATAACAATAGTCTGCTGATACTTAGACGCTGCCAGAGTAAGCATTTGGGCAACTGTTTCTGCACTCGCCGCGTCAAGATTTCCTGTCGGTTCATCAGCGAATATAACTGACGGATGTGTAATCAGTGCCCTTGCGATTGCAACTCTCTGCTGTTCACCACCTGACATCTGTGCAGGAAATTTATCCTTACAGTAATCTATGCCAAGTGATTCCATTAATTCAGTGACTTTCTCCTCATCAGCTTGCTCACTGTCAAGAATTAACGGAAGTATTATATTTTCATATGCTGTATATTCAGGAATCAGCTTATAATCCTGATATATGAACCCAATATGCGTGCGTCTGAATTTTGCCAGTTCTGAATTCTTAAGATTATCAATCTCTTTTCCTTCTATGTACACCTTTCCCTCATCTGGCTTGTCTATAGTTCCAAGAATTCTTAACAGTGTTGACTTGCCTGAACCACTCTTTCCGACAATTGCAGTAAATTCGCCCTTTCTTACTTCAATATCACACTGGTTCAGCGCATTAATCTTTACCTGTCCTGCTGTGTAAGTTTTAGATATACCTTTTGCGCTTAATATTATGTCCATATGCATCCCCCTCTCATCCCTGATTTCTATCTGGGATAATTATATCTTGTAAAACTTACATCCAGCTTACATGGACTGATATTTTGTTTTTAATCTGTACATCGGGAGTGTCACAACGAATTCAGCTCCACCATATTTTTCACTGTTACCAGCCTTTATGCTTCCATGATGTGCCTGCACAATAAGCTTTGACAGATTAAGTCCTATACCCGCCTTAAAATCCGCCGCACTGCCATTAGTTTCAAATCTGTTAAATATACTGTTAAACTGCTCCGTACTTAATCCTTTGCCATTATCAGCAATCGTAACTACGCAGTCATCATTCTTTCTTGTTACATCAACATATACCTTAGTATTGTCATCTGCTAAATATTCTGCACAGTTGTCGAGAAGATTAATGAAACACTCGACAATCCAGCCTTCATCTGCGTACATACATAATTTTTCATTGCCATAATCCATAACAATTCTATTTCTGTCGACTACACTGCTGTTAATGCTTTCCTGAAGTATTGCCGCAACATCAACCTCATCACTTATCATAACAACTTTTCCAGCCTCAAAGCGGCTTATGTCAAGCAGCTTCTTTATAAATGTTTTGATTCTGAACGCATTACCTGTACAATCAGCTATCTCCTTACACTGCGGACTGTCATCACATTTTTCCTCAAGCATTTCCAGCTTCATAGTTATAATTGCCAGCGGCGTCTTAATCTGATGTGCAATATTCTCAATAAAATCCTGCATCTTCTGATGCTGCTCTTTATTATAAATGTGTTCATTCTCTAACTGCTTAGAAAGCCTCTCGTTATCTGCATATACATCGCACACTTTCTTTACAAAGTCCTTATGTCCAAGTCTGTAACAGTTATATAATCCTGAACCGAGTGCAATTAAAAGGACAGCTATCATTGCTATTAAAGCATACATTTCCCATTAAGTCTGCTCATATACGAAAAACCATGGCTGCCGTATCCGGCACTTTCCATGGCTGTTCTACCTGCTCTGATATTGTTATCCGTTATCCCTGATGAAAACATTTTTCGTACAAATGTTTCACCATATGCATTATCATGTAAATACAATGCACCTGCCAATGCCTGCTCTTTAAGTCTGTAATACACTATAATTCCGGCTATAACAGCCGCATTAATCAATCCATATATAATAACGAAAACAGTCTGTCTTTTCCTGAATGCAGACAGTTTCTTCTTGACCATATTATCCATAAATCCCCTGAAAGTTATTAGTCAATCCACCTGTAGCCCACATTTCTTATAGTCTCAATGTATTGCTGATGCTTCTCACCATATGTTCCAAGCTTTGCTTTTATTCTGCTCATCGCAACGGTAAGTGTGTTATATTCAACGAAATTACCGTGAATATCCCATATTTTCTCATATATAGCATCACGCCTTACGACTCTGCCTTTATTCTCTATAAGCATTTTTACAATATCGAATTCATTAGTCGATATATTTAGTTCATCACCCTGACGGCTTATCTTATATCTGTCAAAATCAACGACAATATCACCTTTCTTATAGATATATCCTGCATTGAACTTGCTTCTTCTTAAGTTGGCACTTATTCTTGAAAGCAGCTCCTTCGTATAAAACGGCTTTGTTATATAATCATCTGCACCTATATCAAGCCCTGTAACTATCTCTTCCTCATTATCACATGAGGTTAAGAATATAACCGGCACTTCGCTTGATTTTCTTATCTTCCTGCATATATCAAACCCGCTTCCATCAGGCAGTTTGACATCCAACAGAAACATATCTATCTGCGGATTGCCAATAAATTTATCTGCCTCACCGCAGCTTCCGGCAGTAACTATCTCATACCCCTTATCAATCAATAAAAGCTTAAGGCTTTCACATAATTCCTTCTCATCTTCAACAACAGCTATCATAATTTCCGTTCCTTTTCACATATCCTGTCATACTGCTTATACATTTTCTGCACCTCGTTTTCAAGCAGATAATAATGCTTTATGTATGGCACAAGCAGAATAAGTATTGCAATCGTAAGCACAAGCAGTGGCATACTTAATTCAGAGTCAATCGCCCCGACTATCACATATGCACACACTGTCAGCAGTTCCAATATCGCAAATGTTATGGTTACAATCAAATGCACAAGCCTTTCATGCTGAAAGAATGCCACCTGTGTAAGATGCTCCTGCTTGATGTATTTCCAGTCGCAGTCCTTATCTGACTGTAATAATGAATCTATGTATTTTCTGTATGTTAAAATACGGTTTTTCATAACTATCACCTTCCCGATATCGCACTCTTAAACCATCTTCCCGTCTCAGACAAATCACCATCACTCCAGCCGCTCTTGGCACTGCAGCCAGATGATATAAGTGCTGATGTCTCTGCCTTATTGCTAAGACTCCATGCAATAAAACTCAGCTGATTGCTGTTCATGAAGTCAAGCCACTCGTTGGCAGATGCATAATCTATTCCACCATTGCCTGATGCGTCACATATACTACATTCACTGATAAACACTGGAACTCCTGCATTAAGTGCTGTGCTTATCTTATTTCTTATATTTTCTTTATGTGTTCCTGCATAAAAATGTGCCACATACATAACATTTCCATCATCAAGCGTATTGCCAACAACGCTGTCAACATCCTGTGACCATGTGTTAGTTCCTACAAGTATAAGTGCATGATCGTCGAATTGTCTTATTGTGCCTATTACAGTCTCTGCATATGGCTTAATGTCTGAATTCCAGTCAGCACCAACAGGTTCATTACATATTTCATATATTACATTGTCATGGCCTGAATACTTAGATGCCATTTCTGCAAAGAAATCACATGCCTCCTGTGTGTGTCTTGATGGTGCATAATTAAGCACATGCCAGTCTATGATTACATACATTCCAAGCTCTGTTGCATAATTAACTCCATTATCAATTATCTGCTTTAATGAATCTTTATCCCCACCTGAAAGATATCCATTATATTCTTCAGGGTACATAGCAATTCTCACTACATTTGCACCCCAATCGTCCCTTAAGGTTGCAAATGCATCATAATTAACATAGTCTGGAAACCATGATATTCCGTGTGTACTTACCCCTCTTAGCTGGATAATGTTACCTGATTCGTCAGTTAATTTCGTGCCGGATACCTGAAGTTTTCCTGTAGGAACTGTTGTGACTATACCTGCATTGCTTCCCGTATCAGAGTTATTTCCTGAATTATTTCCAGAATCACTTCCACCAGGCTGTGCTGTGTTCTCATCTGATTGCTTCGTATCTTCCTGTGATACTGTTGATTCTTCACTTGAATCTGCAATTTCTTCTCCCGCTTTATATGCCTTTCCATCATCAGCAAGCACTATCTCCATTCCCGATTCCAGCTTGAAATCAAGTGTATATTTCTTAAGCTCCTCCTTAGACGCGAAACTGATAATAAAGCCCACATTATTCATCTGCGCCTGACTCTCAATTATCTTATTATAATCAACCGGCACGACACTCCATTGTAAATCCGAAGTATCAACTGTACAATTCCAGCTCTGCTCCAATGTAGTGCCATTGGTAGTATTAATCTTAAATGTCCAGTCTGATATCTTTACATCCTCCTTATTATCAATAATAAGGTCGTACTGTGCATAGAATCTGCCATTGCCCTCCCATGAATTAGACTGCTTAAACTGCATTGTTACAGATGTCTGTACCTGTTTTCTCTCATCTGCCTTAGCTGCCTCTGTCACAGAATCTGTCTGTTTCTCGTTATTCACTGTAGTTTCTTCATTAACATTTTCTTTATGTTTACCTGATTTTGATAATACTGCAAATGTAACAGCTAATCCTGTTACAATTATAGCTATAACTATTATTATACATAATTTCTTTTTATTCATCATATGTTTTCCCTCCCCATTTTTTATTATAGCAAAATATACAAAATACACCATATCCTGCATTATAATCAGAATATGGTGTTAAAATTATCTTTTCTCTGTCAATATATTCTTTTTTAGTTACAAGACTCTTATATGCAGGACGTATTATCTTATCTGTAGTTATTAATTCTTCCAGTCTGTGTGCACTCCAGCCAACTATTCGGGCTATAGCAAATAAAGGTGTATATAACTCTCTTGGTATATCAAGCATATCATATACAAATCCACTATAGAAATCTATATTAGGACTTACTCCCTTATATATTTTTCTCTGTTCTGCAATAAGCCTTGGTGCAATTTTTTCAATATTATTATATAAAAGCATATCTTCATTGCGCCCCTTATCTGTTGCAAGCTGCTCCACGAATCCCTTAAACACTTTCTCTCTTGGGTCTGAGATAGAATATACTGCATGTCCCATACCATATATAAGACCTTTTTTGTCAAATGCCTGCTTGTTAAGCAATTTATCCAGATATGCAGCTATTTCTTCTTCATCTGCATAATCTTTAACATGCTCCTTAATATCATCCATCATATTCATAACCATAAGATTAGCGCCACCATGTTTCTTTCCTTTTAATGATGACATAGCTGCGGCAATAACAGAATATGTATCAGAACCAGAGGATGTTACAACTCTTGTAGTAAATGTAGAGTTATTACCACCACCATGTTCCATATGCAGCAGTAATGCAATATCAAGAACCCGTGCTTCCAAATCTGTAAAACATGTATCTGGTCTAAGCATTCTCAGGAAATTCTCTGCTATAGATAATTCCTTTTCTGGTCTGTGAATATACATGCTCTGATCCTTCTCGTAATGATTATAAGCATGATATGCATATGCTGCAATCATCGGAAATGTTGCAATAAGCTGCATACTCTGTCTTAACACATTAGGTATATCTAAGTTGTCTTTTTTCTTATCATATGAGCCAAGAGTCAGAATACTCCTGGTCATTGAGCCCATTATATCCGCTGTAGGAGCCTTCATTATAACATCTCTTGTAAAATTAGTTGGCAGCTTCATACACTCTGATAACTCATCACGGAATTCCTTTAACTGGTCATTGTCAGGAAGTTCTCCAAACAAAAGCAGATATGCTCCTTCTTCAAAAACATACTTTTTCCCTTTGCTTCCTGCAACAAAATCTCTTATATTGTATCCTCTGTATGACAGTTCTCCATCACATGGACACTTTTTACCATCACGGTATTCAAAAGCCTTTATGTCAGATATATTAGTAAGCCCTGTCAATACTCCCTGACCATTTTCATCTCGTAATCCACGCTTTACGCCATACTCCGAATACAGGTTCTTGTTGATACTGTCATTGTTTTCACAAAGAACCGCCATCTGCTCCATGTAATTATCCATATTGTTCATTCCCATTACCCCTTTCCTGCTACTCATTAAAATTTTTTATATTATTCATTTTCAGATAATATATTATTAAACTTAAACATAAATACTATCGTTGTTACAATAGCCGCAATAATATCACTTACCGGCTCTGCAAGAAATACAGCAAATACTTTATCTTGAAAAATCAATGGTAATATGAATATAAGCGGTATCAACAATATAAGTTTCCTTAAACATGCCAGTATAAGACTGACTTTTGCCTGTCCCAACGCCATAAAACTCTGCTGACAGCTTACCTGGAATCCCATTGCAAATATTCCTGCCATATATATTCTCAATGCCCATGCTGTATAATTCACAAGTACTTTGTCACTTGTAAATATACCGGCAAACAGCTGTGGTGTAAGCATCATAATTGCCCAGCTTATACATGTGAATATTACACATGCTTTAAACTGCGTAAAAAATGCTTTCTTAACCCTGTCATTATTCTTTGCTCCATAGTTGTAACTGATAACCGGCTGTCCACCCTGACATATTCCCTGTAACGGCATAACAATAAGCTGATTAGTGCTTGTTATAATTGTCATTGCTCCTACCGCAAGGTCTCCGCCGTATCTGGAAAGACTTGAGGTAAAGCTGATTGACAAAATACTCTCTGTAGATAACATTACAAATGTTGATATTCCGAGTGCAAGACACGGTCCGATTATCTTCGCATCAAGTCTTAGGTTAGCTTTCTTAAGACGCAGTATTGTCTTGTTACCCGTCAGAAAATGCAGAATCCACACAGCTCCGACAGCCTGACTAAGCACTGTTGCCAGTGCTGCTCCTCTTACTCCCATATTAAATACAAATATAAATATAGGATCCAGAACAATATTAATCACTGCACCAATTACTGTAGTCAGCATGCTGATCTTAGCAAACCCCTGTGTTGTGATAAACATATTCATTGCCATAACAATCAGGACAAATATGCTTCCAAGAATATATATTCTTGCATATGACAAAGCATATGGAAGCGTTGCATCACTTGCGCCAAACCATCTTAAAAGCTGTGGTGCTGATACATAAAACACCGCCGTCAATACAACCGCACATATCATTATAAATGTAAAACAGTTTCCTATAATTCTCTCAGCTGTATCATTGTCCTTCTTTCCCATAAATATTGCTGCCCTTGGTGCTCCTCCTGAACCGGCGAGCATTGCGAATGCATTAATAAGCATAAGTATAGGAGTAAAAAGTCCGACCCCTGTAAGAGCATTAGCCCCAATACCCGGAATATGTCCTATATATACACGGTCAACTATGTTATACAGCAGATTAACAACCTGTGCCACAACTGCAGGAATTGCAAGCGAAGCAAGAAGCTTTGATATATTTCCCTCTCCAAGATTTCTTGTCATATTATTATTCTTCATCATAAACCTCTTCGTTCTGTTTAATTGCCAGATGTCTTTCACACATATACTGACCATTAATTTATTTAACTATAATATCATTAATTATTTACATAGTATATAGATTTTTATCTGTTTACGAAATTTTCATAAATACCACATTATAAAGCTGCCACTCATTTACTATAAAGTGGCAGCTTTTATGATTTTATTATACTGATTTATTTGGTCTTATAACCAAATTCAGGAATTGTGCTCCATCTGTTACGGAAGTAGTGTGCAACCATCTTTGGTTTTCTGTCTCTTGTAAACAGTCCCTTCTTATTGCCTTGTACTCTTAACAGGCTCTGGCTTGTTGCAAAGTCTGCGAAGTTCCATGCCTGTTCACCTACAACAAAGTCGAATTCATCAAATACTTTATTATTCATCTCATAATATTCTACCTGATATTCTTCTGTATACATTACAGATGTTGTATCATGGAGTCCGCTCACTGTATCAGCTCCATATTCTGTGAACATAACAGGCTTTCCAAGTTTACCCCAGTCTGAAAGTTCTTTACGAAGTCCAATCTCTGACACCTCAAGATCAGGACCACCAAAATACCATCCATAATATCTGTTAAGACAGATTACATCACTTAATTGAGATGAGCAGTCTGTATCAGCAGTTGTTCCCTGAACACTTACTAATGTACATGGTCGTTTCTGAGGATCTAATTCTCTTGCAAGATCATATAAAGGCTTAAAATAGTCATATGCACCTTCTGCTGCTGAATCAGGTTCATTAGCTATGCTCCACATAACAACACATGCATGGTTCTTATCTCTTGATATCAAATCACGGATAACGTCCTTATGGTGTTCCTGTGTCTGCACTCCATGCTCCTTATCAAATGTTCCTATTCTCTCTCCACCAAAATTAGCTCCTCCACCGAACTGAAGATTGACTCCTACTGCTGTTGTTTCATCAATAACAACAATACCTTCTTCATCACAAAGTCTCATCATCTCCTCGCTATAAGGATAATGACTTGTTCTGAAGCTGTTAGCATGCTGCCACTTCATAATTGATATATCCTTTGTATTCATAGGCAGATTTATTCCACGGCCATTAGGAAATGTATCTTCGTGCTTTCCGTAGCCTTTAAAATAAAATGGCTTTTCATTAATTAAAAACTTTGTACCATCTACTCTTACACTTCTTACACCATATGGAAGTGTATACACATCCTGTCCTGCTGTTACCTTTATCTTATAAAGATAAGCATTTAATGGCTGCCATAATCTTACATTACTTATCTCAAATGTGCCTTCTGAGCCTTCTGTTTCTGAAAGCTTTGTGCCTTCTTCATCAAATAATTCAACTTTACATGTTATGTTGTTGTAATCTTTTCCTTTAATTTCAACATTGTAATTAAGTACTGCCGATGGTTCTTCTTTTGTGAAATCAATATCAGCTGTAACTGTAATATCATTGATATATGTCTCAGGTGTAGTATAGATTTTTACAGGTCTTGTAATTCCACAATAATTAAAGAAATCAAAATTAGGATTGTTCTGTGGTTTGTCAGATGCACCTGCACCCATGCCACCCATCATTCCACTCATCATGTTAGCCTTACCACCAACTGGCAGAGTTGTGTAATCAATAACATTATTAACCGCAATGGTAAGGAGATTATCACCATCCTGTAAATCATCATTTAATTCTACTTCAAATGGAAGAAATCCTCCTTTATGCTCACATATCAGTTTGCCATTGAGATATATCATGGCATAATGTGTAACTGCCGCACAACGTAGTACAATTCTCTGGCTCTTTACATATTCTGGAACTGATATATTTCTCTGATAAAATACCCATCCATAATGATCTCTGAAATCTGACCCCTCCTTAAGATCATTATAAGAAGCTGGCACAGGCATTGTATCTGCATCTTTCAAAGGTTTCTCATACCACTTTTCTTCAAAACCTTTTCCGTTATCTAACTTAAAATCCCAAACCCCGCTTAAATCGCTTAATAATCTTGACTGTGTTAAAACTGGATATAACATAATTAATTCCTCCTGATTTATATTTATAATATTTTTACTGCTGTTCCCTAGCTGCTCTTATTTCTTTTAACTTAGCTGCATTTGCTTCTACTCTCTTTTTATTCAACGGATATAAGAATATTAATGCAAGCAATAATAATGTCATTCCGGCTGCCGGCATAAGACATGTCACATTGTAGATTCCGTCAATAACCTTAGGATCAAATGCTGTAGCTGTTGTATAACCAACAATCGAAAGAAGTACGCCCGCTAAACCTGATGAACATGCCTGTCCTAACTTTCTTGCAAATGAATATACTGAGTAAATTGTACCATCCTGACGTACACCATTCTGAACTTCTGATTCATCGATAACATCCGTAATCATCGCCCATATAACCATGTTAAACATTGAAGTACCGATTGTTGCTATAATTATTAAAGCTATCCAGATCCATACATTATGAGTGTGAATTATAAATAATGTTATAAATGAAGCTGCACTGATAATACATCCTATAACTGACAATTCTTTCTTTCCAATTTTTGATGCAAGCTTTGTAATAAATGTTGAAAGTAAAAGTATTACTATTGTTCCTGAAAGACTTGCAATCGACATTGCTTTTATATTGCCAAAATAATTTGGATAAATATATGCGTTCATGTTACTTAATGATAACTGTGCAAGTAAAAATACCAGTGCACAAACTATAATGCCTATTAATGATCTGTTATGGGCAAGTTCCTTTATAAGCTCTCCAAACGAAAATTTCTGTGTATTCTGTCCAACCTTAACTCTTTCCGTTGTCATTTTATAGCAAAGCATATAGCAGATCACTGCTCCTATTGAACATACCAAAGCACCAAGCATCATTTTCTGACCGGATAATACTGAATTTCCTGCTTCGTCTGTATAATATACTACAAGTGGTAATACGACACCTATCGCTGTCTGAGCAAGTGTAGCTCCTATTGTTCTCCAGTTAGAAAGAGAAGTTCTGTCTGTCGGATTATCTGAAATCGCTGATGCCATTGAACCATAAGGAATATTAATTCCTGTGTAGCATATACTTCCCCAAAGAAGGTAAGTGAAAAACATCCAGAAAATCTTAAATCCCATCGGCATATCTTTAAACCATGTCGCATACATCAGAAATGATGCTAACGCAACAGGACCACACATTCGTCTGAGCCATGGTGCAAATTTGCCTTTCTTTCCCGTCCTGCTCCTGTCAACTATCTGTCCCATTGTTACATCTGTTATAGCATCAACAAATCTTGCTGCCATCATCATAAGACCGACCAGTGCTGCTGAAACCCCCATAACATCAGTATAAAACTTCAACAAAAACATAGCTGATAACAAAAAAGTAAAATCGTTACCGAAATCACCAAACATATAACCAAGCTTGTCTTTTATACCAAATGGCCTCACCTTTCCATTGTTATCTGTCATAATAAAACCTCCATCACTTTATTAAATATTATAGATATTTTTTCTTTAAAGACCGTCCTTAAATATTATGTGCACTATTATGTGCTCTCTTTTCTATGTCTTTATATTAACCTATAAATAACATACCCGTTATTACAGATTTTAGTATATCTAGTATTATTTTTACCCATACATTTTTTATAGCAAAAATTGTACTATAAAAAATCAAATCATTACTAACATGTCAGTATCAGTTTTATAACATGTTAGTATCAGTCAGTGTGACATGTCAGTTTATTTTTATGCTTTGAATTTTTGTTTTCTTCTGTTATTATAATATAGTAATAAAAACTGATAGAGATTGGAGGTTTATATGGACTATAAAGTATATCTGGACTACACCATGGAACTATTATCTAAGATAAAAATACCATCTTATATAATTGACACACCATTTCTCTGGGATGACAGATATGATGGTGAATTAAGAAAAACTATCCTCAGTGATGCATTTTTAATTAATCATAAAGAAACATTTCAGAACTTTATTAACTGTTCTGGCAAAAATAATACAATTCTTCTGATTCATGACAGTTTTGCCTGTGATTATATATATATTAAATTGCCCGACTCAAAAAAAGCTTTCTTTGCCGGACCTTTTTCATTTGAAAAGTTTACCAATCAAAGAATTGATGATTTATGTTCATACAATTCAATACCACCAAAATTTACTGATTTTATGCAGCTTTATTATGCCGCACTCCCGGTATTTGCAGATGAACGATGTATAGAAGCAATTATAAACTGTTTATGTAGTAAATTATGGAGCAGTTACACACTTGAGAAAAAACATTTTCTTAATAAAAATGCTTCTGAATACATGTACAATGATTATACCCCCGAACCGACAAAGCAATCCATTGAGGTTCTAGAACAACGCTATAATGATGAATCTCTTCTGATGGAATATGTTGCTCATGGTGATTTTGAATCAATTGACAAGCTTGCTCATCTTAATTCATCTGGAATTAAGCCCCGCCTGTCAGATTCAATCCGCGATAGAAAGAATTTCATGATAATTCTTAATACACTTTGCAGGAAAGCTGCCCAATCAGCATATGTTCATCCTATTCATCTTGATGAGATATCACGCAAATTTGCTATCAGGATAGAATCCTGTACCACAATTGCCCAGCTTGAAACCCTGGAAAATGAAATCACGCGTAAATATTGTCTGCTTGTTCAATCTTATTCTTTAAGAAAATATAGCAAACCTGTCCAAAATATTATTAATTATATCTCGTTTAACCTTACTGATGATCTCAGCCTTAATACTATTTCTGCTGAATTTGCTTTAAACAGCAGTTATGTATCTTCTCTGTTTAAACGTGAAACCGGCTCAACGCTCACTAATTTTGTTAATAATAAACGTATTGAACACGCTATCTACCTGCTCAATACAACCAAGCTTCCTATACAGGACATTGCTGTAAATTGTGGAATTACAGATGTTAATTATTTCACCAAGCTTTTCAAAAAAATCAAAAACATGACTCCTTCTCAATATAGAGAAATGATTCAATAAATAAAAACAACCATCTGGATACCTGTTGATTTCCGGTATCCAGATGGTTGTTTTTAATTGTTTTCAAAATAATCAGGATAAATTATTCTTAACTTATCAATCTCATTAAAAATTCTGTTAATATGTCCTTTAATAACACGAAGATACATTCTTTTATCTTTTTTCCTTATTGCATCTATAAGCATCTCATGTTCCTCATTAGTTTTAACACTAATAGAACTATTAAGTTCTGCTAAGAAACGTATTCTGTTATAATGACTCATCTGCATTTTAATTATATTAGCAGCGAGCTGTTCTCCAGAGCTTTCATATATAAGTTCATGAAAAGCATTATCGATTTCAATCCTTGGAACTTTTTCATTACATTTATCATAATTAATGAGACGGCTGTTTAATTCTTCCATCTTATCAAGCATCTCATTACTGACATGCTCAAAAACCGGGTCTACCATCCCCACTTCAAGACTTTTTCTGACAAACCATTCCTGTTCAAAACGTCTGCAATTAATACTTGCAACATATGTGCCTGACTGAGGTATTATTTTGAGAAGTCCCTCCTTTTCAAGATTAACAATTGCCTCTCTTGCCGGTGTTCTCGAAACATTATACCTTACAGCTATCTTCTGTGCACTTATTGAATCTCCCGGTACAAGCTTGAAATTCATGATATCGTATTTTAATTTTTCGTATGTGTCTTCGTTTAATGATTTTTCCATAACCCTGCGGCCTTTCTTATACTATGAGCCTGCTTGTTATATATATTAAAGGTATTTTTTAAGTGTATTTCTTACAGCACCCTTTCCTGCTATCTCTTCAACAAACATCTCTTCTATTTTATCGCCAATTCCTGCTTCATATAAATTTATACCAAATATATTAGCATTTGACAATAAATTCTTAAGCTGTCCTGTATAAGATGATATGTCACCTATTTTTATACCTGATAAATGCTTCTTTAATTCATCTGCCATCGGATCTGGAGACAATTCGAAGCTTTCGCCATTATCATCAATTCCAAGAAGATATCTGCACCATCCTGCAATTGCCAATGGAATCGCTATTAATTCTTTGGCACTTCCGTCCTTTGCAACATATGACTTAATTGTTTCACCATACCGTATTCCTACCTTCTGTGAAGTATCTGTCGCTATTCTTTGCGGTGTATCAGGCATAAAAGGATTAGGTATTCTTACATTAAGAACTTCATCCACAAACTTCTGTGGTGAAATTATCTCCGGATTAATTACCACAGGCATTCCCTCAGATAACCCAATTCGTCTCACAAGCTCTGAAAGTTCCTTGTCTTTCATTTCATCAGCAATCAGATTATATCCTAATAAGCAGCCATATACTGCTAAGGCTGTGTGTAACGGATTAAGGCATGTTGTTACTTTCATACGCTCAACCTTATTAACTGTCTGTCTGTCAGTCATAAACACACCTGCTTTTTCAAGCTGAGGTCTGCCATTAGGGAACCTGTCTTCTATTACAAGATACTGTGGTCCTTCAGCATTTACAAATGGAGCAATATATGTCTTCTTAGATGTTATCACCGGACTCATATCCTCAACACCTGCTTCCTCTAATGCTTTAGCAACACTATCTGCTGGTCTTGGTGTAATTTTATCAATCATAGACCATGGAAATGATACAAGCTCTTCATTATTCACATAATCAACAAAATCATTACCAACAAATCCTTTTTTATTCCACTCAGTTACCATCTCGGTTATCGAATTTCTAAGTTTCTCTCCGTTATGTGAGCAGTTATCCATTGATACAACTGCAATCGGTGCCTTACAGGCTTTAAAACGTTCATACAAAAGTGCTGCTGTTACTGCCATTGCTGATGTTGCTTTTTCTGGTCCATTATCAATGTCTTCCCTGATAAAAGAGAAAAACTCTCCTTTAGAATCCTTCAACGCATAACCTTTTTCTGTAATAGTAAATGACACCATCTGAAGCCCAGGGTCAGCAAATATCTCCTTTAATCTTTCCCATTCCTTCTGCGAATATGATTGTGCCTTAATAGCTTCTGTAAGTGAACCAAGTACCTTTTTTTCTGTATTTCCATCCTCCTTCAATGTAACAGCCATAACAAGATTATCAAATGGCCTATATATTTTATCTACTACATCGAAGTCAAATGTTTCAACACATGTAATGCCTTTATCTGAAACTCCTTGTTCTAATAATGAATCTGCAATTCCACCAATGAATATCCTGAAAATATTGCCAATACCAAAATGTACCATACAGGTGACTTTTTGTATCCTCTGCAACCTTTTCAACATCATATGAAGGCAGCTTTATGCCAGCCTTTTCCCAATCTGTCGTATTCTTAATACCATTTATTGAAAGTTTCATAATATCCTCCATTATGTCATAAAACCCAATGTTAATAATTACTTTGATGATTTATCAATAGCTTCCCATAAGCCATTAAGGTATGTTGCACCTAAAGCCCTGTCATATAAACCATAACCTTAAGATAGCCACCTCATCCCATATCATTCTTCCATGGTCTGGTCTTATAATGCCGTCAAAACCTGTATCATATAATGTTTTCATAATCTTATACATATCCATAGAACCATCAGATGATAAATGTGCTGCTTCTTCAAAATCCCTAGGTGAATTATATTTAAGGTTTCTCACATGTGCAAATGGTATTCTTCCTCTGCACGCCTTGATAATCTCACAAATATCATTATTCTGGTTAGAGCCAAATGAACCCGTACAAAGTGTTATTCCGTTATATGGTTTATTTACAGCATCAAGAAGTTTTGTAACAGAATCCTTACCTGTCATAATTCTTGGAAGTCCAAATATAGGCCACGCAGGATCATCCGGATGAATCCCCATCTTTATATCATACTTCTCACATACCGGACCAATTGCTTCCAGAAAATATACCAGATTATTAAACAGCTTTTCTGCGTCAACATCTTTATACATTTCAAAAAGTTCTTTTAATCTGTCAAGACGCTCTGGTTCCCATCCTGGCATTACGAATCCATTAGACATCTTTGCAACTGATTCCTTCATATGCTCCGGATCAATCATATCAACTGTATCCTGATTATATGCAAGCACCGTTGAACCATCAGCTCTTTCTCTTGCAAGTTCTGATCGTGTCCAGTCAAATACAGGCATAAAATTGTAACATACCACATGAATATCCGCTTCTCCAAGAGCCTGCAGAGTCTTTATATAATTGTCAATGTGCTCATCTGCCTTAGCTGTGCCAATCTTAATATCATCTGACACATTAACAGATTCAATACCAGCGATTCCCAACCCGGCATCTTCAACAATCCTTTTAAGCTCCGCTATTTCCTCTGGAAGCCACCGCTCCCCAGCCTGCTTACCAAAAAGCGTTGTAATAACATTCTTTACGCCTGGAATCTGTCTGATCTGCTTAAGTGTTACGCTGTCGTATCCTGGTCCATACCATCTCAATGTCATATCCATAACAAAAATCCTCCTTTTACATAACAACATTATTATTCTGTACCATATTTGCATAATTATTTGCTATGTGTATACTAACATGTCAGTTCTAACATGTCAATGTATTTTTTGAGTTTATTTTGTTATGTTTTTCAATTTATTTTGATATCTTTTCCTTCTGCTTCACCATATTGACATGCGTAATTCCCATCACCCTGTCATAGAACATCTGCCGTGTACTGCTGAACAGACATAATATGAAATCTATCGCAAAATATGCCGTAACCATAAGGCACAATACACATACTGCTATACTGACAGAGAATCTCCAACCATCAGCCTTAAGTGCCACATGATAAAGATTATATGCATATACAAGAGAAGGCAGGCTTAAAACATACAGAATAAAATATCTTCCCATAAGCCTGAAAACATTCACTCTCCTGTGAGTATCAGCCTCAATATTCTCAGCCTCGTAATCTGAAGCCTTATTATCTCTTTTCTTGCTCTCTGCTCTCACTAGTCTTATATTGACAAGTGCCTTGCCTATAGTTCTTCCCTTAGTTACTGCTGTAACTATTGTAAATGCAATAACTATATATACAGATATGACAACCAGATATCTTACATCGTACACAGCATTCATAAACTTTTCTTTATCTATTGCAAAAAATACAGCAACAGGAACAATTATCACAAGCATATCAAGCGCCCATGCTATTATTCTTCTGAATTCCGACACAATCTGTCCTCTGTTGTAAGCAACCTCATCCATTCTGTCACGCTTTGGAAGCATGAAAACAACCGCAGGCGTAACCCAGAAGCCCACCATTCCTCCAAGTGTGTTACATATCAGGTCGTCCACTTCAAAGAATCTGTATGGATAAGGATATATTCCATACAAGCCTGACAACTGCGTAAGCTCAAAAACAGGCTGTAGCAGAATGACATTATAAGCACCTGCCACCATTTTCTCTTAAAATAGTATCTCAGATACACACCAAATGGCACTAACAGCAGAATATTGAAAGCAATCTGCCAGAAGTCACCACATTTGAACAGATTAATATATGTTGCCGGATTCGATAAAGTAATATTCACAGTAGCAACAACTCTTCTTACTGCGTCAAATGGCACTAACAACATACATGCCGAATCCGGTGTCACTGAATCAATCGGAGGCAGCGGAAGCACTGTCATAAAATATGAGGTAAGCATGTAGAATATAAATGTGTACACAACCCCTGTTCTTATTACAAGTATTGAGCCATATTTATGATATTCGTATATTATATATGGCAGTGTGAAAAGCACGGCAAGAACCGGGAACACATAACACGCTGAAATTATCGGTTTTAAGTATATTTCCATGAATTATCTCCAGTCCACATTCTTGGCATTAATCGCTTTTTCTTTAAGTGTTGCCAGTCTCTTTATTGCTTCATTAAGTGTATCGTCCTGCTTTGCAAAATGAAATCTAACAAGATTATGCACATCTTCCCTGAAAAAGCTTGACCCCGGAACTGCCGCCACACCAACGAACTGTGCCATCCATTCGCAGAACTTCACATCATCTTTAACTCCGAATTCACTCACATCAACAAGCACATAATATGCCCCCTGTGGGTCTGTGTATTTTAATCCCAGCTTCTTAAGACCGCCTACAAATACCTCTTTCATATGTGCATAATGTGCGGCAAGTTCATCATAATAACCATCACCAAACTCTAATCCCACAACTGCTGCCTCCATCAATGGTGCGGCTGCACCAACTGTAAGAAAATCATGTACCTTCTTAACTCTGTCGATTATCTGTGGGTTAGCAATAACATAACCTAATCTCCAGCCTGTTATTGAGTATGTCTTAGACAGCGAATTGCACACAATCGTTCTTTCTCTCATGCCCTCAAGCGACTGCATATAAATGTGCTTATTAGGCGCATACACAATATGCTCATACACTTCATCTGTAACAACATATGCGTCATATTTCTTTGCAAGTTCAGCAATTGTCTGCATTTCCTCCATTGTAAACACCTTACCGCATGGGTTGGAAGGATTACACAGAATTAATGCCTTAGCGCCCTGTCTGAATGCATCTTCTAACTTTTCCTTATCAAAATGAAATTCTGGTGGAACTAATGGAACATATATCGGCTCTGCGCCTGAAAGAATTGTATCTGCACCGTAATTCTCATAAAAAGGCGAGAATATTACAACCTTGTCACCCGGATTAGTAATACTAAGCATTGTAGCCATCATTGCCTCTGTACTTCCGCATGTGACAACAATCTCTGTCTCAGGGTCAATCTTAACACCAGAAAAATGTTCATATTTCTTAGCAACTGCATCTCTGAAATTCTTAGCTCCCCATGTCAATGCATACTGATGAGGTCCTTCGCCTGCAACTCTTGCAAGCCTGTCTGTTATAGCCTTTGGTGGGTCAAAATCAGGAAATCCCTGTGATAAATTAACTGCACCATATTTATTAGCAACTCTTGTCATTCTTCTGATGACAGAGTCTGTAAAATTTGCTGATCTGTTACTTAACTCTTTCATGTAAATGTGTCCTCCATTATTTAAGTATTTTCATAATTTCAATGCCATTTATTATAGCACTGTTCACAAAATTCTCACAAACTTTCCAACTCATTTTCACATTTCCCATTTAATATAAACAATGTCGAAAGACAACAGACAAACTTTTTCATAAAAAGATGGCTGTCTAATCCCAATGCAGCAGCCATCGGATGTTTGAAAAACATTTTTCCTCATAAAGAGAGCCGGGATATACGAACTTCAACCCCATTGTCAGTCCGTATATCCCTCTTTATTTAATCTGCTATATATTCTTTCAGTTTTTTCTCACTATCTAATCTGCACGCAACAATAGTAGACATTATCATGTATTTTACCACACCTTTTGCAATATGCTCCTCGTAGCGGCATTTCATATCGACAGGATATCCCGATACAAGAAAATGAATCTGGTACTTATCCTGATTTCTTGATATAAATGCACTTACATACAGCCCATTAAGCACTGCCGTAACTATTTCATCATCAGTAACAGGAATGTTTATCTTATAACCCGGTGATGAAAATGAGACTTCACCATCCCTGTTATGGAATCTTCCATCAGCAATCTCTGCTATTGAATATCCGCCAACATGATTCATCATCGCTCCAAGCACTGGCATTTCAAGGTCATTCTCAATTATATAATTGTAACAATCTGTTGGAGTATTAAACATTTTCCTTCTCCTATATTTCGTAATCCATGCATGACCTTACTGCTGTGTAAGGTCTTACCTTGCTGTCTGCAACTGCCACATGCTTAGGATGTACGGCATAACCCTTTAAACTTTCCACGCTGTCAAATGTTGTGTCTAACATTACATCTGCTGTAGAACTTGGAAGACACTCTGTTCTTACTTTTACCTCTATAAGCCCCGGAATCTGTCCTGCAAGACCTTCAAGTCCTTCCTTAATACCTGCCTTAACCTGCTCTTTTTCTTCTCCTGCAAGCTCGTCCTTTAATTTCCATAAAATAACATGCTTTACCATAATAATTGCTCCTTATCTATTCTTCTATTCTTATCCAGAAATCGTCCTCTGCCATACGCCCCTGCGTCTTTTCTATTATCATAAATGTGTCATAAAACGGAAGTCCGATATCCTCCAGCACAAGCTTCATCTTATCTCTTGTTCTTGGAAAACATCTTGACTCAAGAAATTCCTTATAGTCATTGTAATCAGGATCTTCATTAACGCCAAATGCACGAAACATCAGCTTGTCTGTATAATTCTTTATTCTCACAAGCTGCTTTGCGTCATCAACATCTATCAGTGTACAGATGTCATCCTTATACATATAAAACATTCTGACAGGAAATTCTTTCTCCGGTATTATCAGTCTGTTCACATAATCAGGATAATCATTAATCATCTTAGAAAGTAAAACAATTGGACCTGTAATCTTAGCATTTTCTTTTTCCCATCGTTCTATTGTCGGTTTCGATGTTCCTACAAGACTGGCAAATTCTTTCTGTGTCAGTCCAAGATTCTTTCGCAGATTCTTAATATCCTCAGATGTAATATAATCTTTTAATGCAAACATTGTGTCACTTCCTTTCAGTCCTTGATAAATAATGACTTTTCATAATCCGAGTGTACCATGTACACATTTTATTGTAAACAAAAAGTCGTTAAAATGATGGTTTTTATTTATAATAATCTCATCATTTTAACGACTTTATTCATATAAAACATTTCAATTTCTTAATTATCCAGATTTATTGGTAACTTTAATTCTCTATTAGAATTATATAGCCTCCAGCGCCTGTGCAATATCCGCAATCAGATCCTTCTTATCCTCAAGACCACATGAGATACGGATAAGTCCTGCTGGAATTCCAGCGGCTTTAAGCTGCTCATCATTCATCTGTCTGTGTGTTGATGTTGCAGGGTTAAGGCAGCATGTTCTCGCATCTGCTACATGAGTTTCGATAGCTGCAAGCTTCAGATTCTTCATAAACTTCTCTGCAGCCTCTCTTCCACCCTTTAACTCGAATGAAACTACTCCGCAGCCGCCATCTGGCATGTACTTCTTAGCTGTCTCATAGTACTTGTTAGAAGGAAGTCCCGGATAATTAACGAATTCAACCTTATCCTGCTTCTCAAGAAATTCTGCAACAGCCTGTCCGTTTTCAACATGTCTTGGCATACGCACATGAAGTGATTCAAGACCAAGATTTAATATAAATGCATTCTGTGGAGACTGTATACAGCCTAAATCTCTCATAAGCTGCGAAGTACATTTTGTTATAAACGCACCTTCTTTACCGAACTTCTCGGCATATGTAATTCGATATGATTCATCAGGTGCAGAGTCCAGGAACTTGTCTGCGTGTGCCATCCAGTCAAACTTTCCGCTGTCTACAATAGCTCCACCGACTGCTGCTCCATGTCCGTCCATATATTTAGTTGTTGAATGTGTTACAATATCTGCTCCCCATTCAATTGGTCTGCAATTAACTGGTGTTGGGAATGTATTATCGACGATAAGTGGTACACCGTGTGCATGTGCTGCATTTGCAAACTTCTCAATATCTAATACTGTAAGTGCAGGATTGGCAATTGTCTCACCAAATACTGCTCTTGTGTTGTCCTTGAACGCTGCATTAAGTTCTTCCTCTGTGCAGTCAGGGTCAACAAATGTTGCTTCAATTCCCATCTTCTTCAAAGTAACATCAATAAGGTTAAATGTTCCTCCATATATAGAAGATGATGCTACTATATGGCTTCCAGCTTCGCAAATATTAAATAAAGCGAAGAAATTAGCTGCCTGTCCTGATGAAGTAAGCATTGCTGCACTTCCACCTTCAAGGGCTGCAATCTTAGCTGCCACATAATCATTAGTTGGATTCTGAAGTCTTGTGTAGAAATATCCACTTGCTTCAAGGTCAAAAAGTTTTCCCATATCCTCACTTGTATCATACTTAAATGTAGTAGACTGGATTATAGGAATCTGTCTTGGTTCACCATTTCCAGGAGTATAGCCTGCCTGGACGCATTTTGTGTTAATTGAATAATTATCCATATTTCCCTCCGGCTTTATATGTTTACATGACATGAATTATATCACAAACGCAAAACATATAACAGCACATTTTAATAATCTGGCTACACATTTATTAACATAATATGTTATGATATCAATTATGCTATTATCAATTTTTAATAATATTGTATAATAATTAAGAGGTTTTATTATGAATAATCAGTCAGCGACTATGAACACAAAAGATAATCCGCTTGGATATAAAAAAGAATCCACTCTGCTTGTTGGTTTTGCAATTCCATGCATTATTTCAATGCTTGTGACAGCGCTTTACAATATTGTCGACCAGATATTTATCGGCCAGGGAATCGGCATGCTTGGAAATGCTGCGACTAATATTGCATTTCCACTTTCAACAACATGTACAGCTATATCGCTTCTTCTCGGTATAGGAAGCGCGACTAATTTCTCGCTGTATCTTGGTGCCGGTGAAAAAAACGAATCTGAAAAATATGCCAGCAATGGTATTGTGCTTATGGCATTGTTTGGAATATTTCTGTTCCTTGTAACCACTATATTCTTAACACCTATGCTTAAATTCTTTGGTGCAACTAAAGATGTACTTCCTTATGCAAAGGCATATACAAGAATCACTGCGTTTGGCTTCCCATTCTTAATTGCAAACACTGGTATGAGCAAGCTTATTCTCGCAGATGGAAGCCCACGATATTCCATGATATCTATGCTTGCTGGTGCCATAGTAAATACTATTCTTGACCCATTGTTTATCTTTGTCTTTAACATGGGAATGACTGGTGCTGCTCTTGCAACAATTACAGGCCAGATAATTTCATTTTCAATCAGTCTGCGTTATATGTTTCATTTTAAGACAATTAAACTTAGCAGGGAAAGTTTTATTGTATCTGCTGCCCACTGTAAGAAAATATTTATTCTTGGAGCAAGTGCCTGCTTTAATCAGATTGCAATGACCATTGTACAGATTGTTATGAACAATACGCTGTCACACTACGGCGCACAATCAATATACGGTGGAGACATTCCTCTTGCCTGCGCCGGAATTATAACTAAAGTTAATATGATTTTCATGTCATTTGTTATCGGAATATCTCAGGGAACACAGCCTGTTATAGGTTTTAACTATGGTGCAAAGAAGTACGCCCGTGTAAGAAAAACTTATCTTCTTGCACTTGGTGCAGCTTCTGCCCTGTCTTTAATCGCATTTGCATGCTTCCAGATATTCCCAAGACAGATTATCAGCATATTTGGTAACGGAAGTGACCTGTACTTTAAATTCTCTGAAAGATATTTCAGAATATATATGTTTCTGACAATTGTTAATGGCATCCAGCCTGTAACTTCCAATTTCTTTAACTCAATTGGCAAATCACAGCTTGGTGTATTTATGTCGCTTACAAGGCAGATTATTTTCCTGCTGCCACTTATCATTATATTTCCTATATTCATGGGAATTGACGGTGTTATGTATGCAGGACCTATAGCAGACGCTGCCGCTGCTATCGTATGCGGATACTTTACTATAAGAGAATTAAAAGAATTAAAAAAGCTAGAAATCGATATAACTAAATGTTAAAATATAAGTTATGCGTGTATTCGTATATTTAACGGATTATTTTTAAAAGGATTTTTAACATGGATAATTTTAATGCTCGATATGAGAAAGAACTTGCCTATCAGGAAATCACCTCGAATAAATACACTCTTTACGGTATTCTGCTATTTATAGGAGTTGAATTACTGATATGGATTCTTAATATAATTGGATTTTTGAACTTGATAACCAGATAATGTCTGCTGTTATAGGTTCATCTATTTACAGTATATAGTTACCGCCAGCCTGCATGATGCCGCAAGAATTGCCCAGCTTACATATCTTAAAGAAACTGATTCTTTAACCAGGCTTTTCAACAAGAATAAATACAACGAAATGGTATCAATGTATTATCCTAATGTAGATAATATTACTGTTATTTTCTGGGATCTTAACAACCTGAAAATTATTAATGACACTTATGGACATGAATATGGTGATAAAGCACTTTCCGCACTAGCTTCTGTATTATACGCCCATTCAGATGAACAATGCCGCCGTGTTTACAGATTTGGTGGTGATGAATTTGTCATGATAATTGATAACCCACATGACGGTGAAGCTGACCGAATAATATCTGCTGTTAAAGATGAACTTATGAAATGCAGTTATGATATTTCAATAGAAATATCAAGTGCTGTCGGTATTGCATCCGGCAACGGAAGTGATATTATTGAAATAGTAAAAAATGCTGACTCAGCAATGTACGCTGACAAACAGCTCTACCACCATCAGTGATTGTGAAATACTGTATATGCGTTGATTTATGCCGCCAGCTTAACTGCTGGCGGTTTTTCGATTTTTGATTGTGGATTGCTGTTCATTTCTAATTATTGCAAACCTCACCTTATATGTTAACTTGATGAAAGCCGTTGGCTTGAATTGCCAATATTGACTTCTTGAAAGCGTTTTTCCTATAAGAAAATAAATATATCTCATCTTATAGGCTGATTTTCCCTCTTACGCTGTCTAAAATGTGGTTTTGAAGTTGAATTTCCTATAAGGTTCATGATTATAGTTACTTTATAGGTGTATTTTGTGGCTAATATATTAGTCATTATTATTTTAGACCTATAAAGGCTTTAGATTTGCGACTACTGATAGGTATCATGTGTTTTCAATCAACAGGCTTAATATATCTTCTCTGCAATCTGTTCCGTACTATATTCAACACCTATATCCATATTTGTTAAAATCTGTTTGTGTATTGCTGATAAATCTGATCTATTCATGTTTTTGAATCTGCTGATTTTCTGCTGATTCTGCTGATTTTATACCTCTATAATCATATCATGGTTATAGACAAGAAATAAATTTATCTCCATAATCCTCCATGTCTTAAATTGTTCTTCGAGTTTCTTTCGAGTTTTTCAAAAATCAACTCGAAGAAAACTCGAACACTAAGTCCGCTAAACCATTGTCATCCATACGATGCCCTATTGTCTATTTTTATATGCCCTTCTAAATATCCGCATCAAACCGAAAAGGGTGATGCCCGAAAGCACCTGTAGACTATATATCTATTCTCCTCTACTTGTAATCAATTATTATTTCTGCCAAGAATCTTAGACATTCCTGTTGCCACAAAAGATATACAACCATATTAACTACTGATTTAAGAAGTCCTTGGTGCCGAAGCTAATCCTGCTGCAAAGCTGCCTGCTATTATTGCACCAAATACAACATATCTAATGTCATGAAAAGTAATGTAACAACTGCACCAACAATTCCTTTTACTGAAATAACCTTACATCTGTCAAACTTACTTTTCATATTGCCAAATATTGCACATGCTATTATTGGCATGATTGTCTTTATTATAAGTGTTGGAACTGCCCATACTGCAAATCCAGTTAATATATCTGCCATCGCAGAACCAATTCCTCCTGCGAGTGCGCCAACAACTGGTCCGAAGAAAAATGCACATATAAGTATTACGCTGTCTCCCAAATGTGCATATCCCAAAGGAATAGGAATCTGTACCACCATTGTTGCAACACATGTAAGTGCCATAAATACTGCTGTTATACACATCTGTGTTACAGTAATATGAAATCCTTCTTTCTTAATCCCCTGCTGTTCTAACTGTGTCTGTTGTGCTTCCATTTTATCTGCCTCCTATATCAACATACTTTAATTGCACATAAGAATAACAGATAAAGTGACATGTGTACATTGTCATTTTGAGTTAAATTTATATGGTCAGATTAAGTTATTATTACCTTTCTTTACATAATAACATCTAGTTCCATATATTGTTTTTGTTTTATTCAACCCATTATGTACAATTGTTTTACTAAAATTATATCTTGCTATATTTATTATCCCTCAGTTAATCTTATTCTCAAAATCCTGTAACTCATGAAAAATCCCATCTATATAAACAGTTGTATCTTCCACTCTATACAGCATAAAATATCTATGGAATTTAAAAGTTATCCTTCTATATCCTAAACTTCTCAATTTTTCGTTATCACATAATTTTAAACTTCCTGCGACCTCTGCTAATATATCTTTAGTATATTCAAAATCATCAAGGAGACTTCCTGCTGCCTGCTGATTCTTTTTTTCATATAATATGTATTCAATATACTCTTGCATATTTTCTTTAGCATCATTAGTAACAACCACTTTATATGCCATACTTTGTCCTCATATCTGCAACAAAATCACCTGCTTCTGAATATTCTCCATTCTTTGACTGATCTCTTGACTTTGCTAATCTGTCAAGAACTTCCTTTTCCGAAATAGCAATGTAAGGATTAGCTGCCACTTTCTTTATCTCAAATGGAAAACCATTATTAGCAACTGCCTGTGTTAAAAACATTCTTATAGCCGTTGTAGTATCTATTCCTAATTCTCTAAATAAATTATCTGATTTAATCTTCAAATCGTCATCCACTCTTACTTGAATCGTACTTGACATAAAAACACCTCCATATTCATATAGTATACTATCTTAATGCTATATCATTACAAATGTAATATATCATAATACATTATATTTTTCAAATATTTATGCTATAATAAACAGACATATTACGCACCACAAACAAGGAGTCACATTTTATGAAACCCAAATCAGATTTAAGCAGACAATTATATGAATTAATGCTGCAAAGAGGTTATGAGGAAAATTTCTGTGATATTGTCACTAAGAATCTCAATACTGATTTCACTGCCAGCCGCATGATTGGTTATCTCTATCATTATGACCACCCTCCTGTTGAGGAGATAGCTGATGAAATGATTTCCATTCTAAGCGACAGAAACCGTATCATGCAGAAAAAAGAGCTTGAAGAAACTAATGCCAGGTGGAACGATTTTCTGCTCCACGGCTTTAACGACGAAGAAGAGGAAGAATAGACTGAATCTATTCTCCCTCTTCTTTCTTAATCAATTCATCCATAAGTTCTTTATAATCTGAGGCTTCAAGCGGAAGTTCTACTTTTATGCCTTTGCATGCTGAATAATAAGCACTGGCACACAACATGAGTGAATTAATCCCCTCACTGCCCTTAACTGTCAGATAAGACTCATCACCTTTAAGCACCGCATTTGCAAAATTTTCAAATAACTGTGCATATGGCTCAGATGCCTTCTCGAACTGTATAGTTTCCTCTGCAAATGTCATATTCTGCCTTGAGTTAACTTCTTCATTCTTGATATACTCACATACATCTCTGTGTCTTGTAATGGTGAGCGTGTCGTCTTCCAGAAGAATTCTTGCCTTCGTTCCTATAATCTCAAGTCGCTCTTCGTGGCAGGCTTCGCCTGTGGATAGTATAAATGTGCCTGTCTTTCCATTGTCGTATTCCATAACGATAGTAGCCTCATCATCTACTATAAAGTCGTTGTATTTTCCAAATGGAATCGCTGCAAAAAGTTTCTGTGGCATTCCAAACAGGTACTGATACATGTCAAGAATATGCTGTCCCTGATTGATTAGTGCTCCACCGCCTTCACCTGCAAAGCTGCTTCTCCATGAGCCAGATTTATGATAGTATGAGGTTCTTAAATATCGTGAATTAATAAGACATACCCGCTTTATATCTCCTAATTCACCATTGTCTATCATCTGCTTAATCCTGATGTATTTAGGGTAAAGCCTCTGGTGAAATATCATTCCATATATTCTGCCACTTTCACTGGCAGCCTTCTGCATTGCAAGTGCCTCGCCAATATCTGCCGCAGCCGGCTTGTCACATAACACTGCTTTTCCCTTTGCAAATGCTTTCAAAGCCAGTTCTTTATGAGTTTTATGAGGAGTTGCTATAATAACTGCATCATAACATGAATCTCCTGTCTCAAATAATTCTTCTGCACTCCTGAATATCCTTGCATTATCACCATCAGTATTAACAAGTGATTTGCCCCATTCAATAAGTTCATCTCTTCTTATAACCACAGCTGATAATTTCATATGCGGAACTTCTCCCGCTGTTATCATTCTGGCATATTTCTTTCCAACACTTCCTACACCTATAAGTGCCACCTTTAACAATTCTTTCTGCATACCATATACCCCGTTTCATTATATTAACTATGCACCACTTCTCCTGTTTCCACAGCCTTCTTCAGTAAGATGGCGGCATACGCATCTGCAAGGGCATCCTCCATACTGTATGGTGCAGACGCATTTCCTCTGCTATACTCTGCCGTATTCTTCATCATCACTGCGATTGCTGTTTCATCTTCTGACAGACCACACAATCCAAATTCCGGCTCATATATAATCTTATTATTAAATGAAATTTTCTTAATTTCACGAATCTTCTCAAAATTAGGATTAGAATTTCCTGTATTAATCACATGTGAATCCGTTATAATTCTGCCAGTCTGACCTTCATTATTCTCATCAAGATAATATACACAGTCATCAATAAGTTCGCCTCTTACACCCTGAACTTTAAGCGTATTCTTTCTGATTGGTGACCTGTACTGCTCCGAATCAAAATCATACCATGCCACTTTCCCGCTTTCAAATTCAAATGTGGCGACGCATCTTTTCTTTCCTGCAATCCTGCCATCAGTGAACTTATCATATCTTGTAAGGGTCTGTGTTGTAGGAAACTCATATGTCTTAGCTGAAATTGTATACTTCTCTCCCGGATTAACTCCAAAAAATGCTCTTATAAGACTTATTCCATGATATTCATGCGCCAGTGACACATTTACACAGCTGACATCACCAATAATTCCTTCATTAATAAGCTTTGTAATGATGCTTTAATATTAGGATACTCCCTGTACTGTTCAGCAACCACCTGTTTTTTCCACATTTGTAATAAGAATACAGTTTATTAAGCGAATCCATATCAAGTGCCGCCGGAGTCTCTGATAAAACAGTTATTCCACGGTCAAGCCATTCCATTGAAACATCACATATGGCGTCCTTCTTAACAGCCACAACTGCAAAATCAGGTTTATATGCCACGCATTCTTCTATAGATGTAGTTGTGTGTATCTGATACTGACCGGCAATTAAGTCCGCTTTCTCCTGCGTCCTGCAATACATCGCATCAATACAGAATATTTCAGGCAGAGCCTTTGCTACGCGTACATAATATAAGGCAGGCCCGCCAGCCTGAGCCGATTATAATAAAATGATATTTAGATCTCAATATACACCTCTCCCTTAACCCTTCTGTCATATATCTCACCAAGCCATCTCATGATAATCCCCTTTGGCTTTTCAAAAGGTGTCCTGTGACTCAGCATGAATTTCTCAGCCTTAATGTTCTGTAATACATTTATTTCATCTTTTAATATGCCTGCATTATACAGGTTATGTCCGCATTTCTGCATAGAGTACAATGCATCTCCAAGAAAGCACCACTCGTCATTAACTTCCAACGCAACACAGCCCTTTGCATGGCTTGACGGCAATGGAAATATATGAAGTCTTGCTTCCCCGTCCTGAATATAAATGTCATCTTCTACGACTGTTCCCATGCCAGTGTGCCTATGGGTATACTTTCCCTGATACACCTCATCAACGCCCATACCCGGAAGATTACCGATATGATCTTCGTGAAAATGTGACAATATAACATTAACATTTCTTCCATCACGGAATTGTTCTATTACCTGTGGAATATCAGGGTGGTTGCCGACATCATACAGCCACAGTGCTTCCCTTCCCTGTATCATCACCACATTTGCAGATAGTGGATTCTCTGTTGGGGATATATACGATATTAAATTATTTAGTCTGATAATGTTACATTCATCCATTCTTTACTCCAAAAACTCCACATGCCCGTCCTCAAGATGGTACACAGCCCCGATAACCTCAAGACCCTTTTCCTCAAGCAGCTTCATATCTGTATTATCCTCTATCACCTTGACACTATGCTTTACATTAAGACATGTTGCAATATACTCATCTTTCTCTTCCTTAATAGCTTCCCTGATATCGTCAGTTATATACTTGATATGTCCGTCGGGGTCATGCTTTATTGCCGCCTCAACTGCACCGCAATGGTTATGTCCAAGTACAACCACCAGCTTACAGTCAAGATGGTCTGCTGCATATTCAATACTTCAAGCTGATGCGAATCCACTACATTTCCTGCCACGCGGATAACAAAAGTTCCCCTATTCCCGCTGAGAATATTGCTTCCGGTACCTGTCTGGAATCCGAACAGCACAGAACAATCGCATATGGATGCTGACCATTCTTTAATGTATCCACGCGCCTTTCCAGCGAAACATCTATTGCTTGTAGCATTAATAAATCTTTTATTACCCTCTATTAATCTTGACTTTGCTTCATGTGCTGGTATTGACATATTATTATCCGCCTTTCACAACATACTTTCCTACAGTTTAACAGAATTTTACCCATATTAAAACCCCGTCTGCAATATACCACATATGATATATAGCAGGCGGGGCTGATTATTTTATTCTAAATCATATCAAGTTTTGTGTTACTTAAATGCTTTTAGAGAATTTTTGATTTTGCAACAGTCATTCCAATCGCTAATCCGGATACTGCCATTAACATAATAAGAATTCTCATATCAGATGAATCTCCTGTTGGCACTACATCAACTGAACTATCTGAAACATCTTCTCTGTCATCTGTGTCTTTATTAATATCATCATTGCCATTATTAATGTCATTATCTGGTACATCAATAACTTCTCCTGTTACACCCTTGTAATCTACGCTTACAGAATGAATAGTAACTCTGTTACCAGACTTTCCTGCACCAGATGTACCTGTATGCTGGAATCCTATTCCACTGTAACTGTTTACTTCATTCTCAAATACATGGCTTAAATGTACCTCATGAGGCATGATATTGCTTGCTGAGTCCTGAGATGATGTTGTTGTAACATCTGCTGTAAATGTATTGCCAGTCACATCAAGCTTAATTGTGCATCCTTAAGAAATGCTGTTGATATGACTGAATCCTCAAGCGGAATTGTAACTCCATTCTTATATTCCATCAATGTAAATGTACATGACTTAGCTGCAAAACTACTTAGAACCGGATCACTTATAGATGGTACTCTGGCAATTCTTAAGCCATAACCAGTCATTGTTTTGCATCATATTTGAAATAGATATCTATGAACTGTTTAGCACTACCGAAGCCCTGTGCTCCTGTTTTATGAGGAGAAAGAGTCAATGTCATTGACATATCTTTTCGTGCAGTATCATCAACATATACAAGTCTTGCACCCTGTGTAGTTGTCTGAAGTCCCGTAGTTCCTGATGCGCCTGATGCTCCCTGTGCATATGTATATGGAAGCTCACCTGAAACAGGCTTATATGCTTTGTCCTCCACTCTCCACCTTCTCTGTATTCAGCAGGCAGATAGAATCCTCCATACCAATTACCAGCTTCAAGTGTGTTTTTCCATTCATAATTATTCTCTTCTGTATCATTCTCAGCTTCAATATATGCAAGATGCTCAAGATCAACATTATATGACTGTTTCTGTTCATCTGCTACATATGCTGACTTGATAAGTTCAGAAGCTGCAGTAAATACTGAACTGCCTTCTACTGAATTCGAACGCTTTGGTATAACTTCACAGATAATATAATGATTAACATCATCTAAGCGGAGTACATATGAAGAGTATGGCTTAGCATCACTATCTACATATGTTGTCTGTGCAACGAGGACTTTATCTGTTCCTTCTTTGTCTGTAGCACGATACCAGTTAATTATACTTTCGTCTGCTGCTTCACTATTATCTGTAAATGCATATGTTACATTAATCATTCCATTCTCAGGTGCTGATAAAACAGGTTTTCTGATAATACAGGTGCCTCAAATATCTTAGGAGTAACTGTAAAATGTAATACCTTCTTCATTCCGTTGGCTACTGTTGCAACAAGACAGCCTTTCTTATTGTCTAATGTTGAGTTGTCACCCTTTACTATTACAGTACCATCATCCTGTGGTTCAATAACAAGCGTATCGTCTTCAGTACTCCATGTTACAGTCTTGTCATTGCCACCAAGAACAACAGGCGTAACCTGAAGTGAATCAGAAACATTTCCCTGAAGTACCGGAACAACATCCTTAGCAATTATGGATAGTCAAACTGGATATTCCATGTACCGGTTGGCATATAATCCTTCTGATTTAACGGATCCCATTCATCATAACCCACACCATTAGAGATTATATATATTATATTCCCCATTATACTTAAATGCTTTCATCTGCTCTCCATCAGGAGTTACTGATAAATCTGGATAATCAGGACTGATTGTCAATGGCTGTCCATTAAGAGTATTATTAGAAACAATCTGTCTTATATCATCAGAAAATTACTCTGTTTCCATTCCATACCAGTCATGTCGCCCTTAAAATCACAGTCAATAAAAGCAAACGGTTTTGTATTCTTACATAATGTAATTGTTTTATTATCTGATAACTGTGTTGTAAATTCACAGCCTAAGAATGCCTGCATATAGAATGATGCTCCACCACAAGGAGTATTAGAAAACAGGCTAAACGTACAATTTTCAAATATCGTTATATAACCGGTTCCAAGCGAATCATCTGTACACTCAAGATGACAATCTTTTATAAGAGAACGCTTAGGTCTGTCATCTCTTGAGAAAAGATTAAGTCTTGATATAATGTTACAATTTTCAAAGAACCATTCATCCATATCTGTAATGCTAGGAACTTTAGTAACAGCCTGTGCCTGTGTAACAGCTTCCTGTCTCTTAGTATGATTCTTAGTAGTATCTCTTTCATACACTAAATCTACATTACAATAATTTCCGATTGTAAGGTCTTTGCATGAAATCCGTCGCCTACACCAATTGTGTTAAAGTTACCATTAGCTCCTGCATTCTGTCCTCTGTCTGATGCAATTACTACATCATCACGATTACCAGTCATTCCTACAAGTGTTATATAAGCCTGTGGAATTATAAGACCTATAAGATCATTCTTATCACGATCTTCTGTCTTAGTATAATCGTCAGTCCAATATACATCCGGCTCAAGATAAATAATTGTTGGATTATCCTTTGTAATAATTGCATTAGCTACTGCTTCCTGAAGTGTCTTATATGAATATCCGCTTGAAGAAGCTAAATTCTGATTTACATATAATGCATGCTCTGAAGAGTAACTGATTCACCATTATAGTAAATCGTCTGTGTATCATCGGCTTTCGTAAATGTAAGAGAGCCAATACCAGAACTAGTGAAGATGAGTGCAAAAGCCATCAAAATGCGATAAAGGCCGATGCATGTTTCTTGTGTCTTAGCATATTCTATTCCTCCGTTCATTGTGATTATGAACCCATTATATCCAGATTGTACTAATATAAATACAAAAATCAGTTCAAAATTATAATAAAACGAAAAACAGCATTTTCACATTATTTCTCTAAAAGCCACGCAATCTCTTCCTTATAAGGAGGCTCTTTCTTATCAGTTCCCTCAACTGCTACCCATGGGGTCTCAAGAATCTTAGGAACATCTAAGAATCTTTCATCATGGACAAGTCTGTGAAGAGTCTCATATCCTATATTTCCTTTATCAATGTTGGCATGTCTGTCCTTATGCGCTCCAAGCGGATTCATGCTGTCATTGATATGAAATACTGCTATCTGGTCAAGACCAATCACTTTGTCAAATTCTGCAAATACTTCATCATAATGATTAACTAAATCATAACCAGCATCATTAACATGACATGTATCAAAGCACACTCTCAATCTGTCCTTCTTGTCAACGCCATCATAGATTGCCTTAAGCTCTTCAAATGTCCTGCCTATCTCGCTTCCCTTGCCAGCCATTGTCTCAAGTGCAATATATACATCATCATTGTTCTGGTTAAGCACTGTATTAAGTCCTTTGATAATCTGTGCGGTTCCGGCTTCAACTCCGGCATTGACATGGCTTCCTGGATGAAGCACCATTATATGGCTTCCCATGGCAGCAGTCCTTATAATTTCTTTTTCAAGAAATTCAACAGCAAGCTCATAAGTCTCCGGCTTAATTGTATTTGCAAGATTTATTATATAAGGTGCATGTACAATAATCTCCTCAATTCCATGTTCCTTAGCATACTTCCAGCCAGCTTCTATATTAAGCTCACTTATTTCTTTTCTTCTTGTATTCTGTGGCGCACCTGTGTATAACATAAATACATTAGCCCCATAAGAAACTGCTTCCTTCGCAGATGCAAGAAACATTTCCTTACCTGCCATTCCCACATGACTTCCAAGCTTTATATTTGACATATATGATTCCTCCAATATTTAACCTGTATAATTTATTATCTGTCCGGTTAGAAAATCCAAACGAATTAATTTTAATATTGCAATAGTTATGTGTCAATGCACAACATATGTATACTTGCATACTGATAAATGTCATTACCACTTTCATTCATTTTCAGTCGGATTCATTCATAATTTACATTTATTGTATTGACATTTATACAGCATATTGATATAGTACTAAAGTACCGATTTTATAGTATTTATGTAACAATTATTTTATAAGGTGAGATATGAAAATACACAAACACGGAAAACATATAAAAACAATCAATACTGTTATTGAAAGCTGTCTTATCGTTATTCTTATTGTTCTTGTAGCAATAATGATGGTTCTTATAGGAAAATTACAGGGAACTGCCAGAGTTATTAACTATACCGGTCTTGTCAGAGGTGCTACTCAAAGAGAAGTCAAGCTTGAAATCACTGGTAATCCTAATGATGAGCTCATCAATTATCTTGATGGAATTCTTGAAGATCTTAAATATAAAGATGGCGATTATAATCTTATCAAACTTGATAACAATGATTATGAAAAAAAACTTGATACACAGACTGCTTTCTGGACTCTGCTAAAGGACGAAATATATAAAGTCCGTGAATATGGTTATGAAAACACTGATATTGTAAATCTCAGTGAAGAATACTTCCAGCTTGCTGACCAGACTGTTTCTGCTGCTGAAAAGTATTCTGAAAGAATTGCATGTAATATAAGATTATTTGAAACTTTTACAGCAATAGATATGATCATTATAATAATATTTATAATTAATCATTTCATTAATGCAATTGTAATCACCAAAAAGAATAAACAGCTTGAAAAGCAGGCTTTTCTTGACCTGCACACAGGTCTTCCTAACAAGAGTAAATGTGAAGAAATATTCAGAACTTCGCAATTTATTACTGATTCTACTGCATGTATTATGTTTGACCTCAATAATCTTAAGAAGGTCAATGATACACTTGGTCATTCCGTTGGTGACCAATTGATTCTTAATTTTGCAAGGCTTTTAAGAAATGCTGTTCCTTCTAACGATTTTGTTGGGCGATATGGTGGCGATGAATTTATTGCCGTAATATATAACACTACTAAGGATGAAGTTACTGATATTCTCAGACAGCTTGACAAAGAAATATCCGAATTCAATGAGCTTGGAAAAGCTTTTAAGATAAGTTATGCTCATGGTTGTGCATTCTCTTCTGATTATGAGAATTGCACATTAAGGACACTCTTTGATAAAGCAGATAAAAATATGTACAATAACAAACAGGCAGAGAAAGCTGGCAGATAGCCGCTTTCTCTGCCCTTTTTAATATTATGTATTCATCAATTTATTAATATTTCTCAAGTGATTTTATGGCAAATGTATGATAGAATATAGAAATGACTTTACTATATTAACCTAGACATTGTATACATGGAGATAAATAAAATGAATAATTATAAACGCGGACTAATAACCGGCATACCAATTGCACTCGGATATCTGTCAGTTTCTTTTACCTTTGGAATTATGGCTGTATCCTTTGGTCTTAGCTGGTGGCAGGCCGTTCTCATATCTATGACAACAGTAACCTCTGCCGGACAGTTTGCAGGAATCGGCATTATGATTCATCCAGGACAGTACATTCAGATGCTTATATCACAGATTACTATTAATATAAGGTACTCTTTCATGTCTATATCAATCGGACAGAAAGCTGACAGCCGTTTCAGTGGCATATACCGCTGGCTTCTCGGTTTCTTTATAACTGATGAAATATTTGCAGTAGCAACTAAAGAAGACGAAATCAAGCGCAGCTACTTTGCAGGACTTGCTACCCTGCCTTATCTGGGCTGGGCATTAGGCACATTTATTGGTGCTATTCTTGGAAATATTCTTCCAGACCGCCTTATGAGTGCTTTAAGTGTTGCAATCTATGGAATGTTCGTTGCCGTGGTTGTTCCAGAGATGAAGAAAGCTCGCCCCGTCCTGATTGTCGTAATCATTGCAATTATACTTAGCTGCTTATTCTACTACATACCGCTTCTTTCTAAAATTTCCAGCGGTATAACAATAACAATTGTTGCTATCACAGCTGCCATTATCGGTTCAATATTCTTTCCGGTATCTGATGAAGCTGATAACAGCAATAATTAATCTTATTGGAGGAACTTATGAAAAACAGTATTTTCTTTATATATCTGCTTATACTTGCAGGCACAACCTACCTTATAAGAGTTATACCTTTCACTGCAATTAAGGAAAAGATTAACAACCGCTTTGTCCGTTCTTTTCTTTATTACATACCTTATGCAGTTCTTACAGCAATGACAATTCCTGCAATATTCTATGCAACCAGCTGGTGGGTTGGTGCAGCTGCAGGACTTTTGACAGCCGTAATATTTGCTTTGAAAGGCAAAGGTCTTACAACTGTTGCTATAGCGTCATGTGTAGCAGTATTTCTTGTTGAACTTATAAGATTCTAATAATTCATAATAGAAATAAAATGGATTTTAATTCTTCTTTCCAATATATGATTCATATAAACTGTAATCACTATTAACAATAAGTTCTTCTGGGAACTGTGTATCTTCTATAACCTTATAGGCTCTGTCAAATTCACATATTCCCTCTTTTATATGTGCATCACTTCCTATAGATATGCAGACTCCTAATTCCTTACATATGTTAAGCATCTTAACATCATTCTCAAAAGCTCCCTGTCTTGGGCCATCCGGATTCAATGATGTATTATTAAGTTCAAGAAGCACATGCTTTTCCTTAGCGGCCTTTACAAGCTTTTCATAATCGACAGGATACCTTGAATCATCAGGGTGTCCTATAATATTAACATATGGATTATCCATTGCTTTAATTAATGCATTCGTATTCTGCTCTATACTTCCGGGCTTGATACATGGAATATGAAGGCTTGCTATTACAACATCACAGCCCTTAAGTCCATATTCTTTAAGATCAATATTTCCATCATAGTCCATAATATTAGCTTCACAACCCATATATATCCTGACACCACATTTTTCTCTTGGAATTATCTTCATATTAGAAAAATATAATATACCTGCGCTTCCCGGCATCTTGGGTGCATGGTCAGTTATCGCAAGGTGCGTAACTCCTATACCTGCTGCGTAAGCTGCCATCTCATCAATTGTGTTATATGCATGACCGCTTACAAGTGTATGAGTATGTGTGTCTATTGTGTATTTCATAATTAAAGCTCCTGATTACCTGTTCTTTCTTTCACATAATTCTCCAGAACATTAACAGTTTTCTCTATTCCCAGAGGACTGCTGTTGATACACATGTCATAATATGTTGCATCTCCCCATTTACCTTCTGAGTATCTGTTATGATACTGTTTTCTTGTTCTGTCGTGTCTACGCATTTTAGTATATGCCTCTGATTCGGATAAGTCAAAATGCTCCATAACTCTCTGTATCTTATGCTCCTTATCACCTGTTACAAATACGGATATAAGGCAGTCATAATCCTTAAGTACATTCTCTGAACATCTGCCGACTACTATAAATGATTCTCCGCTCTCAGCTTTCTTACGGATATAATCAAACTGAAACTGGGCAATAATCTCTTCATAAGAATTGGTGTGATTACCTACCCGCCTCGACAGGAGACGGTTTCCCGGCTTTTCATCATATTTGTGAAAATCTGACACATCAGCATTCATCTGTTCTGCAATCTCGTCCAACATGCATCTGTCATAAAATGCAAGTTCTAATCTGTCAGCCAGCTTCCTTGCTATCTCATGTCCTCCACTTCCATATTCACGACTTATAGAAATAATCAACTGTTCTCCCATAAAACCCCCATTTCTGTACACATTTTGTGCACGAAGAATTAACAATACCTTACAAATATGCACACCATAGATATAAGCACAACTATTATAGTTGCCGGAACAGCTGTGCGGCAATACTTACCCCAACCAATCATATAACCATTCTTAGCTGCAACTGATGTTCCGACAACATTAGCAGATGCACCTATAGGTGTTGCACTTCCACCTACATCAGTTCCCATAGAAAGTGCCCACGCAAGAACAGAAAGGTCAACCCCTTGTGTCGCAGCCAGACTCTTAATAACCGGTACCATAGTTGCTGCAAAAGGAATATTATCAATAAGTGCACTTGCACATGCTGAAATAATAATAATAATTGCAACCATAAGCTTAAGATTACCCTTGCTCACACGACCTATAAATGCAGCAATAATCTCTAATATGCCCGTCTGTTCAAGTCCACCTACAACAATAAACAGTCCTAAAAAGAACAAAATTGTTTTATAATCAATAGACTTCAACATATGTAAAGCCTTCCTGCCTGATACAATAAGTGAAAATATTGCTATAACAAGTCCTATAAATGCAACCGTAAGTCCTGTCAGCGCATGCGTTACAAGCATTACAACTGCACACATGAATATAACACAGCTTAATGCAAAATCTCTTCTGTTAGTAATAGTCTCTGCCGGACTTGGCATAGATTCAGCCAGTTTATCAATATCTGGAGATGATTCCAGTTCTTTTCTATATGCTATAAGAAAATATACCACAATAAATACCAGACTGATTACTGCAATCAGTCCTGTATGCGTAATAAATGTTGAAAATGAAAAATTAAGTGACGTACCAATAATTATATTAGGTGGATCCCCGCACATTGTTGCCGAACCGCCCAGATTAGCACAGAATATCTCTGATAAAATCATTGGCACTGGGTTAAACTTTAGCAGCTTGGCAAGCTCAATAGATACAGCTGCAAGAAACAATATAACCGTTATACTGTCTATAAACATAGCCAATCCAAAAGACATTATCATAAATGTAATAAACAATGCTCTTGTACGATAGTGTACAGCCTTAGCCAGAAGCATACACAGCCATCTGAAAAATCCGGCGGCAGCCATAACCTCAACCATAATCATCATACCCGCAATAAATATAATGGTCGACCAGTTAATCCCTGTTACTGCCTCTTCAGCAGCTCCGGACTGATACCAGAAACCTGATGTAAAAATGCTTCTTAAATTAAGAGTACTAATAACCGCCTCCGGCGACCTCATGATAATTCCAAATACCCCAATCAGCGTCAATGCCCCACATCCAAGCGTCACATAATGCCTCTCTATCTTATCAAGAACTATCAATACAAACATAGAAATGAAAATAATTAATGCCAATACCTGCTCTGCTAACATATTAAATAACCCCCATCACATGTTAAATTAATAACAAACTTTTAACTGTATTATACAAACATATATAACTAATAGCAACATTTTTCCATTTATTCTGTCCTTTATTAATACAAAAAACACCATAAGAATACATTGCATTCGCTTCTTATGGTGCTTCTGTTTTAAATATTATATTGTATCAACAAGTCAACTATTCCAATTACTTAATAAGACTTTCCTTAATCTTAACAACTGCCTTATGGATATTAACAGGCTCATCCATTGTACAATTAGGGCGATGAATATCATTAGTAAAGTATACTGTAAATTCACCAAGGATGTAATGTAACGAACTGCTCATTCTCTACTGTCTCATAAAAGATATTGTCTTTACCAGCTGGCTCTTCACCTGTAACTCCTGAAGAAGTGGTGCATATCCCTGAACTTCTTTTCCTGTGAAAAGATACTGGATATCAATATAATTTCTGTGACTTTCTGCACGCTTATTCTCAACTGGAGCTGTTGTCTGATCCTGAATAAGAACAAAAATGTTATCTCCATCAAGTTCATATCTTCCTACTGGAAGCTCAGCTGTCTCTGGCTTTGCAAGAAATTCAAGTGCAGTATTAATAGCTGCTGGGTACTGGTAGTTACCTTTTTTTGCATTAAGTGATGCGTAAATCATTATTATTTTACCTCGAATCTGTTAAAATTTTATACACTAAATATATCATTATCGATAAAAAGTTTCAATATTTTTCTTAATATTCAGCCTTTAATGTTCAGCTTTTAATTAAGCCTTTTAATTCATATCTGATTCCACATATGCCTTGTTCAAAATACATTACACCATCTTCTCAACAGCCTTTACCCATGCGTGGTCAGGGTCATCACAAGGTGTAAGCTGTCTTGTATCAACACCTGCCATTACCCAGAGATGAAATCTTCTCATGTTCGTATCTCCTTATAAATAGATTTAATATTATTCTATTATCTCATTGGTGTTGTATCAACAGTTATTTTCAATTTCTATGCACTTCTGGCCAGTCCTCAAATCTTCCGTTCACAACTGCATGCATAATTCTGTCCTTAGTTCCCGGATTTTCTCTATTAATCTGCTCCATAAGCTGCTTGGCATATTCCCTCTTAGTTGAACCATCAACCGGACAGGTGTTCTTAACAACCTTGATTCCCTGATTAATCACAAAATTAGCCACACCCTTTTCCGGCACATACATCATTGGCCGTATAACCGTAACCCCTGCCTCCGGCAGATATGTAACTGGTGGAAATGCGTAAAACCGCCCTTCATATATAAGAGACATTAATGCTGTTTCTATAAAATCGTCCTTATTATGTGCATATGCAATCTTATTGATTCCAAGCTCTCCAAGCCTCTTATACATTGCGCCTTTTCTAAGCTTCGCACACAGTGAACATGGCCTTTCATCTTTATTATCCTCAAAGACAATCTTCGCAATCTCTGTATCAACCTGTTCATATGGCACATTTATACTCTCACAGAACTTCCTCACTCCTGTAAAATCCATTCCCTCAAATCCAACATTACAGGTAATTGCATACAGTTCAAACTTCTTCGGATAAAACCTGTTAAGTATCTTCATTGCATGCAGCAATGCAAGCGAATCCTTGCCACCTGATACTCCAACGGCAATCTTATCACCTTCCTCTATCATGTTGTAATCTTCTATTGCCTGTCTTATAAGGCTTAATAATTTCTGTTGTTGCATAAAATATATCCTCTGTTGTAAAAAAATAGCCACCATCTCATCTTCAGTATCAACTAAAATCCATTCTCCCTCCCCCGGTTACACTATCATATATTAAATTGTATAATATCCTTATGTGGATTAGTCTGTGACAATCCAACCCTTACTATTTTCCCTTTTATTGGAACAAAATGTGTCTGTAATACTCTCATTGCCATTATCATCTGTTCTTTTTCAAGTTTCTTTCCCAATGTTATGTGTGGAAACCAGTTATATGGTTTGTAACAACGATTAATTGTTACATCTTCTCTTGCAGAAAATATATCATACACCTCATTGGAAAGATGCATTAAATATTCGTCCAGAACAGGTGTAGCATACATAACATACGGCAGAAACTGCCCGATTGAAAATATATTTATCTCTCCTGCACCTATTTTATTAAGCTTCATGAATTCTTCCTTAAGATTATCAGGTTTTCTTGTTTCGAAGCTTGAAATTGTCAGATGCGGAGGAACATTATTCTCAATCATATAAGTATTACCTGTTTCTTTTGCAATATTATCAATTAACCTCTGCAATCCCTTTGTTACATGTTCATCAAAATATGCTGATATAAGATACATATGCCGCCTCATTATTATTAATCACCTATGCCAAACTCTCTGGCAATTCTACATCTATTACTATTTTTCTTTATCTATGTGTGAAGCAATAAATTTCCCAATGATTGCAATTATCAAAATAGAGACATAAAACCTCGGATCACGATGTTCTCCATGTAAAGCAAACCAAATAACGATTGAAAATACTACTATAGTGTATACTGGCAAAAAGAATTTTTTCATAAGTACTGCTCCTTTATTTGGCAAATCCGAAGTTAGCGATTTCTTTTTCCGGTATTCTCTGTCCCACGGATTTCCTCATGATAGAAATAATCTACGATCACCGGATGTCCCTGCGGGACTCTGCCATAAGGCATTTCATTATCCACAAAGGCACAATCATACTTCTTAGCCATTTTCTCAGCTTTTACTTCAAGTGCTTCAAAGTAGCTGCGGTTATGCTTGTTATAGATCTCGTCGTAAAGTGGTACAAGATCAGGATATTTTCCGGCGATATAATCCATAATTGTCTTTTTGAAACCGCCTCGAAGATTGAGATTTTCGAGCCAGAACAGATCGCACTGGTCCTTTACCCGCTCAAAGATTGCTTCAAAATCCGTGATTCCGGGGAATACCGGGGATACGAAACAGACTGTACGGATACCTGCCTCATATACCTGCTTCATAGCAGCGATACGGTGCTCAATGCTCGAAGCAGAATCCATATCGTTCTTGAAATTTTCATCTAGTGTGTTGATCGACCATGAAACGGTTACGTCAAGCTTCTTCAACAGATCAATATCCCGTACCACAAGATCCGACTTTGTGCAGATCAGAATATCTGCGTCACTGCCGATCAGCTGCTCCAGAAATTTTCTGGTATTCCCGAATTGCTCCTCCTGTGGATTGTAGCCATCTGTCACAGAACCGATGACCACCCGCTGTCCGGCATATTTCTTCGGATTTTTAATTTCCGGCCAATGCTTCACATCAAGGAAAGTGCCCCATTCCTCCTTGTGACCGGTAAAGCGCTTCATAAAAGAAGCATAGCAATACTTGCAGGCATGTGTACAGCCCACATAGGGATTGACCGAGTAACCGCCTACCGGCAGACTAGACTTAGTCATGATATTCTTTGTTTCCACCTCACGAATGAGGATTCCATTTATTACTTCTTCCATGATTTCTGTACCTCTAACACTTTATTAAATTCTTCCGGCATTTCCTGAATCATATTTTCGTCCCCTATGATAGGGACAAGGTCTTCCTTCATAAACACCGGAATGCCAAGCTTATGTGCCTGGTCCGTCAGAGACCATGCCCATTCCGGCTCCGTATGAATCTTCCTGCTCTGCGCTCCGGTCATGGTGCCGACAAAGATCCAATTGATTCCAGAAAGGTCAAATGTGCCGGGATCATCAAATAACGGCTCAAAGGTAACATGGTAATGTTTTGCTCTAACGTTTTTCCGAAGGGCGTCGATACGCCACAGTTCTGCTTTCCTCGTCACCGTAACGCCAAACCATGCGTTTTCCAGATCGGTATCAAAATCCAGCAAATCAGGTCGCTTGGTAAGGAACAGGAACTGATGCTGTGGATTTTCACGGATCTTTGCAAATACCTCGTCTCTCCATTCCGGCTTCCATCCGGAGAGAGATCGCTCATGCCGGTAAGAAGAAAGTTCTGCGGACGTTTCTTTTCCATCATCTTGAGCTTACCCGGAAAGAATTCAGGGTCAGCGAAATCATCAATCATATGCCAGCGTTTCACGTTGTTGCGGGCATAGCAATATGTACACCCCACTGTGCAGCCAATGACGATATTTATGTTCTGTATCTGATCTTTGATACAAATACTCATGACTTCTGCCACTCCTCAAGATTCTTTCTGATGCGGTCGAGGCATTCCTCAAACTGGATAATTTCTTCCTCTGAAAAACCTTTGTAGTAAATACTGCCCATCTCATCAGATACAGAATCATACTCGCCCTTTAAGGCATGTGCTTTCTCAGTCAGAAACAGGAGCGTTTTCCTTTTGTCCGTTTCAGACTGAACACGGCTTATCAGCCCTTGATTTTCCATTCTTTCCAGCATCGTAGTAAGAGATGTTATCGCTAATCCGCATTTAGTCGAGAGTGACCTGATTGAAATACCATCCTTCTGCCACAGCACATAAAGAATACGCCCCTTGGGCTCCATTAAACGCATCAATATTCTTTTCACTGAGAATCTTCTCGAAGATTCGATCTCCAAGTTGTTTTATTTTGGTAACAAGAAAACCGCCATTCATTTTCACCACACAAAAGTCCTATATAGTATTTTATCAAAAACATACTATATAGGAGCTTTATTGTCAAGAGTTTATATGTCTTAATAGGTAAATTCCGTTTTTTTCAATTCTTCAAACTTGAATTGAGATTTCACATATTCTAAGGGATTTAATAATTGTTATATTATGTTATCAAATTCCTTACAAGCCCTTGAAAACACTAAGTTTATCGCAGATGAGCTTTCCTATTGTTTCCCTTGTGTTATATCGTCCCATCAGTGTTTACGAACTCTGATAAGGGCAAATACAAGGGCAAGAAAATCATATAAAACAGTATAACACAAAATAAAAGTGACATGGTGAACTGATTGAAATGCTTCTGATTTTTGTAGCAAATAATTGATTGAACGATAAGGAGAGATTCGATACGATGAGAACGATATTTGCAGAATACAATCCACAGCGCAATAGTATTGATGTTGGCTCTGGGCTCTGCATTGATTGCGAAGCTGAAAAGAATTTAAAAAACTACACCGGATCAGACTGTGCATTAAACGCACTTTCTGATTGATGAACCAACTTGAATATGTACGATTATATTTGGACGGGAATATGCATGATGTAGATGCAGAAGATTCATTGTGAACTATGATTTTTCGACGGTGTGAAATTTCTTCTGTAAATTCAGATCTTCTATGATAATTGATGCGGCTTAATAGCAGTTTCTGTTGTTAAGCCGTTTATTAATAGCAAAATAAGCCGGTATGTCAAGAACCCCAAGAAAATCTGAACGTACATTTACTCTTGATCATCCGGCTTATTTTCAACAGCACTAAGATTTTTTTTTAATATTGTTTGGGATACTCCATAACCGTCACATCAATTTTATACTTTTACTTCGATTTCAACTTTTCTGGTGGATTGACTAAAAGCCTGTCAATATCATTTTTCAACACAGCCATTTTGCTATCGTTAGCTTTGATATGCCATAATAGGAAACAAGCAGTTCCAACTTAACCAATGCACCAATTTGATATTTTCTTTTACCGAACCTTCTTATGCCTTTAATATCAAAACTCGATCTATCAGGTACAGAAATACTCACAGATCCTGCTA
>SCPP01000190.1_pt1 | contig 111407 bp, 143 predicted proteins | sample 6106811 | NCBI WGS metagenome assembly SCPP01 (sample SAMN10720449, study PRJNA508395) | human gut metagenome | isolation source: Participant 2 stool, 15 month | host: Homo sapiens | collected 2018 | reverse complement strand
TTTTCTTGATTATATTATATATAAAATTATCTGTTTTTCAAGTATATAATTAAAATTCGTTAAAATTTTACCAACTTAATCAAAATAGCCGCCGTCAATATGCCAACTATGTCACCGACAGCCGCAAAGGAACAGCTTTCAAGTTATGTTTTACCCTTGTTTTCGCAAAATATACGCAAAGACAGTAGAAAGTTGTTTCAGTCGAACCACATTATAACGGAGGCAATTCGACCGACTTCGCTGTCGGCACCGTAATTGTTTAAAATTTCGGTAAGTATGCCCGTGCACCGCTGCCCGATATTGGACGGATAAGTGCCAAAGGCATAACTTCGGCAGGAATTAAATTTGTGATAGGTGAAAGAAGTGATACTATAAGGTCAAGCGTGCCTGACGCACGGAGCATATATGCGGCGGTAAGCACCGCTACAAGCGGCGGAAATATGCCTGATACTATTTTCATTCCCTCCTCTGCTCCATTTATAAAATGTTCGTATGACGGAAGTTTTTATCATTGCGGTTATAAGAACAAGTGCAATTATGAGCGGTATTACATAAATCATATTTTACTCCCTATATAGTAATTTTGTCAGTGTTAAAGCAATAAATGCGGCGGTGAATGAAGAAATCCAAATCGGCAGAATAACCGAAAACGGATTTGCAGAGCCTGACGCAACACGCAGAGCAATTATTGTTGTGGGTATAAGCTGTACGGACGTGGTGTTCAAAACGACAAGCATACACATATTTTTGACGTATAAAGCGGATTGTTGTTTTCATTGTCAAGACATTGCATAGCCTATATGCCCATAGGTGTTGCGGCGTTGCCCATTCCGAGTATGTTGGCACTCATATTCAGGGCAATATATTTTTGCGTTTTGACCTGCATTGGGAAACAGGAAGTTTATTATAGGTTTTAATAATTTCTCTAATTTCTGTGACAATCCCGCATTTTCGGCAATTTTCATAATACCCGTCAAAGCACATAACTCCGCAAATGACAATACCGTAAAACGGCACTTTTCGCACCCTCAAACGCACCGTTTTTAGTTTGGTCGACAGTGCCGTTAAAAATGACACAACTATCGACACAATAATCATCAAGCACCAAATATAATTCATATACTTTCCTCCGTTTCTTGTGAATTTGATATTTATTTATATGAAAAATTGTGCTATAATAGAAGAATGTATATAAATATAATTTGAACGGAGGATTAGTATGCTCAAAGGAAAAACAGTCGTGCTTGGGTTACGGGAAGTATTGCGGCGTACAAAATCGCAAATCTTGCAAGAATGCTTGTAAAACAGCATTGCGAAGTACACGTGCTTATGACGCAGAACGCAACTAATTTTATAAATCCATAACTTTTGAAACATTGACAAAGCATAAATGCCTTATAGATACATTTGACCGTAATTTTGAATTCAGCGTTGAACACGTTGCACTTGCAAAAGCGGCGGACGTGGTTATGATTGCACCGGCGAGTGCAAATGTAATCGGCAAGATTGCAAACGGTATTGCTGACGATAATGCTTACAACCACTGTTATGGCTTGTCCTTGCAAGAAAATTGTGTCACCTGCTATGAATCATAATATGTTCCATAACCCTATCGTGCAGGATAACATTGAAAAGCTGAAGCATTACGGCTATGAAATAGTTGAACCGGCGCACGGTATGCTTGCAAACGGCGATATGGGTGACGGCAGAATGCCTGATGAAGAGCTTTGTTTGAATACATTGTTAAAGAGATTGCATTTGAAAAGATATGACAGGTAAAAAAGTGCTTGTTACAGCCGGTGCAACTGTAGAGGCTATCGACCCTGTGAGATTCATAACAAACCATTCGAGCGGAAAATGGGTTTTGCACTTGCAAAGAACGCAATGCTAAGAGGTGCGGAGGTGACGCTTGTTATGGGTAAATGCGACAGTGAGCCTCCTGTGTTTGCGAATACGGTTAAGGTGCAGAGTGCGAAAGATATGTATGACGCGGTAATCGAACGTGCCGACAGTATGGATATAATCGTTAAGGCGGCGGCGGTGGCTGATTACAGACCTAAGAACGTAAGCAGTGAAAGGTAAAAACAGGACGGTAATATGTCGATTGAGCTTGAACGTACGGACGATATATTAAAACTCTCGGTGAAAGAAAAACGGTCAATTTATCTGCGGTTTCTCTATGGAAACAGAAAATATGCTCGAGAATTCCAGAAAGAAGCTTGAAAAGAAAAATTGTGATATGATTGTCGCAAATAATCTTAAACAAGACGGTGCAGGCTTTGGTGGTAATACAAATATCGTGACGCTTATAACAAAAGATGATGAAGTTCAGCTTGAAAAGATGACAAAAGAGTTGCGGAAAAAGATATTTGATTTCATTTTGAGTAGATAGGAAGCAGATTATGTACGGATACAGAAACGTTCCATGAGGTTGATGAAAAATTTAATAGAATCGGTGCATAACGGCGCAAGCTCACACGCGTATATATTTGAGGGTGAAAAGGGCTTGGGTGTACTCAATTCCGCCAGACTTTTGCGGCGGCATTGACGTGCAAAAATACAGGTGTCGCACCTTGCGGAAGTTGTCAGAATTGCGTGGAATCAAAGCGGACACAAACCCCGATATAATTTATGTTCGACCGAAGGCTGACAAAAAGTATCGGTGCAAAGATATGCGTAAACTTGAGGAGGCTGTGGCTGTAAAGCCGTTTAATGCAAAGCATAAGGTTTATATATTTGAGGACGCGTCTTTACTTACCGAGGAGGCACAAAACACGTTTTAAAACGTTTGAAGAACCGCCGAATACGCAGTATTTATCTTGATAACAGAAAGCTCCACTTCCCTATTGCAGACAATTTTATCACGTTTTACGCTTGTGCATTTTCCGTCTGTGTCTGACGCGATTATGGAGAAGTATATAAGCGAAAAATATCCTGATGAACAGGAACGCTTGCCGTTTTGATTAAGTATTGTGCAGGTGTGCCGGGAATGGCGGACAATATTATAAATGATGAAAACTTTGAATCAGTGAGAACGTCCTCACTTGAAAAATTGTTTTCGGTGCTGTCAATCGACAGACGTTTGGCATTCGTTGTGCAGAAGTATCTTGATGAAAATAAGGATAAGGCTGAAACAGTATTCGATTTTTGGCTTGCATATCTGCGTGATATAATCCTTATGCAGTCACAAGCACCAAACGTGATTATTAATATTGATAAAAAGATATGTTAAGACAGCTCGCGTCTAAGTATGATACCGATTATTTGATGAATATGTCAAAGCGTGTAATAAAAGCAAAGAATATGTTGTCGCGATATGTGAATTTAAAAGCCATTTCACTGTGGCTGTCGCTAAAATCCACATAAAAACGCGGTATTTCTATAAAATTATTTTTGTTAGTATTTTTTCTATTTTTGTTGACAATTTATTACATATGTGGTATAATAAATTTACCGTTTAAAAGAATATTATATAAGGAGGAAAATTTTAATGAAATCTGTAGGAATCGTTAGAAAGGTTGATGAACTTGGCCGTATTGTCATTCCAGTAGAACTAAGGAGAAAGTTCGGAATCGATATTAAGGATTCAATGGAAATTTATACAGAAGATAACTGTATAATCCTAAAGTATGAACCTTCATGCATATTCTGTGGCGATGCAAAGAATATATTCAATTCAACGGTAAGAATATTTGCCCTGAGTGTGCTAAAAGATTAACGGCTATGTAGCTGAATAATCATATCAAAACGAGAACCGCTTAATCTAATGCGGTTCTTTTTGTTGATAATAACTTCAAATCGTGGATAAAGTACATTTTAAAGAATTTCAACGTTGATAAAACGTTAAATTTCAACATTCCTTACCATCTACCACACATACAAGCCACAAATGAAACCTTGAGGAAGCTGTCGCATAGCGACTGAGGGTGGCTCTTATATGTTATTAAAGCAATCATTCCTGTTCTTAAGTAATATTAGTCTGTAAAATCGATGCTCTCTCCCTATTCTTGCACTCTGTAATAAAATACAAAAGATGTTACCGAAGTAACATCTTTTTGAATAATCAAATCAGTAAAGCTTACGCTTCTTCGATTTCAGAAACGACACCTGAACCTACAGTTCTACCACCTTCACGGATAGCGAAACGTAGACCCTTTTCGATAGCGATTGGAGTGATAAGTTCAACTTCCATCTTTACGTTATCGCCAGGCATACATTTCTGTGCCTTCTGGAAGTGTGATAACGCCTGTAACGTCAGTAGTTCTGAAATAGAATTGTGGTCTATAGTTAGCGAAGAATGGTGTATGACGGCCACCTTCGTCCTTTGTTAGTACGTAAACTTCGCCCTTAAACTTTTTGTGGGTGAATTGTACCAGGCTTAGAAAGAACCTGACCTCTTTCGATTTCGTTTCTCTGAACACCACGAAGGAGGCAACCGATGTTGTCGCCGGCCTGAGCCTGATCAAGAAGCTTTCTGAACATTTCGATACCTGTAACAACAACTTTTCTCTTTTCGTCTGTAAGACCAACGATTTCAACTTCGTCGTTAAGGTTTAGTTGACCTCTTTCAACTCTACCTGTAGCAACAGTTCCACGTCCAGTGATTGTGAAAACGTCTTCGATAGGCATTAGGAATGGAAGGTCTGACTTTCTTTCAGGAGTTGGGATATATCTGTCAACTTCGTCCATAAGGTCAAGAATACACTTGTATTCAGGAGCGTTAGGATCTGTTGAATCACATTCAAGTACCTGAAGAGCTGAACCTGAAATGATTGGAGTATCGTCGCCAGGAAGTCATATTCGTTAAGAAGTTCTCTGATTTCCATTTCAACAAGTTCCATAAGTTCAGGATCGTCAACTTGGTCAGCTTTGTTCATGTATACAACGATGTATGGAACGCCAACCTGACGGGATAGAAGGATGTGCTCTCTTGTCTGAGGCATTGGACCGTCAGCAGCTGAAACAACAAGGATAGCTCCGTCCATCTGAGCAGCACCTGTGATCATGTTCTTTACATAGTCAGCATGTCCTGGGCAGTCAACGTGTGCATAGTGACGTTTCTCTGTTTCGTACTCAACGTGAGCAGTAGATATTGTTATACCTCTTTCTCTTTCTTCTGGAGCTTTATCGATCATGTCGTAAGCTTCGAATTGAGCCTGACCCTTAAGAGCCAATACCTTTGTAATAGCAGCTGTTAATGTTGTTTTACCATGGTCAACGTGACCGATTGTACCGATATTAGCATGTGGTTTCGTACGTTCAAATTTTTCTTTAGCCATTGTAGAAATTCCTCCTTAAAATATTTTATATACATTAATAAACTTATTGTACAATCTTTGGTGAAAAATCAAGTATTTTTCAATAAATTTATAAATTGTTAAAATTTAAACGGCGAAAGTAGGAAAAATCCTACTTACCGTATAAAATTCAATTAGTTCTTTGCACGTTCGTTCATAATCTTTTCTTGAACAGACTTCGGAACTTCGCTGTAGTGTGAAGGTTCCATTGAGTACTATCCACGTCCCTGTGTACCTGAACGAAGAACTGTAGCATAACCAAACATTTCTGCAAGTGGCGTCAGCTGTTACCTGAGTAACACCGCCGCTGCGTGATTCTTGCTGTCTAACCATACCACGTCTTGATGAAGGTCACCGATAACGAAACCAAGGTATTCGTCAGGAACGATAACATTAACAAGCATGATAGGCTCCTTAATAACAGGATCAGCCTTCTTCATAGCTTCCTTGAACGCCATAGAAGCGGCAATCTTAAATGCCATTTCTGATGAGTCGACTTCATGATATGAACCGTCATATAGAGTTGCCTTAACGTCAACTACGTTGTAACCTGCAAGTACACCAGACTGCATAGCACCTTGGATACCTGCGTCAACAGCAGGGATATATTCCTTAGGAATAGCACCGCCGACGATTGCATTAACGAATTCATAACCTGCACCCTCTTCAAGCGGCTCAAGTTTAAGAAGTACGTGACCATACTGACCTTTACCACCTGATTGACGAGCATATTTATGTTCGATATTAACTGCTTTCTGATAGCTTCTCTGTAAGAAACCTGAGGTTCACCAACGTTAGCCTCAACCTTAAACTCACGAAGAAGTCTGTCAACGATAATTTCAAGGTGAAGTTCACCCATACCTGCGATGATTGTTTGACCTGTTTCCTCATCTGTGTAAGTCTTGAATGTCGGGTCTTCTTCTGCCAGTTTTGCAAGAGCGATACCCATCTTTTCTTGACCTACCTTAGTCTTAGGCTCGATAGCAACACGGATAACCGGTTCAGGGAAGTCCATAGACTCAAGGATAATTGGGTGCTTTTCATCACAAAGTGTTTCACCTGTTGTTGTATTTTGTAGACCAACAGCTGCAGCTATATCACCTGAGTAAACTATATCAAGGTCTTCTCTGTGGTTAGCGTGCATTTGTAGAATTCTACCCATTCTTTCTCTCTTACCCTTGCATGAGTTCAATACATATGAACCCTTTTCAAGAGTACCTGAGTATACTCTGAAGAAACAAATCTTACCAACAAATGGGTCAGTTGCAATCTTGAATGCAAGAGCAGCGAACGGAGCGTCATCTGATGACGGTCTTTCGTCCTCTTCGTCTGTATCAGGATTTATACCCTTGATAGCAGGTACATCTACCGGTGAAGGCATGTACTCGATAACTGCGTCAAGAAGCATTTGAACACCCTTGTTTCTGTAAGCTGTTCCGCAAAGCATAGGAACGATTTCATTATTGATAGTAGCTTTCTCAAAGCTGCCTTTAATTCGTCAACTGAAATTTCCTCATCGCTAAGGAACTTTTCAAGTAAAGCTTCATCTGTTTCACAGATTGCTTCAACCATTGCCTGATGATATTCTTCAGCTTTTTCCATATCAGCCGGAATAGCGTCCTTATGGAACTTTGTTCCAAGTTCATCATCATAAATTTCAGCGTCCATGTTCATAAGGTCGATGATACCTACGAAAGTATCTTCGGCACCGATTGGAAGCTGGATTGGCACCGTTAGCGTTTAGTCTTTCGTGTACCATGTTTACAACATTATAGAAGTCAGCACCCATGATGTCCATCTTATTAACGAAAATCATACGAGGTACGTTGTAATCATCAGCTTGACGCCATACAGTTTCAGACTGAGGTTCAACACCGCCCTTAGCACACATAACTGTTACTGAACCGTCCAAAACTCTTAGAGATCTTTGAACTTCAACTGTAAAGTCAACGTGTCCAGGGGTATCAATGATATTAATTCTGTTCTTTATACCCTTAAAAGGACCTTCTTTTGGTTGCCAGAAACATGTTGTAGCAGCTGAAGTAATTGTGATACCACGCTCCTGCTCCTGTTCCATCCAGTCCATAGTAGCACCGCCATCGTGTGTTTCACCGATTTTGTGGTTGATACCTGTGTAGTACAGAATTCTTTCTGTTGTAGTAGTTTTACCGGCATCGATATGAGCCATGATACCGATATTTCTTGTATTTTCGCGAATATTGTCTACCCAAAATAATTTCCTCCTTTCAACAAAGGTAAAAATAGTGTATCTGTCGAAATCCGCATAGGGGCAATGCAAAACTGCTTGTCCCCTATTATATGCGATTTTCGGGTTAAATTTCAAAGTTAAGCGATTTGTTTAAAAACAAATTACCATCTGTAGTGAGCAAATGCCTTGTTAGCCTCTGCCATCTTGTGAGTATCTTCACGTTTCTTAACTGAACCGCCTGTACCGTTGATAGCGTCAACGATTTCGTTTAAAGTCTTTCCTTCATTGTCTTTCGTTACGTTCTCTTGAGTAACGAGTAAGCCATCTTAGACCCAATGTTTGGCGTCTTTCCGGACGAACTTCCATAGGAACTTGGTATGTTGCACCACCCACACGTCTTGCTTTTACTTCAAGAACCGGCATGATGTTATCCATAGCTTCCTGGAATGCTTCAAGTGCGTCCTTACCTGTCTTTTCTGCTACGATATTGAATGCATCATAAACTATTTTCTGAGCAACACCCTTTTACCGTCAAGCATAATGTTGTTTATAAGCTTTGTTACAACAACGTTATTGTATATCGGATCAGGTAGCACTTCTCTTTTGCTATAAAACCTTTTCTTGGCACTTTACTTCCCTCCTTCATAAATTAGCGTTTCCCTCTGTCAAATCTCGCTGCAAATACTTGATGCAATTTGCAAATATCGGCGTTACAAATACTCGGAATACACAGAGTATTCCTGCGTTTTGTGCCTTGATATTTATCAAATTTCATCTGCGTCTTTCAGCGATATTTTCCGACGGAAAACTACTGTGACAGAAAACAAATATAATATCTGTTTTCCCCTTAATGACATCACAGGTACTCGGAGTTTATTCTTTCAAAACCCCGTGGTGCTATTCGAATATATAATAATATAACTCGATATGCACTTGTGATATGCGCGTATTAGTTAATTACGCGGCATTATTTCTTTCCTTTGGCTTTGGCACCATACTTACTTCTTGACTGAAGGCGTCCGTTTACACCCTGAGCATCAAGAGTACCTCTGATAATGTGGTATCTTGTACCAGGAAGGTCACGTACTCTTCCACCTCTGATAAGCACAACGCTATGTTCTTGTAGGTTGTGACCTATACCCGGATGTAAGCTGTTACTTCAATACCGTTTGTAAGCTTAACTCTGGCAATCTTTCTTAGAGCTGAGTTAGGCTTCTTAGGTGTAGCAGTTCTTACAGCTGTACATACCTCTTTTGAGGTGAACTCTTGTCAGTAGTCTTCTTCTTTAGAGAGTTTAGACTCTTTTGAAGAGCTGGAGCAGTAGATTTCTTCTTTGATGTCTTTCTACCTGTTCTAACCAATTGATTAAATGTAGGCATATCGTGTTACACTTCCTTTCATAAATTTTTATATATTATCGCATATCATTAAGATATGTAATAAACTACTTTAATACGACGGCACAACTTGCACCGACTTCAATTTTGCACATATTCCCCAATTCCTTCATTGTAGAAATGAAGAACACAGGAGTATTGCTTTCTTCGGCAATTTTGCTTACTCCGTCTTTGATGTGGTCGTCACAGTCTTCGGCAACATATACTTTAGAAGCTTTGTTTTCGTTCAAAGCTCGTACAGCTTGTTTATAACCAACCTGCAACTTTGACCTTTCGGCATCACCAATCATGGTTTTGTCACACTCCGTATCTGAAAAATTGTACTTTGTCAAGCATATTATTTATAACACACTCAACTTATCAGATTATATATAAAAAATACATTTGTCAATAGTTTTTGAAGAAAATCGTTGATTTTACAAAGTGTTTTAAATGAGTCTGTAACATTTGTAACTTTATTACAAAATATGACAAGAAAACTGTAAAAATGTCGTTTTATTTTGATAATATTAAAAAGATAACAAATAGATTTTAGTATTATTATTGTAAACCTGTCGAAATTAATTTTGAGTAGAAATGTTACATATGTTTAAAGAATGTTTCAGAACCGTTACTTGCTTGTAATATACTTGTAATCTTTGGTTAACTTGCACAATACAATATTTGGTACAAAGAAGGGTAAAACAATCAAAATATTGAGCAAAAGACGAAAAACTATGATTTTTGACATAATTATAAGCGGATTGAAACAATTTTGAAAAAACTATTGACTATTTTGTCATAATGGCATAAAATAAAACTGAGTAATTTTACCATAAAGGCAAATTCTATTATGAAAATTGCATAAAGTCACATCATGAAGTTAGGGAGAAAATAATGAGACTTGGCAAAAACAAGCAGAGCTATATCAATAGCATTGCTGGCAGCAATGGCATCGACATCATTACCACAAGTAGATGTACTTGCTGCGGTGAAAAACGGAATGTTCTTATCCGTATCATATACAGATAAGGATGGCAACAATAATAAAGAAGGGACTGAAAATACCGTCCCGAATGAATCAGAACAATCAGAAGGCGCAGAACCTGTTCAAAATGAAGAGACAGGGCGGCGTCTAATAGTGGTGTTCAGGAAAATTCTGAAGAACAAACATCAAATAACACAAGTGGTTCATCACAAAATAATACTGCCAACTCAAATTCTTCCCGAAAAACTTCATATAATAATGGTTATTCTTCATACAATAGCGATTATGACAGTTCAGAAACTTCTATAACTGAAAATCCACTTACTGCCGGAAACAGAGTTAGTAATTTTATAACATTGGATAAGCAAGCGATAGGATTTACTAAAGTGGGTGATGTTGTATCTGTAACAGCGTCACTTGCAGAAGATAAGGATGACGAGATAGTTTGAGAGTTGCAGATCCTACAATATTGCTTATAAAATCAACATCTGTTGACGGAAAAACAGTACAGCTCAAATTGAATGGATTGGCGGTAAAGAAACAACAAAATTCTTCGCAGGATTAAAATCGGATCCTGACGAATACACAGAAGGTACAGCTATGCTGTTTGATAATAATTCAAGCAGTGAGCAAAGCGATACAAACGAAAATAAAGAATTAAAGAGAGTTTGAATCGCCGGAAGTAGAAGAATTCCTAAGAGAAATGCAAAAGAAGGTCTTTCACAAGAAAATTCGGATTACGACCTTTCAAAACTAAGTGATGAAAATAAAGAAAATAACAGTGAAGAAACAGAGCGAAAAATAGTACATCATTGGAATTATTTGATTCAGAAAAAATTTCACAAAAGTTAGAAGAAAATCAATTATCGGAAGAAAACAACACAGAAAATAATGAAGTAAAAATGATGAATCAAATTCAGAAGAAAAACAACAGAAAATGTAGAAAATACAACAACTTCTGATGATGAAAATCAGAAAATCAAAACGAAAATGACAGAGTTTCTTCCTATTATAATAGCACTTCTGATAGTGAAGAAAACAGACTAAAACAGAAACATCAGTTGAAACAAAACAGTAACAGAAACTGTTCAAGAAAAGAGCACACAAAATGTTAATCGCGAAACTGTTGTTAAGCAAACTGTATCAACAGAAATACTTAGCACAGAGCAAACAGGCGGTATGGTTACAAAGACTGTTGAAAACAAGTTCCTAAACAAGTAACTAAGAACGTTGAGGAAACTGTTGAGCGTGAGGTCGAGCGTGAAATAGTTAACGAAAACGGAGAAACAGAAACTGTTACAGAAACAATCGAAGATACAATCACAACTCCTGTTGTTGAAACTGTTTATGAAACAGTAGAAGAAACGGTTGAAGAAGAAACACCAATCGAAACTCAATATACCGTAAGAGAAACAACAACAACAGAAACAACAACAACAGAAACCGTTACAGATGAAAAGGCAATGTAATTTCATCAAAGGTAGTTGATAATTCAACATCAACATCTTCAAGAGATTATACAACAACAGAAATGCCGAGCACAGAAACAAAGACATCAACATCAACTTCTTCATCATCAGATACTGTTGAAAATGTTACAGGAAAAGAAGTTGAAAAACAGTAACAAATGTTGTCGAAAAGAAGTTACAGTTGACTCAGCAAATAATGAATCAGTCAATAAGAATGAAACAATTTCAGAAAACACTGAAAACGTAAATTCAAATGACAAGATTAATGTTGATGAAATTATTGAATTTGCGTCAGACGATAATGCAAATGATAATTCACAAACAACAGAAACAATCACACCGGCTGAATCAACAACAGAAGTTACATCAACAAGCAATTTATCAACAACAATGTATGCAATCGAGCCGAAACAGACATCTGAAACTTCGGAGTCGTTAGCAAAAGTTGATATAACAGAAATAAATGAAAAGCTTGTTGCAAATTATAACATTTCAGTTTTGAGTGACAGCGGTGGAACTTCAGCGGTGAGTGATCCAAATGAAATAATCAATGGTTCAGCGGTAAGCGATCTTGAAGGAATAGATACGATTGAAATTCGTGTCGGAGAAAAGAGAACCTTGGGTGACATTTTACCGGACAAAGGATTGCAGTCATCACTTACAGCAACAAACACGACAATTCTTGATTCAAGATTGGCAACAGTTCTTCAAGAAGGTTCATACGCATCAGGTGTTACAATTACCGGCGTACAAGAAGGACGTACAAGAATTACAGCTCAAATCGGCGGTAAGTTCAGAATATTCAATCTTGAAGTTTATGGAAGTAGAAATAACGTCGTACTTCCTACTGCAGTTCCAATGGTTGTGGCAAACGGAAGTTTCACTTTGGCATTAAAGAGTGACGGTACAGTTTGGGTTGTCTTGCAGGTGACCATCAACTTGGTAACTTGAAAGTTACAGGCGATGCTCAAAATACTCCGTACAAAATTGAAATCAAGGAAAACGGAAAATTGTCACCGTTGACAAATATCAAACATATTGCTGTCGGTGATGCACATGCACTTGCAGTAAATGGTGACGGACGAGTTTATGCTTGGGGTCTTAACCGTAACGGTCAGTTAGGTAGCGGTTATAAAATTACAGGTTCAAATCCGTCGTATGTTTTGACTGCTGCAAATACTCCGCTTGAAAATATCAAATATGTAGCAGCTGGAAATTTTAGTTCATATGCTATCAGCGCAGACGGTAAAATTTATTCATGGGGTTCAAATATTTACGGACAACTTGGTAACGGTCAATACGGCGGAAATGAAATAGAAAATAATGGATATGACAGTGACGTTGTATATGCAACAGAAATTTCGGTTGACGCTGACGGAAATGATTTTTCAAACATCATAAAATAGCGGCAGGCATTTCTCATGTACTTGCATTGAAAAATGATGGTAATTTATATGTATGGGGAACAAACAGTGACTCATTACTTGTAAGCACTTCAACAGAAGATGTGTTACCATTACCTTCTAAAATGGAACTTAGTGTTGACGGACAAGTTCTTGATGTAGCAGCTGGCGGTGGTACTAATTCATCAGGTTCATCAGGTGACGAAGGTAAACAACAATTAAGATTCCATTCAATGATTTTGACAAATACAGGAAGTGTATATGTTTGGGGTCATAATGAAGAAAATACATTAGGTAAAGATGACAATAACAATTCAAGTGAAATAGAAAAACTTGAATCTATAAAAATGTTATCAGCATCAATGCCGCAAGATATAATTCATCTGCAATAACATCAGATGGTAAAGTTTATACTTGGGGTAGAAATGACGAAGGTCAGATTGGTAATGTAAATGTTGCATCGAGAACTAACGAGCCGATGAATGTAATGGCTGGAGCAACAAATTCTGAAGATGAAGAAAGCTCACTTGAAAATATAGTTGCTATTGCAATCGGCGCAAACCATATGACTGCATTGAGATTAGACGGTAAAGTTTATTCATGGGGTACTGATATGTTAGGTCAGTTGGGTGACGGACGTAACGGTTACGAATATGAAAAGTAGATTTGCCGGTTCTTACAGGTACAGCTGCAAGCAACTCACTAATAATGGATCATGTAAAAGTAGTGTCTGCTGATACAAATGAAATTGCCGGTGAGTATGAGAGCAGTGAATCAATGCCTGAAATCATAACAATCACTGATGCTCAAAAGTAAAAATTGAAATTCCTGAAATTAAAAAATATTATAAGTCAGGATTTAACCTAATAGAAAACGATCAAAATTTGATATTACTTCAGCTATAATTTTTTCATCTTCAAATGAAAAATTGCCGGAGTATCTGCTGATACAGTTGAGATTAATTGGGAAACTGTTTCACCGGTATCTTTGGAAAATGGTGGAGAAAGAGGAATAGTAGAAATCAAAGCTGAAAATGAAGGTTTCTATGGAATATTAAAAGTTCATGTTAAAGCACCTAATGAATTTACAACTCCTATGATTGCGTCAGGTGAAAATTTCACAATTGCATTGAAATCAGATGGTAGTGTTTGGGCTTGGGGTGATAATACATATGGTCAACTTGGTAACGGTAACTTTGAAAGTTCACAAGGACCTATTCCGGTTTTGGCAGTAGACGCAACTAAAAACTTAGTGGTGTATTTAAGATTGCAGCAGGAAAATATCATGCACTTGCTATGACAAGTGATGGTGCAGTTTTGGCTTGGGGCTTGAACGATAACGGTCAACTTGGTAATAACAGTACAACAAACCAAAATGTACCTGTTAAGGTTTTGGTGGTGAACATAGTAGTGTTAACGGTTTTATAACTCTTGCAAATGATATAGCTGCCGGCGGTAAGCACTCATTGGTAGCTTTGTCAACAGGTGCGGTTTATGCTTGGGGTGCTAACAATCATGCTCAGCTTGGTAATACAAGAGATGAAAATGATATTACAAGTACGTCTAAGGAATTAACACCTGTAAGAGTTATCCAGGGTGCGTCGGCAGAAGATGGCTCAAGTGCATATATAGACAGTGCAGTAGCAGTAGCTGCCGGTGAAAATCATTCATTGGCTTTACTTGGAGCAAATACAGAAGTACCTGATATGGATCGTGTTGTTTTGACATGGGGTGCAAACAATTATGGTCAAATGGGTAGTGACATTATAGTTGGCGATGGTGAAGTTTCAAGCGAACCTTCTGATGAGGCTTGGAATCAACTTGTTCCGACTGAATTGTCAGCCGATGGGTACAATCATAACAAATATCGGAGCAATAGCTGCCGGTAAAACCATTCTGTACTATTGGAATATTCTGTTGACGGTACAGGTGGCAAAGTTTATACAGTTGGTTCAAATGAATACGGTCAACTTGGACGTAACAGCACAAGTAAATTTTGTCAGACGTTACTCCTTTAGCATCAAGTGATGTAACAGACAACGTTGTTGACGAGAAAAGGATATTATTACAACTGTAACAGGAATTGCTGCCGGTGGTAATAATACAATAATTATAGATGCAGAAGGCAATGTTTATAATTTTGGTGATAATCGTCACGGACAATTTGGTATGGGTAGCGTAGGCGGAAGTAAAAATGTTGCCGTATCAAATAACAATTTCTCAGAGAATGGTCAGGCAATAGCCGCAGGTTCACAAAGTGGATTTGTAATGAAAAAGATGGTTATGTTTGGGCGTTCGGATATAATAGTGACGGTCAGTTGGGTGACTTATCTCGTGAAGATAGCAGTGTACCTGTTTGGTTGGATCGGGCGCAGAAGATGTTCTTCAATTATCTGTAACAGTTCCGACTTCTGATGGTGGCACTAAAGATATAGTAAATCCAAACACTGTAACTGTAAATAAAACCAGACAATTAAAGCTAATGGCGGAAACATTATTTCACTTAGAGGCTTTAATCTTATTGTCAATGACGATGAAGTTAAGAAAGCAACATCAATAACATATTCATCATCAGATGATAGTGTAGTTTCTGTAAACGGAACTACAATTACAGCAGTTTCCAAGGGATTGCTGTAATTAAAGCGGTTTCTTCTACAGGTGTAGTAGGAATGTTTGTTGTACATGTAAATGACCTTTCAGAAGATGCTTTCTATACAGAACCAATGGTTTCTGCCGGAGAAAACTTCTCAGTTGCATTAAAATCAGACGGTACTGTTTGGACGTGATTGAAAATAAGAAGTCAACTTGGTAATGGTACAAAAGGCGACGGAACAAGCCAATATTCACCTGTTCAGGTAGTAGGTGTAAGCGGAACAAGCGACAGTGTACTAAAAATATTGTTGCAGTAGCTGCCGGAGATACTCACGCAGTTGCACTTAGTGTAAATGGTGAAGTGTATACATGGGGCGGCAATATGTATGGTCAACTTGGTAATGGTACAAGCGGTATCGAATCAGCAATCGAAGGTGACGAAGAAGAAGTTCATGATGCTGTTGAATTTGATGAAAATACAGGTTACTATACAATTTATGCGGCAGAAGGGTTAGAAAAAGTACGCGAAGTTCTTGATGGAAAATTTATTCTTGGTAAAGATATAACACTATCAAGCGCTTTCGCTCCTATAGGTGACGCTGACAAACCATTTACAGGTATTTTCGATGGTAACGGATATAGAATAAACAATCTAAATGTATCTTCATCAGCTACAGGAACAAATATTGGTGATAATAAAACATCAGTATCAGCAATGTTTGCTGTAAATAACGGTACAATTCAAAATGTAATTCTTAATAGTATTTCAGTAAGCAATACCACTTTAGAGGTGGAAGATAATGACATGTCAGTGCCGGCATATTCAATTTCAGCAGGTCTTGTTGGATTTAATGACGGAACTGTTTCAAATTCGGGTATAGTTTTAGGTCAAATATCTTCATATAACTTGAGTGGTGGTTTAGTTGCTTATAATGGTGAACACGGCACGATTTCAAATGTATATAACAGAGCTGATGTTAGAGTTGTAAACAGTGAAACAAGTGTAAGCATAAAATATGCCGGTGGTATTACAGCCGTAAACATTGGCAATATTTTCCGTGCTTATAATTCAGGAAGTGTAAGCGGAACATCTGACATATCAGGTGTTGCAGGTATTTCTGCGTCTAATATGGCAGAGTCATCGGCAGATGCTCAGGCAGGTGTGGAATATGGTATTGCTTACACATATACAAATAATGGAACAGTAGTAGGCGTTGGTAATGATGCTGCCGCATCTTTAGCAAATGCTGATTTGACAGGTCTTCAATATATACAGGTTGGAATTTTGAAGATGGCAGTGGTGTATGGTCATTTACAAATAAGTATGATGAAAATGACAAATTGCCAATATTGCAAATTGAACAAGGTCCACCGGCAGCACCGGCAGAAACAGATTACACAACTAAGGATAATGGTGTACCTGTTACAATCGTGTCAGAAGACGGAAAAGAAATCGGAAAAATTTCTGCAATCGCGGCAGGTGGCAATCATACATTAGTTTTGACAGAAGACGGTTATGTTTACTCATTTGGTAGTAACGGTAACGGTCAACTTGGCGTGGGTAGCAATGGATATGATTCAACTACATCTCTTGCTAAGTATAAAACAAAGCTACAAAAGTTTTAGGCGGTCGTAGTGCAAGCAGTGACATATATTTGTCAAATATTATAAGAATTTCAGCCGGAAAGAATTCAGCTCGGCATTAAAGTCGAACGGTATGGTTGTTACATGGGGTAATAATGATAATGGTCAACTTGGTATTAATGTAAATGGATTAAGAAATCAACCGATCAAAGTTATAACAAACAATAGTAATCCTCTTGAAAATATAACAGATATTTCATTGGTGCAATCATGTTCTTGCACTTGCATTTGACAACTCATTATATGCGTGGGGTGCAAATGATCATGAACAACTTGCTTCAAGCACAAAGGATATAGTTCCTGTTCCTGAAAAATAACAATTTCGGGAAAAATCAAAACTATAGCTGCCGGCGGACAACATTCTGCAATTATGACAACTCTTGACGGAAGTGAAGACACTGCCGTTTTGACATGGGGTGATAATGAATACGGTCAACTTGGTATCAAAGATGCTAATAACGATATATCAAGAAATGCGACACCGACTCGTGTAAATAAAGGTATAACTGTTGATAGTACAGACGATTATTTGATTAACGTAATCGGTTTAAGTACAGGCGGTTCACATACTGTTGTAATCAAGGACGATGGATATGTATATTCGTGGGGTTTGAATGAAAGCGGACAAATCGGTGATATTTCAAATGAAACAAGACGTACTCCTGTTTTAACCGGTGACAGAGAAGCACGTGTGCTTATGATGCAAAAAATTACTGCGAAGAAAGCAGACGGTTCAGTTGCTAAAGTACACCGGAAATGACGCCGGTAGAAATTACAATAGAAAACAATGGTTCTTTGGAAATTGACGCCGCAGAAACGATTGAAAATACCTAAGCGGTTTCAATATGCTAAAGAGCGTTACAGAATCAAAGACAGCTGATTCTACAAAGATTGAATTTGCAACTTCTGATGATACAGTTGCATTAATTAATCAATTGGGAGTTGTATCAGCAACTAATAAAATAGGTAAAGCTACAATTATATTAAGAAATACTGATACAAATTATATCGGTTCAATAATTGTAAACGTAACAGAAAGTATTGCACTTCCTAAAGTTGACTCAGGTGTAGACTTTGCCGTTGCACTTTCTGCAAGCGGACTTGTATATACTTGGGGTAAAAATTCAATCGGTCAACTTGGTATAGATACTGCAACAACATACAGACCAATTCCACAAGCTTTAGTTGGTATTCCTCAAATGACAACTATTGCGGCAGGTGATGACTTTGTAGTTGCACTTGATGTAGACGGAAATATATGGACATGGGGTAATAACGAAAATGGACAGCTTGGCAGAGGCGACATCGGCGAGGCTTATTCGGCAACCCCTCAAATGCTTAGTGTACAGGCAAATTCACAAGATGTTAAATTTATAAATGTGGCTGCCGGAAAAGATTTTGCATTTGCATTGACAACTTCGGGTAGCGTATATTCTTGGGGTACAAGTAGCAGAGGTCAATTAGGTAACGGTGCTACTCAAATTCAAATGTACCAAAATCAGTTGTTAAGGGTGCAAGTGCAAGTAGTTCAGCTGTACTTGAAGATGTTATCAAAGTTACTGCCAGTGATAATTTTGCGGCAGTATTGAAGAGAAACGGCGACATATTTGTATGGGGTGACAACACTGTTGGTCAGCTTGGTAATGTGTCAGACGGAACTCAGAAAAATGTACCCGTACAGGTATGGAACGGTGAATATGTATCCGAAAATGATACATTTATTCATAATGCAGTTGACGTTGCTATTGGCGGTAATAGTGCGGCTGCAATTATACAAGAAAATAAGACAACAAGTGATGAAAGCGGAGCTGTTTCAAATGAACTTGCAAATGTAGTATATACTTGGGGTTCAAATAATAGTGGACAACTTGGTGCATCAAAAGAAGACAATTTTGTAAATTCACCTGTAAAGGTTGATTTGGACGATGTACGCAGTGTTGCTGTAGGTAATGAACATATGCTTGCACTTACAAAAGATGATGAAGTGTATGCTTGGGGCTCAAACAGTAACGGACAACTTGGTGTAGGTAATATAACAACAACATCATCTCCGATTCCTGTTGAAGTCAAAAACGGAGAAACTTTGGCACACGAACAATTTGGTGAAGTGTACCTTCTTGGTGCCGGTAAAGATTTTTCAATGGCTGTCAAGTCAAGCGGTAAAGTGTACGCTTGGGGTTCAAATAACAACGGACATATCGGTGATTATTCAAAGGGAAATAAAGTATATCCTACACAAGTAGGTGAAAAGGAATCTAACAGTCTTGTTGTTAAAGAAACAATTCTTGAAAAATATGACGGTACTGTTGATACTACAACTTATAAAAATGTACTTCCGTCAGAATTAAGTATGATTTATAGGAATAGTAGCAGTTATGACGTTTTAAAGATAAATGTAAATGAAATCTATTCAAATATATACGGTAACTTTAACTTGTTCGACGCGCAAGGACTAAACCTTATTAAACTTACCGGTGTTGATAAGAGCAATTTCTCATTGCTAAATCCAAAACTATTTACTTTGGATGTTGAAACAGCAGCAGATGGAACTACATATGTTGTTATAACTCCGAACCAAAACCATAAATTCGGAACAACAATACTAACAATTAAAGTAGGTGATTATACAAAGAATGTAATGCTAACACTAAGACCGGAAGGTCAACTTTACGCCCCGATGGTTGCAACAGGTGAGGACTTTACAGTTGCACTAAAAGGTGACGGTAGTGTATGGACTTGGGGTATAAATAATTACGGTCAACTTGGTGATGGTACATATATAAATAGAGCGTATCCGGTTCAAGTAACATTGTCGATAGACGAAGAAACAGGTGTTCGTGATTATATTTCAGACATAAAGAGAATAGCAGCCGGTGAAAGATTTGTGCTTTCACTAAGAAATGATGGTTTATTGTATGCTTGGGGTGATAATACTTCAGGTCAGCTTGGTGTGGAAATAAATAACGAAATAACAGAAGACGGTACAGCTATTGAGGATTCAAGATCTCTACCTGTAGAAGTCGATTTGACTGATGGCGTTGATTTTACAGAAATCACAGACATCGCTGCAGGTAAGAACCATACTGTAATTGTTTTAAATAATGACACTGTTTACACATGGGGCGATAATACATATGGACAACTTGGTACAGGTGAAAATGGTTCATATATTCTAACCAAGTAAAAGGTTTTAACGGCGGTGGATATTTAACAGATATTATTTCAGTAAAAGCAGGTTCATATCATACAGTTGCGTTAAAACGTGACGGTAGTGTTTGGGCATGGGGTAGAAATGACCGTGGTCAACTTGGTGATATGACAACTGAAGACAGAGAATATCCGATTCAAGTATTCAAGGGTGACAGTTACGGTAACGGTTACTATCTTGAAAACATTTCTCAAATTTCTGCCAAGGCTAACAACACTGCCGTAATTGACAGAAATTCAAGAGTATATGCTTGGGGTGATAATACTTCACAACAATTAGGTGATTATACACTATCAGCAGATTATGCAAGTACACCACGCAAAGTATATACAACATATCAATATGACCCTAACTATGAACTTACAAATGTAATGGCAATTTCTGTAGGTTTTGAACATATGCTAAGTATCGACTATGACGGTAACGTAGCAATATGGGGTAAAGTTATAGATGATAACGGTGCATTTACAGTATACGACAGAGCTAATGGCGTAGTAGCAGGCGAAACCGGAACAGTAACAGGTTTAGCATCACTTGGCGATATTAGTTTGATAGCCACAGGTAAAACTTTAGTGTTGCTATGAGCAATAGTGGTAATATCGCTGCATGGGGTATCGGTGATTATGGTGAAATCGGTAATTCAGGTTTTCATCATTCAATTATCCGGTATACACAGGTGAAAAAAGCTGCCAAAATTATAAGTTTGAAATAGGTCAAATTATAACAGAACAAGGCGATGTAAGGGAAGATTATGACGGAAGAAGTGAATTCTTCCTTGCTCCGTCAAAATTACTATTTCACAAAAAGAAAATATGTAGTTAATCCGACAAGAGCTATAAGAACAGTTCATCCGGATTTAGCTTGACAGAATATGTGGAAGTTCAGAGAACATGACGCATCAAGTGAAGTTACTTTGTTTCTGATAATGAAAATATAATACAAGTTAACGGAACAGAGTTGGTTCCGTCGGGACAATACGGTTCTACAACAGTTCGTGCCGTAAATACAGCCGGTAAAACTGTATGGACAGGTATAATTGATGTATATGTAGACGGAAGAATTGCCGCACCAAAGGTTTATGCCGGCAAGAATTTTTCTGTTGCACTTCAAGTTTCAGGTAAAGTATACGCATGGGGCGAAAATACTCAAAACCAACTTGGCGACGGGACTGATAAGAGCAAAGCTTCTCCTGTAGCCGTTCAATTTGGCGGAGATTCAACAATGCTTGGTATCCGTGACATTTCAGCAAGCGACACACATGTATTAATGGTTACTGAATCAATGGAAGTTATGTCATGGGGCGGTAACGAACATGGTCAGCTTGGCAGTATGAACAAAGAAAACAGAAGTAAAGCATATTATGTATATGAGGATGAGTACGAATCAATTCTTTCAGACGTAATATCAGTAGCTGCCGGTGATACACTCTCTTGCACTTACAAAGACGGCTATGTATACGCATGGGGCGGTAACGAACACGGTCAGCTTGGTATCGGCTATGCCGGTGAAGATGTTATTTATCCGACAAGAGATTTACAGGGCGACAGTGCATCTGATCGGGAATATTTGAGCAACATTATTGCAATCGAGGCAGGAAACGCATATTCTCTTGCATTAAGAAATGACGGTACAGTCTTTGCATGGGGCGAAGTATCAAACGGTAAACTTGGCACAGTTATATCATCAGATGTTTATACTCCTGCACAAGTATGGAAAGGTGAATCAGATACTGACACATGGTATTTGGAAAATGTAATCAAGATTTCAGCCGGTAGTGAACACTCAGCTGTTATAAACAACAGAAATGAAGTTTATACATGGGGTAAAAATACTAACGGTCAACTTGGAAACGGAACAACAAATAATTCAACAACACCGGTTCGTGTAAGAAATCAATGGATGGACGGCAGTGATCAACTTGCTATTGAAATTTCAGCCGGTGGCGAACATACTGTTGTTGTAACAAAATCAGGTACAGTATACGCATGGGGACTTGACGCAGAAGGTCAAGTTGGTTTGGGTGCGTTGGTTTCAGGCGCAGACAAACAAACAAAGCTATCTTGTACCACAGCAAATTGCATCAGGTGATTCAACAAGTACAGATGATTTATATTTCCGTGACGCGTTAACTGTTTCAGCAGGTAATGCACATGTTACACTATTGAAGAAAGACGGTAGTGTATGGTCATGGGGACGTAATGAAGAAGGTCAACTTGGTGACTTTACAAATGCTCAGCATAATGCGGCAGTACAAACAGGTGAAAACTTGTAAAGACACTTTCTGTTACTGAAGGTACTATCCCTTGACAGTGAAGGTAACGAATATGCTCAAGTTACAGAAGATACACTTTATACATTCCTTGACTATGACAAAACATTAAAATAACATCAGTAAATGAAAATTTGAAGGTGGATTTAACCTTATCCTTGACGATGAAGGTGTACTTACACCTATGCCTGCAACAAATTACGATTTCAGAACAATGGATTCGGGAATTGCAACAGTTGTAGAAGAAACTGACGGATGGCGTATTATACCGAACGAAAATAATCGTTACGGTGAAGTTTCGATGCTTGTTGAACAAAAGTCATTCTCAGAATATTCAGGTATATTCAAACTTGGCGTAAAGCAAACAGAAAAATTAGTTATACCTATGGTATCAGCCGGTACAGACCACATTCTTACTCTAAAATCAGACGGTACAGTTTGGGCATGGGGTAAAAACGATAAAGGTCAGCTTGGTAACGGCGATACAAACGACACAGAATACCCGGCAAAAGTTTCATTCCCTCATAATAGTGACGGCAGTGAAGTTAAGTTTATGGCAGTTGCAGCCGGAAATAAATTCTCAGTTGCACTTTCAACAACAGGTGAAGTATATACATGGGGTTGGAATGAATACGGTCAGTTGGGTGACGGTAATTGGAATGAATATCATGAAGAAATTATTTCAACTGAAGATGTATGGGGTAATTGTTGTTGGCCGGCAGATACACCGCTTGACTCACAGCGTTACAGAGATCATAAACATATAAAATATAAGAGAGTTCAAGACAATAACAATGTATTGTCACCGCAGAAGATTAACCTTAAAGATATAGTAGCAATTTCAGCTGCAACAGGTGTAGAATCAGGTCTTAACAAAGATGCTGAAAAGCTTGATTTGTTAAATGATAATACAAGTGGCGGACATACTCTTGCATTGGACAAGAACGGCAATGTATGGGCATGGGGTCTAAATAATAAGGGACAAATCGGTACAAATACAGATGTTAAGTTTGAACAAATTCAACTTGGTTTTACAACAAACGGATATACAAATGATGAAGGAGTTGTAGAAGGCGACTCTGAATGGCATAAAGAGTATGATGCAGAAACATACTATACATACATTCCTTCACAGGAAAATCTTTATATAACAGAACCTACAAAGGTAGTAGGTCTTGAAGGTATAGGCTACTTGAATTCAATTTCAGAGATTTCAGCCGGCGGTAACTCATCTATCGCTGTAAGAAACGACGGATACGCATATGCTTGGGGTAATAATGATAACGGTCAACTTGGTGACGGTTTATCAGATAATGCGTCAATGCCAATGCAATTATTAAGTGGTGCAAAGAATCCTTATGTAACATATTTCAGAGATGCACTTTATGTTGATATGGCAACAGATCATGCTGTAATTACGACAAGAGATGGCGAAGTATATTCATGGGGAGCAACAGAAACGGTCAACTTGGTAACGGTGCAACATCTGTTAAGGAATTTTCTCCGGTACAAGTTGTATCTGCTAATGGAAACTTAGATAACGTAGTTTACGTATCAGCGGCAGGAAGTCACAGCTATGCTGTCAACGGTAACGGTGATGTATACACATGGGGTACAAATGCAAACGGTCAGCTTGGTAATGAAACTACAGGCGGATACTATTCAGTTGCTACTCGTGTAGTTGCAGGTGAAACAGCTACGTTGGACGGAACAACTGAACTTACAAATATTACAAGAGTATATGCCGGTGAAAGAGATGCAATGGCATTGCGTTATGATGGTAGTGTATACGGTTGGGGATATTATGGAGTAGGACAATTCTCTATAATATTGTTCACCCAATATTTATGGGTGAAAGCCCAGCAAAATATTTGCATTCCAACATGGCGTTAAAACAGAAGGTACAGATGTAGTTGAATATGATAATATTCCAAACTACATTTATATCAATAATGACGGCACACTTGAAGTTACTCTTCAAGGTGATAACGGTATGATTGATAAAGAATACCTTGGATTTAACTTATTGAGTGACGTTAATCCACATCCTACAACAGATTTTGACAACCTTACATTCAGCACATCAAATGAAGATATAGCTAAGGTTGAAAAGATGTTGCGTCTATGTTGTAAGAGTAACTGCAAATCATGCAAGACGTTACGGTGAGGCAGTTATCAGTGCAAGAAATGATGTAACAGGTTACTATGGTATGTTTACTGTATTGGTAAAACCAAATGACGGAATAACAGTTCCGGTTGTTGCCGCAACAAACAGTGGCGTATATGCACTAAAGGCAGACGGTACTGTTTGGACATGGGGTAATACGTATGATGGAAGTACATCATCAACGGTAAACAGAACATCACCTGTAAGAGTAGTTAAGAATGTAGGCAAAGACTCAACAACATATCTTGAAAATATTAAACACATTGCGGCAGGTCCGACTCATATGCTTGCAGTTGATACAGACGGTCAAGTTTGGGCTTTGGGTAACAATGCAAACGGTAAGCTTGGTATAGGCGGTACATCTACTACATACACACCAACACTTGTAAAACAAGTTCAACAGAAATACTTTCAGGTGTAGAAAGAGTTGCAGCCGGTGCAAGAAACTCAGCAGCTTTGGCACAAGACGGTGTTGTATATGTATGGGGTGATAACACATACGGTCAGAGAGGTATCGAGGCTAAAATTCAAAATACAGTCAATATGCTTCATTCACAGTAAAGGGAGCAAGTGCCGGAGATAACGCAGACGGTGCGCTTAATGACTTTATTGATATTACAATCGGCGATACATTCATTTCAGCATTGAGAAGAGATGGTAATGTATTCAGTTGGGGTAGCGGTAGCTATGGTCAAATCGGTAAAGGGATTCTTTACAGAGGCTCTTGCACCTACAAGCTGTAAATGGCGAAAGTGCAAGTAGCACTGCATATTTGAAATATCGTTAAGATTTCTGCAGGAGCATATCACAATATTGCATTGTCAGATGACAGCAGTGTATATGCTTGGGGTAGAAATGCAAACGGTCAACTTGGTAATAATACAATAACTACAAATGATTCAATAGATAATGCCAACAATTATAATGCAAATTCTCGAAGAGTTTTAATCAGCTATGACGGCGAGAATATGCAAAATCTTGACGGAATAGTTAATGTTAATGCCGGAGTAAATTCATCAATGGCAGTTGGCAGAGATGGTTACTTGTATTCATGGGGCAGTGGTGCAAATAATACAACAGGTGTAGGTTCAACAGCAAATTCACTTACTGCTAAGTATACAAAACGAGGCGAAAGTTTCTATAGCGATGATGCAACAGACAGAATCGGTTGGATTACTTCCGCAACAATCGGTGATATGGGTACATCTGTAGTCAGATACGATGGTAGTGTATATTCATGGGGTAAAAACTCTACATATAATGTAGGTGATTTTTCATCAGTTGAAAGAACTGAACCTGTACAGACAGGTCTTCGTGAAGACAGACGTGAAGCTATCGGTGTAGCAACATTGTATACAGACGGTGTAGCAACAGAAGTTTATAATGATGATGTCAATGCCGCTAATTACAACCCATTACCACAAAGATTACTCTATCAAAGAATCAATATCTTGAAATAAATAAGTCTGATATATATGACTATCATATGGTAGGCTTTTAACTTGATTTATAACAACAACGACAGACATAGTACAGCTGTTCAAGCATATAATACTGACGTTGATGAACAGACAGTTCTTGATAGAATAACAGCAACGTCAATAGATACATCTATAGTTTCAGCTGAGGACAATAATAATATAATAACAATTCGTCCGAACAGCGAACATAGATATACAAATACATTTATTACATTATATAATACATCTACAAACTTTGTAGTGTGCTTGAAGTGGCGGTAAAGGGTTAACACAGAAGTAACTCCGATGATTGTTTCAGGCGATCACCATACTCTTGCACTTATGAGTGACGGAACAGTTTGGGCATGGGGTAATAATACATATGGTCAACTTGGAAATGGTATAAGTAATGATACACATAACAGTTATCCGGCTGACGGTGACGAAAAGAAAATGATTTCTTATATCCTGTAAAAGTAAACATTCAAAGCGATGTTAAGATTAAATCAATAGCCGCAGGTAAACGTCACTCGTTGGCACTTACAGAAAAACGGTGAAGTATACATTTGGGGTTATACAGAAGTTAATAATATCGTTTGGGGAGATTATTACCAGAATAATATCGTAACAAGAACAGGTTATCATAAAATTAGTTATGAAACTGTTGTCGGTACCACCAAACAGGAAAGAAGATATGGTATTGTAACTCTAAACTTGTTAAGCTTGACGCAATAATACTCAAAATCTTACAGATGTAATATCAATAGCTGCCGGCGATGATGTTTCATATGCAGTTAAAGGCAGACGGAACAGTTTGGGCATGGGGACACAACGGTACATCAGATAACTTGGTATTAATAAGTACGACTCAATGTATTCTGTAACTCAAACAATAGCGACAGAATAGATATGTAGATTTCACTATTCCTGGACACTGGGAATATGATGAATATGTGCCGTCGACTACACATAGAGAACAGGCATACAACTGGACATCTCTTGATTATCCATGGTATCTATGGGCGAGTATGGTACAGAAAACGCAGTAAGTAGTAGGTCCTTATGCAGGGGATATTTACATAATGCAGTATCTGTAAGAACTGCCGGTGACAGTGTATACGTTATTAAAGCAGACGGAACAGTCTGGGCATGGGGCAGCAATATGTACGGTGTTCTTGCCAATGAAACAAATGTAAACAACGATACACGCAGAGGTTACCCACTTCAAGTTTAGGGTGACGGATATTCTGCAGACAAGTATTTAAAGAATATCGTAGATATACAAGTAGGTGCGAATAATAAAGAAAGAAACAAAAGAGCTATAGGAACACAAATAAATCTTGATGAAACTACAGTTATAGCACTTGCAAGAAATATCACAGTTGATGATACAACAAAGGATACAAAACAATACAATAATCAAGGTTATGTATATGTTTGGGGTAGGTAGTATCAGATAATGCAACTGTAAACAGTGTATCTGCACCAACAAGAGAAACAACTCTTGAAAACGTAACAGCTGTATCAGCCGGTGGAAATACTGTAATGACACTTTCACTTGATCCTGATACATACAAGCATAGTACATATGCTTGGGAAATAACACATTCGGTCAACTTGGTAACAATACAACAGATAGTACAAGTACACCGTCAGAGGTGCTAAAGGGAGAAAATGTATACTCTGATAATGATTATATTGAAGACGCGATTCAAATAACGAATGGTGCTTATTTCAGTGCGGCTATGTTGCACAACGGAACAATCTGGGCTTGGGGTTCAAACAGAAATGGTCAGTTTGGTAATAACTACAGAGTTAACAGTTTGATACCTGTACAGTCAGGTGACAGAGCGGCTGATATATTAACAGTAGCTGACAATGACGGTGACAGTATTCCATTGGCTGCAACAATTACTGAAGGTGAAACACTTGATTTAGGAAGAATTAAATATGAACATATTCCTGGATTTGAATTTGCATTACGCATACAGTGATGTTATAAATGCAAATGACGGGTGACATACAACACATCTAACAGCGATGTGGCAACTGTTAACTCAAACGGTGTTGTAAGTGCAAATACAAACGGAATATACGGTCAGACAACAATTAGTTTTGAAAAGAAATCAGTCCTGTAAACGACGGGTTTACACAGGACTTCTTGACGAACCTATTTTATACAAAGGTCAACTTATTGTTAAGGTAATTAAGTCGGGCGATGATAAAGTTGCAATCCCTATGACAAAATCAGGCGGCAGCTTTACAGTTGCACTTATGGATAACGGAACAGTATGGACATGGGGTTCAGGTAATCTTGGTGACGGTACGTCAAGTGCGTCATACTATCCGGTACAAGTAGTAACGAGCGTCAGCTCAACAGGCGAAAAGAATATATCTTGATAATATAGTAAGTATTGCAGCAGGTAACACTCATGCTTTGGCACTTGATGCAAACGGAAGAGTATGGACATGGGGTTCAAACGGTAGTGGTCAGCTTGGAAGAAGTGGCTCAACAAATGTTGCGGCAGAAGTATCAATAGTAGGTGATACAGATGACAGCACTAACATTATTGCAATCGCAGCCGGAAAGAACATTCTTTGGCATTGACATCAGACGGCAGAGTATACGCTTGGGGATTGAATAACTATGGTCAGATCGGTCATGGAACATCAGGTACTCACAGTGTTTATAACTATACCGGAGATGTAGCAAAATATGAAACTCCTGTAATTGTTATGGATTTGAATAACGGTAGAACACACAAATTCATTCTATCGTATCAATATCAGCCGGTGGTGACAGTTCAATACATGTTCGTGGTGACGGTACTGTATTTACATTCGGTAAAGCAGATAACGGTCAACTTGGATATGGTGAGAATTTAACTGCAAATAAGGTGAAAAGATAATATATCAGATTCAAAGGTAAACAGCGCATATCACAAGACAGTTCCTTCACAAGTTATAAACAGAGTGATGATGATATTACACTGATGGCGGAATTACAAATACATATATGCAAAATGTAGCAGATATGGGTAGTGAAACACTCTGTATTGCTCGTTAATAACGGACTTGTATACAGCACAGGTCTTGGAACAAGCGGTCAGCTTGGAAACGGTGCGTCAGATTCATCAGATGGTTACGTAAAGTAGTAGACTCAGACGGTAATTATTTGGAAAATGCCGTGAATGTTTCAGCCGGATATAACCAGTCAGCTACAGTAACAAGAGGCTCAAACCTATATATGTGGGGTAATAACGCATCAAAGCAACTTGGTGACGACTCGGCTACAACTAAAAATCGGCTACTCGTGTAGTAAAGGTCATAATATACACGAAACTGGTGATTATCTAAGTAACATAACAGCAGTATCACTTGGAAACACTGTAACAGCTGCTATCAAGTCAGACGGTACAGTATGGGCATTTGGTACTAATTCATCAGGTTCGTTAGGTGACTTTGTAAATTATGATTATACAGGTGCTCATTTGGTAGGACCGGTAGATTATTATGCACTTAATTTTGATAACATTGAAGGCGGACATATCAGAATACCTGAAAATTCAACATATACAATAGACAATATCAACCTAAAATATGTTGCAGGCTTTAACTTGCACGATGACAGCGACTTTAGAGATGCAAGCGGAGATTATTCATTTGAATCATCAGGATCGAGAATTGCAACGGTTGATTCAAACGGAACAATAACACCGGTAGGTAACGAGTATGGTTAAAGTAGTAATCACTGTAGATAATAATACAGGTTACAGAGGTCTTATTGTTGCAGGCGTCTATAATATAAGTGACAGATATACAAAGATTGCAGTTCCTATGATTGCATCAGGATTAGACTTTACAGTTGCACTTAAGTCAGACGGTAGTGTATGGACTTGGGGTAATAACTCATCAGGACAGTTGGGTCTAGGTTACACAACTCTTGACGCAGACGGTAAAGTTGAAAACTTTCAACTGCTTCAAATTCTATGAGCAGAATTTCATCTTAGGAAGAACCGCTACAAGTTGCAGATACAAACGGCTTAGGAACATTAAGTAATATTATTTCTATTGTAGCCGGTGATAATTTTGCAATGGCATTGTCAGCTGACGGTGCAGTATACACATGGGGTAACGGTAGCAACGGTAAACTTGGTGATAATAATACATCAAGCCATAATGCATATTATCCTCAGCGTGTTGTACGAGGTGCGGATACTTATACATCAGAAACTGTACAACACAGGCAAGTTCAACAGGAGACGAAACAACTGATCCTGAACCGGTTGTAGAAGAATACTTGTCAGGTATCTTAGAGATTAGTGCGGGTAAAGACTATGCTCTTGCACTTGATAAGAATGGTCATGTTCTTGCATGGGGTACAAATACAAACAGCAAACTTGGTCTAAACTACAGATCTGTTACAGATAATATGGGTGTACCTTCATATGTTGTAGCAGGTGCTATGGCAAGTGTGATCCGTTTGTTCTAAATGCAGACAGAACAAATTCTACAAGAAATACACAATCTACAAATCGTTTGAGCAATATCGTATCTATTGATGCCGGTGATAATCACGCAGTAGCAATAGCTGATAACGGCAGTGTATATGCTTGGGGTGACGATTCAGAAGGGTCAACGGTATTGAACCGAATACATCAAAGAGATTTAGCAATTACGATGGTAAAAGCATGCGTATGCACCTATAAAAGTACAACGGTGACAGAGATATGGTATCGGCATATGATGATGAATTTATGTATGATGCTGTTCAGAGTATCAGCCGGTAAGGCTCATACTCTAATCCGTTCAAAAGATTATAACACATATGCAACAGGTGATAACAGTAACGGTCAGCTTGGTATAGACAGCGGCGATGTTACATCACCTAAGTATGTTGACGTAGATGGCAATAGTATTTATAACATTTCAGCCGGTGGTAACAGTAGTGCGTTTATCGGCGGAACAGATGTAAATGACAATTTGATTTATACAGTCGGTAATAACGGCAGTGGTCAGTTGGGTATAGACAGTGTTATAAATAAATCTACTCCTACAAGAGTTCATGATTCAGTAAGATCAGATGTTGGTGATTTGCTATTATTTGACGACGCATTTGTTGCAGATTACGGTTCAGCAGCTTGACAATTATGAAACAAGACGGTAGCGTTTATACAACAGGTGCAAACGGTTACGGTCAACTTGGTGATAACACAACAATTAAATCATATATTCCTGTTCATGTAAGCAAGGAAGAAGTAGATACTCTTGAACTTCAAAATGTTGAAATCAAAGAAAATTCAGATAACAGTGTTGATGAATCATATGTAACACCTGATTATCTTGAAATTACAGAAGATCAATATATTGATTTCAACAGAGATCAAATTATGAATAAGAGAATGCTCGGCTTTCTTGTATGAAGACGATATTCTTACACCTATTGACGATAAGAGTCAGATTGAATTTACATCTTCAGATACTTCAATCGGCAACTTTGCAAGCGGAAGTGATGAACTTCATACAACATCACCGACAAAGGCAGGACCTACAATCGTAACTATTGAAAATAAAGGCTAACGGATATAAAGCATTCGTAACTGTAACTGTTAAAGGGTGACACAGTATGGCCTTCAGGTTCAAAAGTAGCAGTAGGCAAGAACTTCTCTATTGCTTTAAAGAAACGGAACTTTGTGGACATGGGGTGACAATTCTCACGGTCAACTTGGTGACGGTACATTATTGAGCAAGAAATATCCTGTACAAGTCCTTGATGAAGACGGAAATCCGATTAAAGATATAGTAAGATTGGCAGCAGGTGACGACTATGTATTTGCCGTAGATAAAAACGGTAAGATATATACATGGGGTGTATCAATTTCCGGCGGATCAGATATGGCGTCACCGGTAGAAGTAGAAAATACAATCGGCGATGAAATCGAAGATATAGTATCAGTTCAAATTATGTACTTGTACTTACAACTCACGGCGATGTATTCTCTTACGGTGTTGATAACTCACAAGGTCAACTTGGCAATGATGTTATAGCTCCTTCTACTGCATCATTTACTAAGATTAGTGCGCTTAAAGATATTAGATCAATAGCCGCAGGCGATAGCCATAATGCAGTGGATACAAACGGAAAAGTATGGACATGGGGTGCGAACATAAGCAGCTTGGTAGAACGGTATCTTCCGGTGGCGGTTCGGGAAGTAGCGGCGGAACATCGGACGATGATTCAAGTGATGCCGATGCCGACGGCGACTCGGATGAAGATACTGCACTACAAGCAACTGCAAGTGCAGATTATGACGCAACTCCGGCAGTTGTAGAAGGTTTGTCAAATGTAAAATATGTTGCTGCAGGCGAGTGCACACAGTGTAGCTGTAGCAGAAGAAACACTTGCAGACGGAACAACTGTTACAAAGTATATGCTTGGGGTTACAACTCAAAGGGTCAACTTGGTATAGATGATAAGACTGTAACAGAATCAGTAACACCTATGCTTGTTGTTGCCGGTGAGGCGGTAGGCAAGGATTCAACTGTCGATACAGACGGAACTGAATATTTGTCAAATATCCTTGGAGTAACAGCAGGTGGAAACCAAACACTGGTTATAACAAATAATTATGAAGTATATACATGGGGCGGAGATGAAAAGGGTCAACTTGGCGTTGATTCAAAGATGAACAGATTTGCTCCTGTAAAGGTATGGAAGGGAGATACATTCAATCAAGACGAATCCATATCTAAAGAACGTAATCGGTGCGGCAATGGGTGCAAACCATACCGTAATAATCAGATGACGGTTATGTATGGGCATGGGGTGATAATACTTCAGGTCAACTTGGTACAGTAACTGTCGATTTGGCAAAGACACCGGTACAAGTAGGTAATACAAATTCAAATACATTGTCATTCCAAAGGCAATAGTATATGATGAAAATTCAACAGGTGATACAATATCACCATTACCGTCAAGCGTTGTAATAGACAAGACTGGTAAAATTGAAATTGATATGTCTGAAATATATGAACAGTATATGGTTGGTTTCAATTTGTTCAATAAAGCTGATAAGCAAAAGATTGCGTCAGAAGATATTGCAAACATTCAATACAGCTCGTCAATTCCAAATATCGCTACAGTTTCTGCAAACGGAAATACTGCAACTGTAATGCCGACAGGTAACACGTTCGGTACAACAGTAATTACATTTAGAAACAGCAGAAACGGATATGTCGGAACAATTAATGTTACTGTTAAGGGCGATAAGATGGAAAGCATCGTTGCATCATCGCTTACAGCAGGTACAAACTTCCATGCGGCTCTAAAGGCAGATGGAACAGTTTGGACATGGGGCGATAATACATACGGACAACTTGGTGACGGTACTAAGATAACAAGAGGGCTATCAATTCAGGTTAAATTCCAAAACGGAAGAGATGACAGTGCAAGTACATTTGGTGGCAATAATGCAGCTACTGCTATTGCGGCAGGAAATAATCACTTGCTAATACTTGCTAACGGTGTCGTATATGCAGTCGGCGATAGTAAAAGTCAACTTGGTAACGGTGCGACAGGAACTACTGAAAGTATAGTTGTACCTGTAATGATTGACGAAACAACTACACTACAGGCGTAAGAGAACATTGCCGCAGGTGATGATTTCTCAATGGCACGAAGACGGTAGTATATATGCTTGGGGTAGCAATAAATCAGGACAACTTGGTGACGGTACTACAACTGACAGTGCATATGCAGTTAAGGTTTTAGCCGGCAGAAGTGGTACAAACGCATATGATCCTGATAATAATGATTATTACTTGAATGACATAGTTTCAATTTCAGCCGGTCAAGCATTTGCAATGGCATTGAAGAATGACGGAACAGTTTATACATGGGGTGACAATAGCAAGGGACAACTTGGTGACGGTACTCGTGTAAATAAACCGACTCAATTCAAGTTCTTCGTGGCGAAAGTCCGGAAGAAGAAACAAATGTAGCTCCGGCGAGCAGTGATTACTTAATTAATATAGTAATGATTTCAGCCGGTGCAAATCATGCTTTAAGCTCTTACAAAGACAGGCTATGTCTGGGCGGGGTGATAACACATACGGTCAGAACGGTGACTGGACAACAGATAATAACGAAAGACATTATCTTCCTCTACAAGTAAGAGATATTTCAAAGGCGAGATCAAAGCACAGGTAATACAACAGGCAGATTAAAGAATATAACTGCAATTTCTGCAAAGAATAATCAATCATTTGCAATTAATGAAGAAGGTTATTTGTACGGTTGGGGTTATAACGGTCAAAGACAACTTGGTATTAATAATTCATCAAATCAGACATTGCCTCAAAAGGTACTAAAGGAGACTAATAATGATGAAAGCTATATCAAGTTCGTAAGGTAACGTAGCGGCAGGTACAAATAATACTGTTGCAGAACTTGATGACGGTTATGTATACACATGGAGCAGAAACACAGAATGGCAGTTAGGTAAATTTGACGGTACATCATCAACTTATGATGTAAGCACACCTGCTTATACAGGTGAACGCGCAGAAAGATTTGATTGAATTCTTTGACGCTGAAGGAAATAAGATAAATTACCTAACAACGATAGAAACAGGTGCAACAATCGAGATTGATTCATATAAACATCATCATATGTACGGTTTCAATCTTGAAAATGATGATACACATGAACCGCTTGACGGAACATTTACATATCATTCAAACGTGAAATGTTGCAACTGTTGTAAACGGTGTAATTACAGCCGGTACACACACAGGTACAGCTATAATTACAATTACACATGATTCAGGTATAATATCTGAAATCAGTGTAACAGTAACACAAGCCGGAAGAACAGCCACACCTATGGTTTGCCGGTGGCAGTGAGTTTGCGGTTGCATTGTTGGATAACGGTGAAGTTTGGACATGGGGTTCAAACGAAAGGGACAACTGGCAACGGACTTACAAAAATACAACATATCTGTACAAGTTTCACTTCCTGAAGGGTGAAAGCTAAGTATGTAGCGGCAGGTATTAATACAGCATATGCTGTAACAACTGACGGTTATGTATACGCATGGGGTAATAACGAAAACGGAATGATTGGTAACGGTACTTCTGATAAAGACGAAGTAAACCGCACACCTGTAAGAGTTCAAGAAAAAACATCTACAGGTGTACTTGTAGACCTTTCAAATATCGCAAGAATAGCAGTCGGTGAAAATCATGTATTGGCACTTTCAACTGACGGTTATGTATACGCATGGGGTAACAACTCAAACGGACAACTTGGTAACGGCGATACATCATCAACAAATGAAAAGTTCCACAGCTGATGGAATTTATGCGGCTCAAAAGGTATACAGAGGTGAAAGTGCCGCAACAAATGACGATTGGTATATCAAGATGTTATTGATATTGCCGCAGGTAAAATCATTCAGCGTTGCTCTAAAGGCAGACGGAACAGTTTGGACATGGGGTCTAAATACAAGCTATCAACTTGGTATTGGCGATACAATGACAAGACCTGTTCCGACTCAGGTATTGGCAGGCGCGTCATCAACAACAGAAAAATACATAAAGAATATAACAGCTGTTGCGGCAGGTGAAGGTCACGTCCTTGTTGCTACAACAGACGGAACAATGTATTCATGGGGTTATAATAACTGGGGACAACTTGGTAATAATACAACAACAACTGCTACAAAACCTGTAAAGGTTTCTAATATCTAAATGTGGCGGCAATTTCAGCTAATTATTATAACAGTATGGCTATGACTTCTGACGGAAGTGTATATACATGGGGTTGGAATGAATATGGTCAAATCGGTGATGGCTCGTATAGATATGATACATATTTACATCATCATGATTCATATAGTCATGACCATTGGAATGATCCGACATATATGAATAAGACTGTTCTACACAAGTCGTAAAGGGTGTAACAGGTTCAGATACTGCTTATATCAGTAATATTTGGAACATTTCAGCCGGCAGAATAAATATGTATGTAATTCATGAAGATGGATATGTATATGCTTGGGGTTCAAACTCAAAGGGTCAGACAGGTGACGATACAAATACTAAAGACGGTAATTATTTAACGCTTCATAACGGTACTCGCTTGAATTATCATGCAATGGATAATACAGCTACTCAAGTCGGTGACTTTGAAACAAAGACACTTGTTGTAAATAACTATGATGTAGTTACAACAATGGGTAGAGATGAAACAATCAATTAAATACATCAGACTTCGAGAGAAATTACAGAAGTGGATTTAACGTAAAATATCATAATGAAGATCAAAGCGGTGCTTTGACAGCAGGAAAAACTTAACCTTTACTTCACTTGACGAATCAATCGCAGTGGTAAGCAGTACAGGTTTAATAAGCGTACCTTCAGAATTTAAACTTGGTGAAACAACAATCAGAATTGCAACAGACGACGGATTTGTCGGAACATTGGTTGTAAGAGTTAAACGTAGTGCAGACGCTGTTGCAGTTCCTATGGTTGCATCAGGAAATAACTTCACAATGGCATTGCGTGAAGACGGAACCGTTTGGGCATGGGGTCAAATAGTTCAGGTCAACTTGGTGATGGTACAAAGGTAACTCGTTCATATCCTGTAAGAGTTAAGAATACAGACGGAACAGGTTTGCTTGAAAACATTGTTTATATAGCAGCCGGAGGTTCGTCAGCAGTAGCTATTGATAAAGACGGCAGAGTTTACGGTTGGGGTAGCGGAACATCTAACGGACTTGGTTCTAAGCAAGAATCTCTACTTCCATCACCTGTTGTTACAAGCTATGAAGAAACTGTTACTGAAACAGACGACGGCGAAGGCAACGTAGTAAAAGAAACAACTGTAACAAAGACAGAACTTGTCGGAGCAGGTTGCAGCCGCAGGCAGCGCAAACCATATGTTGGTTCTAATGGGCAACGGACAAGTCTATGCTTGGGGTGCAAACTCATACGGACAAGTCGGTATAAATACAACAGATAATGTATATGTTGCTACACTTGTACAGAAGTCTAACGGTATAGAACCTATAGAAGACACGGTTAAGGTTTCTGCAATTTCAAATACAAGCCTTATCCTTACAAGAGACGGACAAGTTTATGCTTGGGTCAAAATGTAACAGGAACAACTGCTGTTGGAAATGCTACAGTTAATTTAGGCGGCCTTGGTACAGGTTATTCTTACAAGCAGAAATAGCTTTAATCCTACTAATACATATGAAAATCGTCTAAGACCGACAAAGGTACTTACAGCAGACACATTGCAAACAGCAGATTATGCAAATAAATACTTTAACGGTGCTATGGATATTGCGGCAGGTACATATCATTCAGTTGCAATTAACGATAATTATGTATATACATGGGGTTATAATGGAAACAGTCAGCTTGGCGACGGTACTACAACAGATTTACGCCATCCTGAAAGGTAACTGCATTTGCAGAAAATCAAGTATCACATGTTTATGCTTTAGGTAGTGGAAGTGCCGCAATGACATCAGACGGTCACGTATACACATGGGGTTCAGCCGCAAAATCTAATACTACACCTGCGCCAACAAGGGTGGGAGCAGACAGTAATGAAGATGTGATTGATAATGTTTGGTACGTATCAACAGGTTTGAGTCACTTACAGCATTCAGAGCAAACAGTGATGCAACTAAGGCATATATCTATGCATGGGGTAGCAACAACTATGGTCAACGGCGATTCATCATTTGTTAATGCAACAGAACCACGTCAAGTAGGTGACAGAGAAGCACGTGTTATTGAAATTAATAATGCGGTAGTTTCTGAAGATACTGTTGGTTATGGTACACCGGGCAAGACATACACAGGTGTAATTCCTTCACTTGTAAGAGTAACAGAGGAACAAATTCTAACAATAGATCCGTCAGAAATCAGAGAGATATTACGAAGGCTTTAACTTCTTCGCAGAGAATACTCTTGATAATACTGATTATTCGGGTAATTATAAGTTCTACTCATCAGACGAAACTGTTGCAACAGTAGCAGAGAAAACGGTAAGGTGGGTAGTTACCTATAATAGATACAGAATATCACAAAGGCGGACAGACAACAATTACTGTTGTCAATACTGCAACAGGTGCAACAGGTGCATTTATACTTGGTGTATACGGCGGTAAGTTGGCGTAAACTCAACATCGAGAGATGGTAGCGGATATACAAAGAAACTGCATCACCGCTTGTTTCAACAAACCTATATCATTCTGTAGCATTGAAGTATGACGGTACAGTCTATGCTTGGGGTAGAAATGACTACGGACAGGTTTCAACAAAAGACGGTGAAAACAGCATTATGAATACACCTGTACAGATTTACAGTGTTGAATATGATGCTGAAGGAAATGCACAGTATACTCTACTTGAAAACATAATTGACGTTGCAGCCGGCGGATACCACAGCTTGGCAGTTGACTCAGACGGTCACGTATGGTCATGGGGTCTAAACGATAAGGGTCAGCTTGGATACGGCACAACTGAAAATTCAGGTGCGGCACAAATGGTTATGATAGGCGATAATCAGCCTATGGAAAATATCGTAGCTGTTGCCGCAGGTAATAAGCACAGTCTTGCATTAACAGCAGACGGTCATGTATACGCATGGGGTGATAATACATATGATCAACTTGGTACATCATCAACTGTAGACGGTGATTTTGACAAGTATCCTGTACACACGTTACACAAGGCACATCGGCAAGTGGAACATACACTGATGAAAATGGCGTTGTAACAACAGATGAACATTTGAGTAACATTATTCAAATTGCTGCCGGAGATAACTATTCAGCGGCACTAAAGGCTGACGGAACAGTTTATGTATGGGGTATTAACAACTATACTGTAGGCGGTAAGCAAAGCTCAAGCAAGGGCACAAATGATACAAGAATGGCACCGTATCAAATAATCAGCGGTGACTATGACGGTTCAAATATTAAGACAGATTCAAGATTTGATTCGACATATATCCAGACTATTGCTAAGATTTCTGCCGGTTCAAATCACTTGATGATGCTTACAAACAAATACTATGGTGAAACAGATGTATTTGCAATCGGTCTAAACGGAAATTATCAACTTGGTGATGAAACAACTACGACAAGAGATTATCCGGTATTGTCAGTAAGACCGAGTGATCTTGCAGACATCAGCAGAACTGTTAATAATATAATCAGCATTGCTGCCGGACAGGCTCATTCACTTGTATTAGGTGAAAGCACTGCGGAAGATAACTTTAAGTACAGCGTATGGGCATGGGGTAGTAACTCGAATGGTCAAATCGGTATGAATACAAATACTGCAAACTATCCGAAACCTCAACATGTAAGAAGTCAGTACCTTGAAGATGAAGAAAATGCGGTAAGTCCATACATTGAAAGTGTATTTGCTATAGCAGCGGGTGCAAACTCAACAGCTATCGATCTTGAAGGTTACGTTTATATGTGGGGTATTAATAATTACTCACAGATTGGTGACTTTACAACTGAAACAAGACTTTACCCATATCAAGTAGGTGAACTTCCTTATAAGTCAATCATCTTTAAAGACGTTTACGTTGTAAACAGAAATACAGGTGTTGTCGAAGAGTATTATGCGACATTACCTAAGCATATCAATATGCGTAAAGACCAACTATTGTATATTGATGTAAACCAAATGTATAACAGATACTTCAAAGGATTTACATTGCTATCAGATACAGAAGAATATCCGGTTGACAGATTTGATCCAAACGATAATACATCATGGGTTGATCCGTATGACCAAAACGGTGATTTGAAACCGATAAGAGATGGTGAAGACCATATCAAGTTTACAACTTCTGATGAAACTGTTGCAATTATCAATGAAGATGAAGATCCTGTTTCAACAATGCTTGAAGAAAAGTATTTAATGCAGACGGAATTACACGCAGATATATTGTAGTTAAGCCAATCGAAGAAACAGAAAAATTCGGTTCAACAGTTATCAGCGCGCATAACGAAGACCCATATGTAAATACAGGAAACGAAGATATAGATGATCACCATGCTTACGCAGGTTATACAGGTGCTGTTAATATCAGTATTATCCCTGGTGAAGAAATTCCTCCTATGGTAGTTTCAAAGTGTGACCATGCAATAGCAATCAATATCTACGGTGAAGTATGGACATGGGGACGCAATGATAAAGGTCTTGGTGACGGTACAACAGTTGACCGTTCATATCCTGTTCAGGTTATGATAACAAATGATGATGGTCAGTTAGTACCTCTAAAGAATGTTATGATAGTAGCTGCAGGTGAGAAACACAGCGTAGCATTGACTCGTGACGGTATATTGTATACTTGGGGTGATAACTCTAAGGGTCAGCTTGGTAGCGGTAACTCAGCATCAGCACATATCAACAAGACCTGTAACTGTTGCAGGTGAGAATAACTCAAGCAAATCGCTAAGCGAAATGCTTGTAGAAAAGAATGAATCAATTTCTAATATCGCGGCAGGTAGAGATCATACTCTTGCAGTATCTAACCAAGGTAACTTGTACTCATGGGGTGCAAATACTTACGGACAATTAGGTGTTAACTCAAGAGATAACAGATATTTCCCTGTACAGGTAAAAGGTTATAACGGCGGCGGTTACTTGACAGATGTTATCCTTATCGGTGCCGGTGCGGAACATTCACTTGCCGTAAGAACAGACGGTAGTGTATGGTCATGGGGACGCAATAATAAGGGTCAACTTGGTCAAAGTACAAACGGCGTTAATAACATATAAAGATATGCAAACACCTGACAGAGTATTGAAGGGTGAATATGACACAGGTAACGCAGATGACAGATATATAAAGAATGTTGACGCATTGTCAGCAGGTGAAACTTCTCAGTTGTTACAACAAGAGATCGTAACGTATACGCATGGGGCGATAATACATATGGTCAGTTAGGTAACGAAAAGACAACGGCAACAATCTCAACTCCTGTTCATGTTAAGTCAAGCGCCGGAACATACTTAACAGGTATATCTATGGTATCAGGCGGTGCTAACCATGTAATCGCAATGTCAAATACAAATGACATCTATGCATGGGGTGATAACTCAAAAGCACAGTACCACGAAGTTGCAAATACTCATGTTGCAAATAAGATAACAGATAAGGATTCGCTAAATCCTGAAAATGATGATGTATTTACATCATTCTCAAGATAACGGCAGGATGGAACTATTCTGTAATTCTTACAAACAACGGTTATCTATGGGCATTGGGTAATAATACATACGGACAACTTGGTGATATGACAGAAACAGATTCTGATGAACCTGTCAGAGTTGGTTTCAAGTCAGAAGATATTCTAAACTTGACAAAGGTAACTGTATCTCACAGCGACGGAACAACTACAGAATATACTGATGATAATGTTCCTGCACAAATTGATATTACAACAAGAGAAACAGTAACATTTGATCAAGCAGTTATGAAGCATTACATCATATGGCATTCAACTTGAGAACAATTCATACAAAGGATGCTACAAAGGATGTAACTGCAAATGTCGGAACAATTAAGTTCTATTCATCAAATCCGAAGATTGCCAAAGTTGATGAAAACACAGGTGTAGTAACACCTAACGGTAATAATAAATACGGTAAAACAACAATTACTGCTTATGCAGAAAAGACAGACGGCGATAAGACATATATCTATGTTGCTGAAACTGTAATTTCTGTAGGAGTTGAAACAGACGATATGAAGAAGTCTGTACCTATGATTGCATCAGGTTCAACACATACAGTCGTTCTAAAACCTAACGGAACAGTGTGGACATGGGGTCAGGATACATATGGACAACTTGGTGATAACGATTCTGAAACAAAGGCATATGCTGTTGAAGTTGTTAAGGAAGGCAATATAATTCTTGATAATGTTAAAGAAGTTGCCGCAGGTACTGCACATTCACTTGCACTTACAAAGACGGTAAGATTTACGCATGGGGCAGCAATTCATACGGACAACTTGGTATTACTGATGCAACAAGCGGTAAGCCGACAGGTGCAAGCAAATCAGTAGCTGTTGAACTTATTTATGCAAATGACGGTAGTGAACTTCCTAAGTTTGTTTCGATTGCAGCCGGTGATTACTTCTCTGTTGCTCTTGCAGAAGACGGCAGTGTATGGTCATGGGGCAGAAATGTCAACGGACAACTTGGACACGGTGATTTCGGAACCGGTTATACATATTATGCACCGGTTAAAGTACAACAAGGTGCAAGTGCAAGTAAGACAGTTGTCACAGGCACAGAAACAACTGAGTCAGACGGAAACACTGTAACAAAGAATATATATGGTAATAATATATACTTAGAAGAAATCGTAGCAATCAGTGCCGAAGGCGATTCTGTAATGGCAATCAAGTCAAACGGAACAGTGCTTTCATGGGGTGTTGATTCACACGGTCAGTCAGGAACAGGTTCACTAAGTGATAAGCATGTTCCGACAAGAGCTAAGGCAAGTGACTTTGACGGTGTTAAGGACAGCAACGGAATACCTATGTCAACAACAAGTGACACAAGTTATCTTGCAAACGTAACTTTGCAATGGGTAAAACCAATCAGCTGTAATAGTCGGTGACGGTTCATATGTTCTTACAGCCGGAGATAATACAACAGGTCAGACAGGTCTTGGAACTACAGAAGGTAACACAACAATGTTCAAGGCTGTTAAAATGTATGGGGCAGCGATGTAAAAGGTTGTAGAAATTAAATCAGGTGCAAACCACACTGTTGCTCGTACTGATGATAACAGACTATGGGCATGGGGTGATAACTCAAAGGGTCAGCTTGGTCTTGGAGATACAGTAATAGATAACAGTATTGAAATGGCAGATAAGCCGACTCAGGTTAAACGTGGTGACTCATATTCTGACGACGCATATATCAATAATATTTGGACAATCGGCGTCGGCGGAAATAACAGTGCCGCTATAAGACATGATACAGTTGTAGGCAGTGACGTTGTATGGTCATGGGGTAATAATGCCACAAGACAACTTGGTAATATGATTGATAATCAGTCATATATGCCGGTACAGTCAGGCGAAAGAAACAAGACGAGTTCTTGTTATCCATATTGACAAGCATACAGCCAACGGTCAGACAATTCCTTATACAATTCAACTTCCTCAAAAGGCTGAGGATGCAGTAGATGTATCATTGACAAGTCTTCCTCAGATTTCGATTGGTACAGGCGATTATCTACAAGTTGATATTGATAAAATTTACGAGAAGTATATGAAAGCGGATTTGTACTTGAAACATCCGGAGAGATGGTACAAGTAACAGGAGCAAGTTTTGCATCTTCAAATGTAGGTAGTATATGTAGACGGAGCCGCAACTTCGGGTACATTAAGACCTACAGAAAAGGGTGCGTATAACAGTGCTGTTATTACAGTAACAAATCCTAAGACAAATAGCGAAGGCGTATTTGTTGTAAATGTTACAAAGACAAACGATGCCGTTGCATCATCAAGCGTATCTACAGGTACAAGCCATACACTTGTTCTAAAAGAAAACGGAACATTGTGGACATGGGGCGATAACCTAAGGGTCAACTTGGTGATCCTACAAGCGAGGGTGTAACAGGCGGGAAGTATTTCTGATGATTATATACACAGAAGCTTTACATACACAGGTACAGGTGATCTAAATTATACAGCATTCCTGTACAAGTTAAGACTGCTAAGGACACACCTCTTGTAAATGTAGTATCAGCGTCGGCAAACAAAGACTATAATGGTAGCCGCAGATGCAAACGGTGACGTATATATTTGGGGTAGTGTAAACGGATTGTCATATACATATGCTCAGAAGATGGCAGGCTTTGAAGGCAAGAATATCATTGCCGTATCAGCAGGTTATACTCACTTCATCGCACTTTCAAAACGGCTATGTATATTCATGGGGTGCAAACTCATACGGACAACTTGGTAACAACACAACATCAAATGTCACATCACTAAGCGGTGTAACACAGGTAGTAGGACAAAGTGGCGAAAACTACTTGTATGACATCGTAAAGATTGTGCAAACGGAAGCAGTGCAGCTGTAAGAAGTGACGGAACATTATGGACATGGGTGCAAATAAATCGCTTCCAGCTTGGTGACGGCACATCAACAAATAAGACAACTCAATTCAGGTAATCAGAGGCGAAAGCAATCCTGAATATGATAATCGTGAAGATAACTCTAACTATTATGTATACTTGCAGAATCGGGATGTAAGTGTCGGCGAAGACCACATGATAGCTATGACAGAGGACGGCAGCGTTTATACATGGGGTTCAAATAAGTACGGTCAACTTGGTGTGAATATTGACGGTGACTCAGTAAATCACGCAGTTAAGGTTGACACATCTGCAATTACAGCCGTAACGGATGAAAACGGAAATGCAGATGAAATAACAGCAGTTTATGCCGGTAAACATTACAGTGCTATTATCACTCGTGAAGGTCATATGTATGTATCAGGTAGAAATACAGATGATACTGAAGGTACAAACTATGTAACAGGCAAACTTGGAACAGGAGACGAATCTATATCAGAATTTACTTCTGTTGCGACAGGTTTGAAGTACGAAAGGATAATAACATTGAAAATATTCACGGTGTAAGAAATGTTGCACTTGGTGCAAACCATACAGTAATAATCAGTAAATATGGTTATGTATGGTCATGGGGTGCAAATAATAATTATCAACTTGGTGATATAACATATAACGTTCGTATTGAAAAAGGCTCAACAACATATAACATCAATACTGTTCCTACAATTTCAGGTAACAGAGAAACGTTATATGACAATTAATGATGCCGTAACAGATAAGGGCGAGAATAATTGCATCTTCTGATGATAATTATTTCGCCTCCTGTTGTAACAATTTCGAAGACGATGTATTGAATATCACAAAGGTAACATAGTTACAGTTCAGGATTTAACGTAGCAGAAACAGACGAACATCCTGTTATGTATCTTGCAAATGATCCGAACACATATTCAAATGTAACATGGGCATCATCAGATGAAAATGTTGCACCTGAAAAACGGTAAGATTATACCTAACGATAACAGACGATACAGTTCAACAACGATTTCTGTTCAAAATATGAACGGTGCAATCGGAATGTTTATTCTAAAGATTAAGCGTAACGAGAATACTGTTGCAGTACCTATGGTTGCTGCCGGTGACTTCTCAATCGCTTTGAGAGCAAGACGGTACTGTATGGTCATGGGGTGGACAAGGGTCAGCTTGGTTTGGGCAGCAGTGTAACAAATCAAGATGCCCTGTTCAGATTAAAAATCTGTTCCATTACATATATAACTGCCGGTCAATATCATGCAGGTGCAATAGATAAAGACGGTAACGTATATATGTGGGGTTATAATGAATTCGGTCAGATGGGTAACGGTACATCTAATAATTATAATTTAACACATCATAAAGATGACCATTATTATTATGATGATAGTTGTTGGAGTCCGGATTCTCATCATAATCACGGTGGTTCAAGCGGTCATACACATTATATGTATAATAAGGTAAACAATAATGCGTATACTCGGTTAAACTTTCATATAACTTTGGTGAAAAGATAGAAACTATCACAGCAGGCGATAATCATACTGTTGTTATGACAGAGCGGTAAGGTTTATGCTTGGGGTGATAACAGATATAATCAAATCGGTTCACCGCAGACATATGCAAAGCGGATATGGGTCATTACAGATATAACTTGCGTTCAGGTAACAGTAATGATGCCGAAATAACAAGAGTTCGTTACTTACACCTGTGAGAGGTAAGAGGCGCAGAAGGCTATGGCTACCTTGAAGAAATAATGATGTCAGAGCCGGCGGTGACTTCACAATCGCATTGAAGAGAGACGGTACTGCTTACACTTGGGGTAAGAATGATGAAGGTCAGTCAGGTGACGGCACAGTAATCACTTATACTACACCGTCATATCAAAAAGCTAATATGTATGCGTATGGTAGTCATGGTAATGATTATGGGTTGGTTGCAAGTACATATGATTTGAAGATTAGATATGAACAATCATACAAGAATATCCTGTACAAGTAAAACAGGGTGGCACAGACACTTGATATTGAAAATAATTCAACATACAATGCAGGTTCATATGCTTATAACTACTTTGCAAGAAATTACAACAATTTCAGCAGGCAGCAGAAGAAGCACGCTGCAGTTATCACAAAGAATGGTGACTTGTTCACATGGGGTAACGGCGAAAACGGTCAGCTTGGTAACGGTGCTAATGATGATAGTAACTTACCTGTTAAGGCATTTGAAAATGCAGTACAAGTAGCAAGCGGTTCAAATCAATCTATTGCAATTCAAGAAGACAGTGCAGTATGGGCATGGGGTGATAAGACACCTCCTCCGTATTTGACATTCTATGAAACAATATGGACAGATAAGGACAGATTGACAAGCTATGATACAGCTACTATTTACGGGTAGAAAGTACACAGAAACAAATCCTACAAATGTATCTTATCAGCTTGGTATAGCCGATACAACATCAACAAGTGTTAATACACATCAAATGGTTGTAAAGGGTAACACAATTAATGCTAAACCTGAGAACTTCTCAGAACAAAATGATGAAGTACGGTATCTCAACAAGAGGCTCACACAGTTATGTATAGTACACGTTACGGTACTGTATGGTCATGGGGTACAGGTACAAACGGAGAAATAGGTGACTTTTACACTTAATAACCGTACATTTGCAGTACAGACAGGTGCTACGGATTATATCCGTCCTGACGTTATAGGCGGCGGAATTTATGAAAGCGACAGTAACACAGCTGTTACTGAGTATTCAACAACCCAATACCTAATATGATTACAATTAACAGTAATGAATATATAGAATTTAATCTAAGCAGTGATGTTTACAGATTAATTTCTCCTGGTTTCAACCTTGCATTTACAGAAAAGAATCAGAACCATTCTACTGGACTCCTGATTTACATTTGACAAATATTGATGAAATATTGCAACGGTTGAAATGAACGGAACAGTCGCAAGAATTGTTCGAATCAGAATGAAGCATACGGTGAAACAACACTTATGCTCCGTGATGATAATTCAGATGTATCATTTATCTTCAAAGTTCGCGTAATGCCTACACAGAAGAGAAGTACGGTACAGATATAAAGTATGCCGCACCGAAGGTTGTAAACGGTGAATCTCATGTAGTTGCATTAAAGACAAACGGTACTGTATGGACATGGGGTCCTTGGAACTAATAACCAACTTGGTGACGGTTCTCTCAAACGACAACTATCCACTTCAAACGGGTGTTAACGGTAGCGGATTCCTTGAAGATAGTAGAATATAGCCGCAGGTACAAACTTCTCTGTTGCATTGGATGCAGACGGCAATGTTTATACATGGGGATATCAGATTCATATCCTGTATTAAACTTACAGACGCTGTTGCAGTTGGTGCTGCAAACAGTATGGTTTATCAGTAATGAACGACAGAACAGTTAAGTGGTCATACGGTTCAAGTCCAACTTCATTGATTAAGGGCGAAAGTGCATCAACAAGCGATTTATTTGAAAATGCGCCGAGTAACAGGCGAATTTCGCATAACGATTCTTCGTGATGACGGTTATGTATGGACATGGAGCAACGGCGGAGCAGAAGCAGGTAACGCGTCGGTCAACTTGGTAATACATTGTAAATACCTTAACTATCCGGCACGGTAGTAGGCGAAAGCCCACAACAGTGTTTACCTAAATAACGTTGTAGAAGTACGTTCGGGTGCAAACCAACGTTGCACTTATTAAAGAACAAAACGAAAATCATACACGGTATGACGTTCCGACAGATAAGGCGTTTACATCTAAGAATGGTTATGCATTCGCATGGGGCGATAATTCAGAAGGTCAATTCGGTAAGACAACAAAGCTCAATCAAACAGCGCACCTGTAAGAGTTGATATTCCTGATGATGAAGTAATTAATCATATTTCAGCTGAAGAATTCAAATCTTGCAAGCAACAGCCGATAATCTGTTTGGGCATGGGGCAACTATGCAGATGGTCAAATGGGGAAACGGCACACAAGCTCAGCTCCTGTACAAATCGTATCAAATGACGGCGGAGTATGGTCATCATCAGATGGCATTAAGGGTGCCCTAAACGGTGCTGCCGGCGGAGATTCAATGTCTGCATATATTTCGACGGTACAGTTTGGACATGGGGTTCAAATAGTTCAGGTCAGCTTGGCGATCAGACAAATGTTAATAAGAACTACCCTGTTCAGGCAATTACAGAACCGGCAACCAAGATGATTAAGGTTGCACACGCGTATGTTTATAAGAAGTCGGATTTGACAACTCCTGTTAAGGAACTTGAATATCCGAACTAAATTATGATAGATGTTGACGAAACTGTGGTTATTGACAGAATTGTTGTAGAAGAAGTTCTTGCATTTAACCTATACTTCGATAAGCGTGTGACAGAAATATCAGTAGATAATATTGATGAAGTCAACTGATGAAGAGGCAATAGAAGTTACATCAACTAATTCAACCGTTAAGGCAGAATCACCAGAAAATGCAGTAGCGGGTGACAGTGCATATGTAACAATGTCAGCACAGTTTAAAGGTGATACTGCTACGGGCTTTATAAGAATAGGTCTAATTGCAGACGGAACAACATCACTTCCGGAAGCATCATTGAGTACAACAAGTTCTGTAATTGTAAATGCAGACGGAACAGTAAGTGCATGGGGCGATAACAGCTATGATAAGTTAAACGTATCATTGTTCGATAATCAAACTAATGTATATGTTCCGGGTGTTGTAATGAAAGACGATGACGGACAAGTTATATTTAATAACGTAAAAGAATTTGCGTCAGGTGAAAACTTCAGCGTAATTCTAACAAATGACGGTGAAGTATACGCTTAGGGTACAAATGAAAACTCTCAAACAGGTATAGGCAATGCAGGTTCAACTGCTTACGCATATCCGCAAAGAGTTATGAACAGTTCAGATACACCGCTTTCAGATATTATATCTGTTAAGGCATATTCGACTCATGCAGTTGCACTTTCAAAGACGGTAGAGTATATGTATGGGGTGCAGTATCTGATAAGATTGGTCAGAACAGATCAAGACAGAATTATTATGCAAAACCATTGAGAATTACTAATGTACAAGCTATCGCAGCTGGTGAAAATCATACAGTAGCATTGAAGGCAGACGGTTCAGTTTGGACATGGGGTTCAAATGATTCAGGACAACTTGGATCTGATACATCATCAACTCCGCTACCTGTAATGGCAGAGGGTGTAAGCAGTGTAGTTGCAATCGCAGCCGGTGCAGATACATCTATTGCTCTTACAGCAGACGGCAGTGTATATACATGGGGTGGCGGCGAAAACACCGCAACAAAAGTTCTTGACAATGCTACCCAAGTAGACGCTAAGGGTGAACAATTCACCGCAGTATCGGTTGACGGCAGTGCATACGCATGGAATAAGAACAAACTCCTACAAAGGTTGACGGACTAAGCAATGTTATTACATCTGCGGCTGGCGGTAATCACGCAATGGCAGTCCTTTCAGACGGTGATGTATATACATGGGGTGAAAACAGTAATTATCAACTTGGTGACGGCACAAATAATTATTCAGAATCACCGATTAAGGTAAATAAAGCGCCTGAAGGCATTCGTGTAACTAAGGCGGTTGTAGGTACAGTTTCGTACACAGATGACGCTAAGCTTCTATATGAATTTAATATTGAAAGCGGCGATGAGCTTGGTATTGACGGAGTTAAGAAGTTCGTTCCTTATCGTTTCAATGTACTTGGTACAAAGAGATGGGAAAATGTTATGAATTACAGACTTGAAGCTCTTGATTCAAATGTAGCAGTAGTAAATGGAAAAACAATTTCGACAGTATCAGGTCGTTACGGAACAACTTACATAAAGATTATTGAACTTAACGATGACGGAACTGACGGTGAAAACGTTGGATTTATAAAGGTAAATGTAATACCTAACGGTGCATTCACAGCGCCTATGGTTGCAGCCGGTACAGATTTTGTTATCACTCTAAAGGATGACGGAACTGTATGGTCATGGGGTTCAAACTTACATAATAAAGTAAGTGTGAAATCTGATGAATATGTAGATGTTGCAACACAAGTTGAGTTAAGTGAAAACACTGCTCTTACAAACGTTGTGAAGATTGCCGCCGGTGAAAGTCACGCTCTTGCACTTACTGCAGACGGTAAGGTTTACGCATGGGGCGGCGGTGAAAAGGTCAGCTTGGTAATGGTTATAATGAAGATAGCAATTATCCGGTTCTTGTAAACGGAATTACAAATGCCGTTGATATTGCCGCCGGTGAAAATCATTCAGTTGCACTTATGGCAGATGGTACAGTTTACGCATGGGGCAGCAACGAATCAGGTCAAATCGGACATCAGCAAAGGCAAGTTCTGTATACGGAACAAATGCCTCTGAACATTATAATGTACCTGTTATCGTAACAGACTTCGGCGAAACAAAACATCTTGAATCAATCGTTGGTATTTCAGCGGGCGGTAACCATACTTCTGCTCTTACAACAAGCGGTGTTGTATATACATGGGGTAGAAATGTAAACAGTCAGCTTGGTATGAACGATACAAATCCGGCAGATCGTTATGATGTTCGAGAGAAGTTCTTGGAGATGCAGATTCAAATTTAAGTATAACGTAGCTAAGATTTCGGCAGGCGATGAACATACAGCCGCACTTTCACAAAACGGAAACGTATGGACATGGGGTTATAACTACTATGGGCGTCTTGGTGACGGTAGTGGTGAAACAAGAGCTATGCCTGGTAAGGTTGTAACAGCTCTTAACTACGAAACTTTCGATCTTGAAGGAATTGTAGATATAGGCGCCGGAATTACTCACTCATTGGCAATCGCTGCAGACGGTTCAATTTACGCATGGGGCGATAATATGTACGGTGAACTTGGCGACGGTACAAAAGCACAGAAGTCAACGGCTGTCAAAGTTGTAAACGAAGATGGCAGTGACTTTAGCGGTGCAAACGGTATATCAGCCGGAAACGAACATTCTGTATTGTTCACAAATATGGGTGAAATCTATACATGGGGTCATAATGATCAAGGTCAACTTGGTACGGCTCTTGCAGACGGTGAAACGAGTGCATCTGTTCCTCAATGTATAGGAAGCAGTTCAGAAGGTTCAAAGGGACTTGTTATAACAAAGATTAATGTAACAGGTACACCTGTAGGTGAAACATACACAACAGTTCGGAAAGTATTTCAATATTCCCAACTCAGAATGTTGCGGTAGATTTGAATACAATAAAGGTTATAACATCAATAAGCAGATTTAATGTTTATACATCAATGAGCACAGGAGGTTCAGGTGGATCAACTGTAAGTCCGAGCGATATAACAATCTCGACAGACAGTGATTTGTTAACAATCGACAATGCTACAGGTGTTATTTCACCTAAGACTGCTACAAGCTACGGTATTGCAAAGGTTACAGTTAAACATAACCCAACTCAATATACAAAGTCATTCAATATAGTTATTAAGCCTGAATATTCAGCAAATAAGTCTGCGACAATAGTAGGTGGCAGTGACTTTACGATAGCATTGAAAGCAGACGGCAGTGTATGGACATGGGGTAATAATACTCATGGACAACTTGGTAATAGCAAGGGTGGTAATAACGCACAAGTTATTAATCCGCAGCAAATCGCACTTTCAAATATCTCATCAGTTGCAGCCGGTAAAGAATTTGCAATGGCACTTACTGATGACGGTAATGTATATACATGGGGTGCAAACGAGTCAAGTCAACTTGGTATCGGTTCTGTTGATGATAAGTCAACTCCACAAAGGTATCATTCGATTTGGCAGTAGGTGAATACATAATCAAATTTCAGCAGGCGATAACTTCGCAATGGCACTAACAAGTGCAGGTGACGTTTATGTTTGGGGTAATAATGATTACAGCCAGATGGGTCTTGGAAATACAATGGCTCACAGCGACTTCTATTCACCGAGCAAGATAGAAAGCATCACAGGTGCAACAATGATTACAGCCGGAGCAAATCATGCAATGGTTTATGCTGTAGGTAAGGTTTATACATGGGGTGCAAATGACTCTGGTCAGCTTGGTAAGGGCACAGATACATTCAGTGCGTCAACCGACGGTGTACCGAAAGAGATAAATATTCCGACTTCAATAGCTACAGTCGATCAGATTATTGCTCGAGGTGATTACTCAGCTATAATTTCAGACGGTAAAGCTTATCTATGGGGTGCAAACGGAAATTATCAATTAGGTAATAACTCTGATACAAATGTATTGTCAGTACCTGATACTGCATTGAATATTGAAGAAAATATTCAAGCTATGGCATTGGGTTACAGTCATATCGTTGCTATCACAGAAAAAGGCAATGTATATGCTTGGGGTAACAATACATTAGGTCAGCTTGGTTTTAAGCACAAATGCAAATGAATATAAGACACCTAATAAAGGTTTACTCAGGTGCAAGTTCACAGACTAACCAATATATGATAAATATGTGGGGTGTAGGTGCAGGCTATAATACATCATTTGCAGTTGCCTCAAACGGTATCGTATACGGTTGGGGTCAAAATGACAACGGACAACTTGGTATAGGCACAAGAGCAGACGTAAATCTTGCTAATACAGTTAAGCTAAGTGATAAGAACGGTTTGACAATAACAAATGCGTACGTTACAGGAAGTACAAATGTTACATATGATAGCAATAACCCACTTCCTTATAACGTAACAATCACACCGGACGATACACTTACAATAAGCAATAATTCAATAACAATGGCGGCAGCCGATAATGACTTTAACTTGTTCGCATCAAATGATTCACAAATCAGTATCGCAGACAGTGCAAATATAAGATTCTATTCATTAGATCCTTCTATTATGTCTGTAAATGAAACAACAGGTGTTGTTACATTAAGCGATGCAACAAAGGAAAGACGTTACGGAACAACTGTAATCAAAGTTGTTGAAACAACAGAAAATCTTGTATCATATATTAAGGTTGCAGTAAGAGATAACGGAAAACCTCAAGCTGAAACAGGCGTATTTGCGTCACCTTATAATGATGACGGTACAAAATTATGGTCAAGAATGACGGAACCATTTATACATGGGAAGTGACAATAAACTTGGTCAGCTTGGTAGAACGGGTGATACAACCGAACCTGCACAAGTTAAGGGCAATAACCTTGATACAAACAAGGTTGTTCAGGCAGCAGTAGGTAATTCGTTTGTTGTAGTTCTTACTTCAGACGGCGCAGTATATTCATGGGGTGTTAATACATCAGGTCAAAATGGTTACGGATATGCTAAGTCATATAATAGAACACCGGTAGCAACAGCAATTCCTCGAGGAAAAGTTATTACACAAATTGCAGTCGGTGAAAGTCATGTAATTGCACTTTCAAGCGATGGCGATGTATATGCTTGGGGTAATAACGATAACGGACAGCAGTATAGGTATAAAGATACAACGTGAACTTACACCGACATTACTTCCTATAACAGAAAGGTTGTACAGATTGCCGCAACAGGCAAAGGCGGTGCGGCTTTGACTGAGGATGGTCATGTATATGCTTGGGGTAACGGTAACTTATCTGCTGAACTTAAAGCAGAAGGTGAAAGTGCCGGCGATACAGATCATAAGCTACAGAATATTGTAAGACTTGCGTCAGTAGGAAATGTATTTACAGTTTCAGACGCAAACGGTACTTTATACGCATGGGGCGAAGGCTCAGTTCACGGTAAAGAAATTTCATCAGACGAACCTGTTTCATATGATGAAATGAAGGTATTGAACAGAATGTTGTTTATGCTCAGGTTAAAGAAAACGATGAAGTTACAAGAGCATATACAATGTCTAATCCATTACCGACATCACTTGAACTTACAAGCAATCAAATTCTTCAAATTGCAGGCGACTCAGTTTGGGTAGTGCAAATATTGAATCTTCATCTGTATATGACAGAGTAGGCTATGAAATGACTACTGACAGATTGACATTTACATCAAGTAATCCGTCAGCAGTTACAGTTGACTCAAACGGTGTTGTTACAGGTATGGGCAGAATTGATAGTTCTGTAATAACAGTAACAGATAAGATTCTTGGAAGTTCGTACTCATTCACTGTAAGAGTTGCTCAAAGCGAATACAGATTACAGTTCCGATGATTGTATCGGGATACGGACATACATTGGCACTTCGTGCAGACGGAACAGTTTGGGCATGGGGTGACAATACATACGGACAACTTGGTGACGGTACATACGGAACATCAAATGTAGATAAGTTTGTTCCTCGTCAAGTTCGTATAGGTCAAAATGAAAGCAATACAAAGTTGCTTACAAACATAAAATATGTTGCAGCAGGTGCAAACAGTTCAGCTGCAATAGATCAAGACGGTCTACTTTATGTATGGGGTAATAATGATAACGGACAACTTGGTGTTGACGGAAAGATAGTTGCATATCCGACACTTGTCGAAGCCCTAAAGGATAATCCGGCTACACCAAACGCTGATGAAACAATTCTTGTTTCGGCAGTTGAATTGAGCGAAAGCCATACAATTATCATTGACGCTTTGACAAAGAGAGCGTATACATGGGGTAAGAACGATCATAATCAGCTTGGTTATCAGCAGAGTATACTAAATAACGGTAAGCCTATGACTTCACCGTCAACTGAAAATTATGCTAAGGAGGCTCACCTTGTAACAAGAGATAAGGGTGACTTGAACTTCCTTGAAGTAGCATCTGGTAAGAATCATTCAGTTGGTATAGTTATTCCTGCATCTGAGGCAGAAACTGCTACTCAAGGTACAGTTTATGCTTGGGGTGATAATACATACGGTCAGCTTGGTCAGAACACAAGTGGTTCATCAAGCGCAGTATTACAAGCTGTTAAGAAATCAAACGGTGAAAGCATTACAAATGCAGTTGCAGTTGCCGCAGCCGATAACTATTCACTTGCATTAACGGCAGACGGAATAGTTTACGCATGGGGTGATAATACATACGGGTAATGGGCAACGGTACAAAGGGCGGTATACAGAAATCAGCTGTAGCCGTAGCCGGAGTAACAGGTGACGGTACTCTTGAAGGTATTTATGCAATAGCCGCATCACCGAAGACAGCTGTAGCAATAAGCAAAGACGGTCACGTTTATAGCTGGGGTAATAATGATAATGGTCAGATAGGTGACGCAACTCACTTTGAAAGACTATATCCTGTAATGCAGAGTGATATTAACAATGCAAAGGCAGTTTCAGCAGGTGACGGATATACAGTTGTTCAAACAACAAGCGGAAATATGTATGCTTGGGGTAAAACGACTCAGGACAAATCGGTAACAGTACGTTCGATGAACAACTTGTTCCGGTTGCAGTCGGTGCAAACTCTAAGTTAACAATAAGAAAAGCAGGTATTGTTACTAATACACAGGCAGGTTCAATCGTAACATCAGCAGAATTTGCAATGTTCAGCATGCTTGAAGAAAGCGATATTGTTGAAATGAACGAAGTATATTCTGCCGGCGATGATATTAGCCTACAAAGCTTTGAAAGTGTAGATTATGATACTGAAAACTATGTACCGAGAACAATTACATTGACAAATGATGCGTCAGGCAACATTCAGCAATTTGTTCTTGATAAGAATGCGGTATATGATGAAATGAGATTCTATCTAAATACTGATTCTGAAACAGGTAATGATGAGTTTAAGGTAGAAGACATCTATATGATACCTGCTGATACAAGCTTGTTCAGTGTAGACGATAACTGGATTGTTACACCTACACAAAAGCTATTGACAGCAAGTATGCCGTTACAACACTTATTGTTCAAGACAGAACAAGAAATATCGCACAAACATTTGAATTGGATTCAGAGCGACAAAGCGTGACGATGAGGAATTCGGTAAAGATATATTAGCCGCACCGATGGTTGCGTCGAACAGCTTTAATTCAATAGCATTGATGTCAGACGGAACAGTTTGGACATGGGGAGATAATACATACGGACAACTTGGTAATAACTCAGTAACTCCTTCTTCAATGCCGGTTCAAGTTCGTAACCCTATAAGTGACGGATACCTTGACGGAATAGTTAAGGTTGCACAAGGTAAGTACCACAGTGTAGCACTTACATTAGACGGTAAGGTTTACACATGGGGTCATGGTGCAGACGGTCAGCTTGGTACAGGCAATACATCAGATAGCCTAATTCCGGTTGCAGTAGTAACAGGCGCATCAACTTCTGAAACAGAAGATGCACAATATTTGACAGACATTGTTGATATAACAGCCGGCGACGACTTTACAGCAGCTCTTGATAACAAGGGTCGTGTATGGATGTTCGGTAATAATGCATCGGGCTTGCTTGGAATAAGTAAGACAGATGATATTCAGAAATATCCTCAAAGAGTTCTTGCAGGTAAGAGCAAGAGTACAACAATGTATCTTGAAAATATCGTATCTATCGCGGCAGGTGCACACCATATGCTTGCTCTTGAAAAGAATGGCAGTGTATGGGCATGGGGCGATAACAGCAGAGGTCAATTGGGTGAAGGAACATACGAAGATGTTCTTGAGGCTGACGGAACTAAGACAAGCGCAACAACAAGAACTATTCCGGTAGCAGTTGATATTCAAGATGTTGAAAAGATTTATGCAGGATATAATAATTCTGCGGCAATTAAGACAGACGGTACTCCATGGGCATGGGGCGATAACAGTTACAGCCAGGTAGGTAATAACAGTACAGCTGATGCAGTAGCTGTTCCGGCTCAGGTTATGTATGAGTACGACAAGGAAAATCATATCGGTGTACTTCTAACAGACATCAGACAAATCTCTGTCGGAAAAGAACATATGAACGCATTGACACGTTCAGAAAAGAACGTTGTTAAATGGGGTAAAATTTGAATACAATCACTTCAGCAAGTGGTATTCAAACAAATAAGATGGCAGTAGAGTTGCTTGATGACCTTGATAATAACAGTGTTGTTACAGATACAATTATGATTGCGTCGGGTGATAACACATCTGCAATACTAAGAAGTAACGGTGACGTTTACTCTATCGGTAATAATGCAAACGGTCAACTTGGCGACGGTACAGCTGTTGATAAGGATATTCCTGTCCTTGTTGGTATAGGCAGAAGTGCTGATACTGTTATGATGAATAGCGGAGCAATAATCAGACGTGACGCAAACGGTGATTATACTGATATTACAAAGCAGTACACAGACGATGATCCAATGCCTTACGAGGTAAATATTCTTAGAAGTGAAATCCTTTCAATAGATATGAATGAAATATTCGTTGAAAGAGATCAAGCTTTAACTTGATAACAGGTTCGTTTAAGGTTAGAGATAACGGTTATACATTCAAGTCACTTGACGAAAGTGTAGCAATTGTTTCAAATGATGGTGTAGTTACACCGGCAGATCAAACAAGTGCAATAGCTCTTGGAACAACATATATTGTTGTAAAGGGTAATGAAACAGGCGCAACAGGAATTATCAAGATTAACGTTATGCCAATGGATGTTCAGTTTGAACAAGGCGAAACAGTTATAAGAGATGACAGTAAAGTTTACCCATATGTAGCTGTAGGCGGTAAGACAATGGCAGCCGTTACAGACGGCGGTGTACTATATACATGGGGTGACAATACATACGGTCAACTTGGTATAGGACTTACAAGCGACGCAACACCATATTCAACAACACCGACAGTTGCAATAAATGGTAACGTTAAGAAGGTCGTTGTAGGTGACGGATTTATGGTAGCCGTTACAATAAACGGTGAAGTATATGGGGTAGAAATGATAACGGTCAACTTGGAAACAGTACAAAGGATAACTCGATTTCTCCTGTAAGAGTAGAAGGAATTGATAACGTAGTAGACATTGCAGTTGGCTTGAATCATACATTATTGCTTACAAACACAGGCGATATATATGCATTCGGTGACGGAAGCAACCATCAGGTAATTCCTGAATTAACAGAAACAGCTTTGACACCGCAAAAACTACATATTAAGAGTTCTTTGGAAATTGCGGCAGTATATGCTGACAATAATACAAGTTATGCACTTACAAGAAACGGTGACATAATCGCATGGGGCGAAAATACATCGTATAAGTTTGGTGACGGCGATTACTACGGTAACGGTATAGCATATGCAGATATAGCTGAAAAGCAGTTACAATGTCTGCGTCAACAAACAGTGTACTTGCATTGTCAGAAACAAGCCATGTATGGGCATGGGGCAGTAATAACCATAACCAACTTGGTATGTATCTAAAGACGATAATACATATGAAACTGTTGTTGAAAATCCAACTCTTTCAGATGTATATAATGAAACTGTTGAAGGTGAAGATTGGACTCGAACGGTGTAACAGCCGGTGAAAGTGCATTCGTAACTTATATAAACGGACATTCAAGAGTTCGTGGTAATAACCAAATTGACGACAAGAACGGTGGTCAACTTGGTATAGATACAGTAAATGATGCAGACGGAAACGCATATTATCCTGACGTAAAAGATAATGCAGTTGTATTATTGCACGCAGGTGACAGTGATCCGGATCACCATTATGAACCGTTCAACGGTGCAAAATCTATTGCGGCGGCAGCAAACGGTGCGAATGGCGTTATCTTCGATAGTATAGGTAAAATCTATGCTTGGGGTGATAACACAAGAGGTCAGATTGGTGACGGTACACAGGATAATCGTGAATATCCGGCGGCTGTACTTATAGACGGCGGCGGAGCTTATATTGATTTTGCAGAGGCAACATTGACACGAAATGATATATCAGACATACCAATTCATATGTTCTATGATACTATTATGCGTGATAATGGTACTCTTGAAACAGCAGTAAGACAAAACGATGTAATCCAGATTGATCTTGACAATGTAGTAGGCGTTATAGGCTTTACACTATTCGGTGAGTCTGCTTATAAACCGAAAGGATTGACATTCGAGTCACTAAATACTGAAGTGGCAGAGTTTGAGGCTAATCAAACGGCGGAAATAACACAACAGGTAAATTGTATATTAAGCAAAAGACTGGCGTAACATATCTTGTTGCAAAGGATTCAAGAGGCAATACAGGTACAATTAAACTTAATGTTATTCCGGCAGGTAATGACAGAAGTAACGTTATGCCGATGATTGCAGTAGGTGAAAACCACACTATTGCACTTCGTTCAGACGGAACAGTTTGGTCGTGGGGTAATAACTCATACGGTCAATCAGGTAACGGTAGCAAGTCTTCATATACTACAATTCCTGTACAGGTACTGAAACGTGAAAATGCTACAGCAAGTCCGAGTGCATTGACAAATGTAATCAAGATAGCAACAGGCGGAAATCACAGCTTGGCTCTTACAAGTGATGGTCATGTATATGCATGGGGTACAGGTGTTAAGGGTGCTCTTGGCAACGGTTCACAAACTGAATTCAATGTACAGAAGTACGCAGTAAGAGTTTATGGAACGACAAGATCTTATTATCTTGGTGACAGTGCCGAAGGTACAGTTACTGAATCGATTTACGGCTCAAGAATTATTGATATTGCGGCTGCAGGTACAGGCTCTGATTCAAAAGAGGGTACAAAGCAGTATTCATATGCAATCGATGCAGACGGCAATATCTTTGGTTGGGGTTATAACTATAAGGGAGTTGTTTCACCGCAGGATACATATAATGCGAAGATGACTCTTCCGAAATATCACAACCAGAAATACAATTCTTAAGAGTGCAAGAAAGCTTATCCCTGATAAACTCGGAGATACAATGCACGTCTTAAAGGCTGACGGTCAGATTATTACATGGGGTGATAATTCAAACGGCATTTACGGTATAGGCGAAAATATTTCGACATCACCAAGCCGTGCATCACTTCCTGAAAAGCAATAGCTGCATTTGGCGGTACAAATAATATTATGGCTATACTTATGGACGGCGGTGTAGCTATGTGGGGTGACCTAAGACAAGGTCAACTTGGATATGGCAGCGACAGTCCTGAGTATTTGACAGTAGAAAGACACCGGTAAGAGCATACAACTTTGAATGGGCTCAAAGAGGTGCATTCCCACTTAGCGGTGATATATCTGAGTATGTTCAGGTAATCTATGCAAACGGTGGTCATAACGATGATGGTTCTTACAGCAGTGAAAACTTGTGGTCAGCAGGTATGTATGGAGCTATGCTTGGACGTGGCACAGAACATGATAACGAAATTCTTCCGGTAGGCAGAGTTCTTGCAGGAAAGACAGACGTTAGCGGATACGTTAAAATGTAATTCTTGTATCAAACGGCAGAACAAACAGTGATATATCTGTAATTACAACAGATAACGGTGCTGTATGGGCATATGGTATTAATGAAAACGGAATAATCGGTGACGGAACAACGGTTGACAGATATGAACCGGCTCGTGTCGGAACTGCATACTTCTTGTTTGATAAATATACATATTCACTAAGAGTTGATGACGTAGAAGAACCAAAACGTCCTACAATATCTTCATTCAACTTGTTGAGCGGTGCAGAAGGTACTTCAACAGAAGAAGTTGAATTGAAGTGGCAGACATGGGACGGTAGCAGTGACATTGTTGAAGTAGATTCTTCAACAGGTAAGCTTACAGGTAAGAAGGAAGGAACAACATATGTAATCGTATCCTTGCCGATGATTCATTGACAGTTGGTACATTTAAGGTAGAAGTTCGTCCGAAAGATTCAAGAATCGGCGGATCGGATACTGACAGCTATGTGGATAGCGTTGCTTATCCACAGGTTGTATCTGGTACAAATACAACGTACGCACTAAAACCAAACGGAACTGTTTGGGCATGGGGCGGTAACGAGTATGGTCAGCTTGGTAGCGGACAAATCTTCGGTACAGCAATTTACCCTCAACAGGTAAGCATAAAAGATGAAAACGGCGATAACGTAAGAATAGTTAAGATTGCAGCCGCAGGCGACAGTGCTCTTGCTATAGATACAACAGGTCATGTATGGGCATGGGGCAGAAACGATAGCGGTCAGCTTGGTATAGACAGTACATCAGTTAAGGTAAGTACACCTGAACGTGTTAAGATTGGTGAACAACCGTCTTATGGTGATGACGCATTGTCACAAGCCGGCTATATATCAAACATTGTCGATATAGCAATCGGCGGACTTACAAATGACGCAATGTTTGCATTGTTTGTAGAGGACGGCGGCGTTGTATACGGCAGTGGTAATAATGCTTATAATCAAATAAGTATGGAAAGCGGTGTCAATAACTATCAAGCACCGATAAGAGTAACTGATTCAGTTGCACAAGTTGCAATCGGAAACAGTGCAACATCTCATATGCTTAAATTTGACGGTTCTGTATATTCACAAGGTAAGGGTACAAGATATGAGTACGGTACAGGTGAAAACACAGATAACGTTGACTTCAGAGCCGGAACTGCTGAAATGGAAAATCGTGTAATGGCGATTGCAGCCGGCAGCGAAAATGTAATGGCAATTACATATGCTCTTGCACAAGACATAACTGTTGATACAGATGTAACAGGTAGTGTTTGGGTATGGGGTGCAAATAAGAACGGTGAATTCGGCGAAATGAAACTTGACGTTACTAAACCGACAAAGCTTGCAGAAATTTCAAATGCAGTGCTTATCGGCGGTTGCGAAAGCTTGTATATCGTGGATTCAAACGGAACACCTATTATGGGCGGACTTGCTTCAAGCGGTCAGCTTGGTGTAGGCGGATTGTCAAGTGACGTTTATACTCTATCGGGTAAATCCAATGTTGTAAGAACAGACGGACAAATTGCATCAAATGTACTTAGTATGACATCATCTGTTGGCGGCGTACATTCAGCTTATGCTGACAGTGACGGTTATGTATGGGCATTCGGTAAGAATGACAAAGGGTCAGATTGCAAATCAAGATGTAACATCAGACTTTACAACAGCATCAATGGTTGGCTCTGACTTGATTATAACTCTTGATTCAAACGAAATACTTGTTAAGAAGAATCAAGAATCAAAACGTATAGGTATGACAGCATCAAGGCTTTAATCTATATGAAGATGAACAGCCTGTAAATGTCAGCACAACATACAGAGTCCTTGACAGTGACATAGCATCAGTAGATGGATATGGTCAGGTAAGTGCAGAAAGCACAGGAAAGACATATGTAGAAATCTCTGCAAGAGGCGATGATAATGCCGAAGAGAATGTATGTACATATTATATCTCTTCCTGACGATACAGAAGTTAAGGCAGAAAATGCAGATGAAGAATATATTGCTTATCCGCAGATTTCAGCCGGAGATAACTTTATCCTTGCACTTCGTGCAAACGGTGATTGTACGCGTGGGGCGATAATACTTATGGTCAACTTGGTCTTGGATTAGGTCGTGTCGGCAGTATCGATATGAAACCACAGAAACTTAATGTAACAAAGACTGTAACTGAAATAACAACAGGTGCAGACGGCGAAGACGTTGTTACATCAAGAGAAGTTCCTGTTAAGTTCACAAAGATTGCCGCAGGTCCTGACTTCGCAATGGCTATAGACGTTGACGGTAACTTGTATACATGGGGCAGAAACAATAACGGTCAGATTGGTAACGGTACAGATACTTCTGACTTTATAGACGAAAAGAATCCATCAGAGGTATCAAACAAGGAAACACTTGTTCCATCACCTCAAATGGTTGCATACTTCACTGATTATAATGTAGTAATGCAAGACATAAGTGCCGGCGGAAGCGTAGGCAACAGTTATGCAATGGCATTATCATCAAACGGTGACGTATTTGCATGGGGTTCAAATAAGTTTAAGCAAGTAGAAAATTCTGATAACGAAATCGTTTCAACACCTGTTTATGTTCCTGTATCAAGAATGACATCAATAGCTGCAGGTAAAGGAGATGAATTTACAACAAGCTATGGTGTTCAGGAACTTGGTAAAGTTCTTGCATGGGGTAGTAACGAAAACTCAGAAATGGGCGAAGGTGTGATAGACAGCGTTACAGGACAGGCAATAGTAAGCGGTGGCGGACTTGAAAATATCCGTGTGCTTGAAGTTGCAGCCGGTAACGGTAACGCAGCTGCCCTTACAGAAATACAACAAATAACTCATACGAATATTATGTATGGGTAATAATGACAATTATCGACAGGTATCACTACAAATACTCTACCTATAAGCACTCCTGTAAAGAATACTGATATGAGCCAAACTATTGATATAACAAGCGGCAACGCATCAAATGATGGTACAGAAGGGTACAGGTACAGTAAATGTAATCGGTGACAATACAAACGGTAAACTTGCAGTCGGAAACAATAATAGTGTAAATGAAATTGTTGCGGCTAAGATTACAGACGGCACAGACTTTACCGGCGTATTGGCGGCTGCGTAAGCAGTAACGGCGGTATGTCAGCATTCATTATGCAGGACGGTTCAATCAGAACAGTAGGTAATAATGAACGTGGACAATTAGGTGATGCAATTCTTGATAATGAATTATATCCTGTTGAAGTATATTCGGGAATTATCAATGTACGGCGTGGACAGCAATAATGCTGTACTTGCAAATGCCGGAGCGGCTCCTGGTCGAGTATATCTTACAATGAATCAGTTTAATGTATTCGACAAGCGTGTTACAAATACAAACTTCAAAGCAACATCAACAAACCTGACGTTGCGGAGATAGATAATGACGGTAACATTACTTATAAGTCAGTCGGTTCTGCAAGAATGGTTGTATACGAAGAAAATTCAGGAAAATACTCATTGTTCGATGTAAATGTACTTCCTAATGTTACTGATGTAACAACATCAGTTCAACCAATGGTTGTGACAGGAAATCAATTTACTCTTGCTCTGCAAGTAACGGTCATGTATATACATGGGGCGATAACTCAAGAGGACAAGCAGGATTTAATACAACTAAAAGACAATTAACGAACCTACAGAAGTTCTTGTAAACGGTAAACCTATGAAAACATAGTTTCTGTTGCGGCAGGTGATAACTCTCACTTGCAGTTGACAAAGACGGAAACGTATGGTCATGGGGTAGAAATGGCGCCGGTGTAGGACAGCTTGGTAGAAAGCTATCATCGGGAACAAGCGTATATTCACCGAGGTAGGCGACGTTGCACCGACTCCTTCAAACGGAGCAATGGGAAGTACATATCTTGGCGGTGAAAATACAGGTAAGGTAGTTAAAGTCTTTGCATCCGGTTCAACAGCGGCGGCAATCACAGAAGAAGGCACTGTATATGTATGGGGTAGCAACAGATACGGTCAACTTGGTATCGGACATGATGCTATAACAGAAAGTTCAGCAAGCTCAAATAAGAATATACCGTATAGAATGTATGGTATTGACGATGCTGTTGATGTAGTAATCGGTGAAAGAATATTGCGATTATAAATCGTGACGGTACAGTTTATATTACAGGTAGCAACGAAACAGGTGTTCTTGAAACGGCGAAGTTTGGAGTACAGGCAGTGCAAATAACGGATACAACAGAACAATACCTACCTCTTGATACAGATATACAGAAGCACTTTACAGGCGTTGTGAATGGAGCATTAGGCCCTGAACATGCAATATTGAACTTGTATCAATACAAGAAATCTGCTGATGCAGAAGGCAACGATACATCAGACTTTGCAAACGAAGTATATGCTTATGGTAATAATAAGAACGGTGTTCTTGGAAACGGTGTAGCATATACAAACGGTACATTCTCTGATGAAAACGGAATGACTGTAACAGAAGATGCTCTTGGTAACGAAGTTAAGAAAACAGTTGTATTCAACTGATAAGAGCATTGCAAGAGTTCAGGCTTGGAAGTCTGAAACATATGTTGACGAATCAGGCAACTTGCTAACAAGAGATGTAGCTGAGCCTATGAGTGGCGTATACAGCGTATTCGCCGGTGACCACTTCAGTGGTGCTGTTACAAATAGCAGTAACGTTTATATGTGGGGTACAAATGTATACGGTGGAATTGAAACAGGTAATTTGGAAATAAGACTAAGAATGCTAATCAATATAAGGCAAGACTTGTTTATAAGGATGATACATCAAGTGATAGACTTGATACAATCGTTCAAGTTTCATCAATCATAAACGGTGAACACATTGCGTCAATCTCGTGACGGTGTTGTATATACATGGGGTTATAACAATAGATTCCAACTTGGCGATAAGAGTCAGGAAACTTCTGTTGTTCCGGTGGTTGCAGGTAATGCCAAGATGTCTATTATGCCTCCTACAGCAACGTTGGCAGTTGACGGTAAAACAACAATTACGATTACAGGCGCAGATATGTTCTCAGTTTATACAGATCTTGCTTCAAGTGTAGGTACATTTGAATGGAAGGTATTGGATGACTCGATTGCAAAGGTTACTGTTGACAGTCAGCAGCCTAAGACTGCAAACATAACAGGCGTTACAGAAGGTGAAACAAGAGTAGTTGCAACTAATACAATTACTCAACAAACTGTATTCAGCCGTATTATCGTAACTGAAGATATAACGTATGCACAGATTCAGCTTGGTAAAGACTTCACAGTTGCCCTTAAGAAAGATGGTACATTGTGGGCATGGGGTAATAATGAAAACGGCATGACAGGTACAGGAGTAAGCAAAGTATGCTTACAATTCCGGTACAGATCGATTCATATTACGCAAGTGTTAACGATGCGGCACAAGAAATTGCACCTATGGAAAAAATATTCTAAGCGTTGCGGTTGGTGAAAACCATGCTATAATTATCGGTCAAAGCGGTAAAGTATATGCTTGGGTGACAATACATACGGTCAGTTAGGTGTTAACCCTATACTTATAAAGAATACAAACAGACCTATCCTTGTAGAACTTGATGAAAACTTTGCATCACAGATTATAGACGTTTCTGCCGGTGCATATCATACTGTAGCCGTAACGGCAACAGGTGAAGTTTATACATGGGGTAGAAATAATAAGGGTCAGCTTGGCAGAAAGACAGTGACTGAAGATAACGATCCTACAAATTTTGTTCCTGAAAAGATGAAGGGCGTCGGTGAAAGTAATCTAAGCGGTGTTGTAATGTCAGCGGCAAGTAAAGAAGCAACAGCTGTCCTTATTGCAAACGGTACAGTTTACACAGTCGGCGGAAACAGCCACGGTGAACTTGGTACAGGTATAAGTAAGAGTGTTGAATACAATACTCAGCTTGAAAAGTAACGACAATCAGAAAGAAGATGAAGCATCTGAAAATCAGGAAGAATTAAACAATGTTACAAGAATCGTAGGTAAGGGTTATAACTTCGTTGCAATTTCAACGAAGTACCATTACACAGGTAACACAAATCCTGACGGAACTCCGGAATATGTATATGACAGAAACAGAAGAGTTTATACATGGGGTGACGCATCATCTTCACAACTTGGTACAGGAAGCTTTATGCCATATGCAGATCAAGCATTAATCCTGGTGTTATCTTGGGTCAAACGTCGACATATTATTCAAATGTACCGGTAGAAGTTACAATGAATCCTGATGACAGTCAGTTTAACGTAGCTGATGAAGACACAGGTGAACCAAGTATTTACCTACATAATATAGCTAATGTATCAATCGGCTATTATGAAACAGAAGACGGTCAGAGTAAGACTCATATCATGGCTATTGACAGAAAGCATAATGCTTTTGCATGGGGTAGCAATGAATACGGTGAACTTGGAGTCGGCGGTATAACTAATCTAAATGCAGCATATCTTGTTCCAAACTTGTATTATGAAGAAGACGGAACAACTCCTGCAAACAGAGCAATAATCGGTGTCGGTTCTGGCGGTATGCACTCAGCCGCATTCCTTGATGACGGATTGGTTTATACATGGGGTCAGAACGACAGCGGTCAGCTTGGTAATTTCACAAGAGATGCAAGTGAATACCCTGGCATTGTTGATGAAGAATACATCGCTCTTGGAAATTACGATATAGTTCTTGATGATGAACAAGATGCAAACGGCGACTTTGTAAATACAATTACAGTTCCTGCGGCATATATGCGTTCATTCAGTTTGGGCAGACAGATTGACTTTGAAAAGACAAAGAAACTTGTATTCGAGTCATTCAATGATAATATAGCATCTGCTCAAAAGGTTGACGGAGATCTTTCTGATTATGACATCAGCTATACAAAGATTACACCGGCTCATTACGGTGAAACAAAGATTATAGTTAGATACATTGACGAAGATAATCCGGAAAATAATAAGTCGGCAGTAGCTAATGTTACTGTGCTTGGTCACGCTGATGACTACAGAACTGCACCTCATATGGGTAGCGGCGATGAATTCACAGTTGCATTGAAAGCTGACGGTACAGTATGGACATGGGGTAAGAATACAGAAGGTCAGCTTGGACAAGGCGGACGTACTTCTGATAGAAATATCATTCCTACACAAGTAACATTCAGCGGTCTTGCATCAAATGCGTATATAACAAAGATTGCAGTAGGAAAAGCTCATGTAGTCGCACTTGATTCAGACGGAAACATATGGACATGGGGTGACAATACATACGGACAACTTGGTGTAGACAAGACAACAACATATTCGACAAAGCCTGTTAAGGCAGGTGTATTTGACGGCATAAATTATCTAAAGAATATCGAAATCGCAGATATATTTGCCGGTGAATACAGTAGCTTTATCGTAACAGAAGGAACATCAAATATTACAATAGCTAAGAAGAATGATGGTTCAAGAGTTACAGTACCTTTGGGAATTAACAGAAATACATTTGCATTCGGTAATGCGGCAATAGATATTGACACCGGAGAATATACCGGTGACGGCTATGGTGCAAAACCGACACAAATGAGTATTGTTAAAAAGGTAAAGTAAGATAAGCGGCGGATATGTATTAAAGACAAGCGGTACTGTTTGGGAACTACCTACAGACCCTACAAGTCCTGAATTTAAGATATTCAAGGGTGAAAACAATTCTGTAAATAACATTGTTGATATTTCATCTAAGTCAGCTGATGATCATACACTTGCACTTAATGCAGAAGGTTATGTACTTGCATGGGGTGCCGGTTCATACGGACAACTTGGTAACGGTCAATCTGACAACGGTAATATGAATAATCCTGAATTTGTTTACCTTGACAGTGATAAGACTCAACTACTTGAAAATGTTATAAGCGTATCAGCCGGTGATAAACACAGCGTTGCACTTGCAATCGAAAAGAACGATGCAAGCGATAATAAGGGGCGTTGTTTATACATGGGGTAGCAATGAGTTTGGTCAGATCGGCAGAACAGATGTCGGCGGTAAAGTATCACTACCTGTTAAGACTGTTTATACAGATGATGCAGACGATTTCTCAATAATTGCAATAGATGCCGGATACGGTGCTACATCAACACTTCAGTCAACAGGATATATGTGGACATACGGTCTAAACAATAATGGACAACTTGGTAACCTTGATGTTGATAATTCATCAGTACCGGTACTTGTAGGTAAGGGTGAAATTAATGTAACTCCTTCTGAACTTACTATCAGAAAGGGTGATACAGTTGAAATCAATCCATTGCTAACAATCAGTGCAACAGACGCATTTAACTTGTTAGGTCCTAACAGGTACGGGCTCAACAAATGTAACATACACATCATTGAATAAGGATATACTTACAGTATCAGAATCAGCACCTCAAACAATGACAGGTGTTAAAGCCGGTAAGGCTAACCTAAAGGTTACAAGTGGCGGAGTTTCGGCTTACGTTGTTGTAACAGTTTCAGGTGGCAGTGAAGATGATAAGTATACACCGATGGTTGCAGCCGGTGAAGGATTCACAGTTGTTCTAAAGCGAACGGCAGTGTATGGACATGGGGTGACAACTCATCAGATCAACTTGGCAGTACAGCAGATACAATCGGTATGGTATCTATTGCCGAAGACGTAATGTACATTGCAGCCGGTAGAATTCAGCTTATGCGGTAACATATAAGAAGAATGCAGACGGCAGTGAAGAAAGCAAGCTTTACGCATGGGGCGATAATACATTCGGTCAGCTTGGCGGCGGAACAACAGCGGCTAAGTTAGTAACTCCTGTTGCCATAACAGGTCCTAACGGAAAAGTTATGACAAATGTCAAAGTGTATCAGTAACAGATAACAGTGTTCTTGTTCTTACAAATGACGGATTTGTATATGGATTCGGTGAGATGTTCGTATACAACTCAAGAAAGATTGCTCAAATTCAAACCTTACAGGCGTTGCACAAATCAGCGGAATGTACGCTCGTACAACTGGCGGTATGGTATGGAGGATTGATGAATCAGGAAGTCCGCAGAAGGTTTCAATAAAGAAGAATAACAGTGATGTATCGGCTGTTAAGATAGTGGCAGGTAGGATCATTTGCTTATTCTTGATGAAGACAGCAGAGTTTGGACATATGGCGATAATACATACGGTCAAATCGGTAACAGTGAAAATGCGGGAAAGCAATGCGGTACAAGTTAAGATAAGTGAAAACGAATACTTAGTAGATGTATCGGATATTGCGGCAGGTCAATATTCTTCATACGCAGTTAAGACAGAAACATTAGCCGATAAGACAAGCAAATCAACAGTATACGGTTGGGGCGACAACAGTTCAGGACAGCTTGGCAAAGACCCGGCAACAAATGAACGTATGTCAGTTGCAACAATCATAGATTCAGCTCCTTCAAACATTGATGTAATTTCAGCCGGATATAATCAAGTATACTTGATTGATTCAGATGGTAGAGTTTGGGGCGAAGGTGAAAATGATCTTGGTCAGCTTGCAAACGGCGAAACACAAAACAGCAGTAAGTTTGTTATCTGCGGTGACAGTCAGATTGAAATTAATAAGGTAGACGAAGACGGTAACATTATCTCTTCAGGCTACGGTACAATCTATGTCAAGAAGGGTGAAATGGCAGACTTACAGGCATCATTTGAGGCATTCAACGTTTATACCGCTAAAGTAGGTGCAAATACTGATTATAACTTCAAATATGATGTTCAAAATAACGGAATGGTAGTCGATGACGCTGTTCTGTCAGTTCCTGAAAACGGAAAGTATTGAGGCACTTAAAGAATTGCATATGTCAAAGTAACGAAGCGAAAGCTTGAATAAGACATCATTTGCTAAGATTGTAGTTCTTCCGCAAGATGCTGATTATGACTTCCAACCAAAAGTACAGGCAGGAACAAACCATACAATAACTGTACGTTACGACGGCGGTGTATGGGGATTCGGTGTTAACACACACGGACAACTTGGTACAGGCAACACAGATACAAGAGTGATAAACCGGTAGCGGCATTTACAACATCAAAGATTTACGTTGATGCTGACGCAGGATATGATCATACACTTCTTCTTGATAAGAATGGCGTTGTATGGGCAGCTGGTAATAATGACCGCGGTCAGCTTGGTATAACAACTGCTGACGGTGAATCACATATCTTCACAAGAGTAAATGTTGACCTTGGAGTAGGAGAAAATTTGTTTCAATAGCCGCAGGCAACGGATTCAGTATGGCTCTTACAAATAAGGGTAACGTATATGCTTGGGGTGATAATACACACGGACAACTTGGTCTTGGTGATGAAACAGAAGTTGCAACACCGAAGAAACTGCGATTGCTAATGTAAAGACAAATTTCAGTAGGCGAAGATCATACACTATTCTTGCAGATGAACGGAACAGTTTATGCTACAGGTAATTATAAACATAATAAACTTGGTATTTACAACTTGTCAGGAGATTTGAGAATTCCTACAAAGGTTCCTTCATTCCTTGGTGCATCAGTAGTAGCTGTATCAGCAGGAACTAACCATAGCTTGGCATTGTACTATACTACAAATGCCGCATCATTCGGTGATAACAGTTATGGACAACTTGGTAACGGAAACTTGTTGGAAACAACGGCGATTCAAACAGTTGAAGCAAGCGGAATATTTGATATATCGGCCGGATATAATCATTCTATGGTAACAAATCAAACAGGTACGCTTTATGTATTTGGTGATAACTCATTAGGACAACTTGGTCTTGGTGGTATGAACGATGGTACAATTCAATATATAAAGCAAGCCTACAGCAAACGAAATGTTCCTAAGCAATGTTTATGCAATGAGCATATCGGCTGGTAATAAGTTCAGTACATTTGCCGACAGAAACGGTGTTGTATATGGTTTCGGTGATTATACACAAGGCAATGGTACAGAATTTGGATTGGATACAATCGAAACACGCAGTGATACTCCTGTTATGATAGGTGAATCAAGACTTGTTGCCGGAGACAACGAAGTAACAGTTGTTTCAGACGGCGATGAAGTTAAACTTAATGTTCCTGATGTATCTAAGTTTAATCTATTGTTAGATTATAACGATTCAGTTGATACAACAGCTGTAAGCATTAATGGTGATATTGCCGATGCAAGAATTGATGAAAACGGAGATGTTTATGTTTCAAATAAGACAGTTACAGATCTTACACAGATAGTTGTAACAAGAACAATCAAAATTCAAACGGCACAAGTGCCGGAAGTGAAAAGCTTGTATGCTTTGTAACAAATATCGAGCAAGGAACAGACGAAATCCATCAATCGTAGCACCTATGACTGCATCAGGCAGAGCACATACAATAGTGCTTAAGCAGGATGGCGTATGGGCATTCGGTAGCACATACGGACAGCTTGGTATCGGAACGGTAGATAACGTAATTCAAAATGTTCCTCAGAGATTAACATTCTTTGATGATCTAAGAAAAGTTGAAGAAAGCTCAGACGGTACGCTTATAAGCACAGGTGAAAACGTTGTTAAGGTTTATGCCGGTGAGTATCATTCAGTAGCTTTGACAGATAAGGGCAATGTATACACATGGGGTCTAAATAACAGAGGACAACTTGGACTTGGTTATGATCCTTCAGTTCGTGATATGGTTATGTCACCTGAACGTGTATCATTGACAGATTCAAACGGTAAAACAGTTGAGTTAACCGATATAGTTAAGGTATCGGTCGGAACATATCATACAGTAGCACTTTCAAGAAGTGGTATAGTATATGCTTGGGGATGGAATGACTATGGTCAGATTGGTAATGACTCTAACTCGTCACAGTCATACTCATCAACTCCTGTAATCGTTAAGAGCCTTAATAAGGTTGTTGACATCAGCCGTGGTTCAGGCGGTCAAACAGTTTATGCAATTCGTTACGACGGTAGCGTATGGGCATGGGGCAGCAACGACAGCGGTCAGATTGATGTTAACAGTATAAATACAAAGATCTACAGAGAACCGACAGAAGTTAAACTTAAAGTCGGTAACACTGATTACAGTAATGATGTAGTTCGTATTTATACAGGTCTTAATCATTCAGCGGCATTACTAAATGACGGTAATGTTATTACATGGGGTGAAAACAACCAAAAGCAACGGACGAGAGGCAGAATCTATTGAAGGAACAACAATTGCAGCTCCTGGACTTGTAGATAAATCAAATCTTACAGGCAGTGACTACATTGTTAGCCTTGAAGTAGGTGCAACTCATAATGTTGCTATCCTTGGCGATCAGAATATCGCAGTATGGGGCGACGGTGCAGACGGTAGACTTGGTCTTGGCGATCCTAAGACAGGTAACGGTACGGCAGATGTAGAAAAACCTACATATGTAACGGTTGAAAACGCATCAGCAGGTACAAGAGAAAATCTACAGGCATTGGCAGTATCTACAGGCGGTGCATTCACAATCGTTTCAAGAAGTATGGTTGATACAAGCGATCCTAAGAACGGTATGGTTTACGGCTTTGGTATCAATGATATTGGTCAGTTGGCTCTTGGTAGACCGAGCGACGTGACTAACTCAATCATTTACGAACCGGCAATTATTGCAGGTGATGTGGCAGAAATTAAGCCAAGTGCCGCAACAATGAGCGTAAATGACGTTAGAAAGGTAACTATCAAGTTACCAAGATTCTATGTAACAACTCCGGAAAATACTAACGGAGGAGATTACACAGCAAAAGTTGTAAATATCGGAGATACAACAGGTGATATAATCACATATGATAAGACAACTCAAAATGTTACAGGTGTTAGTATCGGTACGGCAATGCTTATTGTTACTGATAATGAAACGCCGACAGAACTTGATGCAACATTCACAGTAATTGCAGAACAAGACGACAGAGTTGGCTATTTGTACTACGATATTGAAAATCCTGAAAAGAAGATGAAATCATCAGTACAGCCGGTGAAGTTCAGGATACAGATTGGTTCCTTGACAAAGGATTCTTGACGTATGGTACAGACTATACTATAGAAACAGCCACAGACGAAACAGGTAAAGAATATAATGCAGTAGTTCTAAAGGGCGGAATAACTCAGCTATACAGTGTAGTTACTCCTATATCTAAGACGGGTGAAGGCAGCCTAAGAATTCGTTCAAGAGTAATGTCAGATTCTTTGACACTTCGTGACGCTGACGGAAACGCAGTTGATTGCACAGTCGAAAAGAAATTGGATGAAAACGGTGAATATTATTATCAAGTTGATAATGTTAAGGCTGAAGATGTTACATTGTATTACCTTGACTTTACAAATGACGATAAGGTAAGAACAACAAAACTTGCTATTATCGGTCAGTCAAGCGATGCAACAATCCATCATATTTCTGTAACACCTGTTTATAACAAGGATACACTAAACGGCAAAGCAGATCATACATATTATGATGGTGCTACTCATATTCCGGCAGCCGTACTAAAGAAGACGGAACGGTTGATTATTACTACTATATCGCTCCTGATACAGACAGTGATAATAATCCACTTGTCGGAGCGACTGTTTACATTGACGGTCAGAAAGCGTCAATAGTATCAATAGCATCAATTCCTGTAAACTCAGATCATACTGAAAATGAATATCATGGTAAGTATTTTGACGCACAGAATATCGCTATCGGTACAGACAGTACATCAGAAGTTGCAACTAACGGTAACTTTACGGCAACTAAGCTTACAGTAACGGCACAAGACGGAACAACTAATGATTATATCCTATACATCTATAAGGAATCATACGCAACATCTATTGCGAAGATTACTGTTTCAACAGACAGCAAGACTTATACGGCAGTTAAGGCAGGAGAAAACAGATACCAGGTAATTGTTCCTGAAAATGTTACTCTTGCAGATATAACAACATATACTACACTTGACAGAACAAACATTGCCTACAGAAATAACAGCAGTGTTAACCCTGATAAGGAAGGATTAACAAGTCCGGCAGTATATGAAGACTTTGTCATCGGTACAAACACTTGTTACAACAAATATTTCTACAACTGTAATAGGTGGTAACATCGGTTCAGGCGAATATATCCTTGATATTATCAAAGTTAAGGATGAGGACGATCCGTATGTTGCAGTTGACCATACAAGAATAATGCCGTCTAAGGATGGAACATGGTATATAGCATCTGTAGATGACGATGCAGAAAATGCAGTTATCACAGTATCTACAATACTTGAAGGCGGACAAGTCAAGATAGGTAATAACGGTAAGATTGAATCGACAATCAGTGAGGTTACATATGTTCTTGATGAGAAGAAGATGGACGCAAACGGATATGAAGACGTACCGTTTACAATCTTCCCTAAGAACGACAGCCCTCAAGAAAAGACAATACGTATTTACAAGAATTCTGCCGATCCGAGATTGAATAAGATCACGGTAACAGTTTATGACGATGCGAATGGAGTAATTGAAACTGTTGATGCTTACTATGATATTGTTCAACAACAATATGTAGCATTGATTGATAATTACGAAGATGACAGACCAATTCTTGTTGAGGCAAGAAGTTTGGCAGTCAAGACAGACGCAGACGGAAATACTGTAAATGCTAAGGCGGCAGTCGTTGAATACGGAGGCGATTTAAGCACTGCTCCATATCTTGCCGTAGCGTCACTTAACAGTAATACAAACGGTGTCATCACAAACTACAGCGTAGGCGTAGAACCGATTGATACTAAGTATTCAAAAGAATCATATAAACTTGCGGTTATTAAGAATTCTTTGAATATTAACGCAAGTGCAAAGACTGATAAGATGAATGAATTCTTTGCAGCAACAGTCGATGCAGATGATTCAAGATTGCTTGAAACAAAGGTTATTTACAGTGAAACAGGCACAGATATTAAGGTTATCCTTGATCAGCCTTATGAACAGGTTGCGGTAGGTAAATTTGAAAACGGCGACTATAAGATGGGACAATATAAGTCAGTTACATCTAAGATTGCCGATGGTGAAAACCATATATCGTATTCAGTAAACAGGCACTTGATCCTGAAGTTAATAAGGAAACTAACTATAAACTTATGGTTAAATCCGGATCTGTAACAAAGGATTACATTCTTACAATTCTTTATGTTAAGGATGATGTTACTGTTGAATACGTTAAGGACGTATCTACTCCTGAATCATCAAGATATACAATAGTAAAAGAAGAGAATAGCGATAAAGAATATCAATATTATCTTGCAATTAAGCAATCGGATTATGACAATGATAAGAGTACAGATCTTGAAATCAAGGCTACAAGCTCTAATGCTTATGTAACGATTGCATCTTCACCGGATGTATCGGATGAAGAAGTAAGTTATGTAGCAGGTAAGAGTGGTAAGTTTGAACAAGTTCTAAATCAGACAATCAGAGTTCAAGACTACATCACGTCAGATGATACTACTGCGGTTACATCTAAGATTTAAAGTTACAGGTGAATCAGGATTCAGTCAGGTTTACAAACTTTACATCAAACTTCAATCGGCAGATACATCACTTGACGGCGGTATTGTCAAAGCCGGTGAACTACCTTCAGCTATTTCAGATGAGGCAGAGGCAATAGAAAAGTCTACTGTAAAGACAAATTACAATAAGACGACAAGTAACAATAACAATAGCGATGCATATGATACAGAGTTTGACGGATACTTCATCACAGTATCTGATACAGCTAAGAATGCTGCAATCAGAGTTGTGACAAAGGATGACCACGCATCGGTTGCAATAGGTAAATTCCTTGCTATCGAAGACTATGCTATTATGTCAGATAATTCTGCTAACGTAGAAGTTAAGAAGAATTACATCAGTAGTTTGAGTGATTCAGATTACTCAACACATGAAAAGAAGATTGAAGCATACGATTTGACAGACGGCAACAGATACAACTTGACTGCCGGAGTAAGTGCTGATTTACGAAAGGGAATATTTGTTCCTATAGTAATCAAAGCTGAAAACGGTAAGACAGATATAAGTTATCTAATGATTCGTGGAGATAAGTCTGACTTGACTCTAAAGAATTTGTATGTAAACATTCGTTATTCAGACGGAACATCAGAATGGACACTTGTAGACGGTCCTGATTCAATCACAGGTGAATATTCAGTTGGTATTCCGAATAATATGACATCCATAGACATTAAAGCAATAGCTAATCGTTCGGATATTATCTCACTATTGGTCGGTGAAAATACTGCCGATGAAGGTGAAGATGGCGAAGACACAGATACATCTGAAACACCGGATACACCGAGCGAACGTTCATGGATTGAAACATTGAAACTTGATCTTGATACATCAGTTTACCCACTTGTTTATAATGGTACTAATGTAGATAAAGATTCAGGTGAAAGAATTAAGATAGGTCAAGCTATTGACCCTGACAGTCAGACAACTGTTGTTAAGATTTATCTATATGCAGATAACGGTACAATGATTACCAACGAAGATGCACCGATAATTCTTAATATCAATAAGAAGTCTGAAGATGCTAATATCAGTAGTGTTACAATTAATCCTGATACAGTTTACGAAAACAGTGATTCAACAGAAAGATTAGATGAAAATCAAATACCTGGATTTACTGTATTCGCAAATGAGGATCTTGATAACCCTGAAAAGAATCTTATACAGAGGCATTTACAGTTAAACTATCAAGCCCTAAGGCTAAACTTACTATTGACTCAAGCAAGGCTGAATATGAGCCAGACGCTGACGGAAACGTAAGCTTCTCGCTTAACCTTGTTGAGAGAGATGAAAATAACAGAAACATATTCCATGTTCCTGTAACAGTTACAGCCGAGGCAGGTAATACGAAGAAGTACATCTTGAATGTAGAACTTCATACACTTGACATTGGTATTGTAGACTTGAAGTACAACAATGCGTCGACAAGCTATGACAGTGAAACTATTATGTATTTGAAGAAAGAATACAAATAGCGGTTTGTTGTATATTATGTCAACAAACGGAACAACCTTACGATTGATTCCGAATCAAATCATTATAGTACAGAATCAAATACAATAGGAAATGTATTCGATAATACTGTTACATTTGATCAAATGCTTAGCACAACATATACTAAGCAAGAATATAAGATTCTTGTTCATGCCGCATTCGGTACATTCGCCGACGGTAGCGTTAAGGAATACACTAAGGAATACACATTCACTTCTAACCTAAAGGATAACAATACAAACCTTGTATTGTACATCAACGGCAAGAAGGTTGAACATAACAACGGTGTATTTGAATCAAAATTATCTCTTACACAGCTAAGGATTATGAATTAAAGGCAGAGGCTGAAAGCAACTATGCACTTGTAGGAATTAATTCAACACCTCCTACAAATGTAAAGACTGAAACAAAGACAATAGAAACTCCGGATCAAGAAATTGAAAACGTAAGAATCTATGTAACTGCACAAGACGGAACTCTTGCACCGTACGGTGAGGGTGACGGAGGTTACTACATTAATTCTAACAAGAAAGAATGAAACTGCAGAACTTGATACAGTTACATCAAGCAATGTGGATGCAGAAGTTGAATATGATGAATCTACTAAAGAATACATCATTTACACAAGCAGTTCACAGGCACAGGCAACAGCAGTTCTTACTCGGAATCAATCGGCGCTAAGGTTGGTTTGTTCAAGTATGACGGAACTCAGTGGGTTGCACAGACAAATTACACTGACGTTGATGCAAATATGAGCGTTGACTTGGGCAGCGACATTATGAAGAATGTAAATAACGGCGTATATCAAATTCGTGTTAAAGCTGAAAATGCCGAAAGCGATGAAGAATACAAAGCATACACTTCGTATTTCAACAAAGAGCGGCAACACAGGAATTGAGCAGATTATAATTGAGGAGAATAAACCGGGTCATTATAACAGCGTTAAGCATGAGGCTGTATGGGATGGTAGGTTCCTCCGAGAGATGCAACAATCAAGATTGTTCCGACAGATAAACATGCTACAATTACAAATGTTGTTCGTGTTAAGTCGGCAGACAGTGACGCAAGCATATTTGAACCGATTAAACAGCCGGTTGAAAACAATACAAACAGAGGTACAATAGAATTTGTACTAAAGACGGTGTTAAGATTGCTCCTGACTACTATGAATACTATCGTATTACAGTTGCACCGCATAACGGTGGCGCAACACAAGATTATATCCTTCGTCTACAAGGTGTAGATGATGATGTAAAGCTTGAAGATAGTAACAATAGACGGTCAAGAAGGTACATACATCGAAGAAAGCAGCCAATATAACTTTATGGTTGCAGAAAATCTGTTAAACCATATGTTGAAACAAATTCAGAAAATACAAACATTGTAGCTATCAACGATCAGACGCTTAGCACACTTTCAAATGTTTGGGAAAATGAAGGTTATATGTATGATGTTGACCTTAATAATGAGGTTAACACAATCGAGGTAACAGTTAAGTCTAAACTTTATGAAAGCGATGAAAGACTCCGAATGCAAAGAAGACATATGTCATTGCATTTGTACTGCATCTCATAATGCAGATTTGGAGATATTATCGTTAATACAATTAAGGCTATACCTCGTCCGGAAAATCCGACAATCTATGATGCGTCAATTCCGACATACGATAAGGATAACCCATTGAGTTTCTGGAATCCTGCAACGATTGAAGTAAATGCTCTAAACGGTTATACAACAATCGAATTTAGAGGAACAGCTGATAAGGCAGACGGTAAACTTATTGTTAGAACGTACACTTGAAACCGGAATTACTTATCAGATAGAAACAACATCATCGTCAGGCAGATACAAGCAAGTTTATACATTAGAGATATCACAAAGAGATCGTATTCTGATGTACAGAAAAGTATATGTAAATGATACAGAAGTACAAAAGGGTCAAAATACATTTGTAGATATAAGCTTGTTTGCAATAGAAGATGATACATATGTTGCAACAGTAAACAGACATGACCCTGTAAATATTACAATTATGCCTAAGGGCGCAATGTCAACTGTAACACTTTGGGGTGACACAATCGAAACACCTGTATCAAAATACAGAGGCGGAGTATTTGAAAATGTCGCACAGAACGAAAGCGGTACTACAAACTTTGAATTCAGAGTTGGCATGCAGACGGAAAGGCAAACAAGACATACAAACTTCAAATCCTTTATGCAGGTGATGACGATACAGATCTTGAAAGCGTTTCATTCAAGGGCATTGAGGCAGGCAAGATTAGTCCTAACTCAGATGATTACTATACAGATGCCGATGGTACTCAAAAAGCAGTACAAGGCTAAGTATATTGTAAACCTTGTAAATGAAAAGAATATTACGGTGATATTGTAATCAAGGGTGTAAATGAATATCAAAGTATTACACTTTATGATGAGGACAGTTCAACTGTTATAGCAAACAACACAAGCGGTATTTTGACAAGATTCTATACAGAGAAAGAAGTAGTAAATCTACCGTTCACAGTAACCTCACATAATATTGATAATGAATTTGTAACAGAGCATTATATCTTGACTCTTACAAGAAGAATGCCTGAACTTGAAGAAGGTAAGAGCCGACGATAATCTACTTATCTATAATAAGATACAGTACATATCAGGCACTTCCGAATGCAAAGAAAGTTAAGGTTTATGTAAAGGCAAATGATAAGGATGCTAAGGTACAAATCGGAGATTTCGATTGGGCATTGTATGAGGATGAACAGGATTACGATATAAGCAAGGCAGGCGAAACAACATTCACTGTTCCGCTAAATATTTCGGTTTATCCGTATACTGAATACACAACAAGAAATCTTGTGGAAAGGGTGACTCTAAGTTAAAGCAAATCTCAGTATCTGTTAAGGATAATGATGAGGCTGTATCAAGACGTATTGCAGCTAATGATTACGGCGAATATGTAGCGGTAATCCCTGAAGAAAACACAAGCGAATATGTAACTGTTTCACTAAATGCACCATCAGACGGTTATGTACTTGAACTTTACAGACAAGGTACAAAACTTGTAACAGGTGTTGCAGATGAGGACACAGTAGCTTTGAACGTAGATCGACTTATAATGTCGAAAATCTAAACAACGCTCGTAATGAATTAACTATTTGTGAGCGATGGTCAAACAACGAAGCATTATATCCATTGTGGTTGAATAAGGTTTCAAGCAATACGGCAGTTAAGAACAGTTATTGCACAAAGAGGTATCAGAAGAAGCGTTGCTGAAAATAATACAGATACATCAAAACGCTGAGATTCACATGAAGTTGAAATTACAGACAGTGCACAAACAGTTAAGTTGTATATTGAGGCTGAAGACCCAACAGCAATAACTGTAAAGGTTGGTACGAAGTCAAGAGTAGGTTCAATAGAAATTAGCGTTCCTGTAAGTGCAGGAAGATCAAGCTACGATGTAGACTTTGATATTATCTCAGCAACTGATGAAAACGGCATAGCCGTATCTCAAGCACATAAAGTTACTTTGGTACGCCAGAGTGATGTTGCAGAACTTGAGAGCGTAGTTGTAAACGATACAAATGTAGTAGCAAGCGGAACTTCTTATAATGCTCACAACAACAAAGCGAAATAGCAAATGTTGTTTTGAAGCTAAGAATAACGGCAGAATTGAAGTTATTGACAGACTTGAAAATGTTCTTGCATCGGATGATACAACATCAGACAGTGTATGGACAGATTCAGATATGCCGCTTGAAAACGGCGAAACAACTAAGTATGTTGTAGAGTAACTTCACAGAGTGGCAGAAAGTCAGTTGACTATATGCTTGTTTTGGAAAGAGCCGATTATGTTGGCGGTCTTGAATTCTTAAAGACAAAGCTTGCAGATGAGGACGATTACACAACTCTTACAGCTGACAGTAAGGGTATCTACACACTTCAAATCGACCAAGATGATGAAACAATAGACATTTGGACAAAGGCACTTGCATCAAATGCCGAAGTTACAATGACATTGCCTACATTGATTGGCGGAAATGTGGACTACATGACTGTACCGACTTCAGGAATGAGCGAATTTAATACAGAAACAGATTGGAGCCGAGATGTATATCTAAGAAAGACATTAAGGAATTCTATATCCCTGTATATGTAGCAGTTCCGAACAGTAAGTATTCATACAGATATACTCTAAAACTTGAAAGACAGAACCTAAATATAGGTGAAGTTAAAGTTTATGCAGAGGATATGGATAATGAACTTGCTGTTGCAACAACAGATAAAAACGGAAATGACGTTTATGAATTGATTGTCAGTGAAGATAAGACAAATGTTCACGTTAAGGTTACAGCAAGCGGCAATAACGCTATGGTAGCGGTGATTACGCATCAGTAGGTGCGGCTCTACCAAATTCGGCTGTAAATAACAGTGTATTTGAAAAGAAGAATGGGCTCTTAACGGAGAAGTGACAACATTCGAGTTCAAAATTCGTGCAGAAGATGCCGATGAAAATACATATAAGACAATTTATCTAAATGTATACAAGGCAAATGAAGATACAAATCTTGAAAAAGTAGAAGTTAGATATACTCGTAACAACGTTGAGAACAGTTCAGGCAGTTAAGGGAGAAACGGCGAATATAACGCATGGATTTCTTCTGACAAGACAAGTGATGTACTTGTTGACTTGATTGCTCAGGCAGCCAATGCCGGAGCTATGAATACAGAATAGACGGTAATACAGTTGCATCAAGACATACAGATGTTCTTGAAGATGTATCTGCACCGGTTACTGCTAAGAAGATTACTGTTGTATCATCAAACGGACAAGCTAAGCTGAATATAAGGTTAATGTATATATCGCAAATCTTGAACTAAAGACAGTAGACGCATCGGGTAATTCATATTATCCAACAACCGTTTCTGAATCAATAGACGGCAGAGCGGCTGATGTTTATGAGATATTCATAGATGGCAATTATACAGATATACGAATTGAGGCAAGCGACGTTAATGCTGAACTTACAACAGGTATACTTCCACACAGCACCTGAACCGAATGCAACTTCTTCAAATAGCTATTATAATTCATCATTGGCATTGAAAGACGGATATGCAGAAATTCAGGTTAATGTAGGAAATGCTAATATTCCAAGTTCGTTCAATAACATATCATATGTAGAATTTATAAGAAGGACGATAATAATAATCTTGACTATATCGACTTAACATATGAAGACGCTAAGGGCGATGAAATTGTTGTCAGAGCCGAAAAGGTTGACGATGATACATATGCTGCAATAGTAGATGAAAATGTTTCATTGACGACTTAAGGCAAAGGCAGAATCTAATTCGGCTAAGGTACAGATTGAACCGAATACAACATACAAGACTTCGTATGATGAATATAAGGAATATCAGTTAACAAGCGATGAACAGAATGTCAATATCAATGTAAAACCTTCATCAGGTACAAATGATAAGACATATGCTTTGACAATATACAGAGCAAATACAAGTCTTGAATCAGTTAAGGTGGGCGGCACTGAGGAAATCGGTAATGTTAAGAAAAGTAATTAACGGTTCAACGGCTGATGTATATGAAGCAACTGTTACAACGGATAAGGCAGACTTATATGTTAAGGCAGTCAGCGACAGCGCTCTTGTAAATGTTTCAGCAAATGGAACAAAAGCAGAAGACACCGCAAGCAATATATGGACAATAAGCGGATACGAGATTAATGATGACAGTGTATTATTGACAATTTCAATCAGACCATCAAGTAAGATAAGTGTCGATAGAAAGGCATACTTGAGAATCAGCGGAATTAACGATAAGACAACATTGACGTAATCGCTAAGTACATAGATGCAGACGGCATTGAACAAACAATAAACGCTGATACAACATATCTTGTATCAGATAAGGAATTCATAGTAAGAGTTCCTTACGGTATCAATAAGTTAACCGAACTTACTGCGTCAACAACAAAGGATAATGCTCTTGCAGGAGTATATATCAGTACTGACAGTGCATTGACAAATGTTCCGTATGAAAGAAGACATATACTGAAAAGAATGTAGCTCTTACAGACGGAGTAGTATCTACAAGATACGCATATGTCATTGCGACAGACGAAGTAAACCGTGAAAGTACACAATTATAATTGTTCCTCAAATCAATCTTGATTTGACAGCTTATACAGAGTGGAACGGTTCAACGGGTGATAAGGCAACTAAACTTGTTGATGAAAACGGAAACGTAACACATAATGCTTTGGTAAGCCGTGCAGATAATACTAATATCGGACTTATCCCTGATGATACAGAGTCAATGTAAGTTATACTTATAACGACGCAACTTTGAATCAGAGATACGGTACTGTACAAGTACCTAACCTTGAAGAAGGCAAGTCGCTTGATATTCCTGTAAAGGTTGTATATTATGCAGGTCAGCATTATGAACAGGTTTCTGAATCAACGTTGAGAATCTTTATTAAGAATACAGTTGTTGATCTTGAAAGCGTCATTGCAGAATACGTTGACACTAACGGTACAACACAAACTGTAATCGCAGTTCCTAATAAGGATGACGACGGTAATATCACAGGATATACAGCGTATGTTCCTGAAGATCTTGAAAAGGTAGATTTAACAGCTAAGACTGTTGAAACACTTGCAAATGTTCAGATAAGTGATATTAAGGATAACGATAAGTATACAGTAAACAAGTATACATGGACAGGCTTTAAACTTACAGCGGATACAACTTCAACAAATATATTTGTTAAGGCAACAGATAACAAGACGGAAAAGGCCTATAACCTTGATGTTATAAAGACAAACCTAATTCCTGAAGTTACAATGTATCCTGCAACAGTAGATAATTATAACAATGGCTATGAAGCAACATATGATTCTGCAACAGGTAAGTTTACAGCAAGAGTTGCTCCTGGTACCCTGGTCAAATCAAGATTGACAAGGACGGCTATTATGTAAGATACGGTTATATACCAAATGACGGAAGTGAAACTTATGCTAATAAAGCTAAGTTGTATGCTGATAATGATGAACATATCACATGGTCACAATGGTATGACGGTACAACATTAAAGGATAATACTCTTCCAATGGCAGACCTTGTAACAGGCGATAATGCAGTAACACTTATCAAAGTACAAGTGGGAATGAGAGCAACAGACGATGTAACCGGAACAGATATTGGTGACGGTAACTATGTAGGCACAAGCAAGATTTACAACTTATTTGTATCACAGATGTATAAGGATGAAGACAATTTGACAATATTCCTTGATAATGATACAAAGGTTAACAAGGAAAACAGTAAGGCAGAAACAGACGAAAACGGTCAGACAGTTTATGTATATGAATACGGAATTGATAAGACTGAAACAAGAGAAAATGTTACAATGTTTGTCGAAGCACTTACAAACAACAATTTGACGAAACCGAATACAAGTTACTCAGCAACAGGAACAACATCAACTCCTGACCAATCAGGTAAATTCAGTTACAATATTAAGATCAGTGGCGGATACAGAAGTGACAGCGTAGACGTAAAGATTAATCCATATACCGAAGGTACGGAAACAGTACCTACAATAGTTGATATTGTTTCAACATCTGAGGCAGGTACGGAAGTACATTACAGAATTAAGATTTACAGAAAGTCAAGCGACGCTTCTATTGAAAAGTTAATCGTACCTGGCAGTGATGAAAATGTCGGTGATGTAGACTTGACAAAGGCAACAGATGTAAACGGTGTAGCTCACTATGCAGTAACCGTTTCGACTAAGTATCTTGAAGAAGATGAAGACGGTAATGTCCTTGTTCCTGTTTATATCAGAGCGACAAATAACAAAGCTGTTATTAACGTAACTAAGGTAGACGACAGTTATGTTCACGAAACAGTGACTGACGATACATCTTACATCTTGGTACCGATTAATGTAATTAATAAAAGGCACAAGTAAGCTTTACAATAACAGCTGAAGATAATTCAGCAACTACAAGTCATGTGGTTGATATAACAACTGTTTCGGCAGATTCAGATATTGACTTGATTATGATTGCTACAATGAATACTCAGAGTATGGCAGAAGAAGAGTTCGATAAGAACTATATTGATGCTAACGGACATGAGGTAATTGTATATAAGGGTTACTTGTCATCAGATGATGTAGGAAAGAAGAGCAGCGCCGTAACGCTTTCAATTGCTGCATCAGAAATTACAACTCGAATTGTAATGGATAAGAAACACACTATTGTTCGTGTAGGCAACGGCAAAGAAAACGAAGTTTATAATGATAATCAGCAATATCAATATGTTTACGGTAATGGTAATGCACATTATAAGTATACAAACAAGATTCAGGAAATGGATAAAGATGAGTATACATTTATGAACTTTGAAACGATTGCCGAAGACGGAGTAACTAAGAAGTATTATGAAGTTAGACTTTATCCAATGGATAAGGATAATATGAACCTTGAAACTAAGCAGTATCCGACATCTGACGGCGATGAAGAAACACTCGTATCGTTGTGGGCAGGTGAAGTCGGAACAATCGAAACAATGGAAAGACCTAATACAAGAGAACTTTCTGCTGAAGAGATGAAGAGTCATGGTTATACAGATACTTCAATACCGACATATATCGCTTATATCGGCAATGATGTAACAGCTGTTGAAGTTAAGGGACGTACAGAACATGATTATGCAAGCATTAAGATTCATAATGCTGCTAAGTACGACATTAAGCAACAGGTTACAACAGTTACAGGTCTAAGAAAGGGTCAAAATGTAACAATCAACATCTATGTAAGATCACAGAATATGCAGAATACTGTAAACAGCTCCGCAGTCGGAACAGGTAAACAGTATCGTCTATTGCTTGAACGTGTTTCAAACGACAGAACATTGCATTTGGCAGAAGTAGCGCCTAAGGACATCATAGATGAAGATAATATCAATGAAGAACATTCTTATCAGACTGCAACAATATCACATGAACGTGAAGAAATTACAGCTGAGATTAACTATGGTGCAACTATCGTACCAATGAGATTTGAGGCTACAATTTCAGACGCAATCGTTACAGTAACAGGTGATATGCAGACGGGTGAAGAAGTAGCAGACAGTGATGAAAAGACTGTATCAGGTAAACATTCAGTTGTTGCTAAGCTAAACTTCATATCAGACAGTCAATCATATATAGTAAGCGTTGCAAACCAAGCAAATGACCCATATCCAAAGGTTTATACATTGACTTTGACAAGAAAGAACAATGACCTTGCGTTAGAGGATATATTTGTTCAAGGTAACCAAGCTACATATGTTGGATTGGAAAATAACATTCCGGTTTACGAATCAGAAATCTTATACGATGTACAAGATGTTTCAATTCAAGCTGTAACAAAAGATAAGAGTGCATATGTTGATGCTGTTACAGACGTTAGGAAGAAAACGAAAGTTACACATTTACTCAACATATTTCAGAAAATCCAAGCTTTGCAACAGAAGGTAAAGTTCTTGTTACAAAACCTTACGAATATATGATTTATGTGGGTTCTTCAAACTTTGTAAGCGGACTTCCTGACCAGATTACTCCTGTAATCTTGCGACTAATCCGTAAAGACGGCGGCGACATAACTTCTGACTTGTCAGTTGTAATGCGTGTCAGCCATATTGAAAATGAATCGGGTAGATTGGCAACACCTTCAAGTATAGGTGCGAGCCTTGCAGATCCTGCGTCATATGAAGTATTGATTAACCAAAATGCAACAACTGCATATATCAATGTAACCAATAACCATAAGACTACGGAATTAACCGCATATTATCCGATTGAATATACTACTGATGAAGACGGAAATAATATATTAGTTACAGACGAAGATCATCATGTTGGCGGTCCAAATGCACTAAGAATGAGATTCTCTGTTCCGATGAATAATCAGCCGTATATTACAGTAAGAGTTCGTGCGAAAGACGGTAAGGGTAATATCAAGGAATACAACTTGAATATCAGACGTGAATCTAACGATGCGGCTCTTGAATACGGAAAGACAGTCGATATTAAGGATTACACAGATAAGAAGACATTATCTGATGTATCTGCAGTTTCAAACGGACAAGAAAAGATACTCTTAACGGCATAGCAGGTATGTTTAATACATATGTAATCAATATGCCTGAGGGATCGGCAACTTCTAAGTTTGAACTAAAAGCAAGAAGCATTTATGCAACTATTGAAATGTATGACGAAACAAAGGGTGAATTTGTTTGCAAACAGTGACGATGTTAAATATCTAAAGACAACTAACAGATTGACAGTTGTAAATGACAGAGAAAAGCATCTATACTTCAGAATTGTACCGGCGAGCGTTTCTTATAACCCTGAAAATGATAAGAACAGTAAATACAATGATAAAGACGGTTGTACATATTACAGACTTGATATAATCAATACTCCGGTCGGTACGGGCGTAGACAAGATTTATGTTCAGTACACATATGAAAACGGAGTTGATAACGGTCAACTTGCAAGTACAGACGGACATACAGGCTTTATTGCCACAGTTCCGATGAACTTGACAATGACGGATATTAAGATTGTACCAAAGAGTGCAGAGTCATCTATCATAGTAGACGGATATTCGGACGGTTCAACACCGGGTGCGGTAGTTCTAAAGAATGTTCCGTTACCTGATAACACAACAATTATCAACTTTATTGTTAAGTCAGTAAATAATATCGAAAACCCATACACATTGAGAATTTTGAAACTTGACGAGGCAGATTATGGTATGTTAGTTAAGGTTCAAAGTACAATAGATGCAAATTGGGATGACGATAGAGAAATGTATATAGCAGAAAGCGAACTTCCGACATACCAGACAGAGTCAAGCGTAACAGCTATATTCACAAATGTTAATAATACAGAATACTATGCGGTTGTAGGAGCAGAGAGTGAACAGAATCCGAGTGAAGATAAGTAGCTTGTCGAATACTGTTACAAATTCACATATCGCACTTCAAGGTGCAACAACATATGTGCCAATCTCAATCTATGCAACAGCAACAGCTGATAAACCTGATAAGACATATACTGTACTTATTAATAAGTCAGCTATAGATAACATTCTTGATTATCTAACGGTTGAAAGACGTGCTCCTGATGAAGATAACACTATTGGCAGTGACAGAGTATTTGAATCTCATGTATACAATGACACGGCAACGGCGAATGTATATATCAAGGCTATTGACCCGATGGCATCAATAGAAATGGTAAGATTAAATAATACATCTGCACAGGATCAACAGTGGAGAAGTATGTCATCCGGTGCATTAAATGCCGGTGTAACACAGTTGAAGGAAGGCAAGAACGAATTTATGTTCATAATTCGTCCTGCAAATACAAGTATTTACGGTGCATATTACTTGAATATTAATTATACGGCAGTTGATATGTCACTTGACAGACTTGAAGTAAGACCTGACGCTATTGCAGAAGATCCTATTGAATTCAAGGGTAAAGACTTTAAACCGAATGTATTCGATTATGAGATTAACATTGATAACTCAAAAGACCAGTACATCTTTGTTGCAGATGCACAAGAAGCACTGAAATCTGTAAAAGAAAAGGCATTAGTGAAACACTTAAGATTTATATCGGTAGTGATTACAATGACATATATGATTTACAGGCTAAGAGTACTCCTGTTACTGATGGCGGAGAAAACCCTGTAACAAGAGCATACACGCCGTCAGAACTTGAACTTGATGAATACGGCTATGCTGAAGTTCCGGTAACTCTTGTACTTGGAGATTACACAGCAGTATACAATTATGGTTCATCACAGATCGAACGATGCAGACTTAAGCCATACTACATTAGGTTTGGGTGTTACAGGTTACGAAATGAATCCTAAGTATAATTATGATACTGAAGATTATGAAGTAACTGTAGGAGCAAATGTTGAACAGGTAGATATTTATGCTTATGCAAATCATGTTCATAAGAATTCAAGTACATTGATTACTGTACTTAAAGAAGTCGGAGGACATGAGAATATTGCCGGAGCGGCATTGAATTCTATTGTAACAGCCGTTAAACTTACAACAGGTATTAATAAGTTTATCGTAAGAGTAGAGAGTGAAGACGCTACTCAAACAAGAGATTACAGAATTAAGATTAATCGTAACCAACGTGAACTTAACCTTGAAACACTAATTGTTGACGGAATAAGAGCACAACGTTACGGAAATGAATATCTCGCATATGTTGATTACGATACAGAGCCGGTAGTCAAGGCACAGTCAGACGATCCGTCATACGTAACAACAAGCATAATAAACTCAGCCGGTTTACAGCTTGGTTCAGTAAGTACATCTACTGATATGGCAACAGCCAAAAGTGGTACAAATGACCATAACAGTAGTGATAACACAAGCATATTGACAATCAGATTGACTGATAACAGTGATTTAACTCATACTCAGGATTACAAATTGACAATAATTCCGGCAGGAACACCTGATATTCTAAGAGTTATGCTTGGAACACCGGAAGGCTCGTTTGAAACAAGCAATGAACTTGGTTATGCAATGCCGGTGACAGCTAAGTGGGATGCTGATTATGTAAAGGCAGACGGTACAAAGGGTGCATACGTTGCTAAGATGCCGTCGTATGTAAATGAGGCAACTGTCAGAGTATAACAGTAAGCGTAGGAAAACTTGTAAAGATTGGTAGCTTTGCAACTCAGAACTATGACTACTATGACACTACAGGAAAGCAATTTACATCAAAGATAAGGTATCAATTCCACAAGAAATTAATATCGGAGTAACTGAATATAAAGAAGTTGCCGATGTTGAAAATCTTGTATATAGAAACTACACACTTGTTGTAGAAACTATGAGCAATGATGCAGACCTTATCAACGCAGACTTTACATTGCCTACAGACGCTGATATTCATAGAGATTTCACGGATTATCTACCTGAGCAGCTTGATTATACTTACACAGTAAGTAACGCAGATACTTATATTACATTTAAGCATTTGAGAATGAGCGAAAACAACATATATCCAGAACTCAATGAACTATTCAAGTAGCGGAATATTTGAAGAAAATGAAGAAGTTAAGTTTATGCTTAAGGAAGGTATAAATGACATTAAGCTAAATGTAACTTCAGAAGATGGTACTGTTACAAAGACTTACATTCAGCATAACAAGAATTGCAAATGATGATTATGCTAAGCTAAACGATATTATAATTCAAATCGGTGATAAATATTATGATACAGTTTCAGTTCGGTTGAGGATAATACATCTGATAAGTTTACTTACCACTTTACAATTCCTCAGGAAATTGATGAATCTGATACGCCGATTAAAATAACGGCGGTACCGTTTGACGATGGATTCGATTATGAAATCGTTAACCGTGTAAGTTTGAATGACAATCAGTCTTCAAATCAGGTAAGCAGCCGTCAGGTTGTTTACGGAACAAAGCTTACAGAGGGTGACAGACTAAGAGTTATATTCAATGTTTATAACACTAATAAGACAACATCAGAATATGCTATTGAATTGTTTAAGGATTCATATATTAATCTTGATCCTGAAATGGCTACTTGACTAATATAATGAGAGCCGACACAGGCAAGCCGCTTACAAGAGATTTGTAAATAATCAATACGATTATAACTACTATGACTCTTGTAGACGAAGATACAATGGAAGTTAAGCTATCATTGTCGAAGAACCTTGGCGCACAGAACTGCGACGTATATCTTCTTGAAACTTATGTTGATTCAAATAACAATAAGGTTGAAAAGACGCTAGTAACAATATGCTTGAATATCCGATGATTCTTCAAAAGGGTGATAACACAGTTGTATTTGAAGTAAGCGAATCTAACGGTGCCGGTAAGGTACAGAATGCAAGATACTATTCAGTAACTATCAACAGAGCAGCGGGTCCGGATAATGTAGTAGTAAGAGATACAACTTCTACTATGATGGAACTTAGCCATAATGCAGAACTTTCAAATATCAATTCTGAAAACTATGCACTATTGACAGCGATGTTTGATAAGGACGTTCATGAATACTTCCTTGCAATCCTTACGATGAAGATAAGCTTTCATTGATAGTTGAGGCAGCAGATGAACATTCTGATCTAAGAATCAGAAAAGAAGGCGGCGAAGTGTTGTATTATAACCTTGGCTCAACAGCAGAACTAAATGATATGCCACTTCATTACGGTTCAAACAAGGTTATTATAACAGTAACTGCCGAAGATAATATTACAAAGGAAACTTACATAATTGATGCACACCGTGCAACACCTGAACATACCGGCGACATAATTCATATGGATTATACAGAAGGTTCAAATGTTACTCCGCTATTCAATGCGAAGTTGACAAACTACTATATCTCATATGATTATGATGTAGATACTGTATCGTTCACTCGAGTCTAAGAACTGAAGAGGTTGAAGATCCGACAGGAATACATGGTAAGTCATATATCTATGTAAGTAATAATGCAACAAATAATGGTTCTGTGAAAGTAGAGAGCGGACAAACTTATACAATGACCAATGTTCCTTTACGGCGATACTGAATTGTTGTTCAAGGTTGTAACCTTTAACGGAACAGAAAAGCATTATGTTGTAACTGTAAACAGAGCATACAATAAGGATAGACCTTATATTGAATTGCCGATAGAGATTTACAGCTCATCAACCGGAGCGGAAGAATCGAGATATACATTATCAAGGACTTCTATCATTCTGAACACGCATATTATCTGAATGTACCTAACGATACATCAGAGGTATGGGTAAAGGCAACTGTAGGTTCTGAAGAAGATACTGCAAGACAGCATGACAGCGTTAAACTTAATAATGCTACTCTGTATCGGGTAATGTCACAGGCGTTAAACTATATGAGGGTGATAACGTTCTTGTATTCGCTGTAAATACACTTGGAACTAAGGAAAGATACACAGTAGTAATTAACAAGGGCGAAGATAAAGCCAAAGCTCAGTATGACGGTGATATGAAACTTGACGGCTTAAAGTTAACAGAATCTAATGAAGAATTACCTATAATTCCTGAATTCAGAAGTGATCAATACCTTACACAGTTGTTGTTGATAAAGATACAGAAGAAATCAATATGATTCCGCATTTCGATGAAACAACAAATATGTATGACAATCAACAATATGCCGATTACAAGCAGCGGAGAAAAACTTTCAGATGCTGAAAAAGCATATATGGAGATAATCACCTTGGTATTACAAAATTGAAACATGGTGCAAATTACTTTGATATAGTTCTTACATCAGAAATTGATTTTGTAAAGAGTAACGGTGATACAGGTGTTAAGGCATCCAGACAACAGTACATTATGTTGTAAATGTTGTAAGACCTAACGATACAATCGCCGAACTTGATTATCTTGCAGTTGATAAGGGTAGCATGGCTCTGTGTTTGATCCGTCGATACATAACTATTATGTAACAGTGCCGTTCGATGTTGATACTATTACCGTTGATACAGAAGAATTGCTTACACACTTTGTTGAAGAAACAAAGGATTATGTTCCGGTTGTTGCAACTGTGTCATCAACATCTCACGTTGTAAATAACCACGATGGAACATTTGATGTTACATCACCGGCAGGACAAGATTCGACAGTAATCTTTATGGTATATCCGTCTAAGGAAACAAATTATCCTACAAGCGTATACTCATTGACAATTAACAGACGTACTCATGATACGATTAAATCTGTTGATTTGAAAGACTTGACAGTAACAGCCGGAGGTAAGAATGTAGAATTTACAACAGACTTTACAGCTCGTGACGTGAACTACTATGCTTACGTTGATAGCAATGCAGATGAAGTTGTAATAAATGCAACTCCGGAATATGACGGAACAAATGTCAATGTACACGGTGGCAACACGGTGGCATCTCTAAAACCGGTAACAACGGTTATTGTAGAAACAGGAAATGATTCTAAGGCAAAACAGAGATATTCAGTGACAATAATCCGTAAGTCAACCACAGCACTTACTGATTTAATCGTAAACGGTGATACAGTTGATATAACAGACGGATACTCATCTACTGTTAAATACTGATGCGGTTAATAATCTACCATTTGATTTGACAGCAAACGATCCAGATGCGGTTATAGAGTAAACGGCAGAAGAGTTATGGATGGCAACATAACAGAACTTATCAGTACAGACAGAGAAAAGTACACGATAAGAGTAACAGCTGATGACAGAAACAGTTATGTTTACATTGTTCGTCAATGCTGATAAGCGATCGATCACTTTGAACCGTTCTTGAAAGACATTATTGTCAAAGACGGAAACGGTACAATGGGTACATTTGATAAGTCAGTGACAGGCAATGTACATAAGTACAATGTCATGGTTGATACATCAGATATAGAATTGTTTGCATATCCGTTGAATGATGATAATGCTTATATTGAAATATTTGATGTTTATGGTGGTAATGATGTTGTCGAAGTGAATATCTTGACAACTATACAGTAACTACAGTTTAGTGACTACATTAAGGCACAACTTGATGATACAGATAAGGGAGTATTCAAGTTCAGAGTAACAGAATACGCCGAAAGTGGATTTGAAAATGTTTCGAATACATTGTTAATATTTATAAGACAGATGTTCCGATTTTGACGAATCTACGAGTTGAACCATCACCTGATGCAGTAATGTCAGAAACATTTAACGGTACAAATTACGGTGATTACCACGTTTATATCGGTAAATCGGTTGAAGAATTCGATGTAATTGCAGAATCTTACCAGAACGTTGGAATTCAAATAGGTAAGGTATTGCCAGACGGTTCGGTCGATTATAATGATCCGGCTGTAGACGGTGCTTACAGAAAGACTATTGATACACCGCTTGATGAAGATAACTTTACAGTATTGGTTAAGATAACTTATGACAAGATTCTTCCGGGCGGCGACAGCGAAGAGAGAAGTGCGGTATATACTCTAAAAGTTATAAGAGCTCCTTATGATAAGAGTAACGCATATCTTGCAGATTTGGCAGTTATAGAAGAGGATGAACCGAATAACGGTAAATATGAACTTGATAAGAATTATAACAAACTTATCAGATTGTATGAGACAGTAATTGATTATACAGATAACAGCGTTTCACTTGTTATAAAGAAAGAATATGAAAACGATACTGTTCTTGCACAGTTGGGAACAGAAAATCAAGTTGAAATGTTCACAGATATAGCTCAAGAATTTATTCTTCCTATATCGTTTATGGAAGATGATGACGCTACTGCAAATATCGACTTTACTGTTATCAGCCCAGAGGCAGACGATGTTGGATATTACAGAGTGGTAGTAAGAAGAAGTGAAAGAGCACAGAGTAAGATTCGTCTTGACAATCTTGTTCTTGACGATGGCGACACTGACTTGTACGACTACGATACATCTTCAACAGTAATTGATCCGTTCGATTCAGAAACATTCAAGTATTCGGCAATCGTTCAGGCAGGTCAGGAAAGCATAAATATTCTTGCAGCTTCAAGAGAACCGGCAGATACGGTTATCATAACACATAACGGTGTATCAACAGAAAATGTTGATAATGTTCCGAATGATTATGATTTGAGTACAACGTCAAATGAAGATATATTCTTCATAACAGTTTACTCATCACTTGATGAAACGGAAAAGACAACATATGTACTTAAGGTGATTCAACAGAATACAGCATTCTTGACAAACCTTGAGGTAACTGACGATAATCCTGATGATGAATATTATGAACTTGATCCTGAATTTGAACAGAATACAATTTCGTATACTGTAAAAGTTCCGGTTCTTGCACAAGAAATTGAATTTACCGCAACGGCAGATACAACAGACAGTGCAGAAACAACTATCGCAGTTAAGTTGGATAATGTCGAAATCGACAGACAAGTTACAGATCAACTTGTTACAGTAGCAAGACTTGACCTTTCAAAGACTGTATATAACTTTGAATTCATTATTACAAATGATGTCGGAGGAGCAGGACGTTATAAGGTTAAGGTTATAAGAGATCATGATAAACTTGTTTCGAATTACAAACAACTATCAGAGGTAACGTTAATACAGTTGCTGACGGTGACAATGTTGCCACAGTAAGCTTGTATAAAGTCCCTAATGCACAACAATATGATGTGATTACAGATCCTGATAGTGCACTTGTAGAAAAAGTTGTAACAGGAGCTGACGGTGAGTTTGAATTCTCGCAAGAAACAATTACTGCGGCAGGCGTAGGCGTATACAGTATCACGGTAAGACGTGCAGGCTACTTAACATATTACTTATCTGAAATTGATGTTCAAGAATCGTATGCTAGAGCAATGTATGATTTCGGACGAATTGATTTGATACCTGGTGATATAGTTACAACGGGTGACAGCCACGATATTATTGATGAAAAGACCTTGAATACTTTAAGTCAATGTTGGCTGGTACAGAATATACAATGGACGAAATCTTCGGAGATTATGCAGACTTGTATCCGGATGCTTTGGCAGCGGGGCTGTAACAACTGATGATAAGAATGATACAAAGGCTGAAGTTCCGACGGATGATAAGACAGACGATAGTACAACAAAGGACGATACAACAGTCGATACGCCAACAGGTGATAAGACGGACGACAGCACAACAAAGGATGATACAACAGTCGATACGCCAACAGGTGATAAGACAGACGACAGTACAACAAAGGACGATACAACAGTCGATACACCGACGGGTGATAAGACAGACGACAGTACAATAAAGGATGATACAACAGTCGATACACCGACGGGTGATAAGACGGACGACAGTACAACAAAGGATGATACAACAGGCGACAGCACAACAAAGGATGATACAACAGTCGATACGCCAACAGGTGATAAGACAGACGACAGCACAACAAAGGATGACACAACTGTTAATGTACCGACAGATTCGTCAGATGATAAAGTATCTGACAGTAATACATCAAGTGGTACATCAGACAACGGTTCACCAAACAGTGGCTCGTCAAGCAGTACATCTGATAGTGGCTCATCAGACAGCAGTGCATCAAGCGGTACATCAGACAGCAGTTCGTCAGACAGTAGCTCGTCAAGCGGTACATCGGACAGCGGCTCATCAGATAGCGACTCGTCAAGCAACAGTTATTCAGGTGAGGGCTTGAAAACAGCGGTAATGGGTGTTTATGATGAAGTTACAGAAGAAGTAACTGAAACAGAAACCCGGTTGCCGAAGAGGAGAACGTTAAGGAAGACCATATGGCAATAACTACAGACGCCGAGATAACAATCGTTGAAGACGAAGTTATTGTTGATGATATTGAAGATGCAGACAGTGAATTAAACACTGACAGCACAACTACTCCAAACGTAACTCCTGCACAAGCTATGGTTGATAAGAAGATATGTGACTTTAACGGTGACGATAAGTACAACGCTAAAGACAGGCTATATATCACAACTCATAGAACTATAAAAGCTCCAAATCTTAATAACAGAACAGACAGCAGCAGAATTCTTATCAGTGCATATACTGAATAATAAAGACAACGTACCCCAAATGGGTACGTTGTTTTATATTAATATAAGAAACAAAATTCGACCAAATAGGATTTTCTTTGACACGGAAATGTAGCATAGTTGTCATATTTGGTTAACTTGACAATTAGGGGTTGTAGTATATTAGATATATATGGATACAATTAAAAGAATGTACACAGTTGATTCCATAAAATGTAAAATAAGTGTATTAAATATACCCGGAGGGAGGGGTTATATGCGACAAAGTGCTGCAATAAAGAAAGTTGTGGCGGTATGGACACTAATATGTATGATGTTGCCGTCGTTTGTTTTACTGTGTCAGCGGAAAAAGAAAATATAAGTCTTGCAAATGTTGTTACAGAAGAGAGTAAACTTGTTTTGACGGCTTTACTTTGCAGTATGATACAAATGAAAAAATTCAAGCATTAGTAGATGTCAGTATCGAAAATGTTGATGCTACCGGTGTGGATTTTACCTTGGATTATGATAGCAAGTATATAGTTCCGTCCAACTTTGATACTAATGATATAGCGACTGATGTAACGAATACTTTTAAAGCTAATACAGAAGTATTTACAAGTGAGGCTTATTTGACAAAAGAATATTCGGAGCTGACGAGCAGTTCGATAAAAATAAACCTTGTTCCGGACCCACAAACTCCTAACGGTGAATATATTGGAGAGAAACAGATAGGTTCACAAAACGGAAGATGTAAAATGTATTTTAGCATCTGACAGGAAAGTTTCACTGGGAAAGATGAGTTTCCAAATCGTAGATCCTGTTCAAGTATGTAATATGACTCAAAGTCAACTTAATAGTATTTTAAGTATAGAAGATGATAGTGCGTATATTATGTATGTCGGAGATGACCATATTGAATACTTTGTAGACGTACTTCCGGCAGAATGGAAAGTTGTCAGAACACTTCTTGATGTAACTCCGGCAGTTGAAGAACGAACAGTTACTGCGTACTCTATTTATAATAGATGCTCGGATACGACAAAAGCGGGTACATTGGCGGATTTGGTTGCATATTTGAACCAAACAATGAATACCGTTGTTCAGAGATATTCCGACGGACAGCAAGTGCTGGGCAATATGATATGGAACTCAGAAGATGAAACTTTACAGTTCAATATAGCAATGGAACAGAATATAATCCTTTGGGTAATGTGACTTATACTGTAAGTCAAAACTATGCAGGTACAGATAAAGTTGTAACGGTAAAAGTTACGGTAAAACCTGTTACGATTACCGGCTTTAAATATGATAATCGTATTTTGTCATACAGTGACAGTAACCGACCGTCAATTTGGGATGATTTAGAAATGCCTGATACTGTAACTCCTGTTTTGGACGGCATTGACGATATGTATGTTCCTCCGACTCAAAATCCTATCCAAACGGATTGGACGCCTGATGATGTTACGGAAGCATTGAAAACGGGTACGCACCTGTTAGTGAAACATATACAGAAGAATTTGACAAAGCATTGTTCGGAACGCCTGAGCCGGCGGCTTACAATCCCTGACGGATTTAATTGGAATATTGATGCGTTGAGAAATGTATTAAAGGGAAATGATTATCTCAAGGATGCAACAATAACTGCGGAAGTTGAAAGAGAAACGGGTATCTTAGATATAACGGTCATTCCTAAAGACGGAGCAGCTTTGAAGACGGAACAAACTTTAATATATACCTGCCAAACGGAATGGTATTAAAAGTACGGATAACAATGATTTTGTAACGGTTAGTATTGTGAACGGACAGGCAGTTATTAAAATTAATGCGATGTCTGACAGTGCAACGAGTATGACGAATACAGACCGTGAATTGATACAAAGTATCATAAACTTGGGTAATGATAATTTTAAATTGTCAGCAATTCCGCCGGATGATGCAGAAACTGCGCAAGTAGGGTTTGTATTTAATCCGAGAGTTAATTATTATCTTGGTGAAAACGGAAATAACTATGTTGAAAAAGACTATTCAGAGGGAGAGCGGGATGTTCCTGTATACGAGGGACAAAGCCTTGCGGATATAGCAACATATATATCATTCCCTGATAGAAGTACAATTCCTATTGCATATCATGGACAGATCGGTTATCAACCGTCTGAATATGACAGTGCAAAGGTTGTAAGTTGGAGCATAGAAGGTGATCCGACGGCTACTGTGTTGCCGACAGAGGAACAACAGTAACGCTTATCGGTAAACTTGAAGATTACTCATATACAAATTTCGGATATGTACAAAATCCGGACGATATTTACTTAAAATAAAGGTGACAACACTGGCAATTCAGCCTACGGTAAAACCTACTGAATCGCCGAACCCGAGCGAGTCGCCAAATCCGAGTGAATCGCCGAACCCGAGTGAATCACCGAACCCAAGCGAGTCGCCAAATCCGAGTGAGTCGCCGGCACCGAGTACATCTCCGACTCCAGAACCGGAAAAAGAGGCAATAAAGATTACTACTGATGTAGGAAGTGCGGACAGTCCGGTAGAAGTTGTGCTTAACAGTAAAACGTTTGAGTACGATACAAAGAAAGTGGGTTATTCAACTGCCGATGTACAAAGACAAATGTACACGCTTGAGAATGTCGGTATAGATAATATAACCGGTCTGACAATGAGAATTTCCGATTTCGTTCAGACTGATGGAACAACGGCTACAGACAGTAGTCCTACAAGTTTTGTAAATAGCATACCATTGTATGTTACTTTCTTGAATGTTGGCGACAAAACGCAGTTTGAAATTCGTACAAAGCATGGCTTGGCGGTCGGAACATATTCGGCGAGAGTCAGCGTAGGCTCAAATAAAAATGCTGAATTGGCATATTTCAATATAACCTTTAAGGTAACGGAAAATGAAGTGTATACCGTAACTGTTGACAACGGCGACAGCGTACAACAATCTATCGGATTGGGATATTTGATGGACGAAACAAGCAACAGGATATGTTCAAGAACATATGAAGTAGGCGAAATTGTTCCGATATATGTTCAGATTTTGGATTCCGGATACACATTCGATAAGTGGGAAACTGATGATGGTATAACGTTCGCAAACGCATCTCAAATGTCAACGACATTTACGATGATAGCGCAAAATGTAACGGTAAGACCGACTTATCGTGAAACAAATGACGTGTGGGTTCGTTTGGCGGACTTGAGGGATTATAATGAAAATGAAACAATGCCAAACGATTTAAGAGATTCACTTCCACCTTATGCGGCGACAACATTTAACGAAACAACATACGCATACAGAGTAATTGTAGACGGCTCTGTAGAAAATTTCGTTGAATTCGACTTGAAGAATAAACTGTTGGGATTAACTCCGTCTATGACGGTGACAGCAACAGCAAATGGAAATGCTTTAGCGATAGCGCCTCAAGTTGATTCTACATCAACGAGTGTTACGACATATAAATCCGACTTGTTTGATCTTCAAGAAGGACTTAATACAGTCAAAATTAAGACAGAATATACAGACCCGAATGACGGACAAAATTATTCGGCTGAATACACGATTACAATACTCAGAAAAAGCGGTTGATGTTGATATAAAACCGGGTAATTCACCTTACGGTTTAATCGAATCGTCCGACAATATAACGGATAAGTCAACGGCAAAAGATTTGTTCTCGAAAAATCATACATATGATGCGGCATATACACCGAACAAAGCGGTAAATACATATGATACAAAATATTATACAGATGCATGGGACGGCGTGAATTACGATGAAAATCCTTATACGCTGTTTGTATACAACGGACAAACGTTTGTTGATCCGGGTTTTAAAATCTGAAAGATATGGACGGAAATACAGTTTCGGCGGAAAATGTAACTCGTACAATAGAAGTTCAAACTGTCAATGTTCCGACAAATGTAACAGATATAATGACAACAACATCGCAAACGGTCACTGTGGCAAATACAGGGCAAGTTGTGTTATAAGTGAGTTGGCAAGTCTTAATATAAGACCGGGAGTGTATACGTTAAAATATACATTTACCGATACTGATAATACAACACGATTGTTTACAAGACCTGTAGTGGTTCTTGCGAATAAAGGTGATATTAACCTTGACAGAACTGTTGATTCAAATGACGCGGATATGCTTTATCAAAGAATGAATAACGGTTTCTATACCGATATAATAAATTCTGCTGATGAATGGGCAAAATCTACGCATACAGAGTGGCAGATGTTACCGAAGACAGAAATGTCAACTCGATAGATGCTAACGCACTGTTGAATATAACGCCTACACCGTATTACGAATCACTTCCGACAACGGTTAGTGACAGTATGGCGACATTCGACCCTGATACGGCGGTCAGACAACCGGTTGCGACAGTTCCGCCGGAAAAGGCAACGTTAACGCTTGACTATCTCGGAACTGCGTCAAAACCTTTGGACAAACCTCAAACACCGAACTTGACGGCGGATAATGTCTATGATGTGGATAATGCCGGTTCAGGTATTGTGTGGTTTGGAATAAGTATAAAAATACGCAGAATTTGAAGTATTTCCTTGACGGATTGTACAGTATGGATTTTGCGATAGATTATGACAGTGAAATATTCACTCCTTGCGATGGCAATATTAGAATCAGTACCGATACGGGCTTTGACCTTGCCGGAACGATTGAAAGTAACAATATCAAGTCCAGATGTAACGACGAGTGATGTGGCGTATTGGAAGAATGCGGAATTGTATAAACAATCCTTGCAAAGTGATTTGGATATTGACCAAACAGACAAATATAAAACGGAATTTGTAACAATAAAATCAGTCGACGGTACAAATTTGCGACTGGTGATTTTATACAGACTGATGGATATGACAGAGTTTATCTGCTTAGAGTGCCGTTCAGACTGAATAAATGCCGGAGGATGGTTATGTCGGCAAGCCGATAACACTAAACCTTACGGAACAAACATTTGTAATGGGCGCAACCGAAAACGGTGTAACAAATTCAGCGTCATGGGAAGGTGACGTGGATAAAACCACAGAAGTCAATAATGCAAAGAACCATTTTGACGGTGTTGAAATAGTTGATATATTCAATACTGACGGTAAATATAACATAATCGGTACAGTTAAGTGCTGGAATGATACAAAACCGGTTACAGTTGAGATATACAAAGACGGTGAAACGACACCGATGTATACATTTACATCGGCAGATACCGATGATGCCGGCAATAATCTTTACGGCGTACTCACAAAGACGACTAAAAAGGCGAATGTGAGTGGAATTTTGAGTTGCCTGTATCGAATCAGTTCAGCTACAAAATGGTTGTAAAGAAACAATCGCACCTTACATATCCCGAAATCGAAATAGATAAGACGCAAGTGGATGATAATGCAGATTTGACGCTTGCCGATACTATTGAAATGATTGTTGGTGATATAAACGGCGATGAAATCATCAAATTGCCTGATAGGGCGGAGTTGATGAGATTTTTAACAAATCAGAAACCGTGGATATTGGATAAAGCACGGTTTGAGGCGGCGAACTTAAATGGTGACGGAGCGGTTAATATGTTTGATCTGACACTTTTGAAACAAAATATGGAGAAAACATATCCGTCTAATATAACTAATGCAAATAATGGAGGTGGTTCCGCTTGATAAAGAGAATAGTAGCAGTTATGTCAGCTCTTGCGTTGGCAGTGGGATTGCTTCCTACGGTGTTAGCCGATGAAGCGACATCGACAAAGCCGGAGATAACTGTTGTTGCAAAACGTATAACAGGTGAAGATAATTATATGGAAATCAGCCTTGAAGTAAACGGCGATTACGAAGATTATTCATCGGTTGGAGCGGTTTTGCAATATGATCCGAGCCTTATAGTTCCGACTACATGGGACGATGAGGCAACAGCGGTGGATATGAGTGAGTCAACCACATGGGCTACAAGGCGAGCGTTGCCGACGCTGGGTAAAGACACATGGACAACTCACACCGCACTGACATATATTGAAAGTAACACAGATACGGCAACAAATCAGACGACGAAAACTGGTTATTTGTATTTGGGGCGGAATATCCGGGCGTAGTACCGAATAATACTACAGACCAAGTGCAACGGCGGATCGGATGCGACACCAACACCGACAAAGGCGCCGACAGTAACACCGGCGCCTGACCAAAGGCAACGCCTGATCCCGACCAACATCAAAATCCGGTTGTTGTAGCGAGATTCACATATGCCGATGAAAATGCGAAAAGAAGATAGAAGATCAATGGACTTCCGCATGGGATAGTGATTGGACACAGAATAAAGTGCTGACAATCGCGTCTGATGATGTATCTTCCGTATCACCGGCACAGTTCGGCTTTACGATTTATAAAGCGGACTTTCAATGAAGGGTTATCAGTATGATTATACAGATAGCGTTCTTGAAACGAGTGAGCAAGCGGCGAATAAGGATATTGAAATCGTACTCGGACAAGGAAAGAGTGCGAAAGCGGGCGGACTTAGCCTAAACGATATTTACGTAACAATGTTTTACGATTGGGACGATTCACTTATCGGCACATTGACATGTGGTGTCGGAAGGACGCGACCGAATCGGTAAATGATTATGTAAAGAAAAGTTTATTCATCCTGACTTGCAGACGAATACGAATTATTCAAGCAAGGAAAGAACAGATAATTATAGAGGTATCCTCATGCCGGCCCAAATTCAACCGACCCGACAACTCCGGGCGGAACGGGAACGGTTACGAATGGCTCGGATTATCCACTGACGAATAAACTTGAATATTGCTTTGCAGGTAAAACAATTCATGCAGACGCACCGTATGCAGGTGGTTGGACAAAGTATCTGCCTCAAATATGTCAGATACATGGACGGCACTTGATAATGCAACCATTCGACTTAATGCCGGAACTTGGTGCAGACGGTAATCCGGTTGATTCAAGTCAAACAAAACCGGATATGGAATCATTCGATTTTCCGATGTTACCACAGATGATATAGACGGCGGTACACTGGTAGTAAAAGCCGTATATACACCGGGAACTTTGTTGAATGGAAATGATTCAAGTTATTATTCTGTATAGGACCAATAACATATGATGCTATTGGTGCGTTGACTAACGGTGTTTATTCAATTAAATTTAATTATAGGAGAATAAATGATAAAGGTTATGGAGTAACTCGTATAAAGAAGCGAAAATAAGAATGGCTTTGATGCAAGAAGGTGCATCATCTGACACATATATGTCCGTTGATGTTGAGAATTCTGATAATTTTAGGGTTGAAATGATTCCAACAGATGCAGTTAAAACAGTAGGATATAGCTTGTTTGACGTATACAGTGAAAATATTATGACAGGTGTCAGAGCGAGCGTTGATAATGGATTGGGTATTATTTACAATGAAACAAGTGATAATAAAGGATTCATATTTATAGGTAGAATGCGTGGATTTGTAAAATCTGCATACGACCAAAATAATGGCGGTTCATTAAATTGGACGAATAATTCTACTTTGGCTATGATAAAAGAATTGAATTTCAGACCATCAAAACTGCACAATATACTGCTCGAACTCTTACAGCAGGAAAAACAAAATTTTGGCTTGTGTAAGTGAAGCAACTGTGGCGAATGGCGGAGATTGTCCGTTGGATTTGACATATTATCAAATTCAATATTACATTATACAGGGTAGTCTTGTAGCAAACAGTGTTGCTCAACCATATTGCGAAGCAAATTATTCATGGTGCGCTCCATCATGATAATTTTTAATATAAATACAGAGCTAACAAGAAGGGAGTTAACTTAATGAAGAAAAAATTATTAGTGCTATTTTGGCTTTTCGATGATTTTTCTATATTACCATCTACAATTTCATATGCGTATAGTTCATATGGCGTAGAAGCAGATGGATCGATTTCAAAAATGCATGTATAAGTGAACTAACTGTACATTATACTAATGGTGTTATTGATAAAATATCAGAAAAACCAAATCCTGATCAAAGTCTAATGCACACCAGGGAGGTCCTGCAACTGTTGGAGTGACAATAGTTTCGGATGTTGATATTTGGTATGATGCAGGCGATGGCGCAACGTTGCAAAATGATTCAAATTCGTTTACTGCTTCATCAACTTATGTAGGTAATGTAGTTCCATCATTTGAAGGTAGCTTTTGCCTGCTATGAGAGTTAAAGCTAATGCAGTTCCTAATTCTGCGGAAGAACATGTAATTTATGATGCTTCAACAGGATCGGTTGATGTAACAAATGCAGCCAATGGTGGTGCAGATATATTTACAAAGGACAGCGTAAATAGCGTTTTGGAAGCTGCTGGCAATACATTGGATCAACCAAAGTGGATGGTGAAAATTTATTTGATATTTATAAAGATCAAGATTTAACGGAACAATATACAAATGATAATTTCCCATTTGATACTTATAAAGTAAAAATATATGTTTCAATGGATAATCCAGGTACGGAATATATGTTTGAAGCAGAGGCGGAAGTAAAATTGACGGTACAGGAGAAATTAAAATTCCATCAGGTGGCGACACACCGTCTGAAGATACAGCAATACCTTCAGTAGCATTAACTGTAACAGCACCGACGATTGGTGCAACACCGGCTACGACTGCTACAACAACTACAACCGGCGTGGTAGCTAATCCGGCTGTTACATGGGATCCGGCTGACAGCACATTTGCTAAAAATCAAGCATACAAAGCAAGTGTTACACTAAGTGCTGACAGTGGTTACAAGTTTACAGATTCAACAACTGCAACAATCAATGGTAAAACTGCTACTGTAACACTTAACGGTGATGGAACATTAAAGGCTGAATATACATTTGACGCTATTAAACACAGGTATTTCATCAAACAAAACAGGACTTATCTTCATTCGCACCGAATGACAGTTATACACCTGATGGTTTAGAAGTTACTTTAAGGTATAGTGACGGTACGGAGGAGGTCGTACCATATAACAAATTTCAGAGAACAATCTATCTTTGGTTATTGGGCAGATTCTGCCACTGCCACTGATTTACCTACTAAATTAACTTTAGATAACAATAATCAAACAGTTTACGTTAAGTACAGCGGAACAGATACAAATGACGGTAATCAAAGTATCAAGCAATAGATACAATTACTGTTGCAAATGCAAAATTAAAACAGCACAAGTATCTGTAACATACCTAAACCGGGTGAAACACCGGATACTGTTGCAACAGTACCTGACGGTGCTAATTATACTGCAGAAGTTACATGGGAACATAACGGTACAGAAGTAACAGGTAATTTTGAATATGATAAAGCATATGATGCTATAATTACAGTAAAACCTAAGACGGGTTATGCGCGATAATACTAACGGTGTTGCTCTTACTGTAAAGGATACTAAATCCTGGTGCAGATAAAACTGATACAATAGCATCAGATGATATTGACGTTGACGGTAGTGGTGTAAAGACTGTTTCTTTTGACGCAACAATAAGTACACCTATATCAGCATCAATCTCTGGTTCATTCGATTTATATGATAAGAATGACGTTAACATCACACTTACTTTAGGTACACATGTTATCGGCGACATCACAGGTATCACAATCGATGGACAAACATTAAGCAGTTCTGATGATTACACAATATCAGGAAATATAATTACAGTAAAGGTGCAAGCCTTGCAACTAAGCTTACAGGTTTGACATCAACTGCGGCAAACAAAACGTTGAAATTACTGTAACAGGTCAACAAAATGCAACAACAGCAACTCTATCTGCTATTGATACAACACCTTACATCACAATTACTGACCCAACACAAGGTGCAATCACAGGTGTTATTCACACATCAGGTACAAAGGTTGCTTTGACAAAGAATACTGCATATACTTTGTCAGCACCGACTGTTGCTCATACAACAGGTTATACATGGACAGTAAACGGTATCACAGGTACAGACAACGGCCAAACTTATACTTTCACACCGACAGGCGGTGAAGATATAACAGCAACTGTTGCATTGACAGTTGATGCCGGACATAAATTGACAATCAACAAAACAGGTAACGGTACTGTTACTGTAGCAAAGATGGCGGAAGTACACTTACTGCAGAAACTGACGGTACATACACAGTTTATTCTGATGAAAGCTACACTGTAACAGCAACTGCTGATGACCAAAACAAAGTTACTGCAGTAACAGGCGAAACTATTGACGGTGTACAAAACACGTACACATTCAGTAGCAAGTCCTTCAGCAGATACAACTGTTGAGGTAACATTCGCAGAAAAATAGCTCCGACTGTTAGCGCTGATATGACATACCACCGCAAGGGTGCAAATGACGGTAATAAAGCATTTACTATTACTTTAGGCGATTATTCAGATGTAAATGTAAACGATACTCCAAGCGGTACTTTTCAACTGATAAAGCAACATACACTGTTTCAAGTACAGATTTGGACAGTGCAACAAACGGCGACCATACATATACTTTCGACTTCGGCGAAGGTATGACGATTTCGAAAAAATGCAGTTCTTGCCGCAAAGTATTACAAGCGTAACTGCACCGACAGGTACATTTGCACATGGTGATACATTCAAATTGGATGGTTTAGCATTTACAGTAAGTGAAGACGGAACAAATACAACATACACATATGACGGCACAAGTTGGGATAATACACTTCCAACAGGTACACAGTTCAGTTTGGGCGATATAAGCTTCACTGATTGGGATGCGTTCAAGACTGCGGCAGAGGCAAAGATAACGTCACGATACAACTGACTCAACTGCAGTTAACAACGGTGCTCAAATTACAGTAAGTTTAGGAACTGCTACAAAGCAGTAATTCTACAGTTGGTCAAAAGGCTATTACTGTTACCCCGTCACAAACAACAGGTATTAACAAGGATTACGACGGTACTGTAAAGGCACCGGCACTTACAGCAACAATCCCTGACGGAGAACTTGTAGGTGATGATGTTGTAACAAGTGTAACAGCAGTATATCAAGATGGTGTTGCGGCTGGTCTTACAGACAAAATGCAAGTGATAACGACAAAAATATTTCGCAACACTTGCCGGTGCGAATAAAGATAACTACACAATTAAAGCTATCTCTAACGGTAGCGGTAAAATTAACAAGCGTACTGTAAAGATTGCAATTATTAACAATGTACCGGCTGCAACAAAGAATAAAGCTGATACAAAGACAGGTAACGCTAATAGCAACTATTCCGACTAATACAGAGTATGATCTTAATACACCATATGAAGTTGTAGATGGTGAAACAGTTGCAATTACATATGAGTATTCATATGCAAACATAAGCAGTGTAGGTCGGGTTAGTGATGTAACAGTGAGAAACATTGCTACAACAAATACAAACTACACTGTTGAACCGACTTATTTGGAAAATCAAAACGGTACAGTTAACAACAGAACTATAAAATCTATCGCTATAAGTGATCCAACTAAGAACGAATATAATTACAGTGACACATTTGATCCTACAGGTATAAAGTAACTGTAACATATGACGGCGAAACTGATTCGGTGGATTATGATTGGAATGCTGTTCCTGATGATATTACATTAAAGTGGACAGGAACAGAGGAAACACTTTCAGCAACTCATAAGTTTAATTCAGCAGGTACATATACAATTACTGCGTCAGCAACCGGTGTTGACTCGGCGACAACAGGTGGTATTGCTGTTAATAAATTAAAGGTTAATGTCACAGCAAGCGGTAATATTACAAAGGTATATGACGGTGGCATAGATTTAGATGATGATGACACAATAACTTATACAGTAACAAATGCGTCTGATGGTTATGATGATCAATTTAATGAAGATAATGTAAAAGTTACCAATAATCCTGCAAAATATAATGATAGATTAGTTACAGAAAACAATATTGTATGGATTACTGTGTCGAGTTTGGAATTAAACAATTCAAATTATAAAATTGAGAATTTTTAAAAATGTTACTGATCAATAACACCTCGTCACATAACTGTAACTGCTATTACTGTTCCGACAGTAAAACAATATTCAAATGATACAGATGTACCGGTTAAAATGTAGGAACATCAGCTGTAACATTTGATAATGTTGTAAGCGGTGAGAATGTAACAGTTGACTATAAGTATACATATAATGATACATCTGTAGCAGGCGATAAGTAATATTACAATAAATAATCTTGTTCTAAACAGCACAAACACTGTTAACGCTAACTATAAATTAGATGAAAGCACTCCACAAAGTCAGGTCACGTTGACGAAAGAACAGTTAACTCATTAACAGTAACTGTCTGACTCAATTTGCTACGGCTCAAACATGGTACTGCTTTAGCTTTAGCCGGTTTGAAGGTACAAGTTAACTTTACATCAGGCGGAACAAGCGCCGGTAGCGAAACATATGTATGGAAAGACGCGTCAACATGGACAAAGCAAGTTGAAGGTCAATCAGATGTAGATGTTACAGTTCCGTTTACTCTTGCTTGGTCAGGCACAACAGATGTACCGCCTCAAGGTGAAACTCTTACTGTTCAAAGAAGTACAAAGGGTATCACTGCATCATACACAGGTACAAGCGTAACAGGTACAAGTGATGCGATTACAGTAAATCCAATCACATTGACTAAGATTAAAATTACAGGTGATGATGTTACTAAGGTATACGAAGGTAACAAAACTTTGACTAATCCAGCATTTACATATGCAATTACAGAGGGTATTATAAATAGTGACCCGGTAACGGTTGAGCCTACTACAGTTGAATATGCAGAGGCAGATGTACATACATCTGAGCCGTTAAATATCACAGGTTTCCATTTGACAAATAATAATGATGGTAACTATAAACTTGGTACCCTGATGTAACAGGTATACCAAACGGTACAATTACAAAACGTCCGATTACTTTAACAGCTATCACAAATATTCCTGCAATCAACAGATTTGAGGCAGGTACAGGCACAGACCAAACTGCAACAAGTGCTGCAAACGGCGGTGCTACATTTGAGGCGGCAAGTACAGACACAGGTATTGTAAGCGGCGAAACGGTTACAGTAATATATGATTATGCGTATGCAGATAATCAGACAGTAAGCAATACTGTTGTTGTAAACTTATCTAATGTAAGATTAGATACTGCAAGCGATAAGAACTATAGTCTTACTAATAATGCTACTGCAACAGGTGTGGTAAATGAAGTTGAGGCAACAGGTGTTACAGTTACAATTCCTGATAAGACATATGAATATGGCGATGTTTGATTTGACAGGTACAACAGTAACTGTTGATTATGGCAATACTAATACAGAAGTATATACATCAGATGATGGTGTGAATTGAAGAAGAACGATACTGCAGTATCAGAAAAGCCATTCACAATCACACTTCCTACAGATAAGGATAGCTTGGCTGTAGGTACAGCAACTGTTTCTGTAAAGGTTAAAGAAGGCGTTGAAGGTAGTGTTTCTCGCACAGTTAACAAACGTAAAGTAACTGTAAATCCGTCAAAGAACGGTGACGTTACAAAGGTATATAACGGTAACACAACTTATACAAACGGTGTTATTGAGTGGACAGTTGATCTGTAAACTCTATTGACGGATTGTCTGTTACATTACCGACAGTAAGCGGTGCAACATATACTTATAACGATTCAACAGTTGCACTTGCAAACAAGATTACTGTATCAGATCCGCAACTAAACGATACAAATAATTTTGAAATTAGCGGTTATACAAATCAAGAATTTGACGCAAACAATCACACGTCGTCCATTGGTTATCACAGGAATAACAATTCCGAACGTTAATAAGTATGCTGACGTATCACAAAAGTTACAGACCAAACCGCAACAGTGCTACAAATGCTACATTTGAGGCGGCAGATACAGACACAGGTATTGTAAGCGGTGAAACAGTAGGCGTAACATTCGACTATAAGTACAAAACTTCAAATCCTGAAAGCGGTACAACTACTGATGTAGAGATAACAAACATTGCCTTGATAATAGCGTAGG